>ENA-OQNN01000282-OQNN01000282.1-human-gut-metagenome-genome-assembly--contig:-NODE-282-length-60319-cov-14.868521_pt1 | contig 60319 bp, 47 predicted proteins | sample MGYA00242624_ERZ504870 | MGnify/ENA primary metagenome ERZ504870 (study PRJEB26092, sample SAMD00036379) | human gut metagenome | host: Homo sapiens | study: EMG produced TPA metagenomics assembly of... | reverse complement strand
GAAAGTGTAACAGAAGATGTTTTTGAAACACCGTGGTTAAGGCGGTTGTTGGAACTGAAAGACATTGAAGAATTAGACAGAGATATTATTGTGGAAATGATAGACCAGATAACAGTTTATGAAAACCGCAAACTTAAAATCTCATACAACTTCGGAAATGAACTGGAACATTTATTTTCAAGCGTTTACTGTGAGGACTTGGAGAAAAAGGCTATCTAATCTCAATACATTTCTAACTCCCCATATATACTGGGGAATACATATCACAATTTGCGTAAACTACAACCAGCACATGGCGGTGTGGATTCCGGAATGGTGGGAATCGGTGGACTGAAGGAAAAAGGAATCAATCTGGATATTGCCATGAAGCTAAAAACGATCCTGGAAAAAAAAGGCCTTGCCGTAGTAATGACCCGGGAAGAAGATAAAGGTCTTTATGAAAATGGTACAAAAAATATGAAAGCACAGGATCTGCAGAATCGTATTGAACAGATCCGGATATATGAACCGGTGCTTTCTGTGAGTATCCACCAGAACAGCTACAGTGATCCCGGAGTAAAAGGTCCGCAGGTATTTTATTATGAAGATTCGGAAGGCGGAAAAGAACTGGCACTTGCGATCCAGGAAAACATGAACCGGAAGCTTTCCATTGCACGGCCGCGGGTGGCAAAAGGAAACAGAACCTATTATCTTCTGAAGAGAAGTCCGGGTGTGATCAATATCGTAGAATGTGGATTTCTTACAAATCCGGAGGAAGCCGCCCTGCTTCAGACAGAGAAGTATCAGAGAAAGGTAGCAGAGGCTGTGGCTGATGGAATCGTTACATATCTGAAAAAACAGAAGGAAAACGAAAATAATTGAAAAAAATGTGAATAGCCTTTTCATAGGAAGGTGATTCTGCTATACTTTACGTGAATTAAGGAGAATCCTATGCTTGGAATCATTTATCTTATATTATGTATGTTAACAGGAATGGAAATGGCAGGATGTCTGTTTCCGCGTCAAACAACTGAAAGAGGAAACAGGATATGGGTGGTCCTGCCGGCAGCGTTTGGGATGGGAATCCTGATGCTGACCTGGGCAGTCTATATTCTTTCCTGGATGTTCAGCATATGCGCGGGGGCAGAGCATCCTCTTTTTTATGGAAATCTGATCGTATTTCTGGTAGATATCCTGCTGCTTTCGGGAATCTTCCGGTGGAAAAAGAAAAAACAGCAAAAAATGTTTGTGATATCCGAACGGATGATCAGCAGAAAATGGATCCTGAAAAAAGAGCTTCTGCTTTTTGGCATTTTGACGGTTTTTGTGACCTGGATGATGTTTTACGTTTTCCATATGAAAGACGGCATTCTGTACTCCGGCTTTTCGGTATACGGAGATTATGCACCCCACACGGCAATGATGCGATCTTTTTCAAGGGGAAATAATTTTCCTACCCAGTATCCGCATTATGGCGGGCAGGATGTGAAATATCATTTTATGTTCCAGTTCCTTGTAGGAAATCTGGAGTATCTGGGCCTCCGTCTTGATCTGGGATATAATCTGGTAAGCATCCTGTCTCTGGCGGGATTTCTTATGGTGCTTTACGGGATCAGCTACCGGATGTTCAAAAGCTTCTGGGCAGGGGCAGCTGCCATTGTTTTCTTTTTTTTCCGCAGCGGAACAGCGTTCTGGCATTATCTGTGGGAACATCTTCAGGCGGGGGACCTTGTACGGACGCTGGAAGAAAATACGGCGTTTATCGGTTATACTACCAATGAAAACTGGGGATTATGGAATTTCAATGTATATCTGAACCAGCGTCATCTGGCTTTCGGCCTTCTGATGGCAGCTGTAGCGGTATGGACCTTTATGGATTGGGTGGAAGCCGGATGCAGTCACAAGGAGCAGGGATTTTTGTGGGTCCGTAACCGTTTTTTTACAAAAAAAGCCTGGATCTGCAGAAATGTGGATACGGCGATTCTTCTGGGACTGTTTCTGGGATTAACTGCCTTCTGGAACGGAGCTGCGCTGATCGGCGGACTTCTGATCCTTGCCGGACTGGCAGTGTTTTCTGACGGTAAGCTGGATTATGTGATCTGTGCCGGATTGGCAGTGCTTTTTTCGGAACTGCAGTCGAAGATCTTTGTGTCGGGAAGTGTTATGAGTCCATCCTTTTACTGGGGCTTTCTGGCAGACAATAAAAGCATTTCCGGTGTACTCTGGTATCTGGTGGAGATCAGTGGATTTTTCTTTGTGGGAATGATCGTGGCAGCAGTATTTCTGAAGAGAGGTCAGCGGGCAGTGCTGATGGGCTGTTTGCTTCCAATGGCATTTGCATTTCTGGTATCTCTGACTCCGGACATCAATGTCAATCATAAATATGTGATGATTTCCTATGCCTTTGTGACAGTTTTCTGGGGCTGGATCGTAAGATGTGTTTTCCTTGCAGGGAAAAACAGCTGGAAGAAATGGGCCGGTCGCGCAGCGGCAGCGGTCCTTTGTATCTGTCTTAGTGCAACGGGGATCTATGATTACGTGATCATCTTAAGAGACAACGATTCCGCACACAGGATGACTGTAAATATGGAAAGCAGCCTGACGGACTGGCTCAGTGCAAATCTTAAGAAAAATGATCTTCTGCTGACACCGGAATATACCATGAACGAGGTCACTATGTCCGGTGCCATGCTGTATTGCGGATGGCCTTATTATGCATGGTCTGCAGGGTACGATACGAGCTATCGTGCCGGCCAGGCAGTGCTCATATATACCACGGATGATCCGGAGCTACTGAAAGCTACCGTAAAACAGGAAAAGATCACATATATCCTGTTTGAGGAGGATATGGAATTTGAACAGCAGGAATGTCGTGAGGATATCATCAGGGAGACATATCCACTGGTGTATACCTCAGAGGATGGGAGAATAAGAATCTATGAAACATGACAGCTTATATATCATTATGCCGGCATATAATGAAGAAAAAAATATCGGGACCGTGATCGAGCAATGGTATCCGGTAGTGGAGAGGATCGGCGGGGACAGCCGCCTGGTGATCCTGAATGATGGCAGCAAAGATGCTACCTACAAAAAAATACAGAATTATCAGAAAAATTATGACCGTCTTATCGGAATCGATAAACCGAATGAAGGACATGGAGGAACAATACTCAGGGGATATCGTTACGCAGTAGAAAAAGGTGCCGATTATATTTTTCAGACGGATTCAGACGGCCAGACACTTCCGGAGGAATTCTGGCAGTTCTGGGAAAAACGTCAAAAGTGTGGGCTTCTTATCGGTTACCGGCAGAAGAGAGAGGATGGGCTTTCCAGGATTTTTGTGACAAGAATACTGCGGCTTGTGCTTTTCCTTATTTTTGGAACCTGGGTAAAAGATGCAAATACGCCATATCGGCTGATGGATGGAAAACAGCTCGCCAAAGTACTGAAGCGTATCCCAGGCGGATTTTTCCTTTCCAATGTGCTGATGACCGTGATCTATGAAAAACATCATCTTTATGTGGAATATATCCCCATCACATTCCGACCGAGACAGGCCGGAAAAAATTCTATCAACATGAAACGGATCATAAAGATCGGAAGACAGGCATTTGCGGACTTTATCCGTCTGCGGGGCAGAATCTGATACAGGAGGGACAGAAGGATGAAAAAAAAGATCAGAGAATTATTTCCGGAGCTGACTGCAGCAGTGCTCCTGACAGTACTTTCTGCGTATCTCCTGGGAGGAGATGTATGGACATTCTGGACCTGGTGGCTGCTTGCGCTGTTTATGGGAATGGTGGCAATGCCGGTCACAGGAAGGCTTTTTGGTGGTTTTGAAGACCGGGGCTGGCTTTTTTCAAAGGTACTTGCCATTGCGGTTACCGGATTTCTCACCTGGCTTCTGGTAGCGGTGGAAATCCTTCCTTTTACAGCAGCAGTGTGTGTAGGAGTATCTGTGGCTGTTGGCATTTTATGTGCTGTACTTTTTCATGTTCAGCTGAAGCATGGCATTGAATGTTATCCGTCAGGAAAGATGCAGCTGATCTTTCGGGAGGAGCTTCTGTTTTTTGGAATCTTTCTGCTGTGGACTTATCTGGCAGGATTCCGGCCGCAGGCATACGGAACAGAGAAATTTATGGATTATGGCTTCATGGAGGCCATGATGCGGAGCAAAACTCTTCCTGCACGTGATCTCTGGTATTCACAGGGAACCATCAATTATTACTATGGCGGGCAGTATTTTGCAGTGTTTCTTACGAAGCTTACAGGAAGCAGAGTGGAAGTGACTTATAATCTGATGCGTACCTTTGTGGCAGCGTTTGCCTTTGTGTATCCGTTTTCCCTGGTCCGTCAGATGACGAAGGACAGGCTGTATGGACGGCTGGATGGAAAGAAGAAATATCTTCCTTCACTGGCAGGAGTTACTGCAGGCATTGCAGTATCTATCGCGGGAAATGTACATTATATCGTCTACCGTTGTGTACTGCCGCTGATCCGGAAGATACAGGGAGTGGCAGAAACAGCCAGCTACTGGTTCCCGGATGCAACTCGTTACATAGGGTATAATCCGGTGAATGACAGTGATAAGACCATACATGAATTCCCATGCTATTCCTTTGTTCTGGGAGATCTTCATGCCCATGTGGTAAATGTGATGTTTGTGACATTTCTGGTGGGAATGCTCTATGCATGGCTGAAAATGATCCGAAAAAGAGGGCCTGAGCCTGAAAAACAGGAACGCAGTGTTTTTTGGCTGAGACAGCTTCTGATGCCGCATATCCTTCTGGCGTCCGTTTTTCTTGGCATGTTCCAGTGGACCAATTACTGGGATTTTGTGATCTATTTTGTAGTGACCGGTGGAGTTGTCCTGATCGCAAATATCATACGATTTGAGGGAAAGATAATCAGGATCCTTGCAGTGACGATCGTACAGGCAGTGGAGATCATAGGTCTCTCTTATCTGGTGATCCTGCCCTTTACATTGAAATTTGATACGATGGTACAGGGGGTGGCACTGGCACAGCATCATTCACTGTGGTATCAGCTTCTGATCCTCTGGGGACTTCCGGTGCTCCTTACTGTTTTGCTGATCCTGTCTGTCATCACAGAAAAAATGAAGGGACTGAAGCATAAAAGTCTTTACAGGCTGCTGGAGGCGATTACAGTTCCGGATCTTTTTGCAGTGATCATGGGCTTATGTGCTATCGGACTGGTTTTGATCCCGGAGCTTGTATATGTGCGGGATATTTATGAAAATGGAAATGCCAGAGCCAATACTATGTTCAAGCTGACGTATCAGGCATATATCCTTTTCGGAATGACAATGGGATATGGGATTTATCGTATGCTGGTGATATCCAGACAGAAGATTATCCGGATCCTTTCAGGTGTGGGGCTTTTTGTACTGCTCTGGACCGTGGGCTATTTCGGAAATGCCGTGCATTCCTGGTTTGGGGATGTCTGGAAGGTTTCGGAGTATCAGGGACTGGATGCAACTACATTTCTTGAGCAGGATTTTCCTCAGGATGCGTCGGCGATCCGCTGGCTGAAGCAGAATATCAAGGGCTCTCCTGTGGTGCTCGAGGCTAACGGGGACAGCTATACCGGATATGAGAGAGTTTCTGCATCTACGGGGCTTCCGACCGTACTGGGATGGTATGTGCATGAATGGCTCTGGAGAAATAATGTACCTGACCTCAATGAAAAAAGTGCGGACATCCAGACTATTTATACATCTACAGATGCAGAGACGGTAAAAAAACTGATCAGCCGTTATGATATTTCCTATATCTTTGTAGGAGGACAGGAAAAAGAAAAATACGGAACAGAGCTTAATGACCGTGTTCTTCAGAGTCTGGGAAGCATTGTCTTTGAAGATGATATGTCAGGAACCTACATTGTGAAAGTGGAGCAGGATTGACATTTTTTCCATAATAACGCTATAATGTAACTATTATGTAGCTATCTGTTAACGGATATGCTCAGCAGGAGATTTCTGCTGAGCAGTATACAGAAAAAAGTGACAGTTGCAGGATGGCAGCAGAGAGGAGGATATTATGAACAGAATCGACAGACTTTATATGGAAATGATCCATTATTATCAGGGGGATCCGAAGCATATCCAGCATTTTGTGAAGGTGCATGATCTTTCAAGGCTGATCGGCCAGAGTGAGGGTCTGGATGAAGATACGATGTATGTTCTGGAAGCTGCGGCTCTCGTTCATGATATCGGGATCAAAGTCGGTATGGAAAAATACGGACGCTCTGATGGAAAGACGCAGGAAGCAGAAGGTCCGGCAGCTGCCAGAGAGATGCTTACCGCACTGGGCTTTCAGGAGAGGGTGATCCGCAGAGTGGAATATCTGGTAGGACATCATCATACCTATAAGGATATTGACGGTCTGGATTATCAGATCCTTGTGGAAGCTGATTTTCTGGTTAATTATTTTGAAGATGGACTGGATAAAGAACATATAAAGAAAAGTGCAGAGAAGATCTTTAAAACAGAAACAGGTAAAAAAATAGTAAAAGACATGTTTTTCCCGGAGACTTTTCAGAAATCCGAAACCTGGGCACAGGATGCCCTTCAGGATCTGGAAGATTTTATTGAAGAGCAGGGGATTTATATCAGACAGTAAATGGAGCGTAAAATGAAAGCAGAAATAGCAGTTATGACAGCGGAGAATATAGACAGAAAGGCAATTGCCAAAGGTGGCGAGATTCTGAAAAACGGCGGGCTTGTGGCATTTCCCACAGAGACTGTATACGGCCTTGGAGGAAATGCCCTGGATCCGAAAGCATCGATGAAGATCTATGCAGCCAAGGGAAGACCTTCGGACAATCCGCTGATCGTACATATCGCAGATATCCGTGACCTGGATAAGATCGTTACGGAGGTTCCTGAAAAAGCCAGAGTACTGGCTGAGAAATACTGGCCGGGTCCGCTGACAATGATCCTTCCCAAGGCAGATATCGTGCCAAGGGAAACAACCGGAGGACTGGACAGTGTGGCAGTACGTTTTCCAAGTGATCGTATCGCACAGGAGCTGATCCTTGCGGCTGGCGGATATGTGGCAGCGCCAAGTGCCAATACTTCCGGAAGACCAAGTCCTACGACAGCGGGACATGTGGCAGAGGATCTGGGAGAAGCCATTGATATGATCATTGATGGAGGACAGGTAAATATCGGTCTGGAATCTACGATCGTAGATTTTACAGAAGACATACCGGTAGTCCTGCGGCCGGGATATATTTCCCTGGAAATGCTCCGGGAAACACTTGGAGATGTAAGGATGGATAAGGGGCTGATCAAACCGGACAGCAAGGTCCATCCAAAAGCACCGGGAATGAAATACCGTCATTATGCACCAAAGGCAGATCTTGCCATTGTGGAGGGGGCCACAGAGGGTGTGATCGCGGAGATCGAAAAAAGAGCCGGAGAGGCTGAGGAGAAGGGACTGACGGTGGGGATCATCGCAACAGATGAAACAAAAGGCCGATATTCACATGGAATCGTAAAGAGTATCGGAAGCCGGGAGCAGGAAGAAACCATCGCGCATCATCTGTACGAGGTCCTGCGTGATTTTGACAGCTGTAATGTAAGTGCCATTTATTCAGAGGCATTTTTTACACCAAGAATGGGACAGGCGATCATGAACCGCTTACTGAAAGCGGCTGGTCATAAAATTATCAACGTTGAGGAGGAGAAAGAAAATGATAGCACTGGGATGTGATCATGGCGGCTATGAGCTGATGCAGGAGGTAAAGAAGCATCTGGAAGAGAGAGGGCTGGAGTACAAAGATTTTGGATGCAATGGTCCGGAATCTGTAGACTATCCTGTTTATGGAAAGAAAGTAGCACAGGCGATCGTGGACGGTGAGTGTGAGAAAGGAATCCTGATCTGCGGAACAGGTATCGGAATTTCTATCACTGCTAATAAATTCAAGGGAATCCGTGCTGCACTTTGTACAGATTGCTTTACTGCAGAAGCAACAAGACTTCATAACGATGCCAACATTCTGGCCATGGGCGGTCGTGTAGTAGGACCGGGACTTGCTCTGAAGATCGTGGATACATTCCTGGATACACCATTTTCCGGGGATGAGCGTCATATCAGAAGGATCAACATGATCGAGGATTGATCGATCAGTAAGAAACCAATAGAAAAAGAGGATTCTGTATGGATAAAAAAGGACAGAAACGACAGGGATATCTTTCCTGGGATGAGTATTTTATGGGTGTTGCCATGCTTTCCGGCATGCGTTCCAAGGACCCGCATTCACAGGTTGGTGCCTGTATCGTAAGTGAAGATAACAAGATCCTGTCAATGGGGTACAATGGATTTCCAAAGGGATGTTCCGATGATGAGTTTCCCTGGGGAAGAGAAGGAGATCCGCTGGATACCAAATATCTTTATGTGACACACAGTGAACTCAATGCCATCCTGAACTACCGGGGAGGAAGTCTGGAAGGTGCCAAGCTTTATGTGTCCCTGTTTCCCTGCAACGAATGTGCCAAGGCTATTATCCAGGCAGGAATCAGGACTATCGTATACGACTGTGATAAATATGCAGATACTCCGTCGGTGATCGCATCCAAAAAAATGCTGGATGCAGCCGGAGTCCGGTATTATAAATATAACCGGACAGACCGTGAGATCACCATTAAAGTGTAAAAGAGAACAAAAATAAAAGAAAAACAGCAGCCTGGCTCCTGATCCATCATATCATCAGGGCTTCCGCTGCTGTTTTTTATGAATGGTTAAGAATGTGCTTCGGAATGAGAATCTTCCGGTGCGGATAAGGCTGTGGGAGAGATCTTTTGTGGAAAACTTAAGCAGACTTTGAAAAGGTCACCGTCCAGATAAAGTTTAAAGGTGCCACCTTGAAGCTGGGTAAGGCTCTGTGCGATGGATAATCCAAGTCCGCTGCCTTCTGTATTTCTGGCAACATCGCCGCGGATGAAACGTTCGGTCAGTTCTTCAGCCGGAATGTTCAGAGGCTGTGCGGAAATATTTTTCAGGGTAAAGATGACTTGATCTTTTTCCAGAAGAACTTCTGCATAGACCCTTGTGTTCTCCATGGCATATTTCAGAATATTGCCGAAAAGATTTTCAAGGATACGCCACATCCGTCTGCCATCGGCATAGATCATGGCAGGAGAATCAGGCAGATGTGTCATCAGGGTCAGATGTCTGCTTTCCATCCGTTCTTCGAATTCACCCATCACCTGGTAAAGCATTTCCACAAAGTTCAGTTCCGTCATTTCCAGAGAAAGATTTCCGGTACTGGCTTTGGAAGCTTCCACTACATCTTCGGTCAGACTTTTCAGACGATGTGCCTTTGAGTCCAGGATCTCAAGATATTTCAGTGCTTCCGGATCTTTGAGGTTTAGCCTTTTCAGCAGATCAATGTAATTGATGATGGAAGTCAGCGGCGTTTTCAGATCATGGGAGACATTGGTGATCAATTCGGTTTTCATACGCTCATCTTTGAGGCTTTTTTCCACGGCAGCGTCCAGCCCGTCACCAATGCGGTTGATATACTGTGCCATTGCTTTCTGATCACCACGGAGTTCCTTTTCCGGGATCTTGTAAGTGAGCTCTCCATCGGTGATCCGTTTCAGGCCATCAAGGAGGAGTTCCCGTCCAAGAGCAATTTTGTAGACGCAGAAAAGCGCACCCAGATCCAGAAGGAATAGAAGCAAAAACATCAGGAACCATCCATCAGATGCCGCGAGCAGGGCACTGAAGAAAAATTCAAGGAATAGAAATACGCCAAGTCCCACTACCATACGTATTCTGCTGATGGTATTCCTGGAGAAAAAATCAATCAGCTTACCGGCTTTACAAAGACACAGACGGGGAAGATTCAGGCATTTGCGAAGCAGGCTGTTTTTCCACAGGGTGCGAGCTTTGATCCTGCGGATCAGGCTTAAATAGCCGATCCAGAACAGGCACGTGATCAGGAAAATCGTGATACCCAGGATGATCAGGGAGGAGACAAGGTTATAGGTGCAAGCTTGCATGCTCAGTCCTGCGGTCAATACACCAAGTGCCGGGATACACACGAGTCCGGCTGCTGCTTCCGTATAGATCCTGTCAAAAAAGTTCAGTTCTGGCTGAGCCGTGTCTGCATTACCGCTATCGGAATTTCTTCTTCCGGTGTGGACAGTAAGCCAGATAAAATCTATGATAAAGAGCAGAAGACTGATCATGGTGATCACAGCAGCCGGGATAAATAAAGTACGGTAAGTCAGAAAATGCTGTCTGTCAGTTTTAATGGAATCCTGTACAGGAAGGCTGGTATCATCGATCCAGGCAAGAAAACTGCAGTTTTCATCGTATGTGGAGTTTCGAAGGAGATCGATCCAGCTTCCTACAGAAGAGTTTGCAGCAGCGGAAAGGTTCAGATTCATAAGACCATTCCGGGCATTTTTCTCATCTGTGGCAGCTTCGTTGACACTTAGGAACACATAAGGCTTTTTGTCTGAAAAACCGGAAATATCAGTCAGGTCGGAAGTATAGGCTGCATCTGTATTTGTGAAGATTTTCTGTGAGGTGTTATCCGTATAGGCATAATGGATATTGGAATTATCACTGCTGTACTCCTCCAGTGTCTGAGCAGCTTCTGTCCAGCTGGAAAAAAGATCCCGGGCATTATCCAGCTGCTCAAAGGCATCGTTCAGGTTCCCTTTGAAATTCCTGGTTTTGGATGAGGTGGAATTCATGTAATCCAGGAGACTGTCGTAACCTTCCGGTGCACAGGGGATTTCAAGGATCGGAGTGAGCATATTTGCCACATCTGTGTAAACCACGTTTCCGTTTTTGTCTGTGATGTTTTTCAAAGGTTCCTGTGACTGGATGCCGCCGTCTGCATATTCGGCGCTCAGAGAGGAAAGAATACGCTCAGTCCAGTCTTTCTGGGAAATTCCCTCGTATTTCAGGGCACCGGAGTTGGCATTTAGCTGCAGGGTTCCGTCTTCCAGAGCCTTTTTGAAATCGGAATAGTACATATATTTTGTTTCACCCTCCGGGGTGGTAAGGCTCAGGACGATCCAGCTATCATTGGAATGGATCGTCTGTGAGCTCCATTCCTTAAGATCATTGAAGGAATAGGCTAGTCCGGAGGTGTTTTTGAAGGAGAGAGAATCTCCGTTATAAAGCTCTCCGAGATCAATGTATGCATCTTCGTTTGTTTTATCCAGGATTTCTCTGGCTGAGATTCCGGACAGGATTGTGGAAGCTTTTGAGTAAAAGCTGTCAGCAAAAGCAGAGGTCTGGAAATAATCCTTTGTTTTAAGATCTTCTGCAGAGTCCATCCGGATACCTGCCTGGATCACCAGTGCCGCTGAAAAGACCATGATCAGAGGCAGGATAAGGGCAAGGACAAGAGCAGGAATGCGCATAAATGAACGGTTTTTTTCCGTATGTTTATTTTTATTCATAATACCCCTTTCTGAAGTACAGATACTTCATGGCCGGCTGGCTCACCGGCTCAGTTTTTCGATTTTATAACCCAGGCCCCAGACAACTTTCAGATAGCGGGGATCCCTGGGGTTGATCTCAATCTTTTCGCGAATGTGACGGACGTGGACGGCTACCGTGTTATCTGCGGCCAGAGCATCTTCATTCCAGATGCTCTCGTAGATCTGTGTGGTGGAAAAAACACGTCCGGGATTTTTCATGAGAAGAAGCAGGATATTATATTCGATGGGCGTCATCCGTACCGCTTCTCCATCTACCAGCACCTCTTTTTTGTCATCGTTTACCGTAAGACCTCCGGTTGTGTAGATGTGTTCCGATGCTGCCGGTGCAGCGGAGCCAAGCTGTGTGTACCGGCGCAGCTGGGATTTTACCCTGGCGATCAGCTCCAGAGGATTGAAAGGTTTGGTGATATAGTCATCTGCACCGATGTTAAGGCCCAGGATTTTGTCCGTGTCTTCAGATTTTGCGGACAGGATGATGATGGGCAGAGGATTGCTTTCCCGGATCTTGACTGTTGCCCGGATCCCGTCGAGACGGGGCATCATCACATCGATGATCAGCAGATCTACAGTTTCGCTGTTCAGGATATCCAGTGCTTCCTGTCCGTCATAGGCTTTCAGAATGTGATAGCCTTCCTGCGTAAGATAGATTTCGATAGCTTCCACGATGTCTTTGTCGTCATCGCAAACAAGTATGTTAGCCACTTTTTTGTACCTCCCTGATGTTATTAGAATAGCAGCCGGAAATTAAGACGAAAGGGGTAAATTCTTAAGATTCCATGAAATCCATTGTACTATATTAAGGATATAGTGTAAACAGAGAAAGCCTTGTTGGCAGCAGACGTGATGTGCTAAACTAGTACTAGATAACAGAAAATAACGATATTGGAAGAAAGATCAGGAGAAAAGTGAAAGTGGAGAATGAAAATAAAATCAGCAGTATGGCAGGGAGCGCGCACTGTACGGAAGAAATTATGTCAGCTTGTGCTCTTTGTCCAAGAGAATGCCTGGCAGACCGGGGTGCAGGGAAAAAAGGCTTCTGTGGCATGGATGAGAGAATTTATCTGGCAAGGGCTGCACTTCATATGTGGGAGGAACCCTGTATCTCCGGAACAAAAGGCTCCGGGGCAGTGTTCTTTTCCGGGTGCGGGCTGCGCTGCTGTTTCTGCCAGAATCATGATATTGCCATCGGGAGCAGGGGACGGGCTGTAAGTGTGGAACGGCTTGGAGAGATTTTTCTGGAACTGAAGGAAAAAGGAGCTGCAAACATCAATCTGGTAACAGGTGCACATTATGTACCACAGATCATAGAGGCACTGGATATGGCCCGGAGGAAGGGTCTGGATATTCCGGTGGTGTATAATTCCAGCGGGTATGAAAAAACAGAAACCTTGAAGCTTCTGGAAGGATATGTGGACATTTATCTTCCGGATCTGAAATATCTGGATCCGGAGCTTGCACAGAAATTTTCTTATGCGCCGGATTATGTGCAGGCTGCAAAGGCTGCAATTGGAGAGATGGTGCGTCAGACCGGGAAATGTGAGTTTGGAGAGGATGGATACATCCGGAAAGGAACCATTGTCCGTCATCTGATCCTGCCGGGACATACAGGAAATTCCATAAAGGCTCTGAGGTATCTTCATGAAACCTATGGGGAAGATATTTATATCAGTATTATGAATCAGTATACGCCGGTGAGAAAATTTGTGGAATTTAAGGAATTAAACCGGAAAGTTACAAAAAGAGAGTATGAAAAAGTTCTGGATGCTGCTGTGGATATGGGGATTCAGAATGGATTTATCCAGGAAGGAGAAACTGCTTCAGAAAGCTTTATTCCGGATTTCGATTATGAGGGAGTGGAAAAAAATACTCCATAAATGGAAGGAGGCCGGTACTTTCGTACCGGCGCGTATGAAAAAGAAAAATATTATAGAAAGTTCATCACCTTCTATGGTTTATAATATACAGTAAAAATGTGAAGAAAGTGTGTCTAACATTTGAAATAAATGTGAAAAGAACAATTTATGCCACAAACATAGCAAAATATGACGAATATTTATCAGAATTTCTTCCAGGTTTCACGAAGGAAAAGGATCAGGATCGGAAATAGCTCCAGTCGGCCGGCCAGCATATCGAAAGAAAGGACCAGCTTGGACAGCGGAGAAAAGATCCCGAAGTTTCCTGTAGGACCGATCAGGGAAAGACCGGGCCCCACATTGTTTAAAGTGGTGACTACGGCTGTGAAATTTGTTACAAGATCAAATTCATCAAAACTGATGATAAAGATAGATGCAGCCACGATCATCAGATAAACGATCATATAAATATTGGTGGCACGCATAACTTCGTGAGACACCGCTTTTCCGTCCATTTTGATCTTTTTTACTGCATTGGGATGCAGATAAAGATGCAGTTCCTTGCGAACAGATTTTGCAAGAAGCAGAAGACGGGAAATCTTGATTCCGCCGCCTGTACTGCCGGCACAGGCACCACAGAAGGTAAGCAGTACCAGAATCGTTCTGGATACCGCAGGCCACTGGTTAAAATCCGTAGTGGCATAACCGGTGGTGGTGATAATAGAACCAACCTGGAAAAATGCCTGCTGAAGTGCTTCCCACACATTGTCAAACAGATGCCGGACGTTGAAAGTGATCATCAGGGCAGAAGCGATGATCACAAAGAAGTAGCAGCGGACCTCTTCAGATTTCAATGCCTGAGAAAACTTCCTGGTGAGAAGAAGAAAATAGACATTGAAGTTTACGCCAAACAGGATCATAAAGATAGTGATGACGATCTGAATATATAAGCTGTAACTTCCCATACTGTCGGATTTGATTCCGAACCCACCGGTTCCGGCAGTTCCAAATGCTGCACAGAGACTGTCGTAAAGAGGCATCCCCCCAAGAAGCAGGAGGATGATCAGTGCAACAGTGAGTGCAATGTAGATCTTGTACAGGATCTTGGCAGTTGACTGGACTTTTGGAAGAAGCTTTCCTACGGAAGGACCGGGGCTTTCTGCCTTCATAAGGTTCATATGATAGCCACCTGCAAGCGGAAGCAGTGTCAGGATAAATACCAGAACACCCATACCACCGATCCAGTGGGAAAAACATCTCCAGATATTGATGCTGTAAGGCATCTGTGATGGATCGGAGAGAATACTGGAACCGGTTGTAGTGAAACCGGAAACAATCTCAAAAAAAGCATCAATGGGATTCGGGATAGCCTCGCTGAGCACAAACGGCACAGCACCGACAATACTGAGGACGATCCAGCTTAAAGCAGTAGTCACAAGGCCTTCACGGGCGTAGAATGCTTTTTTGGAGGGCTTGCGGCTGACCAGAGGAACACCGATGGCCAGACATGCCAGAATCGTGATCAGGAAGGCAATACCGGATTTTTCGCGGTAGATAAGGGCAGTGATGCCGGGAACCAGCATACAGACAGCCTCCACATTCATGATCCATCCCAGGATATAAATAATAATCGAATAATTCATTTGGCAGTACCTCTATTTTTCAAGTATATCTGTGATGTCGCGAAGCCCCTTGTGAGTGGTTACGATGATCACGGTATCTCCTACCTGGATCATATCCTGACCACGGGGAATGCGGATGCGGCCGTTGCGGTTCAGGCATCCCACCAGAAGATTCTTGCGGAGATTCAGCTCTGCAAGAGGGATATAAGTTACGGCAGATTCCTCACGGATCGCAAATTCCAGTGCTTCTGCATTGCCATCCAGAATATGATAAAGGGTTTCTACGTTGCTGCCGATGCTGTTCTGAGTGGCACGGACATACTGCAGGATATAATCAGCAGTGATATTTTTCGGGTAGATGACACTTCCGATATCCAGGGAGTCGATGACATCATCAAATTCCAGACGGTTGACCTTGGCAACCAGCTTGGCATCGGAGATGCTTTTGGCAAAGAGGGCAAGAAATACATTCTCCTCATCCAGATTCGTCAGTGTGACAAAGGATTCGGACTCGGAAAGTCCTTCTTCTAGAAGAAGAGAACGGTTCGTTCCGTCACCATTGATGATAGTCGCATCTGGAAGCAGTTCGCTTAAGTGCTCACAGCGGTTTTTGTTCTGCTCGATGATCTTGACACTGATCTTCATATCCAGAAGTGCATGGGCAAGATAATAGGAAATGGTTCCGCCACCTACGATGATACAGTTTTTGACCTGATTGGTCTTGAGACCGATCTTACGGAAAAATGCCGCTGCATTAAGCGGAGAGGCCAGAATGGAAACCATATCTCCGTCGTGTATAATGTGATTACCACCAGGAATGGATACATTGTCACGGCTCTCGATCGCGCAGACCAGAATATCACTTCGGAAAGCATCTGAGATCTGGGAAACGCTCATTCCGTCCAGCTTGAATTCCGGGAGAACTTTAAACTTGAGAAGTTCTACACGACCACGTGCAAAGGTGTCAATCTTGATCGCAGATGGAAAACGGAGAAGCCGTGAAATTTCCTGGGCAGCGGCAAACTCCGGGTTAATGATCATGGTAACACCAAGACGTTCTTTGATGAATCCGATTTCTTTTTCATAAATGGGGTTACGGACGCGGGCGATGGTCTGACAGTGGTTGGCCTTCTGCGCGATCAGACAGCAGAGAAGGTTCAACTCGTCAGAAGCGGTAACTGCGATCAGAATATCTGCAGTATCAACACCTGCCTCCATTAAAGTATTGATGCTGGCACCATTACCGACGATTCCCATAGCGTCGATATTTTCGCAGAGATCATTGATCTTGTCGGCAATAACGTCGACAAGAGTGATATCAATATCCTCTGCCTGAAGCTGCTCTGCAAGATTTCTACCGACTTTTCCGCAGCCTACAATAATTACCTGCATAATTTCCTCCTTCAATAGCCGGTCAGGGCTACAAATCATAAGTAAAAGCGCCCATCCGTGTAAAGATAGGCAAGGATATTATAGCACTGTATATCTGATTTTTAAACAGTAATATTTTCCTGTATATATAGAAAAAAATGGCAGAAAGATAGATATATATGAAGGAAAGTGAACATTCCTGTTTTCACAAGTTTAAAAAACGGTCATAAAATATAGCGTGATCATGAATGAAAGGATTTCGATTATGGACCGATTTCAGATGAATCGTTCGGGCTGCCGGCCATATCAGTATACCTGTGGGATGAATAGCGGGATGGCAGGCCGGACGGATCGATCATTTTCTGATATGGCAAAACAGGTTCCTGCAATGGCGTATGTGCCATACCAGGAATTTGCGCCTACCTTTGAGCTGAAAAAAGCTCTTCAGGTCGGAACTATTTTCCCTGAGCTTTGCAAGCCGTTCTGCGGCAGGAGAGGAGGAAGTCGATGATGTATGGAAATTGTACTTCCAAAAAAGAACTGCTGCAGTTTATTGACCAGGTAAGCTTTGCCATTGACGATCTTCTCCTTTTTCTGGATACGCATCCAAAAGAAAAAAGAGCTCTTGAATATTACAGTGAGCTTTCAGCAAGAAGAAATGAGCTTCTGGAAAAATATGCAAAATTTTATGGACCGCTGACCATTGATACCGGAAACGACAGCAATCTTAAGTCATGGCAGTGGATGGAACAGCCGTTTCCATGGGAACAGGAAGGAGGGTGCAGATAAGGTATGTGGAATTATGAAAAAAGACTCCAGTATCCTGTAAATATCAAGACGTCTAACGCAAAGCTGGCACAGTTTATATCCAGCCAGTATGGCGGACCGGAGTGCAATAGCAGATAAAAAATCAATGTACAATAATATCAAAATACATCTTGTTATTTTCTTTATCCCAGACGATTTGATCAACAATAGTCCGGATAAGCATGCCTTTTTCTTCATATCCAACATCCGGATCCTTGAGTACGTCATTCACAGATTTGATCTCTTTCAACACCTCTGATTTATCTGTAAACTTTTCTTTTTTCTTGTGCAGTAGGTTGTGAAGTTCAAACTCTAACTTTGATCGATCATCATTCAGACGTTCTTTATTTTCTTTGTATTCCTGAAGAGAGTCAATTCCACTTTCATAAGCATCATGGATTCGTTTGCTTTTCATATCTATCCGGGATAACTCTTTGTGAATCTGATCAACTGTAACTTCATTATTGACAGAACAATTACTTTTCCGGACATAAGAAAAGTCAGCACCTTCAAGAATCTTGTCAAAATATTCAATAACAGCTTCTTCAGCCTTTTTTACCGGAATAGAAGAAGTGCCTCTGTGATAGCCCTTTGCATATTGCCAGCAGTTGAAATAATGATAGCCATCTTTGCCGCCACCGGTATAGGCAAGAGTGGCACCACAGATTGAACATTTTAAAAGCCCAGACAACCAGTGTCTACATGTGGATACGCTACGGGACTTAGCTGGGCGCATCCTGGCCTGGATCAGCTTTTGACGCTCTTGAAAACGTTCTTTCGAGATTCTGACCTCATGAGAACCTTCAAACTCCATTCCATTCCATGTGACTGTCCCACAGTAAAAAGGATTTCGTAAAATACGGTCAATACTTCTTCGTTCAAAGAGGTTTCCACGCTTAGTGCGATATCCTAGATCATTGCACTTCCTTGCTATAGCGGTTTCATCCATGTTTTCGCAATCGTATAAATTCATAGCATAGGACACAATAGCGTAGCTGGCTTCGTCAATCACGAATGGCTTTCCGCCGCCGACCGCCTTATAACCAAGGGGAGGGGTACTCTGATAACCATGGCGCAAAGCTTTCTCTTTCATGCCACGCTTTACCTCACCGGAGAGCCGTATGGAATAATATTCATCCATCCATTCGATAATACGTTCGATAAGAGAACCAAACGGACCGTCTACGAGCGGCTCAGAGATACTGATAACTTCCACATCATCTTTCTTGAGCATACTTTTATATACGATGGATTCTTCCTGGTTTCTAGCAAACCTAGAGAATTTCCATACCAGTATCACATCAAAGGGATGAGAGGATTGTTTTGCCATTGCAATCATTTTCTGAAACTCTGGACGTTTTTGGGCGTGACGGCCGGAAACACTCTCACAGAAAATAAATTCTTCACAGGTTATGAGATCGTTCTTCTTTGCGTATTCCAGCAACAATCTTTTTTGAGCATCCGGAGACAATTCTGCCTGATCCTCCGTGGAAACACGGACATATAAAGCAGCCATTCTTTTTTGCATTTTATCACCTCGGTTAAAATTATGTAAAAATGGGTACAAAAATAACGACCACACAAACGTTCTGATTGTGCAGCCGCTCCGAAGATGATACAATATTTTTGCGAAATGAGTAGCATCTTCGGAAGCTACATGCCGGTTCCTGTTGGCGCAGGAGCCGGTTTTTGTCGACGGAAATTTCTTGACAAATCGATATAAAAAGAGTATTATTCAGATTGTCAAGAGAAAAAAAGGATTTATCCTTTTGTTGACAGTTGATTAAGTAGAACACAGAACCTCAAGTGTTCTGAATAATTATTTAGAAAAAGTCAGTAATGTTTTTGGTGTTTACCAGAAAAGGTTTACTGACTTTTTCTGTTGCTTAGAAATAATTTTCCATTAAATCAATATACATAACACATCTTTTGAAATGAGTAGAGGTTTTAATTTCTTCTTTATCAGAGGAATATAAGCGTTTACATATTTCTCGTATCTTTGAAATATTAAAAGAAGTAATATTTTTTAATAATAGTCCGGCTTTTTTATTAAGACCTGTTACATTATCTATTTCAGCTAAAAGATCATTAAAATTATTAATGGTTGGAACGTTCTTTAATGATTTTTGAATTTTTTTAGTAATAATTAAGTCAATAGAATTATGTTTTTCTATATAGGCACCTAAGTGTGAAAGTGGATCTATATGTAAAGTTGTTGCTTTTACATATTTGAATACAGGAAGTAATCTTGTATGAGGAATTGACTTAAATCGATCCGAGCACATGGAGTCAGCATCAAAATGTTTGTTGTCATATAAAATGTCTTCAAATATCAGTGTATCATCAAAAATGCCATATCCAAATTTGTTTAATATACTTTCACGATAACCAATTGCAATTGCTAGAGGTTTATTAGAAAAATTCATATTATTTAAATCATCTAATCCTACAATAGTTGCTTCTACATTATCAGAAGATAAATTGTTATCAACGATGTTTTTAACTATTCGTTTTGTTGCTCTGATTTTGACAGGCGAAATACCGGGTGTAATTTTGTTAAGTGATTCATATACCTTTAAATAATTATCAGTTTGAATTTCCGTAATAGGAATTTCGTTTCCTTGACGAGTGGTAATGGTTCGTTGAATTTGTTGTAAATTTAATTCTCCTTTTTTATAGCTAATGAAAATAAAGTGGTTATGAATACTTTGAAGCTGAATTGGTGATAAACAACCTAAAAAGTCGCTAATTATTCCTTGAATATTTTCGTCAGTAAAAGAATATCCTAAGAATACAATTGGAGATTCAGCGAATAATGTTAACATTTTGGCAATAATAAGTTTGCGAGAATCATTAAAAGTTCTATAATCTTGTTCAGTAATGATAATAGAATTAGCATCAGTTGCAGAACCATGTATTTTATATATTTCAGCGATATTGTAACTATCCGAATTGAAAAGCTGAGTTTGGTTTGTAAATACTGTATAGTCATCGGGAAAAATAAATGTTTCAAGAAATAAATCGTAATTTGTTGTAATGATTGCTGAAATTTTGTTCTTTAGTTGCTTAAAGCGTTCAAGCTCTTGTTCTATTAAATGACCTCTGCGTAAATGCATCTTTTTAAAATATGAAGAAAGAAACATCTTATAAGGTGAAATCCCTCTTTTTACCCATTCGGGGTTTTTGGCGTTACCGATATTTAATTTTATTTTTCGGTCAAAAAACGCGGCATTAAATTCATTTTCTATGATAGATGCTAGTTTAGCATTTATTTCAAAGTCGGATAAATTTTGGCGAAATAGGGCATCTTTATGTTTTTGCAACTGGAAAATATCTGAATTATATTTTTTAAATGATAATTCAAGCAGTTCGTCCCAAGTAGGATAATTAAATAAATATCTTTTGGATATTCCAGACCCTATAAACAAAACAGGAAGTTTCTTACTATCAACAATCTTATCTAATACGTTCTTTTCCATAATATTCTCCAATAAATACTAATTTTCAATGCGAAGTTGGATTAATTTTTGTTCATATCCAGTCATTCTGGAAATTTGATCAATAGTAAAGTCTCTGTATTCATCTAAGAATGAATCCGGCAACAGTAGCTCCATAGCAAACTTATTCGCTTCGATTTCCTTCTTTGAATTTAATAAAAGCGTTTTATTTCTAATAAAGTAACAGTTCTCTTTCCGGTGCAGGAGAGCATGACCAAGCTCATGAGCCATGACCAGACGTTGTTCGTGTTCCGGAAGATTTCTATTAATGAATATGTAGCGGTGATTTTTCAGGAACATGTAGCATCCTTCGAATTGCAGGTTACAGATCTGGTAGAGAATACCAAGCTGATCGGCAATGGCGAAAGGGTCTGATGTTCCTGTTTTTCTTTTATAGTACGAAACGATCTTCTTGATGTCACGATTCAAGCATCTCACCTACTTCTTATATTTCTTTGGCGTGTATTTTTCTTTGTTGATGATCTTCAATCGCTTCAGGGCAATCTCTAACTCATCCCGGAACAGCTCTGCGGCATCTGGGCTGAGCTCTTCACCGTTGTAACTGGCAGGGCCATCTTCACCGGCAGTGAGTTTCTCCATGATGTTGTCCAGGTCTTTGGCGATGTCACGGTTGTCTTTTGAAGTAAGAACGGATTCAGAACTGCTTTCTTTTCCGTTCAGTAGAAATTCAGATGTTACGTCAAGGAAGTCTGCAATCTTTTGAATTTTGTCAGCACTGGGAGTTATATTTTTGAATTTACTTATATAACTTCTTGCAAATCCAAGTTCTTTTTCCAGTCTGTTTATAGAATATCCCTTTGCTTTGGCGGCTTCCTTTACGTTTTCGTAAAGTCCCATAGTAAGTTCCTCCAAATTTTGCGCAATTTACTATTGACATACGCCATATCTTGTGTATAATAAAATTACAAGTTGCGCAAGATATTGCGAAAGTCAAAGATAAAAAATAGCGTTCTATATTATATTGGTCACGCTTTTAATATAGAATATTTTGCGCAATTTGTCAATGAAAAACGCAATATTTTGCGAAAAAAACAAAGGAGGTGCAAAATGCCAATTTATACAAATATAAAGAAAACCTGTAAACAAAAAGGTATTTCGGTAACAAAGCTGGAAGCCGATTTAGGATTTGCGAGAAGTACTATTTATAAATGGGATACACATCAGCCTGGAATAGGGAAACTCAAGAAAGTTTCTGACTACTTAGGAGTAACCATGGAATATCTTTTGTCAGATCAGAAGGAGGCGAGTTGAAAATGCTGATTAATATAAGAGGAAAAACAGAAGTGCTACAGGATCTGGAAAAAGCAAAAAAGCTGATTGATGAAGCTGGAAAGATTCTGTACCACATGCCAACAAAAATTGAATTTGAGGTAGGCGGTACAGAAAAAGAATCAGATGCTATTCGGCCTGATTTAGATAATCAATAATTTCAGAGAACATATAGTGACAATTCCTGGAAAGAGTGTCAAAAAGACTCTGATATTCAGGTGGAATAGAAGGATTATTGATCATTTTTTGAAACTCTGCGGAATAATGGTCAAGATGTTCGCGAAGATCATTGGTTGTGATTTTTTCCATAGAAATCGCTCCTTTCATTTTACTCAGGCATGGCAGTGTCCTGTATATACAGAATAGGAGCGCACCGTCGAAACTGCAAGAAAAAGCGTTCGACAAAGTAGTGAAAATTTTATAAACACAAAAATCAATACATTCATAAGATATAACAGAGGTGATAAACATGAAAGATATTGAATTTATCACAAGAATCCAGGTAAACGGAGAAAAAAGAGAGCTCACAAAAGAAGAAGCGTCGGAGTTGATCCTCCGGCGTGTAAAAGAAGCCCTGGAAGGAATGAACTACGAAAAGACAGCATAAAGGAGGAACACATGACAGCACAGCAGGTAAGCAGATACATAGAGCTGGTAAACAGACGGACACAGATCCTGAACCACAGTGGAGTGGACTGGAAACCGGAATACGGCCTGGAATTGAACCAGATCGAGAAGGAACTTGCAGAGCTCAGCCCTCTGGTGGATGAAGAACATAAGAAAAGAGGCAAGAAATGAAACGAGATGCGATCATATCCCTGTGTATAGCCCTCCCGGTGGCAAATCTGCCGTTCTGGCAGTGGAGAAGCCCGGCAGAGATGCTCCTGATGGTAGGATTGTTCTGGCAGGTGGCGTTTGTGGCCGTGGTCGGGACGGGGTATAAGAAACGAAGATAAAAAATGCCAGCACATAGCAGTGTGCTGGCAAAGGGAAAAATCCCAGATGTAAACGTTCAACATCATCATAGCATCTGGGAGGAGAACAGTCAAGCGGCACGGGTGAAAAGCCCGTATTTATTTTTGGGGTATGAATCCCCTTACAGGCTTGATTAAACGTATTAGAGATAGGACAAGGATTGCTTATGAGGTGTGGATATATAAGATGGATCTGGGACTGTGGGAACACCAGGGAAGTTGAAGAAAAGCATACGGGCAGATATGGAGCCAGGGGACAGAAAAGACAGAAGAGGAGAAAAGCCACTCCGGAAGAGATCGCTAAACAGAACCAATGGAAAAGGGAACGGGATGTCCGCCGTCTGATTAAATGGAATTTCGGAATAGGAGATTACTGGTTCACGCTGACGTACAAGAAAGGCTCACGGCCGCCCTGGAAACAGATGCAGAAAGATATGTCAAAATTCATTCGAAAGCTCCGGGACAAGTATAAAAAATATGGATGGGAGTTGAAGTACATATACCGCTTGGAGATTGGAAAGCAGGGCGGACCCCACGTACATATCCTGGTCAACCGGAAATCAAACAATGAGACAGATACAGGGCTTCTAGTGGAAATGTTATGGAACCATGGCCATGCACAGACGAAGAGAGTATATGACGTAGATTCCGGAGAACTGGCAGAATACATAACCAAGCCGTTAAAAGAACATGAGCCAGAGGACCTGAAACGGTACCACCCATCCAGAAACCTGATCCGCAAGGATCCGGAGAAAGAAGAGATAAAGAAACGGAGCCTGGTGGACAGGCAGGGGATACCGAGAGATCCGAAACCACCAAAGGGATGGGCGATTGTTCCTGGTTCAGTAAAACATGGGAAAAACAAGGTGACAGGCTACGCATACCGGCATTACATACTGGTCAGAACAGGGAATAGAAGGGATTGACATGTGGAAAGTAGACATATATCTGGAGGCAGACAGCAAGGCCCAGAAGAATACAGAGAGAAAATGTGCATATATCCTGGAAACGATTTGCGCCGGCGCAATTAAAACAGCAGAAGGGTTCCAATGTATTTCTGGAACATACCATAGTGCAACCCTTCAAAATCTGGTGGCAGCATTATCGCGGATCAGAAAGACAAGCAATGTCTGCGTCCATACAGAAGATGTTTATGTGGTCTCCCGTATCCGGAAACTTCCGGAAATGGCAGCAGCCAATTGGGAAGATGCCAGAGGCACCAGGATTGGGAACGCAGAACTCTGGAAAAGGATCTGGGAGCTGATAGAAGAGCATCGCTTAACATTAACAGCAAAAGCCGGGAAGCATAGTTACTCAAACTGGCTTCAGGAAGCTATGAAAAAACGAAAGGAGAAGATGTAAATGTTCGAAAGATTTGGAGAGATGAGCAGCTGCAGGGAGATCAACGAGCTTGCAGAGAACCTGCTGAATGAAGGAGATATCCAGAGCCTGAAAGTGATGGCGCAGGAGAATGGCATCCCGGAAGACTATGTTGAGATGTATCAGTCCGGTGATATCCCGTATCTTTGCGATGCTGTGACGGCCGCCATGGGGAAACTGGATGTGGAATGCGGATCTCTGAAACTGGCCGGTCTGATGAATGACTGGGTGGAGTATATCCGTGGGCTCTGTATGGAGGATGAGATGGTCGCACACCAGGTCCGCAAGAAGGGAAAGAGCCTGAAGCAGTGCATCGCAGAGATTTTGAAGTATGCCTTTAAGAACCAGGTGCCTGTGGACAAGGAGATCATAAAGGCTGCAGGAGTCAACGCCGGAAAAGTGACCTTCGGAGACCCAGACATGGGTACTGCAAAAAAACTGATCCGCGATTACTATCTGGGAGGTAGCAGGAAATGAAGAAAAAGGAGATAGAAAAGATCCCATTCCGGGGCGGTGTCAGGGCAGACAAACAGTATCGTAACACAGCAGTTGCATTTTTGCAGGATATCCGTGGAGAGAACCATCTGTTTGTTGAAGTTTACGAAAACAAAAAACAGGAGCTGCAGACCCCGTGGATCCGGATGGTGTTTACCCAGAAGGACTGGGGCTTGTATTATCCGGATGCAGGGGTCTGGTCGGCAGCAGGTCTGGATGAAGAAAGGGAAAAGATCGGCAGTAACTGCAAAAAAAGAGACAACAAGTGTTATATGGCTAGGTCCCAGGGAGATATGGTGTGGAAGTTTACTGGAGATACGTGGGAACGGAAATACACCACCTGGGTAGGTGCCCTGCAGAGCCTGATCTATAACATCAAAGCGCAAAGAGTCCAGAAAAGGGAAGACAAACGTGCGGACAGGCTTAAAGAACGGGAACAGAACACCCCGCCGCTTCCGAAAGGACTGGAAGACTGGGCGAAAAAAACAGGTATCGGAACAGAACACTTCCTGTACTACAAGCGTCATGGAAGATATGCGGATATAACCTGCTCTGCATGCGGACAGGTGACGGAGGCAGCGGTCAGAAGAAAAGACACCTACGAGGGACAGTTTGAAAAGATAATCCCGGTCCCGCAACATGATTCGGTGGGAACGTGCCCTCATTGTGGTGCTACAGGTATATATAAAGCCCAGGGAAAGACCAAAGGAGTATGGGGGCATGGGATGAACTGCTTTATTGCACAGAGATATAAGGACGATGGAGCAGTGATCAGATACGTGGAGATAGAAAAGATATACAGACTGGATACTTACCTGGATGAAAAAGAGATCATGACAGGCGCAGGCGAAAAGATGATCATAACTGAGATCGCAAGAACTTACCTGGAAAAAGGAAAAAGGCCACAGACAGATTATCATAAATTTAGTTCTTACTCCGGAGAATTCTGGGATGACTGCAATTTGTGCGGAATGAACAACATTTCGATCAAAGCAGCAAAGATATATCCGGAAAGCTACAAAGAACTCCGGACCACATTCCTGAGATATTCGGCAGCAGAGATGTATGGAAAACATAAGACCATGTACAACTTGAAAGAATACCTCGAAAGATATATCCAATGGCCGCAGATAGAGATGTTTGTGAAAATGGGATTACATCATATAGCGGAATCCATAGTAGAGGGCTACTGCGGGATCATAGCAGACAAGGATGCCATAAAGCCGGAATGTTTTCTTGGAATCTATAAAAGAAGGCTCAGGGACCTGAAGACCTTGCAGGGAAACCCTGACTATCTGAAAGTGTGGCAGATGGAGAAACGGATGGGACTCCACGTGACAGTACAGGAAAGCATATTCCTTGCGGAAAGCCAGGTACGGCAGAACGATCTGAAAGAAATATTGAAATATACCACAGTAGCAAAATTCATGCACAGGATAGAGCAGTATTCCGGGTGTGAGATCCCTGATACTATGCAGGAACCCATGTGTGGAAGGGCAGCAGGTGCTGTAAGCGGCGTAACCCGCACTTATGTGGATTATCTGCATATGCGGATACAGAGGGGGTATGACCTGCATAACCAGATTTTCCTTTTTCCGAGAGACCTGAGGCTTGCCCATGACCAGATGGTCATTGAGACAAATGCGGAAGAGATCCGCAAGAGAGAGCAGGCAGTTAGCGAAAAATATCCGGACATCCGAAAGAACTACAGGGGTCTGAGGAATCAATATATTTACGAAGACGAGGATTATCTGATACGGCCGGCAAGATCAGCAGAAGAGATCGTTGCAGAAGGAAGGATCCTCCATCATTGCGTCGGCGGGGACAGCTATCTGAATAAGCATAACACCGGCCGGAGCACGATCCTTTTCCTGCGTTCAAAGTTAGCGCCGGAAACACCGTATATCACAATAGAGATCTGCGGGACAAAGATCCTACAGTGGTATGGGATCCGGGATACAAAGCCAGATGAAATCAGGATAGAAAGGCATCTGAGAAGATACATAAAAGCATTAAAGGAAAAAGATCAGATAAAGTCAGTGACCGCATGAATGAGACTCTCCGAGGTGTCAACAGCCTCATGGAGCAGTACGGACTCACGGCACAGCAGGCCATGGACTATATCGTAAAGGGTACACAGAATGGCCTGGATAAGACAAACGAGCTGGGGGATAACCTCTCAGAGTATTCTGGAAAGTTCGCTCAGGCCGGTTATTCCGCTCAGGAGTATTTCCAGCTATTGCAGAACGGACTGGACAATGGAGCGTATAACCTGGACAAGGTAAACGATGCCATTAACGAAGTCACGACCAGACTGGTTGATGGAACTATAGCGGATTCACTGAGCAAAATTGATGAAAAGACCGGGGAGGTACAAGCCGGAACCGGAGGCTGGAGCAAAGAAGTTGAGGATGTATTCAAACAGTGGCAGCAGGGCGGAGCTACACAGAAAGATGTTATTGATGCCATTGTGACAGATATTCAAAACACAGAGAACCAGCAGGACAAACTGAACAAAGCAGCGCTGGCATTCGGTACAATGGCCGAGGACGGCAATGCGAAGTTTATCGAGTCGCTCACTACGGTAGGGGACACCTATGATGACGTGGCTGGATCAGCAGAGAATATGTTCGACCAGTCCACGACAGACTCCCAGACGTTTGAGGCAAGCATGAGACAGCTGGAGCAGAGCCTGATTCCGTTGGGAGAGGCACTGATGAACCTGGCAAACAATATCATTCCACCGATAGCAGCAGGATTGAAACAGACGGGAGAGTTTTTCGGAAAACTGCCAGAGCCGGTACAGAATTTTGTGATTATACTGGGGGCTGTGATTGCCGCCTTTACCACTTTAGCCCCTGCCATAACAGCGGTTATGATGATTGTGGGAACGCTAGGAACAGCGGTCCTAGGACCAATCATCGGAATTATTGCCGGTGTAGCTGCAGCAATTACCGCAATCATAGCCATTGTGAAAAACTGGGGCGCTATATCGGAGTGGTTCGGAGATTTATGGGTAAAAGTGAAAGAGAAATGCTCACAAGTGTGGGAATCAATCTGCTCATTTTTTACCGAAACGATACCGCAGGCATGGGACAGCCTGGTGGCAAAATTCCAAAGTATCCCGGAATGGTGGGCTGGAATCTGGAACCAGATTTCGGATTTTTTCACAAACGCATGGAATACGATCATGCAGAATCCTGTAGTACAAGAAACTATAGGAACCATAACAGGCCTTTGGCAGACCGGAGTTAATACAATTCAGTCAATCTGGAGCGGACTTGTTGATATCGCAAAAGGTGCATGGGAGCTTTTGAAAAACACGATTCTCGCACCGGTTCTTTTACTGATAGATCTCGTAACAGGAGATTTCAGCAAATTAAGCACGGATGCACAGGCTATCTGGAATAATATCAAAAATGCAGCAAGCCGGATCTGGACAGGAATCAAAACGGTTGTAACAACACTGATACAGGGGCTAAAAACGAATGTCTCAACACTATTCACTAGCATAAGAGATATAGCGAATGGAATTTGGGAATCTATTAAAGAAAAAGTTACGACTACAGCTGGAAAGCTGAAGGATTCAGCTGTTGATGCGTTTAGAAGCATGGTATCAAACATTGGCACTGCCTTGTCCGGGTTAGGAACCGTAGTCGAGAATGGATTTCAGTCGGCAATTAACTTTATCGTTTCTCTTCCTGGGAAAGCATGGAACTGGGGTGTAGATTTCGTGAACGGAATCGCAAATGGAATCAGAAGCGCCATAGGAGCCGTGACAAGCGCTGCTTCGGACGTGGCAGGTAAGATTCGGGCTTTCCTTCATTTCTCTGTACCAGATGAAGGACCTTTGACTGACTATGAAAGTTGGATGCCGGACTTCGTTCAGGGACTTGCCAAAAGCCTTGAGAACAGCCGGGGAATGATACAGAAAGCAGTACAGGGCCTTAGTAGTGACCTGATTGTATCTGCAAATGTAACAGGTGTTCAGACTGCCGGAACCACAAACGTAAATTTCTACGGAAATTATAAGTTTGAAGATGCGCAGGAGATTGACTACTTAATGAACCAGGCAGCACTGAGAATATCGAGGAAACGTTAATGATAGTAGATGGAAAAGATCTGACAAAAAAATATAAAGGAAAAATAAAATTTGGCCAGCAGACCATCCAGCCACGACAGGTAAATACTTACACAGAGTGGCTGGATCATAATGCGGATCCGACCCGATCATGGTTCCCTGAGACGCGGTTTTTCGAAGTGCAGATAGAAATGATTGTATCCGGGAGCACTAAAACAGAGGCAGAGCTGAGAATCAGTGAGGTAGTTAATGACTTTGTGACCGGAAGTATGATCAGACTGGACAATGTTGATATAAATATCAGTGCAGAAGTTACCGGAGTCGAAAAAGAATTCATAAAAAGATGGGACTATAAAGTGACAATAACAATGCAGGGATGGGAAAAGAGTACAGAACAGATTACGGTTGCGGTGAATGGTACCGTACAGATTATTCTTGCAGAAGGAAATCTAGCGGCTCCTTGCGATATTGAAATCACTCCAAAAACAGATATAGCACAGATTCAGTTGTTTGGCGCATTTTACGACCAGGTCTCCGGATCCGATGAAGGAATAATTATCAAAAATCTGAAGCAAGGAAAAAAGATAGTGATTAGCGGAGATGATTGCACAGTTCTTCAGGAGGGAAAGAACAAATTTTCAGACACAGAGTTCTGGGCGTTTCCGCACCTGAGACCAGGAAGCAATACAATCAGCTGCACAAGTGATCAGTGCGATATTGTTATTAAATACAAACCACGATATATGTAAAGGAGAGTTGAAATGAGATTTACAAATCAGAAGATTGAGAACATGCAGAACGTGCTTACGGCAGTTGGAAATAAAGAAATTGATAATCCCGTTCTCACACTTAAAATTGCAAGAAACAACTATAACCTTACTCAGGTATTAAATCCTGTTCTGAAAGTTAAAAACGATATCTTAAGAAAATATGGCGAAAAAGATGAAAAAGGCAAGATCGTCATGGACGAAGACGGAAGAATCCGTATCACAGATATCCCTGGATATAACACGGAAATCACCACGTTGATGAATACAGAAACCGATGTGAATGTTGAGCGCTTTTCAGAAGAAGAATTCAAGAAAATGAACGCAACTCCAAATCAGCTTATGACTTTACTTGAAATAGCAAAATAATCATGAAAAAGCGGGGAGGATAACATGCTTAGAATATTAGATAAAAATAAAGTCCCCGTGAAGGGTTTGCGAAAATACAGTGATTTGTGTATCGAGAACTCGATCGAGCTTGATGATAAGACACTTACGTTTTCAGTACCGTACAGAAATGTCAGATCAGCTATTGTGGTTGAAGGGTACATAGAAACAAAAGAAGACCGATTTGTTGTTAAAGAAATCGAAAAAAGCAGTGAGGGAACAGCAAATATAACGGCGCAACTGGACTTGGAAAGCCTGGAAGGAAAACCGTTCAGGACATTCAGATCAGAAGAACAAACGATAAAAGCAGCATTGCAGCTGGCATTTACAGGAACTGGCTGGACAGTTGGTGAGTGTAGTGTTTCAAAAAAACGAACACTGTCCATGGCAAATGTGTCTGCGCTGGATGTCCTGAAACAGGCTTTGAAAACATATCGGGCTGAGATTAAGATTGATTCTAAAAAACAGAGCATCGATATATATCCGGAAATCGGAAGTGACAAGGGAGTGTATTTTTCAGACCAGCTGAATCTTCGAAAGCTTACTGTACAGTATTCCACATATGATTTCTACACAGAGATAGAGCCATACGGAAAAGATGGATTAACCATTGAAACAGTTAATTCAGGAAAGATTTATCTGGAAAATCATCAGTACAGCAGCAAGAAAAAACGCTGCATCTGGAAAGATGAGAGATATACGATCGCAGATTCATTAAAAGAAGATGCTGCAGCAAAGCTGGCAGATATGAGCAAGCCGTATGTATCATACAGTGCAGACATCGTAGATTTATCACGAAATTCCCAAAAATATTCAATACTCCAATACGAAATCGGTGATACGGTAACTTTAATCGATCACGTTACTGGAGAGAAAGAGAAGCAGCGTATTGTAAGTGTGAAAATTTATCCGGAGGCGCCGGAAAAGAATAGCTGCACACTGGCGAATAAAGTTCTGACTTTTGATGAGCTGGCACAAAAGTATGAAGATACCGCAGATACGGTGGATAACATCACGAACGATAATGGCCAGATTGACGGAGATGCAATCGATGGAATACATAGCAGACAGATTATTGATTTGGAAAATGGAATAATTGAATCAGCGTACATCAAAGAGCTAGGTGTAAAATATCTGGATGTGTCTGGAAAAATCACAGCTGTAGAAGGCGAATTTGGAATACTGAAATCAAATACGGCACAGTTTGAGGAAACGTATACGAAAAGACTGGAAGCTGTAGAAGGAGATATCTACACCCTCAGAACAACTGATTTTACAGCTGTTAACGCCAAAATCGGTATCCTGGATAATGAATTCGGGAATATCAAGGTACTTTTATCAGGCGGTGCTGGTATTGGTGAAATACAGAACATCCACCTGACCTCACAGAATGCGGTCATTGACTCGGCTCTGATTCGGTCAGCGGTGATGCAAACAGTATCTGTTGCAGATCTTCTTGCCGGCACAATCTCAACAAACAAATTCCTGATAGCTTCCGACGATGGCGGCATCCGTATCCAGGGAGCAACGCAGCAGTGGTCCGATACAGATGGCACAGTCCGGATGCAGGCTGGACGGGACGCAAATGGAGATTTCACCTTCTCCCTGTTTGATAAGACCGGAAAAGGCATCCTGATCGATGCAACGAATGCGCTCATATACAAAAAGATACTGTACTCCCCAACTGTGATCATCATTAACAAATGTCATACATATTGACATAGTACCTTTGTCGGGATTATCGTCTGCTCCTTGACAATCACAAAAATTCACGCCTATAGGAGCGTTTTTCATGTAGTTTTCCAAAGAATTTACGTATTTTGATGGCGTCTTACTATTTTATGTCGTAACGATATGTCCAAGTGCTGTTCATCCGGTAGGCTGCTATTACTTTACCAATTCCAACAACTATCAATCCAGCATCCCGTCTGAATGGAATGTAGATGCAGAATGCCCACGGAGGTATAGTAAGGTTTTCGTTTACTACAATTGCGTTTTCACCAGCACGGAAAAAAGCAATTTCGTTGCCGTCTGGAATCTTGTCGTAGGCGGCACTTGCATAACTGGAAATACGGTTACTATTTTATTGAGCTGAAAAGTATTTCCAAGCACTCCAAGAATCAGTCTTTTTCGTCCTTATTGCTATTTTTTCGCAGCCGAACGAAAAAGCCAATTGTGCAGTATATATTTCATTACCAGGGTTATGTTGTATAACGCAACACCCATTGCTGTCCAATTTAGGAAGCCCTTTAGGATTTATATCCGTATTTAAAATAAATGCAGCTGGTGGATTATCTAAGTCGGATACATTTTTTTCACAGATTGAAAACCGGTTACTATTTAATCTCACAGAAAGGAGGTGAGAAAAAATGAGATTTCAGAAAGAAGTGAATATTTTTGCACCGGACGCGATATTAAAGCGCTTCCAGGCAAATGAGACAAATTTTTCTGTTGTCAAAGGCAAGATTGAAGCTCTGATCAGCGAGAGCGAAATCCTCGAACTGCAGAACAGCAAGGTTACTATGTATAGCAAACTTGCGGATGTGAAGCTTACTGTAGATGGACTTGAGCAGACCTATACAGACATAACGTCCAAATACGATGCTGTCAGCGGAAAGTACACAGACCTCGATGCCAAAGTTGCTGAGTATAAATCAGGTGTGGATGGCATGTCGCAAAACCTTTCGCGGGTGCAGACAAATCTACGGGACAACTATAGTACCACAGCCACGATGAATGCTACTATTCAGGCCAAGATAGATGGCCTGTCCTCAACTATATCACAGACTTATGCCACAGGATCAGATGTTCAGCAGAAGCTTGCATCTGCCGATGCAACTGCAAAAGGCTATGCAGATGCGGCAAAACAGGCAGCTGTTGATACCGCACAGGCTTCAGCAAAAGAGTTGTTAAAGTCATATGCCACAGTTACGCAAACACAGTCAATGATTGACCAGAAGGCAGGAAGCATTGAAAGTAAGGTATCATCTACGTACGCCACAAAAAAATCTGTTGGCGAATTGCAAACATGGAAAACAGAAGCGTCTCAGAAGATCACTGACAGCGCTATAGTATCAACAGTCACATCGAGCACGGAATGGACAAAAAAGGCTGACAAAGCATCACTGATCAGTCAGATCAATCAGTCGGCAGAACAGATCAAGATCCGTGCAAACATCATAGACCTGCAGGGCAACATCAGTATCACGGATATATCTAACGACGCTATGGATACTATCAAAAACTATAGTATCACGGCATTGTCAGATGCAAAAAAGTACACGGATGAATGTGATAAGTTAGTGCTTAAAGATTCACAGGATTACTCAAAAAGCTACACACTTTCCGAAATCGGAAAGCTGGAAGCGTCCGGAGGAAATCTCGTCAAAGGATACAGGTTCTCTGACGATAACATTAAAGCATACTGGAACACGGCCGGGACAATCAAGTCGGGACAGAATGATCCAGATGGTGGGAAAAATGCAGTGGCTATCGTTGCGGACGCAGCGAATTGCTATTTGGCTTCAAAAAGAAACGAAAACACGATAATCAACGCCACAGGCCGATATACAGTGACCTTCTGGGCCAAGGCATCAAAAGCGCAGACAGTGACATTCTCCTTTAACAAGGTCAGTGAAAGCATAGCGTTAACCACCACCTGGAAAAAGTTCTCCTTCATAAAGGATATCACGAGTATCGCAACATCCGGAAGTTTGATAATATTCGGCGGTAGCAATTCAATCAGCACCGGTGATGGAACTATCTATATTTACCGGCCAGACGTGCGGCACGGATATTCTTCGGAAGATATATTCAATTTACTGACCAACAACGGAAACATCCAGGGTATGTACATGACCGACGGCAAGTTGTACTGGAATGGAACATACATCAAGTCTAAGTCTATAACCACGGCCGCACTTGCAGCTGACAGTGTAACAGCTGAAAAAATTAAAGTAGATGATCTGTACTCTTTGAAAGCAAGCATAGCCGGGTTCAAGATCTCATCAGATACGATATCGCATCAAAGCATTACAAACCCCGAAAGCGGTATCGGACAGAACTATTACGATACATTTTTTTCTTCAAAGGATAAACGCCTTACTTTTCGAAAAGGACCGGGAACATCTGACTACATTACATTTGATATACGAGGTCTGCGAGCCAGTGGAGGAAAAAGATTAAACCTGATATCAGACGCAGAAACAAATGACAGCAGCGAGGGTTTTTCCTCTGGAGCTCATCACTCTATGGGACATACAAACATTTACGGGAATTTATACGTAGCAGATAGTTTTCGGACAGCTGGAACTAAACAGGCAGTTCGTCAAACAGACAACTACGGAGAAAAAGGCGTTTACTGCTATGAGACCCCAACGCCGCATTTCGGCGACATTGGATCCGGAGAGATATCAGAGGATGGAAAGTGCTACATTGACATTGAGGACATCTTAAAAGAGATGATTAACACAGAAATGCAGTACTATGTTTTTTTGCAGAAATGCGGTGAGGGAGATCTGTATGTATCAGAATGCTTCCCGGATTACTTCATAGTCACTGGTACACCTGGTCTCAGATTTTTTTGGGAATTAAAGGCAAAACAGAAAGGTTATGAGTACAACCGATACGAAGGCGAGGACAGAGTAGTAGGATTCAGAAAAATAGCATATGACGAAGAGTATATCGCAGAAACAGAAAAGCTCATCGAAGAAAGAGAGGAAATATGAAGGTATTAACGAGTTTTATAGTATTAAACACAGGAGAAGGTGAAAGAATCTCATTCACCTATTCGGAAGTAGCTGAGGACGGAACAATCATCAGCCAGAATAACAAGAAAAACTTCCTCGTACTTAACAAAGAACTGAAAAATCATATCAGCGAAATTAAGAAATATATCGAAGATAATCACCTCACAGAATAGGAGAAAACATATATGAAGATCAGAGCAGAGCCGTAAGGCTCTTTTGTTTTACGCAAAATTGCGCCGGCGCAACACCGGAGAAAGTGTGAATGATTGAAAGAAATGCTTACACAGACATACGTTATTGCACTTCCGATTGTTTTAGGATACATCGTCTGGCTTCTAAAAAACCAGAAAAAAGACCGGGATGCAAATAGTAAGGGAACCATGCTCTTGCTTCGTGTTCAGATGATCGAATACCATTCAAAGTACATGAAAATGGGAGATATCCCATCTTATGCTTATCAGAACTTTTGTGAGATGTATGAGGCTTATCATGAACTTGGCGGGAACGGCATGGTAACAAAAATGAAACAGGAAATTGAAGAATTACATATCAAAAGAAAAGGAGAATGATCATGAATATTAATACAATTACACAGTATGTAACTTACGCCCTTGCCCTGATCGGCATTCTGGCTTTCATCGTATCAGCTATTGTACAGGTAATCAAAGACCTTCCGGGACTGAAGAACATCCAGACCAGCATTGTGGCGCTTGTATCATCTATGATCCTGTGTCCACTGGCACTGATGGTCATGTGCACATATTATAAAGCTGCAGTTACCTGGTACTACATCGCAGCATCAGTCATTGCGGCATTTATCGTTTATTTAGTTGCAACCGGGGGTTGGGAAAAAGTTAAGGAAATCTGGGATAGAACAAAATATAAGGATTCAGAGGGCGAGTGATCGTCCTCTTTTTTGAGAGGAGAAAACAATATGCTGAAGATCATGGGAAAATCACAGGTCAGCATTGAACAGATGCGGGCTTATATCAAAAAAGTAAACCCAAAGGTGTCCGATTCGGTCATCAAGATGATTTCTCTGTATATCGCAGAAGGTGCGGCAGAAGGAGTCCGTGGTGACATTGCTTTTGCTCAGTCTTGCTTGGAAACTGGGAACTTCACTTTCAGCGGATCCGCGGTGACGCTCAGCCAGAACAACTTCTGTGGAATGGGCGTGACTAAAATCGGCATGAAGGGCAACAGTTTCAAAACCCCGGCAGAGGGCATCCGAGCACAGATCCAGCACCTGCAGGCCTACGCATCCACAGACCGACTGAAGAACCGTTGCGTGGATCCGCGCTATACATACGTCAACAGAGGCTGTGCGCCTTATGTGGAGTGGCTCGGGATCCAGGAAAATCCTAAAGAGCAGGGCTGGGCAGCTGGCCGAAATTACGGTCAGAAAATCATCAGCATTTTGAATAGCGTATTATCTATCAAGACATCAAAAACAGAAAAGGAGAGTAATACCATGAATATCAACACAAGCCTTATCAGTAACAACAACAGCTATGTAGGACAGACACCGGCATATATCGTAATTCACAACACGGATAACTATGCCAAGGGTGCAAATGCGAAAGCGCATGCAAAAGCACAGCATGATGGCAACTTTAAGGGATATTCCGCACATGTATATGTAGATGATACAGAAGCATACCAGGCGCTTCCGTACAACCGTGGAGCATGGCACGTGGGCGTCAACTACGGCGGTCGGCTGTTCGGTACTGTCAACAACAGAAATTCAGTAGGAATCGAGATGTGCGTACAGGCGGGCTATAACTATGAGAAAGCTTTCCAGAATACAGTCCAGGTGTGCAAACAGCTTATGAAACAGCTGGGAATCCCGGCAGACAGAGTTGTGCAGCATTATGATGTATGCGCAAAGAACTGCCCGTCAGCAATCCGTGCAAAAGGTGACTGGAACCGGTTCAAGCAGCTGATCGGAGCTAAGACCGCCACACCGACGGTAGATAAGTATTATCGCACAAGAAAGTCCTGGGCTGACAGCAAGAGCCAGATCGGAGCATACAAGAGCCTTGAGAATGCAAAGAAAGAGTGGAAACAGGGGTACACTATCTATGACTGGAACGGAAAAGCAGTGTATCCGGTACAGACTTCAAAAAAGGCAGTAGTTCTGACGGGAAAGTTTGAGACCCAGCTTCCAATCATCCGGAAAGGGAATTCCGGCGTTGCAGTTTCTGTGCTGCAGTCTGTACTTGGTGTTACTGTGGATGGCAATTTCGGAGACGATACAGAAACATCCCTGAAAGTTTTCCAGAAAAACACAGGCGTAAAGGTAAGTGGAACCTGCGGTATTGATTCCTGGAAAAGAGTGATCGAACACATTAAAGCCAACACAAAATAACTTCCTATTGTAGAAAAAGTCCGGCAGGTACCCACTGCCGGACAGATTGTATCATCATTCGGAAAGTTAAATTATCTGTTATTGTACTCAGGTGGACCGGACGGAGAAATAGGAGCTTCCATGCGGTATCTTTCCCAGCGTTTTACCGCACCGAACCGGATGGTCGCGGCAGTGCTCAATGATGTGGGAACAGAAGAACTGGCACATTTGGAAATCGTGTCCACCATTGTCCATCAGCTGACAAAGGATCTTTCTATGGAAGAAATCGAGAACAGCGGACTTGGGCCGTATTATATTGACCACACGGTGGGAATCTGGCCGCAGGCTGCAGGTGGAGTGCCCTTTAATGCCTGCGAATTCCAGAGTAAGGGTGATCCGATCACGGATCTGTTTGAAGATCTGGCAGCAGAACAGAAGGCACGCTCCACCTACGATAATATCCTCCGGGTGGTGAAAAATATCCCGGAGGTTGCAGATCCCATCCGTTTCCTTCGGGCAAGAGAGGTAGTCCATTTCCAGCGTTTCGGTGAAGCACTGAGATCCGTGCAGGAGCAGCTGGATGCCAAAAATTTCTATGCCTTTAACCCGAGCTTTGATGCTCCGTGCAAAGCCTCCTGTGAAGAGTGATGGATCAGAGAAAAAATCTGTCTGACAGGAATCATATCTGAAATAAAAAGAGCTGCACAGCCGGCAGGGATCCTGCGGCTGTGCAGCTTTGAATTTGTTTTTTGGGAAAAAGATGTTTGTAACCTGCATTTCTTGTTATGCGTCTTTTTTATCGTCTTTATGCAGATTCTTCTGTGCTGTGGAAAGCATAAGCTTGATCCTGTTCAGCTGATTTACTTCGCTGGCACCTGGATCGTAGTCGATGGCAACAATGTTGGCTTCCGGATGCTCACGGCGAACTTCCTTGATGACACCTTTTCCTACGATGTGGTTCGGCAGGCATCCAAAAGGCTGGATGCAGACGATGTTCGGGATACCGCCATGGATGAGTTCCATCATCTCTCCGGTCAGGAACCATCCTTCACCGGTCTGATTTCCGGCAGAAACGATGGGCGCAGCCATTTTTGCAAGATCACGGATATCTGCGGCCGGTGTAAAGTGGCGGCTCTGCTCCAGGGCCTCATTTGCTGTTTTTCTCAGCCAGTCGATGGCTCTGAGGCCAAGATTTGCGATGGTTGCCTTGGATTTCTTGAATCCAAGCTTTTCAACCTTGAAATTCTGGTTGTAGAAGCAGTAGCAGATAAAGTCGATAAGATCCGGAACAACCGGTTCTGCCCCCTCTGCCTCCAGAAGATCTGCCAGGTGGTTGTTGGCAGCAGGCAGGAACTTGACAAGGATCTCACCTACGATACCAACGCGAGGCTTTTTCTCATCGGAGATCGGGATTGTATCAAAATCATGGACCATCTCACGGCACATTTTTTTGAAGGTACCATGGCTGACGCTGCTGCCTGTTACGAAGGCAATGACGCGCTGCTCCCAGATTTTGTGCTTGCGGTTTACGATACCCTTTTCCAGCTCGTAAGGACGCATGCGATATACGCATTTCATCAGGATATCACCGAATACGGCACCGTAAACGATGCGCCTGATCAGCGGCAGTGTCAGCTTAAAGCCAGGGTTGCTCTCCAGTCCGCTTAAGTTGAGGGAGATAACCGGAATCTGCTCCATACCGGCTTTTTTCAGGGCGCGGCGGATGAATGCGATATAGTTGGAGGCACGGCAGCCGCCGCCTGTCTGAGACATGATGACTGCAGTTTTGTTCAGGTCATATTTGCCGGAAAGAAGAGCATCCATGATCTGTCCCACAACCATCAGGGACGGATAGCAGGCATCGTTGTTTACATATTTAAGACCCACATCAACAGCATGCTTGTTGTCGTTGGGGAGGACTTCCAGGTTATAGCCGGATGCTTTAAAAGCAGCCTCAAAGATTCCGAAGTGGAATGGAGACATCTGCGGGCAGAGAATGGTGTACTCCTTACGCATCTGCTTGGTAAAGGATATCTTCTCAATGGAAGCTGGCTTGATGTTCCTTTTTTTATTCTGTGCCTGTTTTGCACGGATAGCAGCGATCAGGGAACGGATACGGATCCTTGCCGCACCCAGGTTGTTGACCTCATCGATCTTCAGGCAGGTGTAGATCTTGTCACTTCCATCCAGGATCTCATAAACCTCATCGGTGGTAACGGCATCAAGTCCGCATCCGAAGGAATTCAGCTGGATCAGATCCAGATCCTCTCTTGTTTTTACAAAATTTGCGGCAGAGTAGAGACGGGAGTGATACATCCACTGGTCGTTGACACGGATGGGACGCTCCAGATGTCCAAGGTGTGCAACGGAGTCTTCGGTAAATACGGCGATTCCGTAGCTGTTGATCATATCCGGGATACCGTGGTGGATTTCCGGGTCAATATGGTATGGACGGCCTGCAAGAACGATTCCGCGGCGGCCGGTTTCTTTCAGGTACTGCAGGGTTTCCTCACCCTTTTTTTGGATATCCGTATGTACGGCTGCAAGTTCTTCCCAGGCCTTATGGGCAGCAGCTTTGACCTCGGCAGCAGGAATATCCTGAAATTCTTCCACAAGGCGGTTTGTCAGGATATCCTCGGAAGTAAATGCCAGGAACGGGTTGCGGAAGGTGATGGATGGATCACTGAGCTCGTCCACATTGTTCTTGATATTTTCCGCATAGGAAGTAACGATCGGGCAGTTATAATGGTTGACCGCATCCGGGAACTCGTTGCGTTCGTAAGGGATGCATGGGTAGAAGATAAACTTCACACCGTTACGGATCAGCCATGTGACATGTCCGTGAGCAAGCTTGGCCGGGTAGCATTCGGATTCACTTGGGATGGATTCGATACCCAGCTCGTAGATCTTACGTGTGGAAGTAGGAGAAAGTACCACCTGGTATTTCAGCTCTGTAAAGAAGGTATACCAGAACGGGTAATTTTCAAACATGTTCAGAACACGTGGGATACCAACCTGTCCACGGGTAGCCTTATCTGCGGAAAGTGGTTCATAGGAAAAGAGCCTCTTATATTTGTAATCGAAAAGGTTCGGGATATGATCCTTGTTCTTTTCCTTTCCAAGTCCGCGCTCACAGCGGTTTCCGCTGATGTATTTACGGCCGCCGGAGAATTTGTTGATGGTCAGACGGCAGTTGTTGGTACATCCGCGGCAGTTTGCCATGGAGGTGGTGTACTGGAGGCTGTTGATCTGATCGATGGAAAGCATGGAAGTTTTTTCACCCTCCTGATAGCGCTCCCTTGCGATCAGAGCAGCACCGAAAGCACCCATGATCCCGGCGATATCCGGGCGGATGGCCTGGCAGTTGGCAATCTTCTCAAAGCTGCGGAGAACTGCGTCATTATAGAAGGTACCACCCTGTACAACGATGTGCTTGCCAAGCTCGGAAGCATCGGAAACCTTGATAACCTTGTAGAGGGCGTTTTTGATAACGGAGTAGGCAAGACCAGCGGAGATATCGGAAACCTCAGCGCCTTCCTTCTGGGCCTGCTTAACTTTGGAATTCATAAACACAGTACAGCGTGTTCCAAGATCAATGGGATGTTTTGCAAAAAGAGCTGCTTTTGCAAAGTCCTGTACTGTGTAGTTCAGAGATTTTGCAAAGGTTTCGATAAAGGAACCGCAGCCTGAGGAACATGCTTCGTTGAGCTGTACACTGTCAACAGTCTGGTTACGGATCTTGATACATTTCATATCCTGACCGCCGATATCCAGGATGCAGTCTACTTCAGGATCAAAGAAAGCAGCTGCGTAATAATGGGAAACGGTTTCGACTTCACCTTCGTCAAGAAGAAGTGCCGCTTTGATCAGGGCTTCGCCGTAACCGGTGGAGCAGGAAAAAGCAATTTCTGCATCTTCCGGAAGAAGGCTGTAAATCTCCTTGATGGAGTTGATGGTGGTTTTCAGCGGGTTTCCGTTGTTACTGCTGTAGAAGGAATAAAGAAGAGTTCCGTCTTCGCTTACCAGCGCGGTTTTTGTTGTGGTAGAGCCGGCGTCAATCCCCAGGAAGCATTTTCCCTTATAGCTGGAAAGATCTCCGGTTTTTACCCTGTAGGCACTCTGACGGTCATGGAAAGCCTGGTAGTCGTCCTCTGTAGCAAAAAGCGGCTCCATACGTTCTACCTCAAAATCCAGCTTGATGGTAGTCCGCATGCGTTCCTTCAGTTCAGTCAGGGAAACGGTAACATCCTGCTTTGCATTCAGGGCGGAGCCGATGGCTGCGAACAGATGAGAGTTGTCTGGTGCGATAATATGTTCATCATCCAGCTTCAGGGTTCGGATAAAAGCAGTCTTCAGCTCAGAAAGGAAGTGAAGAGGCCCGCCAAGGAAGGCAACGTGTCCGCGGATCGGTTTACCGCAGGCAAGACCAGAAATGGTCTGGTTGACAACTGCCTGGAAAATGGAGGCAGAAAGGTCTTCCTTAGTTGCTCCGTCGTTGATCAGTGGCTGGATATCTGTTTTTGCGAAAACACCGCAACGTGCCGCAATGGGATAAAGTGCCTTGTAATGTTTGGCGTATTCATTAAGACCTGGTGCATCGGTCTGGAGCAGAGATGCCATCTGGTCAATGAAGGAACCGGTACCGCCGGCACAGATGCCATTCATACGCTGCTCTACATTTCCGTTTTCGAAATAGATGATCTTGGCATCCTCGCCTCCAAGCTCGATAGCAACATCCGTCTTTGGTGCCAGCTTCTGCAGGGAAGTGGATACGGCGATAACCTCCTGTACAAAAGGTACTTCCAGATGATTGGCAAGTGTCAGTCCGCCGGAACCTGTAATGACCGGACAGAGTGTCAGTTCACCAAGCTGATCCTCAGCTTTCTGAAGAAGATCTGCAAGGGTTTCCTGGATATTTGCAAAATGTCTCTCATAGTCGGAGAAGACAAGCGTATCGTTTTCGTCTAAGATCGCAATCTTAACAGTGGTGGAACCAATGTCAATTCCAAGTGTGTGTTTCTTCATAAAAAATTGATTTCCTCCTCGTTGTATCTATACAGGGGTTGCCCGACTCTGACATTTCTGTCAGATGGGAGTTGTTTCTTCTTATTATAAAGGATTTTTAAGCGAATATTCTATATTATACGATATCGTTTAAAAAATGGCAATGTAAAAGTTTAACAATCAGTAGCCGTAAAGAAAAAAATGTGTTATGATATTGACTAAAAGTTTTGAAAGATATTTGCATCGCAGTTGGTTATGGCTGTATCTGCGACGCAGATGCTGGGCAGAGACAACTTTAAAATGTTTTTAGAAGGGAAATGAAATGGCAGAATATAAACTGATCACAACAGAAGGAAGAGCGAAAAGGGGCGAGTTTAAGACGGTCCACGGAACGATCCAGACTCCTGTTTTTATGAATGTAGGAACAATTGCAGCAATTAAAGGTGCAGTTTCCACTGTGGATCTTCATGAGATCGGTACACAGGTAGAGCTGTCCAATACCTATCATCTTCATGTGCGCCCTGGCGACAAGGTGGTAAAACAGCTGGGAGGTCTTCATGAATTTATGAACTGGGACAGACCGATCCTTACCGATTCCGGCGGATTCCAGGTGTTTTCGCTGGCGAAGCTTCGTAAGATCAAGGAAGAGGGCGTGTATTTTAACTCTCATATCGATGGTCATAAGATTTTTATGGGACCGGAGCAGAGCATGCAGATCCAGTCAAATCTGGCTTCTACCATTGCAATGGCTTTTGATGAGTGCCCAAGCAGTGTGGCAGACAGGGATTATGTACAGAAATCGGTAGCGCGTACAACACGCTGGCTTAAAAGATGCAAGGATGAGATGGCTCGTCTGAACAGTCTGCCGGATACCATTAACAAGAACCAGCTTCTTTTTGGCATTAACCAGGGGGCTGTTTATGAAGATATCCGTATTGAGCATGCCCAGGCTATCGCGGAGATGGATCTGGACGGCTATGCAGTGGGCGGCCTTGCAGTTGGTGAAAGTCATGAGGAGATGTACCGGATCCTGGATGAGGTAGTTCCGCATTTGCCGCAGAACAAGCCGACGTATCTTATGGGGGTTGGTACCCCGGCCAATATCCTGGAGGGGGTTGAGCGTGGTATTGACTTTTTTGACTGTGTATATCCCAGCCGTAACGGCCGTCATGGTCACGTGTATACCAACCATGGCAAGATGAATCTTTTTAATGCAAAGTATGAGCTGGATTCCAAACCGATCGATGAGGAGTGCCAGTGCCCGACCTGCCGTCATTACAGCAGAGCGTATATCCGTCATCTTCTGAAGGCGAAGGAGATGCTTGGCATGAGGCTTTGCGTTCTGCATAATCTGTATTTCTATAATCATATGATGGAAGAGATCAGGGATGCGCTGGATGCAGGGAATTTTGCGGCTTATAAGAAGATGCGTCTGGAAGGCTTTGAGGAAGGCAGGATCAACGGGAACCGGTAAGTTTTATTTATAAAATTTGTGTAAATTACTTTGATTTTATAAGAAAACTCTTGAAGGTTTTTTGGTTTTTGTGTATGATAGTACGAAGTGACACTTTTAGAGGTCAGTAACGGCGGGGGTACCGCAGATTATTTGTTTTTAGCAGGAGGAATTTGAAATGATCGCATCATCTACAGCGGCAGCTGGCGGACTTAGCGCGGGTCTTGGTATTGTCTGGATCGTAGTTCTGTTTGGAATTATGTATTTTATGATGATCCGTCCGCAGAAGAAGGAGCAGAAGAGAACTCAGACTATGTTGAACAGCATGGAGGTTGGTGACAGTGTTGTTACTACCAGTGGTTTTTATGGTGTTGTTATTGATATGACTGAGGAAGATGTTATTGTTGAGTTTGGTAATAATAAGAATTGCCGTATTCCTATGAGGAAGCAGGCGATTGCTGAGGTTGAGAAGGCTGATCAGGCTTCTGCTTGATGCTTTTTTCGCAATAACTTGAATATGAGAGAGGCACTGCGTTTTTTGTGACGTGGTGTCTTTTTTTGTATTTGTATGTGGACGAACGGACGAACGAACGGATGAAGGGACGCCGGGGAAGGGGATGCTGGCTGGTCTGCGGCTTCGTCGGGGGCTGGCTTCTAGGACGCCGGAAATCTGCTAAAAGCGTTTTTTAAAAGTCCGAACTCGCGGCCTGCTGCCGCTCAGACAGCGGACTTTTGAAAAACAACGCAGATTCCCGCCGTCCAAGAATCAGCTCCCCTCCTGCAGAAGCAGAGCCATCCAGCATCCCCTTCCCCGGCTGGTGCTTCCGGTGAGAAATAGTGTCGTTTGACGGTTGGTTGTGGGTCGTCAGCGCTGCGCTGGACGACTGCAATGGCTGAGTTTGTGTTTGATTGGGGGGACGGCTGAGGCGCTGCGCTGTCAGCCTGGATTGCGGATGTGCCTAGAATTGCGGATGTGATGGGAGAATAGCCTTTGATGCCAGCGCAGATGGACTGTGTGGATATGCCTACAATTGTGGATGTGATGGGAATATGACAATTGTAATATTGTATAGAAATAAGTGGATTTTTGGTAAAATTCGTGTAATAATGATGTTACTATCAGAAATGAGAGTGACGATAGCTTTGGAATATCGTAAAATTGTAAATAAGAATGAATTTTCAGAAAGGGGTTGGATTTATGGGTCTTATCAGAGCGGCTGTGGGTGCAGCGGGTGGTACGTTGGCGGATCAGTGGAAGGAGTTTTTTTACTGTGAGGCTATGGATAAAGAAGTGATGGTTGTGAAGGGGACGAAGAGGTCTTCTTCCAGGTCTTCCAATAAGCATGGGAGTGATAATATCATTTCCAGCGGCAGCGGGATCGCTGTGGCGGATGGTCAGTGTATGATGATCGTGGAGCAGGGAAAGGTTGTTGAGGTTTGTGCGGATCCGGGAGAGTATACGTATGATGCTTCTACGGAGCCGAGTATTTTTTCAGGTAGTCTGGGTGACGGAATCAGGAAGACCTTTGATACGATCGGGAAGAGGTTTGCTTTTGGCGGTGATACGGGTAAGGATCAGAGGGTGTATTATTTTAATACCAAGGAGCTTGTGGATAACAAGTTTGGTACTGCTAATCCGATCCCGTTCCGGGTTGTGGATTCCAGAATCGGGCTGGATGTGGATGTGGCTGTGAGGTGTCATGGTGTTTATTCCTACAGGATCGCGGATCCCCTTCTTTTTTATACGAATGTGTGTGGAAATGTGGAGCGGGAGTATACCAGAGAGGAGCTGGACGGACAGCTGAAGGCGGAGTTTATCAGTGCGCTGCAGCCTGCTTTCGGAAGGCTTTCGGAGCTGGAGTTGCGTCCGAATCAGATCGTGACTCATAATACGGAGCTGGAGAATGCCATGAATGAGGTGCTTTCTGCCAAGTGGGAGGAGCTTCGTGGGCTTAAGGTGGTCAGTGTGGCACTTGGTTCTGTGACATTGCCGGATGAGGATGCCGAGATGATCAAGCAGGCTCAGCGTACGGCTATGATGCGTGATCCTGCTATGGCTGCGGCTACTCTGACCGGGGCCCAGGCGGATGCTATGAAGGCTGCGGCTTCTAATTCAGCAGGGGCTATGACTGGCTTTATGGGCATGGGTATGGCTGCTAATGCAGGTGGTCTGAATGCGCAGCAGTTGTTTGAGATGGGCCAGAAGCAGCAGGCGCAGCAGCAGAGTGTACAGCAGCAGGCAGCGCAGCCGGTTTCGCCAGCAGGGAACGGAGCAGGGGCTGCGGCTGCAGCTGGTTCCTGGACCTGCAGTTGTGGTGCGGTTTCTTCGGGGAAATTCTGTCCGGAGTGTGGTGCATCGCGTCCGGTGGAGGACAGCTGGACCTGTTCCTGCGGTACGGTGAATAAAGGAAAGTTCTGTATGAACTGCGGAGCGAAGAAGCCGGAGAAGAAGATGCAGTATCGTTGCAGCAGGTGCGGATGGGAACCGGCAGATCCGGAGAATCCACCGAAATTCTGCCCGGAGTGCGGTGATCCGTTCGGACCGGAGGATGCAGTATAGATCAGAAAGAGAGATGGTCAGGAGCAAAATGCAAGGTAACTCCTGCCGGTTGTTGGATACAGAATGATGAAGTGAGGTGAATATATGGCGAAGATGCAGGAGTTTAAGTGTCCGTGCTGTGGTGGCTCCATAGAGTTTGACAGTTCTGTGCAAAAGATGAAGTGTCCGTTTTGTGATACGGAGTTTGATGTCGGGACGTTATCGGAATATGCCCAGACTGTGGAGGAAGAGCAGCCTGAGGATATGAGCTGGTCGGATGAGGCCGGCAGTGAGTGGCAGGACGGGGAGAGTGAGGGGCTGCGTACCTATGTGTGCAAGTCCTGTGGCGGTGAGATCGTGGGAGATGCCAACACGGCAGCAACGGCCTGCCCGTTTTGCGGAAGTCCGGTGGTAATGACCGGGCAGCTGTCCGGTGCACTGAAGCCGGATTATGTGATCCCGTTTAAGCTGGACAAGAAAGCGGCAAAGGAGAGGCTGAAAAAGCATCTTACCGGTAAGAGACTTTTGCCGAAAGCATTTAAGTCAGAGAATCATATCAGCGAGGTTAAGGGCATCTACGTTCCGTTTTGGCTGTATGACACAGACGCAGACGCAGATATCCGTTACCGTGCAACAAAGACCCGGTTCTGGAGCGATAGTGATTATGATTATACGGAGACCAGCTATTATGCAGTACACAGAAGTGGTTCTCTTGGTTTTGATCATGTACCGGTGGATGGCTCTGCCAGCATGGAAAATGATCTGATGGAGTCTATAGAGCCTTTTGATTTCAAAGAAGCGGTGGATTTTCAGACTGCGTATCTGGCTGGATATTTTGCAGATAAATATGATGTGACAGCCAGCGAGTGTGAGGAACGTGCCAATGAGCGTATCCGCCGCAGCACAGAGGCTGCATTCCGGGATACGGTGAGAGGATACGCCAGTGTGGTACCGGAGAATACCAGTATCCGGCTTCATAACGGGACAACGAAATATGCGTTATATCCCGTATGGATCCTGCAGACGAAGTGGAAGGGTGATAATTACATATTTGCCATGAATGGTCAGACAGGGAAATTTGTGGGAAATCTGCCTACAGACAAGAACGCTTTTGCACGATGGTTCCTGGGAACAACGGGGGTCGTGGGTGTGATCACTTATATTATCCTGTATCTGATCTGGGCTTTGTAGGGAGGTGGATGCCATGAAAAAAAGAATATCTGTATTTTTGATATCGATCCTTTTGTGTCTGGCATGTGCTTTTCCAGTATGGGCAGGCACCGTAAGCCGTCTGGATGACCAGGCGGGACTTCTGGATGCAGAGCAGCAGGAGAGCCTGAGCAGTACTCTGGATGAGATCAGTGAGCGGGATCAGGTAGATGTTGTGGTCGTTACTGTTAACAGTCTTGAGGGAAAAACAGCCCAGGCGTATGCGGAGGATTATTTTATTGACCATGGATATGGACAGGGGGAAAATGGTGACGGTATTTTATTCCTGTTGGATATGGGAGACCGTAACTGGGCCATTGCAACACACGGATATGCGATAGAAGTGTTTACGGATGCCGGACAGTCCTACATCATGGATCAGGTGAAGCCTTATTTAAGTGACGGTGATTATAACGAAGCGTTTCATAAGTTTGCCACGGAATGCGATGATTTTATCACGCAGGCAGATGAGGCAGAGCCATACGATGTGGAAAACCTTCCGGATGAGCCTTTTGCGGTTGGGATAAACCTGCTGATCGCTCTTGCTGTGGGGCTTGTGGCAGGATTACTGGTGACCGGAAATATGAGAAGAAAGCTGAAAACTGTGCGAAAACAGGATCGGGCGGCTTCTTATGTGCGGCAGGGCAGTATGAATGTGACCAGAAGTAATGATTTTTACCTCTACAGTACGGTATCAAAATCCGCAAAACCGAAAAATGAGGATAATAACGGTGGTTCCAGCACCCATACCTCATCTTCCGGTGATACCTTCGGTGGTTCCAGCGGGAAATTCTGAGAATATCATCAGGAAAAACAGAATATGATAAAAAAAGAAAGACTGCTGTACCGGAATGGTAGGGCAGTTTTTCTTTTTTCTGTGTGCGAAAGTATGTCTCTGTGGCGGCAGAAACAGGGAATTGCCGTTTATTTTTTGCATTCCGGAAATAACTTTATCTATTTAATAGGTTGAAATCCGTCGAAAAGTGCGTTATGATAATAACAATTATCCACACCAGTGCGTTAAAATTTTACAGCACAGGGGAAATCGGAGGAGTGAATAAAATGGAGTACAAGATTGCCCTGATTCCGGGAGACGGAATCGGTCCGGAGATTGTTGCCGAGGCCAAAAAAGTTTTAGACAGAGTATGTGAGAAATACAGTCATAAATTTTCATACACAGAGGTTCTTTTAGGAGGGGCATCCATTGATGCTCACGGAGTACCTCTTACAGAGGAAGCCATTGCCCAGGCAAAAGCTTCTGATGCAGTACTGATGGGTTCCATTGGCGGCGATGCCAAGACATCCCCGTGGTACAAGCTGGAGCCGTCCAAACGCCCGGAGGCAGGTCTTCTTGCGATACGTAAGGCGCTGAACCTGTTTGCAAACCTTCGTCCGGCTTATCTTTACAATGAGCTTCGTGATGCATGCCCGCTCCGTGATGAGATCATCGGAGATGGTTTTGACATGATCATCGTAAGAGAGCTTACAGGAGGTCTTTATTTCGGAGCAAGAAAGACTACTGAGGAGAACGGAGTCCGCACAGCAGTAGATACTCTTTCTTATAATGAGAATGAGATCCGCCGTATTGCCATTAAGGCATTTGAGATCGCACGTAAGAGAAGAAATAAGGTTACAAGTGTAGATAAAGCCAATGTTCTTGATTCTTCCAGACTCTGGAGAAGTGTAGTAGAGGATGTGGCAAAGGACTATCCGGATGTAACACTGGAGCATATGCTGGTTGATAACTGTGCAATGCAGCTGGTACGTGATCCGAAGCAGTTTGATGTTATCCTTACAGAAAACATGTTCGGAGATATCCTCTCTGATGAGGCAAGTATGGTGACCGGTTCTATCGGAATGCTTTCCTCCGCAAGCTTAAATGAGACAAAGCTTGGTCTCTATGAGCCGAGCCATGGTTCTGCACCGGATATCGCAGGCCAGAACAAGGCAAACCCCATCGCAACCATTCTTTCCGCTGCTATGATGCTGAGATATTCTCTGGATCTTGATAAAGAAGCAGATGCTGTGGAAACAGCAGTACAGAAGGTTCTTACAGAGGGTTACAGAACAGGAGATATCATGTCTGACGGATGCAAGCTTGTCGGAACCAAAGAGATGGGCGATCTGATCGCAGATGCCATTGCATAAATAAAGCGGGACAGAGAGAAGAAAACGAAACAGAACAGAAAAAACCGGTACCTGGAAGAGGAAGTCTATAAACAGATACCGGATCCTATCGTAAAGAATAAAAAGGAGAGACCTTAAAAATGAAAAGTGATACCGTAAGAAAAGGCACACAGCAGGCACCACATCGTTCCCTGTTCAATGCCCTTGGAATGACAAAGGAAGAAATGGACAAACCACTGGTAGGAATCGTAAGTTCTTATAACGAGATCGTACCGGGACATATGAACCTTGACAAAATTGTAAATGCTGTAAAGCTCGGCGTTGCAATGGCTGGCGGCACACCGGTTGTATTTCCGGCGATCGCAGTATGTGACGGAATCGCAATGGGACACGTTGGAATGAAATATTCCCTTGTAACACGTGACCTGATCGCAGATTCCACAGAGGCCATGGCACTGGCTCATCAGTTCGATGCTCTGGTCATGGTTCCCAACTGTGACAAAAACGTACCTGGCCTTCTGATGGCAGCGGCAAGGATCAACGTTCCTACTGTATTCGTAAGCGGCGGTCCGATGCTTGCCGGCCATGTAAAAGGACACAAAACCAGTCTTTCCAGTATGTTTGAGGCAGTAGGATCCTATGCAGCAGGAACCATCACAGCAGATGATCTGGAAGAATTCGAGAACAAAACCTGCCCGACCTGCGGATCATGTTCCGGTATGTACACTGCGAACAGCATGAACTGCCTGACAGAGGTTCTCGGTATGGGACTGAAAGGAAACGGTACCATCCCGGCAGTATACTCTGAACGTATCCGTCTTGCAAAGCATGCAGGAATGCAGGTAATGGAAATGTACAGAAGGAACATCCGCCCAAGAGACATTATGACAAAAGAGGCAGTTTTAAATGCACTTACAGTAGATATGGCACTTGGATGCTCCACAAACAGTATGCTTCATCTTCCGGCTATCGCACATGAAATCGGAATGGATTTTGATATCAGCTTTGCAAATGAGATCAGTGAGAAGACCCCGAACCTTTGCCACCTTGCACCGGCAGGCCCGACCTACATGGAAGATCTTAATGAGGCCGGTGGTGTCTATGCGGTCATGAATGAGCTGAACAAGCTGGGACTTCTCCATACAGAGTGTATGACAGTAACCGGAAAAACAGTAGGTGAGAATATCAAAAACTGTGTAAACCTGAATCCGGAGGTTATCCGCCCGATCGACAATCCGTATACAAAGACAGGCGGACTTGCCGTACTGAAAGGAAACCTTGCACCGGATGGTGGTGTTGTAAAACGTTCTGCTGTTGTACCGGAGATGCTGGTACATGAGGGTCCTGCACGTGTATTTGACAGCGAGGATGACGCAATTGTTGCCATCAAGAGCGGTAAGATCGTAGAGGGGGATGTTGTGGTTATCCGCTATGAGGGACCAAAGGGTGGCCCTGGAATGAGAGAGATGCTGAACCCTACATCTGCCATCGTGGGAATGGGACTTGGTTCTTCCGTAGCCCTGATCACCGACGGACGTTTCAGCGGTGCATCTAGAGGAGCCGCTATCGGACACGTATCACCGGAGGCAGCAGTAGGCGGCCCGATCGCACTGGTTGAGGAAGGCGATATCATCAGCATCAATATTCCGGAGCTGAAACTGGAGATCAAGGTTTCAGATGAAGAGATGCAGGCTAGAAGAGAAAAATGGCAGCCAAGAGAGCCGAAGGTGACAACCGGATATCTGGCAAGATACGCTTCCATGGTAACATCCGGAAACCGTGGTGCGATCCTGGAAGTACCGAAAGCAAAATAAGGAGGAACGAAAGATATGCAGCTTACAGGTGCAGAGATCATCGTAGAATGTCTGAAGGAACAGGGCGTTGATACCGTATTTGGATATCCGGGCGGCGCGATCCTGAATGTTTACGATGCCTTATATGAATACAAAGATGAGATCACACATGTACTGACCTCCCACGAGCAGGGTGCATCCCATGCTGCTGACGGTTATGCAAGAGCGACCGGAAAGGTAGGTGTCTGCCTGGCAACCTCCGGTCCAGGAGCAACTAACCTGGTAACAGGGATCGCGACTGCATACATGGATTCCGTACCGATGGTAGCCATTACTGCAAACGTAGGAAGACCACTCCTGGGAAGAGATTCTTTCCAGGAGGTTGATATCGCAGGTATCGTAATGCCTGTAACAAAATACAGTTTCATCGTAAAGAATATCGAAGATCTTGCAGATACGTTAAGAAGAGCATTTTATATTGCAAAAAGCGGAAGACCCGGCCCGGTGCTTGTGGATGTCCCGAAGGATATCACAGGAATGAAATATGAATATGAGCCATGCCATCCGGCTATGGTTAACCGTGAGATCAAAAGTATCCGTAAAGAAGATATTGATCAGGCACTGGAAATGATCAGAGAGGCAGAGAAACCGTTTATTTTTGTTGGCGGCGGATGTGTGATCTCCGGTGCTGACCAGGAAGTACGTGAGCTGGCTCGCAGGATCCAGGCTCCTGTCTGCGATACTCTGATGGGCAAGGGTACCTTCCCGGGAGAAGATCCTCTCTATACAGGTATGGTAGGTATGCACGGAACCAAGACTTCCGATCTTGGCGTAACAGAGTGCGATCTTCTTATTGTTCTCGGTGCACGCTTCAGTGACCGTGTAACAGGAAATACCAAAACTTTTGCACATAATGCAAAAATCCTTCAGATCGATGTGGATGCTGCGGAGATCAATAAAAATATCAAAGTGGATGCCAGTGTGATCGGTGATGTGAAGGAAGTGCTGAAACGCCTTCTGGAGGAAATTCCGAAGAAAGAACATCCGGAGTGGATCGCACATATCCAGGAATTGAAATCAAAATATCCGCTGAATTATGATCACACACAGCTTACAGGTCCGTATATTATAGAGAAGCTTTATGAGTTGACCAACGGTGATGCGATTATCTCCACAGATGTTGGACAGCATCAGATGTGGGCGGCGCAGTATTATAAATACAAAGAGCCGAGAACTCTTCTTACTTCCGGCGGCCTTGGAACCATGGGCTACGGCCTTGGCGCTGCAATTGGCGCGAAGATGGGCAGACCGGAAAAAACAGTTGTAAATATAGCAGGTGACGGATGCTTCCGTATGAATATGAATGAGCTGGCAACAGCTGCACGCTGTGGCAGACAGCTGATCCAGATTGTTATGAACAATCATGTACTGGGAATGGTGCGTCAGTGGCAGACGCTTTTCTATGGAAAGAGGTACTCTTCCACAGTACTGGATGACGCCGTTGATTTTGTGAAATTATCAGAGGCGCTGGGTGCAAAAGCCATTCGTGTGACAAAGATGGAGGATGTGGAGCCTGCACTTAAGATGGCACTGGCAGCAGAGGGACCTGTCGTTCTGGATTGCTGGATCGATCAGGATCTGAGTGTGTTCCCGATGGTACCGGCTGGTGCGAACCTTGATGATGTATTTGACGAGGAGGATATGAAGAAACATGAGTAGAGTGTATAATTTTTCTGCCGGACCGGCAGTGCTTCCAGAGGAAGTACTCAAAGAAGTAGCGGATGAGATGATGGATTATAACGGCACAGGAATGTCTGTTATGGAAATGAGCCACAGAAGTGCAGCTTTTCAGGAGATCATTGATACTGCAGAGAAAGATCTTCGCGAGCTTATGAACATTCCGGATAACTACAAGGTACTTTTCCTTCAGGGAGGAGCATCCCAGCAGTTTGCCATGATCCCGATGAACCTCATGAAAAACAAGGTCGCAGATTATATCGTAACAGGACAGTGGGCAAAGAAAGCTTATCAGGAAGCTCAGAAATACGGAAAAGCAAACAAGATCGCATCTTCTGAAGATAAAACCTTCAGCTATATCCCGGACTGCAGTGATCTGCCGATCAGCCCGGATGCAGACTACGTATACATCTGTGAGAACAACACCATTTACGGCACAAAATTCAAAAAACTTCCAAACACAAAAGGTAAGACTCTGGTAGCAGATGTATCCTCCTGCTTCCTGTCTGAGCCGGTGGATGTAAGCAAATATGGTATTATCTATGGCGGTGTTCAGAAGAACATCGGACCGGCAGGCATGGTTATCGTGATCATCCGTGAGGACCTGATCACAGAGGATGTTCTTCCGGGAACCCCAACCATGCTTACTTATAAGACACATGCAGACGCAGGCTCTCTTTACAATACGCCGAATGCTTACTGCATCTATGTATGCGGAAAAGTATTTAAATGGCTGAAGAAGATGGGCGGTCTGGAAGTGATGAAACAGCGCAATGAGGAAAAAGCAAAAATCCTTTATGATTACCTGGATTCCAGCAAGCTGTTCAAAGGAACTGTAGTTCCGGAAGACAGATCTCTTATGAATGTACCGTTCGTAACCGGTGACAAGGAGATGGATGCCAAGTTTGTTAAAGAGGCAACTGAAGCAGGACTTGTAAACCTGAAAGGACACCGTACTGTTGGCGGAATGCGTGCCAGCATCTACAATGCCATGCCAAAGGCCGGCGTAGAGGCACTGGTTGCATTCATGAAAAAATTCGAGGAGGAGAATGCATAATGTTCCAGTATCATTGCCTGAATCCTATCGCTGAAAAAGGTCTGAAACTTTTTGGCGATAATTATAAAAAAACAGAGACCGCTGACCAGTGTGATGCAATCCTTGTAAGAAGTGCAAAAATGCACGACATGGAGCTGCCGAAGAGCGTTTGCGCAGTTGCACGTGCAGGTGCAGGCGTCAATAATATTCCGGTTAAGGAGTATGCAGAGAAGGGTGTTGTTGTATTCAACACGCCTGGAGCTAACGCAAACGGCGTAAAAGAGCTGGTACTTGCAGGTATGCTCCTTGCATCCAGAGATATCGTAGGAGGTATCGAGTGGGTTGCACAGGAGAAAGATAAAGAGCACATCGGCAAGCTTGCCGAGAAGCAGAAAAAACAGTTCGCAGGATGCGAGATCAGCGGCAAAAAACTTGGTATCATCGGTCTTGGAGCCATTGGAGCCATGGTGGCAAACGCAGCATGCGGTCTTGGCATGGAAGTATATGGCTATGACCCATATCTTTCTATTGATGCGGCATGGAACCTGTCCAGAACCATCAAGCACAGCAAGAGCCTGGATGAGATCTACAGCCAGTGCGATTATATCACCATTCATGTGCCGCTTCTTGACAGCACTAAGAAGATGATCAACAAAGAAGCTTTCGATAAGATGAAGGACGGCGTAGTTCTTCTGAATTTTGCAAGAGATCTTCTTGTTGATGAGGATGCGCTGATCGAGGCTGTTGAGAGTGGCAAGGTTAAGAAGTATGTAACTGACTTTGCAAATGAGACAGTTGCAGGACGCGAGGGTATTCTGGTAACTCCGCATCTTGGTGCGTCTACAGAGGAATCTGAAGAAAACTGTGCAGAGATGGCTGTAAAGGAGATCCGCGATTACCTTGAGAATGGTAATATCAAAAATTCAGTTAATTATCCGAACTGTGATATGGGTACCTGTGTGGCTGTCGGAAGAATCTCTCTTGCGCACAGCAACACACCGAATATGATCAGTCAGGTTACCAAGATCCTTGGATCTGAGGGACTGAATATTGCGGATATGACGAATAAGAGTAAAGGGGAGTTTGCTTATACTCTTATTGATCTTGAGAGTGCGGCGTCTGCTAAGGCGTTGGATGAACTCAAGGAGATTGAGGGAATGTACAGGGTGCGTGTTGTTAAGTAAAGGAACAAGAGGTTAGAAATACTTTTTTTTAAATACTGTGTGGCGTTTGCTTTTTTGGCGAATGACGCACAGTATTTTTTTTGAGGAAAAAAGGAAAACCGCAAAGGGGCCGCAAAGCCGCGGCCCCTCTGCACACCCCTCGGGCTTTTTTTAGGAGTGCTTGGTTGTGGAGGACGGGAGTTTGGTTGACTTGTGTCTGTATGCGACGGTGCTGGGAACGAAAGGTTGAGCCGATGGAGGAGAACGGCCTGACGGGGTTGTTGAGAGTGAAAAAGTCTTGAGGCCGTTATAGGTATGTGACGGTATTGGATGTGGAAGGTTGAGCCGAGAGTGAGGGTGGGAGGGCGTTGGTAGGTCTCGATGTGCGGGGCACATCTGCGGATTTTTTGGAATAATATAGAAGTGAATTTGAGCGGTAAATATATCAAATGCAGATATATCAAATGATCAAATTCAAATATATCAAATGTAAATATATCAAATTCAAATATATCAAATGATCAAATGTAAATATATCAAATGTAAATATATCAAATTCAAATATATCAAATGATCAAATGTAAATATATCAAATGCAAATATATCAAATGCAAATATATCAAATGCAAATATATCAAATGCAAATATATTAAATGCAAATATATTAAATGTAAATATATCAAATACAAATATAATGTGCAAATATAATATGCGTAATGATATTGGTTGTAAATTTTTATACGATAAGATATTAATAAAAATATATGATATAATAGGGAAAATATGAAGAATACACAACAATTGGCGGATAGGCGCGAAGCGTCGTTTCTGCGGTACGTGCCCGGAAAGAGGGGGTGCAGGGGGAGAAAAACGGGCTTCGTAACTTTGAGTGCTTTCTCCCCCTGCGGTGTTTTCTCAGCTTTTCAAAGCCAATAAACAAAAAAATAATTCAATAAAAGAAAAACATACACTACTTGCGGGATGCGATGAAGTCAAGAACTTCATCTCTTTCAGGCATTACGCGGAGTGCTCCCTTCTTTGTTGTGATAAGAGAAGCTGCCGCATTTGCAAAAGTAAGCAGTTCTGCAAGGTTCTCGTCTGTGAGATCCTCAAGCCCGTGCTCAAGTACATAGTTCAATGTGCTTGCACAGAAGGTGTCTCCTGCACCGGTGGTTTCAATGGTTTTTTCCTGAAGGAAAGGAGCAGCCTCGACCTTCCGTCCGCGATAATAAGCGCGGCTTCCGTCTTTTCCCATTGTGATCAGCACAAGCGGGATATGATATTTTTCTTCGATAAGGGCAGCACCCTTGTCATAATCTGTTGTGTCAAAAAGAAATTCCACTTCATTATCAGAAATCTTCAGTACATCACAGCGTTCTATGCCGTATTCGATCTCTTTGCGGGCATCGTTCAGATCCTTCCAGAGTGGAGGGCGTAAGTTCGGGTCAAAGGTGATGATGCATCCGGCTTCTTTTGCCACGTCAAGAGCATAGCGGGTTGCTTCACGGACACCCTCATGTGTGGAAGAAAGCGTGCCGAAATGGAAGATCCTGGAATTGCGGATCAGATCGGCATCTACCTCATCCTTTGTCAGCATCATATCTGCACCTGGATTACGGTAGAAAGAAAAATCACGGTCTCCGTCCGGGTAAGTATGTACAAAAGCAAGGGTAGTATGAATTTCATCGTCCATGACAAGATTTCTGGTATCAATGCCGCATTCTTCTACGGCAGCCTTCAGCTGCTTGCCGAACATGTCGTTTCCGACCTTTCCGATAAATGCAGTTTTTTTGCCAAGACGGTTCAGCATGGCAAGAACGTTACAGGGAGCTCCGCCCGGGTTTGCCTCGAAAGTAGGGTTTCCTTGGGAACTGTCACCGTTTTCTGTGAAGTCGATCAGAAGCTCGCCGAGAGCTGTTACATCATACTGTCTGTTTTCCATTGATGATTCCTCCTGATAAGTTATTTGTTTCATATTCTGCTTCATATTATAATCGTTACACATGATTTTGGGAAGAACCAAATCGAATTATTTTCTGTTCTGTTACCGGTTACTTGTGGTGCTTTTTGCGAAGATTAGAACTGTTATCTTTATTTTTCTGTAAAATGGTGGTAAACTTAGTCTATAAAACAACAAATATGATGGAGGAGACGATTATGGCTGATAAAGCGTATGAATATATGGATTGGCCCCGGATCGAGGCGATCGTTTATGGGGAGGAGGCATCACCTCGTGATGTGATGCAGCCAAGGGTAACAGAGGATGGCGTTCTGATCCAGGGATTTTTTCCGGGAGCGGATGCTGCAGAGGTTGTTGTAGGGGAAAAGAGTTATCCGATGATCCTGGAAGATGAGGCTGGTTATTATGCTGTAATGCTTCCACTGAAAAGGATTCCGGAATATCGTTTCCGTGTGATAAGAGGAAGCAGGAAAGAGACTTTTTACGATGCGTATGAATGTCCATGCCAGATCACGGAAGAGGAGGAACGAGCTTTTTGTGCCGGCGTCTATTACAAGGCATATGAGAAGCTGGGAGCGCATCCGGGGACCTGTGGCGAGGTAGAAGGAACATATTTTGCTGTCTGGGCACCCAATGCAATCCGTGTCAGTGTGGTCGGTGATTTTGACAGGTGGGATGGAAGGCGTCTTCCGATGCATCGGATGCCAATGTCCGGAATTTTTGAGATTTTTGTTCCAGGTGTAGAGGCAGGGGCCTCTTACCAGTATGAGATCAAGATCAAAGGCGGCGATGTACAGCGGAAGTCTGATCCTTACGGAAATGGAACTCAGGGAGCGCCGTCTGTGATTTCTGTTGTAACAGAGCTGGGGGATTTTTTATGGCAGGATGAAGCGTGGATGAAGGAACGTGAAAGGTTTGCCAGCCGTGAAGTTCCGGTTTCTATTTATGAAACGGATGTAACAGAGTGGAAAAACAGTGGTGAACTGGTGGAGTTTCTGAAGGAAACCGGTTATACGCATGTAGAATTTCATCCGGTGATGGAGTATCTTGACCGAAGTTCAGGAGGATATTCTACGTCTGCGTATTATGCTGTGACTACCCGTTTTGGGACTGCGGCAGATTTCCGGACACTGGTGGAGGATCTTCATCAGGCAGGGATTGGCGTGATCCTGGACTGGACACCGGCTCAGTTTCCGCGGTTTGATGCAGGGCTTGAGAAATTTGACGGAACTCCTCTTTATGAAGTACAGGATCCGGCTATGGCCGTTCATCCGATGTGGGGCACCATGCTTTATAATTACGGAAGTCCTATGGTCAAAGATTTTCTTATTTCTAATGCGTTTTTCTGGCTGGATGAATTTCATGTGGACGGATTTCGGATGGATGATGTAGATGCGATGCTGTATCTGGATTTTGGAAGAGAGGCGGGACAGTGGACGGCTAATCTTTATAGTTCCAATGAGAATCTTCAGGCACTGGAGTTTCTGAAGCATCTGAATTCTATTGTGAAGAAGCAGTATCCGGGGATTCTTCTGATCGCACAGGAGGATGGTTTATGGCCGCAGCTTACAGACAGTGTGGAGAATGATCATCTGGGGTTTGACTATAAATGGAGTGGTGGCTGGACAAAGGATCTTCTTTCTTACCTGGAAGCAGAGCCTTTGGACAGACGAAATTATTATGATCAGCTGACGCTTTCCATGATGTATGCATATAGTGAGCATTATGTACTGACTCTGGGGAAGAGAGATGTGGGTACGTTAAAAGAGTTTCTGGAGAAGCTTCCGGGATCTTCAAGGCAAAAGGATGCTCAGCTGCGTGCTGCGTATGGCTATCTGATGCTTCATCCGGGTGTGAAGATGACTGCGCCGGATGGGGATGTGGGGCCGGAAATGAGGGTGTATCTGCATGATCTGAATGAACTTTACAGGAATCATCCGGCGTTGTATGCAATGGATGGTAATTCGGATGGGTTTGAGTGGATCCAGTTTACCAGCTATGATGAGAATGTGGTTGCGTTTCTTCGTAAGACGGAAAAGCAGGAAGAAACGATTCTTGCGGTGTGTAATTTTTCACCGGTATCTTATGACAGTTACCGGGTTGGTGTGCCTTTTGCAGGGAAATATAAGGAAATTTTCAACAGTGACAGTGAAAAGTTTGGCGGACAGGGTGTGGTGAACGCACGGGCGAAAGCGGCTATTCATATGGAGTGTGATAACAGGGAGTTTTCTTTGAAGCTGAAGCTTCCGGCTTATGGTGTGGCGGTATTTGGGTGTACACCGGAGAAGGGGGATGTGAAGAAAAGCTCTGTGAAGAAAGGAAATGTGAAAAAGACTGTGGGGAAAAGCAGAGGAAAGCGTATGGATAAAGCGAAAATGACGGTGGTTGAAAAATCTGTGGCTGTAAAGGATGCGGTAAAGGTTGTGAAACGGGTGGCTTCTCGCAGGAAGGGGGCTTCCGGGGATGAGTGATGGTTTGTGAATTAAATGGGAATATGGTTGGGGGTGATTGGGGTGGTGAGGATTTGAGTGGATTGTAGGAAAAAGTGCTTGCATTTTTTGTAAAATACGGTATAATATCAGTTGTGTTTAGCACAAGCTGGAATAGCTCAGTCGGTAGAGCACTTCACTCGTAATGAAGGGGTCGTGAGTTCGAGTCTCATTTCCAGCTTATATATGACTGATAGGAGTCCGGTGTCTTTGGAATATGAAGATGCCGGGCTTTTTTTGTGTGTATGGATGTGGTTGAGGGACGCCAGAGGAAGGTGGCATCGCTCCGGGCAGGGACTCCGTCGGGGGATACTACTAGGGCTCCGTGAGACGGCTAAAAGCATTGCGGCAGGGCCAGAACTCGCCTGCGGCTCAGACAGCAGACCCTGCCGCAATAACGCCGTCTCTCGCAGCCCAAGTAGTAATCACCCCTCCTCCGCAGCAGCCCGGCCCGATGCCACCTTCCTCTGGCTGACGTTTCCAGCCGACAGGAAAAAACATGCGGGGTATGGAAGCGGACTGGGCGTCCTGTCCTGAAATGTTAGACTGGCACAGAATATTCCTATAAGTATCGAAGAATACAGAAACAGGATCGGCACAGCGTATCACCATAAATATCGAAGAATACAGGAACTAGATCGGCACAGCGTATCACCATAAATATCGAAGAATACAGGAACTAGATCGGCACAGCGTATCACCATAAATATCGAAGAA
>ENA-OQNN01000280-OQNN01000280.1-human-gut-metagenome-genome-assembly--contig:-NODE-280-length-60937-cov-8.048923_pt1 | contig 60937 bp, 59 predicted proteins | sample MGYA00242624_ERZ504870 | MGnify/ENA primary metagenome ERZ504870 (study PRJEB26092, sample SAMD00036379) | human gut metagenome | host: Homo sapiens | study: EMG produced TPA metagenomics assembly of... | reverse complement strand
TGTGAGTAATATTTATTCTTCCCACCCTTTGGTCTGGACATTTTCACCAACTCCTTTATTTTTTATCTTAACATAACAAAAGATGGTAGACACTTTTTTGTGTCTACCATCTTTATACCACTTCATATTTACAATCTTTTAGTGGTAATAATTTTGTTAAAAACGAAAAGTATCAAAGATGAAGAATGGATAAAGCAGCTGTATCACACAAAAATTGTCGTGATAATTCAGAAATGAAATAATTAACTGATGAGAATAACTTGTCAGAACCGTTAATTTGTTATACTATAAGCGAAGTATCTATGGTTTTAGTTGATTTGCATAAGCAGATGAAAAACCAAGAGTAATTGTAAAGGAGAGGGTTAAACTATGAAAAGGAAAAAAGATGTAATTAAAAAAGCAGTCTTGGCAAGCGTTTTAGCAATGTCATTAAATAATGTGGTGTGGGCTGCTGAAGGTGTCGATCAGCCATTTTCGACAGTAAGTGAGTTGGAGGCGCTTGGGGGAATAGCGTCTATCGACTCCAGCAGCATTAGCCATGTTACGAAGGGCATTTATGCCAGTGGTAATGATTTTATTTATAATAGCGGTGCTATCAAGCTGGATATTAATGGTTTTGCCAACTCTACAAGCAGTGGCTACGATTCTATTGGTATTTTTGGCTATAACAGCACGACTGACCTGAAGCAGATCGAGATGAATTTTATTGATACTTCAGGAACAGTACATAATCTGGATGTTTATGGTGTTAAGACATATGCTTCCGGAGTTGTAAAAATCGGTGATGATTCTAAAATCACTGTTTCTGGTAATGTCAGCGGTCTGGATTCCAATAATCAGCCTAATGTGATGAAGGGTATGTATGCCGGTGATAATGCGACAATGGATTCAGGTATTATTGAAGTTGGCGATAATTTAGAGTTGAATGTTATCAATGCGGGAACTGGCTGGACTTATGGTATCGATTCTTATGACGGAGCTACTATTTCTGTTGGTGATGGGTTGAGGTTATTTGTTACAGGCGGAAAGGATACCAGAGGAGTCGAGGTTGGTTTTAACGACGCTAAGGTTACTTTGGGGGAAAATGCTTCTATCATTGCTAACAGCAGGGATGGCGTGGCGTTGGGAGTATTTGTATTTAATAAAGGGAAGTTTGAGGCAGCTAAGGATCTTGTTATTAACGTCAGTGCGGATGATGGAAGCCAATGGGCAGCAGGTGTGTTGGCGCAAGGCACTGGCAGCGAGGCTGTATTAAATGGAGCTGTTATCAGTGCGACTGAGGGCGGTACTGCGAGTTATGCTATTTATACTTATAATAACGGCAGCGTGGTGGGTAATGCGGGCAAATATAATATTTACGGCAATATCCTTAATAACAGTGGCGGCATAGTTGATCTTACTGCTAATAGCGGATCGTTTATCGAGGGCTGGGTAAGCACTGCCAGTACAGCTGAAACTAATATTTCGCTGGAGGAGGCTTCCTATTGGAAGGTGACTGGTGATTCTAACCTGACGCATTTGCATAACGATAATTCGATAGTGGATATGACTCACGACAGTAATACTTTCAGCACTTTGACGGTAGATAATCTCAGCGGTGAGAACGGCGTTATCAAAATGGATATCGATGCCAGTCAGAATTCGTTGAACAGCGACAAGCTGTATGTTACCGATACGTTGACCGGGACGCAGTATATTGATTTGTACGAGGTCAATGGTTATACGCCTGTGGGGGAAGAAGGCGTCGGTACGGTGCTGGCGACTGTCAATAACCATAACGGCAGTTTTGCCGCTGTAGATGGTGAGGGGACGCTGTACTGGAAGCGTTATGAGCTGGATCATCAGGATACTGCCGATACGAGTGGTAATTATACTAAGGACTGGTATTTGAAGCAGGTAACGAATATTGATCAGCCTACTACCAGTACGGATACGATCCTTGCAGCCAATGCGCTGAACTATCACACGTGGCGGACAGAAAACGACAAGCTGCTGCAGCGTATGGGTGAGCTGCGGCATAATGGCGAAGAAGCCCAGGGGGCCTGGTTCCGGCTGCGGGGAACAAAAATCGGCCGTGACGGAAAATTTGATTTTGAAAACAAGTATACTTCTTACGAGCTGGGTTACGATACCATAACTAAAAATACTGACGACAAGATACGTTATCAGGGGGCGGCGGTGAGCTATGTTGACGGCGACAGCAGCTACAATCGTGGCAGCGGCGACAACAGCAGCAAGGCGATCAGTTTCTATAATACGGAAATCGGCAGTAAAGGGCATTATTTGGATGTGGTGTTTAAAGTCAGTAATCTGGAGAATGATTTTAAGGTGTACGATACGAAAAATAATAAGATCACCGGTGATTTTAACAATACCGGCGTATCGCTGAGTGCTGAATACGGCCGGAAAAATGTCTTGCACAACGGCTGGTATATCGAGCCGCAGGCCCAGTTTACTTTAGGTTATCTGGGCGGTGACAGTTATACTACCAGTAATGGCATCGAAGTAAGCCAGAGCGGGATCAAAAGCGCTGTCGGACGTATCGGATTCAATATCGGCAAAGAGGTCGGCAGCAAAGGCGTCGTTTATGCTAAGGCCAATCTGCTGCATGAGTTCGGCGGCGGTTATGATGTAACGATGTATGACGGCAGGGATGGAGTTAAGGTTGGCGATACCTTTAACGATACCTGGTTTGAATATGGTGTTGGCGCCGCTTTTGCCGCAGGTAAAAACAGTCATGTTTATCTGGATGTGGAACGCAGCGCAGGCAGTGATTTTACTAAAGACTGGCAGTGGAACATCGGTGCCAGATGGACGTTTTGATAACTTTGCATTGTTATAGGGGAATATTAGCAATGTATAAGTGAGGGGTGCAGGCTTGTGAAAGCAGCGGGCAGAAATTGCAAACTGCTTTTGCATGCTGTTATAAAGCAGGTAACAGGTTAAGCTGGCAATATAAAAACCACTCAGCTTTTATAGTTGAGTGGTTTTGTTGTGCTTAATCCCAGCGTTTTAAAATATCGGCGACGATTTCTTTTTGTGTCTTTTTACGTTTTTTCTTTTCAAAGTTACGATAGTTGTTATCGCGGTGGTCGGTCGAATAATCTGCATAATCTATGTCGTTGTTTTCGTATTGTTCGTAGCTGCGGTTATAATCGCCGTGTCCGTCGTCCAGCAGCAGCGGGACAAAAACTGCAGCGGCAGGCAGCTGAAAGTTTACAGTCAGGTTTTCCATATGGGCCTCCGTCATCAAAGGTTAATAGTTGTTTATATTTTAACACGGCTGCACCTGCTAGTAAATATTTTTACAGCGATTGACAAAAACTGGCGGCGGTTATACCATAAAAACATAAAGGAGATGTTACTGTGAGCAAATCTTATAAAGACCAATTTAAGGAAGAAAGTGCCAGGTGCCGGCAGCGTCAGCAGAAACAGATCGCCGCTGTAATAATTTTGATCGGTGTGCTGGTTTCGGCTGCTATATGGTATCTAGACGGGCTGAGTAAAGAACAGCAGGTGCCGCAACAGACATCTCAGCAGCAGTCGGCGCAGACTGCTGAGCAGCCAGGGCAGGAGGTCAAGCCGGAAACTCCTGCTGCAGAGCCTCCTAAAGAGGAGCAAAAGCAGCCGGAAGCTGTTAAACCTGCTTATGCGATATTGATAGATAAAAGTGAGTACAAGCTGTATGTGCTGAAGGATAACGAAGTAATTAAGCAATGGGGCGTTGCTGTTGGGGCAAAACCGGGTCAAAAGCAGCGTGCCGGCGATATGACTACGCCGACAGGTAATTTTGAGGTGGACGAGATTTTAGACGCATCGTACTGGACGCATGATTTCGGCGACGGCAAAGGTGAGATTAAAGGGGCTTACGGGCCTAATTTCATTTCTCTGGTAACAGGCTGGGACGGGATTGGTATTCATGGTACACATGCGCCGGAATCCATTGGTACGATGGTTTCTGAAGGTTGTGTGCGGATGCGTAACGGCGAGCTGCTGGAGCTTCTGCCATATGTCGAGGTCGGTACTAAAGTTACGATACGGGAATAAGCTGCCGGACAGCCTGGGGACATTGATTTTTACGCTGTCACAGCTTGACAAAAAGGTGATTCTGCGCTAAAATAACATCGTTGCGGAACTATAGCTCAGTTGGTTAGAGTACCTCGTTGACATCGAGGGGGTCACTGGTTCGAGTCCAGTTAGTTCCACCAGATTGAAAAGTAACCCTATAACTTCGTCAGAAGTTATAGGGTTTGTTTTTTATTATTTATTACGGCATTGCTGTCAAAGTTGCGGATATGCTGAAGCATAAAAGTCAAAAGCACCTGCGTGAAAACGCAGGTGCTTTGTGCTCCAGGCGGAGCAAAAGATATCGGCTCATCAATATCAAGTGAGATTATAACACAGATAGTCATTGCTGGCAATGTTTTATTATTTTTCAAAGGATAGGCGCCGGGCTGTTTAGATTTAGCTGATTGTTAACTTTTAATCTGGATAGTGACTTTGCAAATAATATAGGCTATATTGTTAAGCAAAACTATAGGTGAGGTGTTTGGATGGATGCAAACAGTACTGGACTGCGGGGGCTGCTTGATGTGGTGAAGTCGAACAGGCTGATGTCGACAGGGGTGATAGGATTTCTTCTGCTGATGGCGGTTATGGCGGTAATTGACGGTGGAATAAGTATGATGCCGCTGATTTTAGCAACTTGCGCAGTGGGGACGGCTGCTGTATTTTTTTGGCAGGCCGGCAGCTACAGAGTCGATATTTATGAAAACGGGCTGGAAATTTTTGGCGGGGTATTAACAAGAGCCGGAGTATATTTGTATAAGGATATTGAGAGTATCGATATCGAAGATACGACATACAGATTATTTGGTGTTTTTCCGGTACTAAAATATACGACTGTTTCCATTCAGGGTAAAAATGACTTGTGGACGCAGCTCAGCAGTTTTAATTTTACTGATTTGAAAGTTAAAATGCAGCAGGTAAAAAAACGGTTGGCAAAGTAAAAAACATACACAAGATAGGGGATGAAATTTATGAGGATCAAAGTAAGCGGTGAGCTGGGAACGGCAGTTATGAGCTTGGCGGTGATAGGGCTTTATTATGGCGCTGCCAGTTTTCTCGTCGAAAATGTTATTCTGCGCAATCTTACTGAAGAAGAACGGGATGAACATATTCTAAGTAAGCTGTTGTTCTGGAGCACGGTGATTTTACTGGTTGCCGATGTTCTGCTGGTCATTTTACCAGCCTTCGGAATACAGTTGTTGCCGGTAACGATTTTAGATTTTATGTAGCTGAGCCGATAAAAATATTAAAGAACTGTACTTTAGACAGTCTGTAGCTTATGATAACTGCTGCAGGCTGGTTTTTTGTTTGAAGTTCATAATTATTTCGCTGGTAACTTGAAGATGAAATAGGGTAAAATATAGATACAGGCTGCATGAGAATATCGGGCGGCAATTATAAAGGAGTGAGAGCAAATGGCAACAGGCTATCCTTTTAAAAAATATAATTTTAATGTTTTGATAGATGGTAAAGCAGTAGGGTATTTTTCAGAAGTTTCAGCACCTGAGATGGCTGACGAGCCCATAGAATACCGGGCAGGTGATCATCAGGCAGGCACGCCTGTGAAAATGCCGGGCTTAAAAAAGTATGGTAACGCAACACTGAGATGGGGCACATCTGTTTCGCGGTATTTAACGGATTGGTTTGAAAGTGTTGAGCGTGGAGAGTTTGAGCGGAAAAATGTGACGATCGAGCTTTTGGACGATTGCCAAAAAGTAATGGCACGCTGGCAGCTTGTTAACGCTTGGCCTGTTAAACATTGTGTTCCGGGGTTTAACGCCGAAAGTAATGAAAATGCGATAGAGAATATGGAGCTGGCGCATGAAGGGCTGGAACGCGAGTTTTAAAAACAGCTGTGAGAATGAATTTTAAATATTGAATGAGGTAATTGTTATGCGTAAGATTTTGGCAGGCAGGGTCTATCGGCATTTTAAAGGGAAGGACTATAAGGTGTTAGTTGTGGCACAGCATACTGAAACAGGTGAGCAGTGCGTTGTTTATCAGGCTTTGTATGATGATTTTGCTTATTATGTGCGGCCTTACGCGATGTTTGCTTCTGAGGTGGATCGTGAAAAGTATCCCGAGGTGAAGCAGCAATATCGTTTTGAGCTGACCGAGGAAGAATATGACTGATTATATTTTAAACGGCGTTTTAGGCTTGGCGGTGGGCGATGCGTTGGGGCAGCCGGCGCAGGGAAAAACACGCGAAAGTCTGAAGTTCAGCCCGGTACTTGAGATGAAGCAGGGTCTGTGGTCGGACGATACCAGTCTGACCCTGTGTACTTTAGCAAGCCTGCGCGAAAATGACTGGCGGCTTGATTATCATGATTTGCTGCGGCGTTTTGCCAAGTGGCTGGAATATGGCTATCTGACGCCTGAAGGCGCGGCCTTTGATATTGGCGCAACAACGAAGCAGGCGCTGCTGAATTATTTGAACGGAGTACCTCTGGAGTGCTGCGCACCACGCAACGAATGGAATTGCGGTAATGGTTCGCTGATGCGGATTTTGCCGGTAGAGTTTTATTTGCAGGTACAGCCGGCAGCAGGACGATATGAAATCATTCGTAATGTTTCGGCGCTGACCCATGCGCATATTTGCTGCACTTTGGGATGTTTTTTGTATTGTGCTGTTGCCGGTGAGATCATTCAGCACCGGGAGCGTTTTAAGCTGGCAACTTTACTTGTGCGGGGTGTTACCAGGGCTGTAGATGATCTGCGGCAGGTGGCTGATGCAGATGATAACCGTGAGCTGCATTATTACAGCCGTATTATTGACCGCAGTGTGTATGAATTGCCGGCAGATGAAATCGAGAGCAGCGGTTATGTTGTAGATACGCTGGAAGCGGCGTTGTGGTGTCTGGCCAATACGAATTCATACCGCGAATGTCTGTTGTGGGCTGTAAATTTGGGTGAGGATGCCGATACAGTTGCTGCCGTTGCCGGCAGTCTGGCAGGTTTGTACTATGGTTATGACAGTATTCCGCACGAATGGCTGGCGGGTTTGAACAATAAGGAAATGATCGTGCGTGTGTGCGGTTAGGCAGAATTTTAAAAACAGCATAAAGATATGGAGACAGGAATGACAGTAGCTTATGAGTTGATACGAAGTAAACGCAGGACGATTGCTATTGTGATCGACAGCGAGGGCAAGTGCAGGGTGCGAGCACCGTTGCAGGCCCGTTTGAGCGATATAGAACATTTTGTGCAGGCAAAGACCGGGTGGATAGAGCAGAAACAGCAGCATTATGCCGCAGTGCAGAAGAAGCGGCAGCTGATATTGACCGATGGGATGCAGTTATCTGTATTGGATAACAGCTATACGCTGCGTCTGACGGAGGTTGGGCAGGTGCAGGTAAACGGTACAGTGCTGTTGTGTTCACAGTTCAAACCGCAGCAGGCACTGGAAAAATGGCTGCGGCAGCAGGCTTTAGCAGTTTTGCAGGAACGGACAGCACATTATGCGGAGTTGATGGGTGTTGTTTATCAGAGTGTGAAGCTGTCTTCAGCGGCGAAACGCTGGGGTTCGTGCAGTATAAAGGGAAATTTGAATTTTTCGTGGCGGCTGGTATTTTATCCGCTGGCAGTTTTAGATTATGTTGTGGTGCATGAGCTGAGCCATATTGGCAATATGAATCACAGCCGCCGTTTTTGGCAGCGTGTAGCCAGTGTTTTACCTGATTATCAGATGCGGCAGCGTTGGTTAAAGCAGCAGGCGTATATTTTGCAGTGGTTAAGATGAAAACCCGCTTCTATATTTTGTATAGAAACGGGTTTTGTTTATGCTGCAAGTTTTTATTTTATTGTTGTTTGGGAGGCATTTGTGCCAGCAGGATCGCGGCAAAGACCAGTACGCAGCCTCCTATTTCACGCAGGGAAAGCTGTTCGCCCAGCAGCAGCCAGCCTGCGAAAACCGAAAAGACGGATTCCATACTTAAAATGATGGAAGCTAAAATAACATTGACGTATTTTTGACCAAGGATCTGCAGGGTATAGGCGATGCCGCAGGACATGATGCCGGCGTATAAGATAGGCAGCCAGGCCTGGTCAAGCGCTTCCCAGGACGGCGTTTCATAAAAGAAGATGGCAGGCAGACTGAAAATACCGCAGACGGCAAATTGCAGCAGCGACATCCGCACACCGTCTACCAATACGGAAAAACGTTCGATAGTGATGATATGCAGTGCGAAAAAGCAGGCGCAGGCCAAAATGATCATATCGCCGTAATTTACGCTGAAATTTTCGGTAATACAGATAAAATACATACCGACAGCGGCAATAAAAACGCTGAGCCATTGCAGTTTGGTAACGGTTTTGTGTACAATAAGCCCAAAAAGGGGCACGATAACGATATAGAGCGTAGTAATAAAACCGGCTTTGCCGACAGTGGTATGGCCGATACCGATCTGCTGCAGAGTACTGGCGATAGTCAGCACGATACCGCAGACGATGCCGCCGGTAATAAGGTCCTGCTGTTCTGTTTTGTTATCAGTACCCCAAATAGAAAAAGGTCTGCCTGCAAGCCGGTCAAAAAAGGCGACGCAGGGGATCAGAAAAACCGCGCCGATCAATGAGCGGAGGCCATTGAAGGTAAATGCGCCTACGTGGTCGGCTCCGACGCTTTGTGCGACAAAGGCCAGTCCCCAGATCAGGGCGCAGAAAAACAGCATCAGGCTGCCTTTTAATTGATGTTGCTGCATCTATAACACTCCTGTTGTTTATAAAAGTATGAACTTTTATATTTTAGCATTATTTTAGGGAAAGTTTAAGTAATTAGGCAAAATTTTATAATTCGGAAAATTCAGCAGATAGTGCATTAATGGCAGATGGTGTTATAATTAATGTAAATATTTAGAAAAGATGGTGGCAGATTGATGAGCAGGGACTTTTTTGTGGCAGATTTTGAGTTTACTCAATATACCAAAAGAATGGGACGTCCACGAGGATTTTTTTCAGAAATAATTGAGATCGGCGCGGTGAAAATAGATGGAAATTCCCTTGCGGTCACAGGTAAGATCCAAAATTTTGTCCATCCGCATTTTTATCCGAAGCAGGCTAAAGAGGGAATGGATTTTTGTATGATCACTGAAAAGGATATGGAATCAGCAATAGAATTTGGAGAGATGCTTGAACAGACCAAAGCTTTATATGTACCAGGGCAGACTTATTTTGTGGCCTGGGGTGATGAGGATTATAAGGTGGTGGCGGAAGGCTGCAGACGGCATAAATTGGAAAATCCTGTTTTACCTGAAGACTATCTTGATCTGGCGGCAGCTTATAAGCTGCTGAAAGGCGATACGTATACGACCGGGCTGAAGAAGGCAACAGAAGAACAAAACGTTGATACAGGCGGTTTGTGGCATACTGCTTATGACGATGCTGCCAATACCGGCAAGCTGCTGGTAAAATTGCTTGCTGACGGCTGGAAGCCGGAGGCTTACTGGGACGAGGCAGCAGAGCTACATAAATAAAATACAAAAAAAAGCTTCGCAGCGGGTAATTTTATGCTGCGAAGCTTTTTTATAACATTTTTAATCGCGATACTTTTCGGGAAAGAAAATACGCAGAATATGTTCGTCGTGTTCTTTGCCAAGGGCGTTGCCGATAAGGAAGAAAATCAACGAAGCGCCGATGCCGATAACTATCTGGTGCAGATCAAAGAATTTGATTTGCAGCGCCATAGTAGTGCAGTAGGCGAGTACGCCACCAGCCATAGCGAAAACGGCGCCGGTGCGGTTGGCTTTTTTCCAGAACAGCCCGAAGATCAGGACCCAGAAGAATGCTGTTTCCAGGCCTCCGAAAGCGAACATATTTATTTTCCAGATAACGCTGGGCGGGGCAATGGCAATAAAGTAAACTCCAAGGCCAAGGATAACGGTAGCACCCATGCTGAACAGACGTATCGTATTATTGGAAACTGTTTTATGGCGTTTGGAGCATTCGTGCATATATACGTCTTTGATGATAGCGGAAGAGGAGGCCAGCAGCATGGAAGACACGGTAGAAATAGTTGCTGCGATAGGACCGATGATGGTGATGCCGGCCCAGAATGGGTCCATGGTGCCAATGATAGTAAGCGGGGTGATGTTATCGACGCTGCCGCCGTAAGCCTGCAGGGTATCGGTAAGCACGCCCTTGGAAAGGACGCCGATCCAGGTAGCGATCAGAGTCATGGCGCCGATAACGACGGTGCCGATAATCATAGCGTTATGCAGGGCTTTGGTGTTTTTGTAACTGATGCCGCGGACTACTGATTGCGGTAGTGCCAGTGTACAGACACCAACAAGCAGCCACTGGCTGATATAGAGCGAGATCGGCATTTTGCCGCGGGAAAGCGGTTCCAGCATATCGGGATGATTGGTTTGGATATGGGTCATGATTTTTTCATAACCGCCTCCTGTTTCCAGCATTGAGAAGAACAGGATAAAAAGGCCGATGATCATAGCGACGGCACAGATAGCGTCAGTAATGGCAACGCCTTTGAAGCCGCCAATAGTAGTATAAAAGACAACGATCAGGCCAAATAATGTCAGTCCAGTGACATAGGAGAAGCCTGTAACAGCTTCAAAGAGCTTGGCAGCTCCCACGAACTGGGCGACCATCGTCGCACAGAAGAAGGCAACGATCACCAGCGCGGAAATATTGGCAAGCAAATCGGATTGATAGCGGCTGCGGATAACATCGACTACTGTAACAGCGTCAATTTTGCGTGAAACCATAGCGATCTTTTTGCCGAAAATACCTAAAACGAGGAAGATGACTACGACTTGTACGATCGCCATATAAAGCCAGCCATAACCGATGGCCCAGGCCATACCGGGACCACCGACAAAGGTGCTGACTGAGCTGTAGGTCGCAACGGTAGTCATAGCCAGGACAAAACCGCCCAGACTGCGGCCGCCGATAAAATAATCTTTAGCAAAGTTCTGCTGGCGGTCGCCGCGGGAAGCTCGCTGCACCCAAAAGCTGACGCCAAGCATAAAGGCAAGGAATAAAAGAACAGGCCAGAGGTGGAAGAAATTACCCATTGATTTCATCCTCCTTGTCGTCCAAGTCCATATCTTTAAAGATGCAATTGGCAAGAACTACAGAAACGACGATGGCAAACAGCCAGGTGCCGATGCAGCCTGCCCAGACCCACAGGGGCGTCTGGAAAAATTCTACCTTAACGTCAGCAAGACCAAAGCCTGCGACGCACCAAAAGACGATGACAATAAGAAGGGCTAACCAGGTGGCATTTGCTTCCCGATTAGCCTGTTTGAATTTTTCTTTACGATTCATTTTTTGCTCCTTCTGCAGTATCGGCCAGGATGAAAAGAGTGAGCGGTCCGGTCTGCGGGATTTATCGCTATTATTGTACCACATTTTTGTTATTTGCCAAGCTATTTATCAGATAAAGGAGATATTTTTGGGAACTGGACGATTATCAAAACGTTTGAGCAAAAACGTTGCGTCAGGCGAAGATAAAAAGTTCTTGTATGTCTTGTGGGGGGGTACTCTTGTGCTATAATAAGGACAGAGGGGAACGGAGGGAGAATATGTTTTATAAAAAAGTAACTTCCCGTGATCATAAATGGTTTTTTCTACTGCGTTATGGTGATTTAAAAGAGGGTTTGGAAATGTGGAGCAGCCGCAGTTTAAAATGGCAGTATTTTGATTATCAGCAGAGCAGAAGCCTGCAGGCGATTTTGAATGACACTGACTTATGTAATGATATTATGCCGGAAGAAGCCGCAGATATCATAAAAAAATATCTTGATCAGGAGCAAGGATAGATTCCCTGCTCTTTTTTATTTGGCAATTTATAAAAGTAGCTGCCGGAGCAGGTCGGTGCTATAATAGATAATATCCTGTAAATTGTGAGGTAATAATGATGATTAATGAAACACGTATTTTAAATGAATTTATAGAACTGGTCAGTGTGCCCTGTCCTAGTAAGGACGAAAAGGCCGAAGCCGATCTGCTGGTACAGAAGCTGCAGGCAATGGGACTGGAAGTAAAAGTGGACGATGCCGGCAGGAAGATCGGCGGGACAACAGGCAATGTGTGGGCATTTTTACCGGGCAATGTAGAGGGTGCAGCCGGACTGTTTTTTGAAGCACATATGGATTCTGTGCCGCCGACAACGGGAACGAAGGTCGTGCGCAGGGACGGAGTCCTTTATTCTGACGGAACTACTACTTTAGGCGGTGATGATAAAGTTGGTATAGCGGCTGTGCTGGAAGCAGTGCGGGCCGTGCAGGAGCAGAATATCCCGCATGGCGATATCCAGCTGTGTTTTACGATTGCCGAAGAGATCGGTTGTCTGGGAGTGGTCAATCTTGATCCGAAGGATATCAGGGCTGATCTCGGTTATTGCCTGGATATCGGTGGTGCGCCCGGTATCGTTACGAACTCTGCGCCGCGGCTGTTCGATATTTATTTTACAGTCAAAGGTAAGTCGGCTCATGCAGGTATCGAGCCGGAAAAAGGTATCAATGCCATTATGCTGGCGGCGAAAGCTTTGACGGCGCTGCCTGCTTACGGACGTCTTGATGAAGAAACTACATTAAATATAGGACAGATCGAAGGCGGTGCTGCAACAAACATCGTTGCGGAGCAGGCTAAATTCGTGATCGATATGCGCTGTATGGACCCTGATAAGCTGGAGCGGCTGAAGAATGAAACGATCAGGTGTATTAGAGAAGTGGTTGAAGCCGGCGGCGGTATTTTAGAGGTTGATCCGGTAGAAGGCTGTCCTGCTGTTCATGTAGCGGAAGACCATACGGCGGTATTGCTGGCTAAGCAGGCAGCCGATAATCTGCAGCTGCCTTTTGAACTGACGAAAACAGGTGGCTGCAGTGACGGCAATTTCCTCTGCGGCTATGGTTTGCCCTGCGTACTTCTAGCTACAGGTATGAACAAGGTACATACTACAGAAGAGTGCCTGCGTGAGTGTGATTTGTACGACTGCGCTCGCTGGGTAACGGAAATAATCCGAATTACCGGGGAAAAATAGCCAGGCTGTTTTCACAATAACCAAAAACAGAAAATTACATTAAACGAGAAAAATGAAAAAGAATATTGACTTTGTGTAAAAACATATCTATAATTGATAGTGCCGAAAGTTTTGGGTGTCCTCCTGAAATACTTGGCGTGGAGCCGTAAGTTTTTGCTTACGGCTTTTTTATATAAAGAAAAGTTTAGTGTCAGGAAAATAGTGTATACTTTGTCAGTTTAATTGACTTTAGCCGTTAATTTTTATATAATTTTTTATTATGATGTTTCGACTTTAAAGGAGCGATAAAACGATTATGAAGTACATGACTGGTAATGAAATTCGTGAGAAATTTTTAAAATTCTTCGAAGATAGAGGACATTTGATCCTGCCCAGCGCGTCACTCATTCCTCAGGATGATCCGACGCTGCTTTTGATTGGCGCCGGTATGGCTCCTTTCAAACCTTTTTTTACAGGTAAAATGAAACCGCCTTCTCCTCGTATTGCGACCTGCCAAAAATGCGTGCGTACAGGCGATATTGAGAATGTCGGCCGTACTGCCCGCCACCATACTTATTTTGAAATGCTTGGTAATTTCTCTTTCGGCGATTATTTTAAAAAAGAGATCATTCCCTGGAGCTGGGAATTTGTTACCAAAGAGTTGGGGATTCCTGCTGATAAGCTGTGGATTACTATCCATACCGAAGATGATGAAGCTTTTGATATCTGGCATAATGTCGTTGGATTGCCTGAAGAACGCATCGTACGGTTGGAAGAGAATTTTTGGGAGATCGGCAGCGGCCCCTGCGGTCCCTGCTCCGAGATTCATGTCGATCTGGGTGAAGAACGCGGCTGCGGCAAACCGACTTGTGCTGTAGGCTGCGATTGTGACCGTTTCCTGGAAATCTGGAATCTGGTATTCACTCAATATAATCAAAATGAAGATGGTACTTATACGCCGCTGGCTAACAAAAATATTGATACCGGTGCCGGTCTCGAACGTTTGGCTTCCGTGCTGCAGGGCAAACCGTCTAATTTTGAAACGGATCTGATTTTCCCGATCATTGAATATGCATCTGAAGTAGCGGCTGTAGAATATGGCAGAGAAAGAAAAACCGATATTTCTTTGAAGGTAATTGCCGACCATGCCCGCAGTATGACTTTTATGATCGCCGACGGTATCCTGCCTTCCAATGAAGGCCGCGGTTATGTTTTACGTCGCATTCTGCGCCGTGCTGTACGTCACGGACGTTTGATCGGCATCGACAAAATGTTTTTGGCCGGTGCTGTGGATGTGGTTATTGAAATGTACGGTCATGTTTATCCAAACCTGGTCGAAAAACGCGAATATATCCAAAAAGTTATCGAAATGGAAGAAACAAGCTTCCTGCGTACTCTGCGTCAGGGCAGTGAACTGCTGAGCGACGAGATAGCTAAATTAGAGGCGGCAGGCGCTACGATACTGGATGGAGCTACAGCTTTTAAACTGAACGATACCTTTGGCTTTCCGTGGGAACTGACTGCTGAAATCTTGGAAGAAAACGGAATGACGATGGATAAAGCTGGTTTTGACGCTGCGCTGGAGGTTCAGCGTAAAATGGCGCGTGAAGCCCGTGATGATAAAGCAGGCCGTCCGGTTATTTATAATACCCGCGGTATTGATATTGCTTCCTTAAAGGTTGATGAAGCTGCAGATACAGGTAAAATCGTTATGCTGTACCCTGCGCATGATGCACAGCCGATCGAAAATGCAGAAGATGGTAAAGACGTTGCCGTTATTCTTGACGTTACTGCCTTTCATGCTGAAGGCGGCGGCCAGTTAGGTGATTTGGGCCGTATCACTGCTCCTACAGGTGTGATTGAAGTTGAAAATACCAAAAAACTGCCGGACGGCGCTACGATCCAGATTGGGCGTGTAGTTGAAGGTACGGTCAATGTGGGCGATGCGGTAACTTACGAAGTAAACAGCTGCCGCAAAAGCGATATTGCCCGTAATCATACGGCAACGCATTTGCTGCACGCAGCTTTGAAATCTGTCTTAGGCGGTCATGTCAATCAGGCAGGCAGTTATGTAGGTCCGGACCGTCTGCGTTTCGACTTTTCGCATTTCTCGCCGGTAACAGAAGAAGAACTGAGCCGCGTCGAAGCTATTGTTAATGAAGAGATTTTGGCAGCCAAGGGTGTGACCATTGAAGAACTGCCGATTGAAGAAGCTAAAAAACGTGGTGCGATGGCGCTGTTTGGCGAAAAATATGGCGATATCGTGCGTGTCGTTACTGTACCGGGTTTCTCTATGGAATTCTGCGGCGGCGTTCATGTGACTAATACCGCGCAGATCGGTATGTTTAAAATAATTTCCGAGTCCAGCACCGGTGCTGGCGTTCGCCGTATCGAAGCTGTGACAGGGCATGGTGCTGTGGCTCATGTCAACGAAATGGAAGCTATGGTAAAAGGCCTGGCTGCAAGCTTGAAATGCCGTGTAACTGATGTGCCTGCACGTTTGACAGCTCTGCAGGGCGAACTGAAAGCTGTTGAGCAAAAAGCTGCCGAGCTGGCCGATAAGATCGCTAAAGCTCAGGTCAGTGACGTTGACAGTCAGATTCGCGACATCAAAGGTATCAAAGCTTTAGTGCAGCAGGTCAGTGTCGATGATATCGAAGCACTGCGTAATCTGGGTGACCAGATGCGTGATAAGGTCGGCGGCGTCGTTGTGCTGGCTTCAGTATTTGCCGACGGCAAGATCAGTATTCTGACTATGGCTACGAAAGATGCTGTCGCTAAAGGTATCCATGCCGGCAACATTGTTAAAGAGGTTGCCAGGATCTGCGGCGGCGGCGGCGGCGGACGTCCTGATATGGCACAGGCAGGTGGTAAAGATGCTTCTAAATTAGGTGAAGCGTTGGAAGCAGCCTGGGGCGTTATCGAAACACAGGTAAAATAATAAATTGTGTAAAAAAATTTAAAGGCCGAGAGTATTCTCGGCCTTTATTTATACAAGTTCACAGTTATTTTATATTTTTTTGTCTCAAGGTATGCTACAATAGTAGTGTATCTATATCAAACGGTTGTTCAACAAGGGAATTTTGTATCAAGGAGGGATCAACGATGACTCAGGTATCGCAGGAAACAATGATGTTCAAGCGCAACAATGAAAATAAAGACGTCTCGCAAACAATCAGCGAGGTGTGCAAAGCGCTGGAAGAAAAAGGCTATAATCCTATTGACCAGCTCGTAGGTTATCTGCTCAGCGGCGATCCTACATATATTACCAGTCATGATGACGCACGCACGAAGCTGCGCCGTTTTGAACGTTATGAGCTTATTGAAGAACTGGTAGTAAAATATTTGGAAAAAAACACAAAATAAGACGGGGAGAGCTGCTTACATGAGAAGTATGTCTCTGGATGTCGGCACGCGGACTATCGGCGTGGCCGCCAGTGATCTGATGGGGATGATCGCCAACGGGGTGGAAACAATCCGTCGTACCAGTGAAGAACGTGATCTGCAGCGTATCGGCGAGCTTATCGCTGAATATGAAGTAGATACGATGGTGGTAGGTTATCCTAAGAATATGAACGGCAGTGTAGGCGAACGTGCGCAGAGCTGCGAGGATTTTGCCAGAGTGATCGGCGAAAGGTTCCCGCAGCTTAAAATCGTCTTATGGGACGAGCGTCTTTCGACAGTTGCCGCTGAAAAAGTTTTGATAGATGCCGACCTGCGCCGCAGCAAACGCAAAAAAGTTATCGACATGATGGCGGCTGTGGTGATTCTGCAAAATTATCTGGATAGTCCACAAAGTAAAAGGACGGAATGAAAGTATGGCGAAAAAAATATTTATCGGCTTTGTTGCGCTGGTTCTGGTTGCTTTCGTGCTGCTGTTCCAGTTCGGAGGCCGTGCTGCCGAAGAACTCACTAAAAAGCTTCTGGCAGAGCAGACTGCGCTGCAGGGGACTTTAAAAGCCGAAGAAATTCAGGCTAACTGGTCGGGTGATGTTATTTTCAAAAATGTCGTCTGGGTAGGGCCGGATGGCAAAACGATTGCCGAAATACCTCTGGCTACAGTATCTGTCAATTTATTTGACGCTTTGCTGAAAGGCGGTACCAGAGCTTCTGTTGGTGATGTGGTGATCGATAAGCCCAGTTTTTTTGTGTCTTATAATAAAAAGGACGGTTTGAACATTGTCAATTATATCAATTTTCAGGTTGAAGAAGAGCAGAAGAACAATGAGCTGCTGACTGTAAAAAAGGCGGCTGCAGCAGCGCAGTTCCGCGGTTTGATGGAAATCAAGGACGCGAAGGTGAATCTGCTGCTGGAGAACAAGCCGCTGGATTTTGATAAAGTACAGTTCCAGGGAAATTTTAAACAATATCCAAAAATCAAATACGGTCTGCGTGTTAAAGACGGTAAAAGCGATATTATCGCTGACATCCAAAATGATTCAGGCACGACGGCAGTTGTGGCAGAGGTAAAGAAAATGCCGCTGCAGAATATCCTGAATGTTTTGCCGCAGGCTGCTGATGTGGTGATCACTGAAGGCAATCTGCCTGACGTAAAAATCAGGGCTGATAAAGCCGATGATAAATGGACTTTGAATATCGACGGTACGATCGACGGTTTGAAAGGCTCTTTGATCAATTATCCTGTAACGAAAGGCAGCGGCAAGTTTTCGGCTGATACCGAGGCTTTGAAGTTTGCCGGACTGAATCTGGAGGTAGCCGGACAGACGGTGATCATAGACGGCAATGTTTATTATGCTGAAAAGCCGGAGGCAAAACAGACATATGCTTTGACTGTTAATGCGCCGAGCTTTGTGATAGAAGCTTTGAGCCCGGGCCTGGGCTTGAAGGATGCTGTTACCGCTTTGGGCAAGGTCAAGGGTACTATCGACAAACCTGAGGCTGAAGGCACCTTCGGACTTGATAAGCTGGCCTACGATCCGCTTTATATTACCGCGCTCAGCGGCAAGTTTCTGTATAAAGACGGAAAGCTTAATATCGGTGATGCTATCGGTAATGTTTATGCTGGTCAGGTCAATGTCAATGGTCAGATTGATACTAAAACCAAAGACTTCAAACTGGAAGTACAGGGTATAGACCTCGACAGCTCCGTAGTTACGGAAACGCAGGTCGACGGTCCGCTGTCATTTAAAATGCTGGCGATAGGAACTGCTGATGCAGGCAGTGCCACAGGTGCGGGCAGCTTCCGCATCGAGGAAGGCAAGTACATGATGCTGCCGTTCCGTTCCATCAAAGGTTCGATCACCAGACAGCAGGGAAAATTTGCTTTTTCCAATATCAAGATCGCTACCGCTGTCGGCAGCTTTGATACTAATATCATAGTTAAAGATAACGGTAAGCTTGGATTTGATCTGGATAAAGGTTTTTTAGTTGCACAGCTTGGTGAAAAATGATAAATTGACAGCATTACTGTAAATGATATAAAATGTATATAATTTAGAAACGAGGTGTCGTAATGGACCAAACAGAAAATAAAGAAAATATGGAAGCTATGGAAGAAGAACAAATCGTAGTTATTACTGACGATGAAGGCAACGAATTATATTTTCGTGAAGAAATGGTAGTACCTGTAGGCAAGAAAAATTTCGCTATTTTAGCGCAGATCAATTTGGAAGACTGCGAATGTGAAGATGAAGATTGTCACTGCCATGAACATGAGGAAGACGAAGAAGAAAATGTGATTATCGCCCGTATTGAGTTTGATGAAAACGGCGAAGAAGTTTATTTAGCTCCTACAGACGAAGAGTTTGATGAAGTAAAAGCTGCTTACGAAAAACTCATGGAAGACTGGGACGAAGAATAACAACTGCTAGTGCCGGACATACTGTCCGGCACTTTTTGAGCTTTATTATCTCTGGTGTGAAGGGAATGGAAAAATGAGGAAGGTACTGCCATTTTTTTTAGGCATCTTTCTGGTAGTTGTAGTAGGTGCTTACTGGGTATTGCACTACACTGGCAGCAATAAAGATCTGGCGACTGGAAGCCCGTATCTGATTACGGTTGAGCCGGGGATGACTACTGCGGATATCGCAAATCTTCTGCATAAGCAGAAATTGGTGAAAACTCCGGAAGCGTTTCGACTGGAAGCCAAATTCCGTGGATTGGAACGCGATCTGCAGGCCGGGCGTTATGAAATAACAGCCGGGATGTCTAACAGTGAGATCGTTGAAGTTCTGTCAAAGGGACAGGTGCAGCGGGTGAGGTTTACGGTTCCAGAAGGCTTTACCGTAGTTAAAACTGCGAAAAAAATTGAGGCTGAAGGTCTTGGTTCTGCTGAAAAGTTCATCGAAGCCGCGCGTAATTATACTCCATATCCCTATATGGAAACCAGTGATCCTAATGTTATTTATAAGGCGGAAGGATTTATTTTTCCCTCTACCTATATGTTTGACATCGGTATGAATGAAAAAGATATGCTGGCCATGATGGTCAAGGAATTCAATACGCAGATGAACAAAGAAAATATTCCGGAAGAAGCAGAAAAACAGAAAATGTCGATCAGAGATCTGGTAAATATGGCAGCCCTGGTAGAGATGGAAGCTGTTTTTAAAGAAGAACAGCCGCGCATTGCCGGAGTTTTTCTGCGTCGCTTAGAGATTTATATGCCGATTCAGTCAGATACTACTATTCAGTATATTTTGGGGACTCAAAAAGAAGAAATTACAATTGCAGATACCAGGATCCAAAACCCTTATAACACTTATCAAAATCCAGGTTTGCCGCCGGGACCGATTTCCAGTCCTGGGATGAGTGCGATTAAGGCTGTTTTAAATCCTGAAAAAACGGAGTATTTATACTTTGTTGCTGAAAAAGACGGACATCACCGTTTTACGAAAACTTATGCCGAGCATTTGAAGGCAATCGAAGATATTCATGGACCACAATAAGGAAGTAATATGACGAGAATGAAAAATAAGCCGGAGCTTTTGGCGCCGGCAGGAAATATGGAAAAATGTAAAATAGCTTTGCGTTATGGCGCTGATGCCGTTTATTTGGGCGGTAAGATGTTTGGGCTGCGGGCTTTTGCCAATAATTTCAGTATTGAAGAAATTGCAGAAGCGGCTGCTTACGCGCACGGATTTGGCAAAAAGGTCTATGTGACGGTTAATATTTTTGCCCATAACGAAGATTTGGCCAGACTGCCGGACTATCTGCTGGAATTGCAGCAGGCCGGAGTTGACGCTTTGCTTATTTCAGATCTGGGTGTTTGGAACGTGGCACGTCAGACTGTACCGGAAATGCCGTTGCATGTAAGTACGCAGGCTAATACAAGTAACTGGGCAGCAGTGCAGGCATGGAAGGCACTGGGAGCTGAACGTGTCGTACTGGCACGCGAGCTGTCACTGGAGGAAATCCGGGAAATCGGTGCAAGGACTGATGTTGAGCTGGAAGCCTTTGTGCATGGAGCAATGTGTATCTCATATTCCGGCCGCTGTCTGCTCAGCAGTTATCTGACTGGACGCGACGGCAACCGTGGTGCATGTGCGCAGGCCTGCCGCTGGGAATACAGCCTTATCGAAAAGAACCGTCCTGATGAAGGCTTTGATATTGAAGAGGATGAACGCGGTACTTATGTAATGAATTCAAAGGATCTGTGTCTGATCGATCATATTCCTGATTTGATCGAGTCGGGCATTTGCAGCCTGAAAATCGAAGGGCGTATGAAAAGTATCCATTATGTAGCGACTGTGGTCAGCGTATACCGTAAAGCGATCGACGCTTACTGGAACGATCCCCAAAAATATCAGGTCACGGATGAATGGCGTCAGGAGTTGGAAAAAGTTTCTCACCGGCCGTATACGAAAGGGTTTGCTTTTGGCAAACCAGGCAGTGACGGACAGGTCTATACGACCTCCAGTTATGAACAGACACATGATTTTGTCGGTATCGTGCTTGCATATGATGCTGACGCTAAACGCGCTTATATTGAACAGCGCAACAATGTGAAAAACGGCGAGGTATTGGAACTGCTGATGCCGGACGGGGAACTGTTCCCGCTAACTTTAGAGGATATGCGTAATGCAGACGGAGAAAGTATCGACTGTGCACCGCATGCTCAACAAAAATTTTCTATCGTCAGCGACAGGGCTTTGATGCCTGATTCGCTGCTGCGGAGGAAGGTAATATGTTAGAAGACCGAAGTACCATCTACGCGAAGGTGGCGCCTGAGCGTATAGCAGACGTAAACTGGATCATGGAGGGCTATGAGCATCTGGCCTTAGTCAGCACGATTGATCATCAGGAAGGCATCATTCTTTTGCGTGGTACGCCTGATACCTATAATGATGTTTTAGAAATTGTTGAAAATATGCCGTTTTCAGTAGAAATTCTTGAAAGTTTTAATGAAGCTTTGTAGGCAAATTGTCAAAAGTGTGATAAAATATTTGGGTATCGTATTATTTTATAAAAAAAGTGAGGTAAGGATTTATGCCGCGTATCGGTAAAATCTTTGATTTTCTGGAAAAAGAACATTTGGATTGCGTCGTTATTAAAGACGTTAATACAATTCGCTATTTGACCGGCTTCAGAGGTGATTCGAGCATTCTTTATGCCGATGACCGTCGGGCTGTCCTTGTCACTGATGGCAGATACTTGTATCAAGCAAGGGCAGAAGCCAAATGCTGCCATATCGTCGAATATGCGGAAAACATCTGGCATACAGTTGCCGAATTGGCGCAGGATGCTAAAACAGTTGGTTTTGACGGCGATTATTTCACTTATAATGACTTCAATACTTTGCAGGAGCTTCTATGCGGCAAAGAACTGAAGGTCATTGACCTGAAATATATCCGTATGGTCAAAGATAAACGCGAGCTGGAATTGATGTGGCGCGCTGTAAAAATTGCCGACGAGGCGTATTTGCGGTTGCTGGATGAATTACAGCCCGGCATGACTGAAAAAACTCTGGCTGGCCGCCTGGAATACTATATGCGCAGCCTGGGAGCAGAAAAACTCGCTTTTGAAACTATCGTAGCTTCGGGTGAACGTTCTGCGCTGCCGCATGGTATCGCTTCCGATAAAGAAGTGGAGATCGGCGACTTTATTACTTTTGATTTCGGTGCCGTTTATGACGGCTATCATTCTGATATGACCCGTACCGTTGTCTTGGGGATGGCCAACTCATGGCATAAAGAAATTTATACCATTGTTGAAGAAGCCCAGTGGCGCGGTTTGAAAAATGCTAAACCCGGTATTACCGGTGCAGAACTGGACGCTGTTGTCAGGGATTATATAACTTCCCGGGGGTATGGCGAAAACTATGTGCATGGGCTGGGACATGGTATCGGTCTTGAGATCCATGAAATGCCGAATATCAACAAACGCGGTCAGAATGTAATTTTGCAGCCCGGTATGACATTTACTGTTGAACCTGGTATTTACATCCCCGGCAAGGGCGGTGTACGTATAGAAGACACGGTTGTGTTGACCGACGAAGGCGCAAAAGTGCTGACCGGGGTTAAAAAACAGCTGATGGAAATTGTTTAATTTTTTATATAGGAGGACTATTTATGATTTCTACTAACGAATTTAAAACTAATGTGACTGTTACTATTGACGGCGATGCCTGGCAAGTCGTTGAGTTCCAGCATGTAAAACCTGGTAAGGGTGCAGCTTTTGTCCGCGCTAAAATGCGTAACATGTGTACTGGTTCTGTTGTTGAACGTACCTTTAATGCAGGCGAACGTCTGCCGAAAGCACGTGTTGACCGTCGTGAAATGCAATATTTATATGAATCTGACGGACAATATGTTTTTATGGATAACGAAAACTATGAGCAGACCGAATTGACAAAAGAGCAGTTGGGTAATGCTTTGAACTTCCTGAAAGAAAATATGGATGTTAAAATCATGGTTTACGAAGGCCGTATTCTCGGTGTTGACCTGCCGAATACTGTTGAACTGACCGTAGTTGAAACCGATCCCGGCATCCGCGGCGATACCGCTACCGGCGGCAGCAAACCGGCTAAAATGGATACCGGTTATGTTGTAAAAGTTCCTCTGTTCATCAACGAAGGCGATGTTCTTCGTATCGATACCAGAACCGGCGAATATATCGAACGTGCATAATTAAAAGCGACTGTTTAAACAGCGGTGAATTTACTTTCGCCGCTGTTTTTTTATGCATTTATACATAGTATTCACGTAGTAGTTATGGTATAATTAAAAGCAAAATAGGGTAAGTATATTCTGTTGCCGCACAGACAGGAGGTGGCATGGTAGTTGAAATCAGATTCTGAAGATAAAGAATTGGAAACCGGTACAGGGGAGTTTGTGAATGCAGACGATGCAGCTGAGGCAGAAGAACAGCTGCCTGACGAAATCGGTGATGTGAAAGTTGCCGACGAAGTAATCAGTATCGTTGCAGGCCTGGCTGCGCAGGAAGTCAACGGTGTTATTGGTATGAGCGGCAGTTTTGCCGAAGGCCTGAATGAATTTTTAGGTAAGAAAAGTTTTGCCAAGGGTGTACGGGTCACCGTCGATGGGCATGTTGTGACAGCCGCAGTTTATGTTAATGTTGAATATGGTTCATGTATCCCTGAAATAGCTTTGGAAATACAGGAAAAGGTTAAAGAAGCAATCGAGAACATGACCGGTTATGAAGTCAAATTCGTCGATGTGCATATACAGGGCGTGGCGCGCCGACCCAAGAGCGAATTGGAAGAGAGCCTGGAAAAAATGGACGCCGCCCATGAAAATTTCTTTGGTGAGGAGTGAGTTATTTTGGGAATACCTGATAGAATAATTTTAACTTTATACACTTTTTTGATGGCAGTAGTGGCCGTTTTGGTAGTGCTTTGCAGCTTGGGCGTTATCGGCCAGACTGCTATCACTGCTTTCTTTGCTACTATTCCCGGCAACTGGGAGTATGCGGTGGGCGGGATCATCATTCTGCTGGTAAGTATCCGCCTGCTTATTGCAGGTATTGGCGCGACTGGAATGACTTCGCTGACGATCAGCAGTGCCGATTCCGGTAAAGTATCTGTCGGTAAAAGCGCTATTGAAGATTATGTAGCGGAGATCGCTAAAGAGGTTTATGGTGTTTATGGTGTTAAGGTCGAAGCAAAAATGGGCGAAGAACATATCAGTATTCGCATCAATGCATCGATAGAGCCTGGTATAAATATTCCTGAAACTACAGATGAAATTAAATATAATGTACGTGATACGATCAAAAAGGTCTTGGGTATGGAGATCAAGGACATAGATCTGTTCTTCAAGCAGATCAAAGCGAAAGGCTGAGGAGGTAGACGGCATGCTTAACGAAATTTTCAGTGATCTTTGGAAGAATTACCGTGGCCGGCTGCTGGGGTCTATATTTGGTCTGTTTATCGGCGTAATGTTTTTGATCTTAGGCTTTTTGCAGACGATTTTTCTGCTCATATGTATTACTGCCGGGTTCTTCCTCGGCAATAAGCTGGACAAAAAAGAAGACCTGATGGAATGGCTGGACAGACTGCTGCCACCAGGCTATCATAAATAAATTTCAGACAAGAGAGGGCTAATATGATTCGCAGGATTGCAAGGGAATTGGTTTTACAAAGTTTGTTTCAGATAGATTTTGCTCAGGTCGACTGTGAGGCAGCGTTGAATGCTGCTGTTGAAGAACGGTCTGATAAAAGTGCTGAAAAAGCCAAAGAGTATGCACAAGATGTTTTAAATGGTGTTTTGGCTAATAGTGAAGCGATAGATGCCAGGATCAGTGAGTATGCTATTGACTGGACCTTGGAGCGTATGCCGGCTGTCGACCGTAATATTTTGCGGGTCGCCGTTTATGAAATGTTTTTTGCAGCAGAAAAGCTGGTGCCTAATGTGGCAATCAACGAAGCTGTGGAAATAGCGAAAATTTATGGAACAGATGATACTCCGCGGTTTATCAACGGAGTTCTAGGTAAAATGGTTCGCAGTGATGTCTAAAAATGAGGTCTATCTGGGCATTGATACCAGCTGCTATACAACGTCGGTCGCACTGATCGGCAGAGAAGGCGGACTGGTAGGTGAGGCCCGCAGGATTTTACAAGTGAAACCGGGCTGCAGAGGTCTGCAGCAGTCGGAGATGGTGTTTCAGCATACGCGTAACCTGCCGATTTTGCTGGAAGAGGTTTTAAAAAAGCCGCTGAAAGTCATCGGTATCGGTGTTTCTGCCCGTCCACGGCCCTTGGAAGATTCGTATATGCCAGCATTTTTGGTTGGGTTGGGCCTGGCGCGCTCTTTAGCGGCTGTAAACGAAATTCCGTTATGGCAGATCAGCCATCAGGAAAATCATTTGGAAGCCGGATTGTGGTCAGCGCAGGGGCCTGATGCCGACCGTTTTCTGCTTTTACATGCTTCCGGCGGTACTACTGACTTATTATTAGCGGAAAAACAAACTGACAGCACTTATGCACTGACACAGGCAGGCGGCAGCAAAGATCTGCATGCCGGTCAGTTTGTTGATAGAGTAGGTGTTGCGTTGGGACTGCAGTTTCCGGCAGGAGCCGCTTTAGAACAACTGGCGGCAACTGCGGCCGATTGCATCGAATTGCCGGTAGCAGTACGTCAGGGTGACGTCAGTTTATCCGGGCCTGCTACTGCTGCTTTGCGTAAAATCGAGGCTGGCGCTGATCCTACAGCTTTGGCGGCAGGTGTGCAATATGCCCTGGCAGAAACCTTTGTCAGGATGATCCGTAACGTGGCAGCGCAGAAAGAAATTTTTGATGTTTTGCTGGTAGGCGGTGTGGTTTCTAATGCTTATATCCGCCGTCATATGATAGAAAAGCTTGCTAAACGCAGGATCAGGGTCTGGATACCCGAAAGCCGGTTTAGCCCCGATAATGCTGCCGGCTGCGCTGCTTATGCGTTCAGGCAGGGAGAAAGCAGTTATGAATGAAGTAATTTATTCCGTAAGTGAATTGAATTTGATGATCAAAAGCCTGCTGGAGGGCGATCGTACTTTTACTAATATCCAGATCCAGGGTGAAATCTCTAATTTTAAACGTTATTCTTCAGGGCATTGTTATTTTACCTTGAAAGATGCCGGCGGCGTACTGAAAGCAGTTATGTTTCGCAATCAGGCGCGCAGTCTGCGATTTGAACCGCAAAACGGTGATACTGTTGTTGCTATCGGGCGTGTCGGAGTGTACGAGCGCGATGGCGTTTATCAGCTTTATACAGACCTGCTGCTGCCGTTAGGTGCTGGAGATCTGATGCTGGCTTATGAAGAATTAAAGAAAAAACTGACTGAGGAGGGGTTGTTTGACAGTGAACGTAAACGTGAACTGCCGCTGAACCCTAAAACAGTTGGAATGATAACATCGCCTTCCGGTGCTGCTGTACGTGATATGATTACTGTCGCGCAGCGGCGCAATCGCGGCATCAAGCTGTTGCTGTTTCCTGTCAAGGTGCAGGGAGATGGTTCTGCTGCTGAAATTGTCAGGGCGATCCGGTTTATGAATAAACACCGTTTGGCTGATGTCCTGATCGTTGGACGCGGCGGCGGTTCCATAGAAGAATTGTGGGCTTTTAATGAAGAGCCTGTTGTGCGTGCTATTGCTGCGTCTGAAATACCAGTAGTTTCAGCAGTAGGGCACGAAACTGATTTTACATTGTCAGATTTTGCTGCTGACCGCAGGGCAGCTACGCCTTCACAGGCTGCTGAGCTGGTTGTTGCAGATGCTGATTCGTATCTGCGCTATGTTGAGGAACTGACAGCACGCGGCGAGCGGGTGCTTGTGCATCAACTGGAACAGGCGCAGCATAAGCTGCAGCGTCTTCAGGGATCATGGGCTTTAGCCAAGCCGGAACGCTGGCTGGAGCCATTGCAGCAGCGTACGGATATGGCGATGCGGCAGCTGCAGGGCAGGATGGAAAGTATTCTGCAGAAACGGCAGCACAAGTTTGGACTGCTGGCAGCGCGGCTTGATGCTTTATCACCGCTGACGGTACTTGCCAGAGGTTATTCGATAACCAAGACAGACTCAGGCAGGGCTTTGCGCAGTATCGCAGATGTGCGCTGGGGAGAAGAACTCAGGACTCAGGTTGCTGACGGTGATGTGATATCGGTTGTGCAGCAGGTAGAAAGGCGTGAAAAACAATGACGATGAAAAAAATTGCCAAAAACATAAAGTTTGAAGAAGCGTTGGCCGAGCTGGAACAGCAGGTACAGCTGCTGGAAAGTGGAGAACTGCCGCTGGAAGAAGCGCTGGCAGCGTTTCAGCAGGGCGTTGCTTTGAGTAAGGTATGCATGACTAAACTCAATACGGTGCAGCAGGAAGTAGAAAAAATCGTCGTTGCTGCTGACGACGATAACGAATATGAACTGGAAACATTCGCAGAGCTGGAGGATTGACATGGATTTTAATAAGTATTACGAAGACAGGCAGAAGCTGGTCAATACTTTTCTGGAAAAACGTTTGGAAAAAAAGGGCATCTCGCGTGTCGATGAAGCAATGGCTTACAGCCTGCTGGCAGGTGGCAAGCGTATCCGTCCCATAATTTTAATGGCAACAGCCGATGCTTTGGGTGTCAGCGGTTATAATTTTCTGCCGGTAGCCTGTGGTTTAGAAATGATCCACACCTATTCGCTGATCCATGATGATCTGCCTTGTATGGATGATGATGAATATCGTCGCGGCCGTTTGACCAACCACAAGGTTTTTGGGGAAGCGCTGGCGCTTTTGGCTGGTGACGCTTTACTGACCCTTGCTTTTGAAGTGATGCTGGAACAAAAAAACGTACCGGCGGAAGTTTTGGTCGAAACTGTGCGCGAAGTGGCAATGTGTGCCGGAAACTTCGGTATGGTCGGCGGTCAGGTCATTGATCTTGATTCCGAAGGCAGGCAGATCAGTGAAGAAGAACTGCGTAAGCTGCATGCAGGCAAAACAGGAGCACTTTTCATTGCGGCAGTTCGCAGTGGTGCGCGATTGTCTGGTGCTGCCAGTGATGAACTGCTGGCTTTGACAAAATTTGCCGATCTTCTGGGTCTTGCTTTCCAGATCACAGACGATATCCTTGATGTCGAGGGTGATGCTGCTCAGATGGGCAAGGCAGCGCATAGTGATGAGAAAAAGCATAAGTCCACTTATGTGACCTTATATACTCTGGAAGGCGCCAAAGCGCTGGCTCAGAAAACTGTTGACGAGGCGCTGGGCTGTCTGGAAATGTTTGGAGAAAATGCCGAAGCTCTGCGTGAGATTACAAAAATGATGTGCGGGCGTAAAAGCTAAGTTATTTGTTATTGAGAAGAAAGGCGGATTGCTGAATGCAAAATGAGCAATTATTGCAAAAAATAAATTCTCCCGCAGATCTGAAAATGCTGACTCTGGATGAAATGAAGCTTTTAGCAGGCGAGATCAGGCAGCTGATCATTGATGTCGTTTCTAAAAACGGCGGCCATTTAGCTCCTAATTTAGGTGTGGTAGAACTGACTTTGGCTTTGCATAAAGTATTTACGACACCGAAGGATAAAATTATCTGGGACGTAGGCCATCAGTCATATATCCATAAAATACTGACGGGGCGTAAGGACCAGTTTCCGACGCTGCGGCAATATAAAGGCCTGTCAGGATTTCCGAAGCGTAAAGAAAGCGAGCACGATGCTTTTGGTACAGGACATTCCAGCACATCCATCTCAGCTGCTTTGGGGATGGCTGTAGCACGTGATCTTAAAGGTGAAGATAATAATGTTATTGCCGTTATCGGTGATGGTTCGATGACTGGCGGTATGTCTTTTGAAGCTTTGAATAATGCCGGCGATCTGCATAAAAAAATGATCGTTATTTTAAACGACAACGAAATGTCTATTTCTAAAAATGTCGGCGCGATGTCACAGTATTTGTGCGATCTGCGCACAGGTGAAACCTATAACAAAATCAAACACGATGTTGAAGGCTGGCTGAAAAGCCTGGACTTCGGCACTGATGTTTTAAATGCTATCGAACGTGTTAAAGGCAGTGTAAAGTACCTGATGGTACCAAGCTCTGTTTTTGAAGAGTTGGGCTTTAAATATCTTGGCCCGATTGACGGCCATGATTTGAATAAGCTGCTGGAGGTTTTGGAAGCGGCAAAGCATGTCGATGGTCCTGTTTTAGTGCATGTGATCACTAAAAAAGGTAAAGGCTATGAACCTGCAGAAAAAAGTCCGAATAAATTTCATGGCACGGGTCCGTTTGAGATTGCAACAGGTAAAAAAATCACCGATCCGCAGGCTCCGATCGCTTACACGGAAATGTTTGGTAAAACTTTGGTCGAACTAGCTGAACAAGATGCAGATATTGTTGCTATCACAGCGGCTATGCCTGACGGCACAGGTCTTAACAAATTTGCCGAATGCTATCCGCAGCGCTTTTTGGACGTAGGTATCGCTGAGCAGCATGCTGTTACTGCGGCTGCCGGTATGGCGGCTGCTGGAATGAAGCCCGTTGTTGCGGTGTATTCTACATTTTTACAAAGAGCGTATGATTCGGTGCTGCACGATATCTGCATGCAGGATCTGCATGTAACGATGTGCCTTGACCGTGCCGGTATCGTCGGTGACGACGGTTTTACACATCATGGTGTTTTTGATTATGCTTATCTGCGTTCGATGCCCAGGATGACGATTATGGCACCTAAGGACGAAAACGAACTTCGTCAGATGCTGAACACGGCATTACAATTCAACGGACCGATCGCGATCCGTTATCCGCGCGGCAGCGGTATTGGCGTTGACTGTGAAGACGAACTGAAAGAACTTCCTATTGGTAAAGGTGAGCTTTTGCGGGAAGGTACCGATGTTTGCCTGCTGGCGATCGGCAGCATGGTGCAAACAGCTTTGCGGACTGCTGATGCTTTGGCGGCAAACGGTATTCAGGCTGGTGTGATCAATCTGCGTTTTGCCAAACCTCTTGATGAAGAATTGATCGTTCAGGCGGCCGAAAAATATGGAAAACTGGTCACCCTGGAAGAAGGCGTGCTGGCTGGCGGTGTTGGCTCTGCAGTTTTAGAGCTGCTTAATAAAGCCGGTCTGATGCAAAAGGTGCAGGTCTTAAATTTGGGACTCCCTGACGAATTTGTACCGCATGGTGACAAAAAATATTTGTTCCGGGATCTGGGTTTAGATACAGAAAGTATAAAAGAAAAAATTACTGCTTTGGTGAAAGGTGCCGGAGAAGCAAAGTGAAAAAAGAACGATTAGACGCACTGCTGACAGCCAGAGGACTTTTTGAAAGCCGGGCAAGGGCTCAGGCTGCCATTATGGCAGGTCAGGTGCTGGTCAATGAACAGAAAATAGATAAACCGGGGACACAGGTTCCCGAAGAGGCAGCGATACGCCTGCTGGGCGAAAAACTTAAATATGTGAGCCGCGGTGGGCTGAAATTGGAAAAGGCATTGCAGATATTCCCCATCAGCGTAGAAGGTAAAACAGTTGCGGATATCGGCGCTTCCACAGGCGGATTTTCCGACTGTGCCCTGCAGAATGGCGCTGTTAAAGTGTACGCCGTTGATGTAGGCTATGGTCAGCTGGCCTGGAAGCTGCGCAGTGATGAGCGTGTCGTAAATATGGAACGCACTAACGTGCGCTATCTTGAAGCTGAAAGCTTGGGAGAACTGGTAGACGCAGCAACTATCGACGTGGCATTTATTTCTTTGGATAAGGTGCTGCCGGCGGTACATAAACTGCTTAAGCCAACTGGATTTGTTATTGCGCTTGTTAAGCCGCAGTTTGAGGCCGGCAAAGAAAACGTCGGAAAAAAAGGTGTCGTACGCGACCCTAAGGTACATGCCGACGTTATCAAAAAAGTAGTAGCTTTTGCTAAAGAAGAAGGTTTTGGTATTGCCGGACTGGATTTTTCTCCTATCAAAGGGCCTGAAGGCAATATTGAGTACTTACTGCATCTGACACTGGGTGATGACAATGCGGTAAGTGAAACTATGATTGACGAGCTTGTATCCAAATCACATGGTGATTTGGATAAACCACAGACCCAGGAGTAGAAACAGCGAGGCTTTTATGAATAAATTACGGTTGGGGATATTCCCCAATATGAAAAAAGAAAATGTCAAAAACAGTTTGCCGAAAGTGTTGGATTTGTGCGATAAGGCTGAGATCGAGGCGGTACTGCCGCAGCGTCTGGATTATCAGGACAGGCCCAGCTACGACGTTTGCGACAGGGCAAGCCTGAAGCAGATGCATATGGCGGTATCTTTAGGCGGCGATGGTACGCTGCTGCAGATGACGAGATTTTTGGCGCCGCTGAAAATCCCTGTATTTGGTGTCAATTTTGGGAAATTAGGCTTTTTAGCAGAAATAGAACTTAAAGAACTGCCGGAAGCCTTATCCAAGCTGACGGCCGGAGAATATGTGCTGGAAGAGCGCAGTCAGCTGCAGGCCTGTGTTTGGCGTGACGGTAAGGTTTTGATTGACGCTCACGCCTTAAACGATATGGTAGTGGCCAAGGGGCATTTTTCAAAGCTGGCGCATCTCAGTCTGAAGGTCAATGGCAAACGTTCGGGCAATTATGCCGCTGACGGTATCATCATGGCAACGGCTACAGGCTCTACTGCGTATTCGTTATCGGCAGGGGGGCCGCTTGTACATCCCAGCCTCGATGTTACTATTATTACGCCTATCTGCGCTCATGCGCTTTATACAAGACCGCTTTTGATTCCGATGGACAGGGTCATAGAACTGAATGCTATTCCGCCCTATGAAGAACTGTTGCTTTCGGCGGATGGAGAAATAGTAGCATCGATAGCGGAAAATGATACAGTAAGAATTGCCAAAAGCCCTGACAAAGTAACTTTTATCAGGCTCAATGGCCGCAGTTATTATGAAACCTGGCAGGAAAAGCTGATCCGTAATACGGAAATGCTTTAAAATACCCAACCGCTTACAAATACAGATATGAGGTGAGAGACGTGAAAGGTATCAGACACGGCAAGATCAAAGAAATCATCGAACACAGCAAAATCGAAACTCAGGAAGATTTGGCGGCTGCTTTACGCCACGACGGTATCGAGGTAACTCAGGCTACTGTTTCCCGCGACATCAAAGAGCTGATGCTCATTAAAGTTCCGGATGCCGAAGGCAATTATCATTATGCTTTTCCTAAAGAGCATAATATGCTGCTGACTCCCGGACGTCTGGAACGTACTTTCCAGGATTCTATCATAGGCATGCGTGCCTCTGAAAATCTGGTAGTTGTCCGCAGTCTTCCCGGTACTGCACAATCGGTAGCTTATGCTATTGATTATATGAAATGGCCGGAGGTTTTGGGGACTGTTGCCGGTGATGATACTATTTTTGTTGCTGTCGATTCAAAAGATAACACTGTAACCTTTATGGAACGCTTTAATAATCGCTGATAGGACGAGGTCGTTTAACGATGCTGCAATCTTTGCATGTGCATAATTTTGCTTTAATTGAAGATGCGAAAATAGATTTTGCCCCCGGTTTCAATATTTTTACAGGTGAGACCGGTGCAGGTAAGTCTATTCTGATCGATGCTTTTGGCGTCGTGCTGGGTAATCGGGCTTCGGCGGACTATATCCGCAGCGGAGCTGATTCCTTTTGGGTGCAGGCGGTATTCGATATCAGCGGGATAGAAGCAGTTAAGTCTTTGCTGGCAGAGCAGGGGATAGACGAAGAGGACGAACTGTTTTTGAGGCGGCGTATTTTAGCCAACGGCAAAAGCCAGGCTACAGTTAACGGCGTGCAGGTACCATTGGCAGTACTCAAAAGCTTCAGCGAACTTTTGGTCGATATTCATGGCCAGCATGAAAACCAGGCGCTTTTAAAGTCTGATGCACCGTTGGGATTGGTCGATTTGTATGGACGGGAAGAGATTGCTCCTGTGCGTAAAACGTATCGGGAGCTGTATACAGCCTATCTGACTACGCAGGCGAAGCTGACACAGCTGGAGCAAACCGGCAGTGAGCGGGAACGCATTTTAGACCGTCTGGAATGGGAAATCAAAGAAATTACTGAGGCCGCATTGGAAGCAGGCGAACTTGAAGCCTTACAGGAAGAGGTAAAACGTCTGCAGAACAGCGGCAAGATCATGACAGCAGTCAACAGTGCTCATGAATATCTTGACAGCGAAAGAGGTATTCTTGATAATTTGGCGGCAGCTAAAGATCAGCTGGCGGCAGTTGTGCGTTATGATGAACGGCTGCATAATGCGTGTGAAAGCCTGGAAGGCAGCTGGATCGCATTGGATGAATGCCGGCGTGAGCTGAGCGATTATCTAAGCAGAGAGGAATATGATGCTGCAAGAGCAGCTTATGTAGAGGAACGCTTGGATCTGTGGTATCGTCTGCAGAAAAAATACGGCTACAGCTATGAAGCGATCACTGCATACTTAGGGCAGGCACAGCAGCAGGCCGATGAATTGGCGCAGCTGGAAAGCAACATTGCTAAAACAAAACAGCTGCTGGCGCAGCAAAAAGGTGAATTGGAACAGCAGGCGCAAAGCTTATCGCAGCTGCGCGCTAAATATGCCGGGCGGCTGGCATCTAAAGTTACGGTACATATCCATGATCTGGCGATGCCGGAAGGCAGGTTTGAGATCGAGGTAACTGCTAAAGACACCCTGACTAAAACAGGTAAGGATGAATTGACCTTCCTGTTTACAGCTAACCTGGGAGAACCGATCAGACCCTTGTTTAAAGTCGCTTCCGGCGGCGAGCTGTCACGTGTGGCGCTGGCTATTAAAACGGTGCTTCTAAATGCCAGCGGTGTACCGACAATGGTTTTTGACGAGATCGATACAGGCGTCGGCGGCGTTACCGCACAGAAAATGGCCGAAAAGATCGCTGTTATTGCCAAGGTAGGACAGGTACTGTGTATCACGCATTTGCCACAGATAGCTTCTTTTGCTGACAGGCATCTTCTGATCCGCAAGGAAAGTACAGGCGGACGAACTTCAACAGGGTTGACTGTACTGGATGAAGAAGGCCGTATCCAGGAACTGATGAGGATGACAGTCGGCGATAATGTCAGCGAAGTAGCCTACGCTAATGCTAAAGAGCTTTTAGCAGCGGCTGCTAAAAATAAACAGGCAAGGTGAGAGCTATGAAAAAAATTCATCAGGCAAATTTAGATGAAACCTTTATCTGCAGTAAAGTGGGATTTTCAGGACGTCTGCTGCAGGTGAATATTGATTCGGTAATCTTGCCGAACGGAAGAGAAACGACACGTGAACTGATCCATCATCCGGGGGCTGTAGCTATTGTTCCTATTTTAGACGATGGCAGTATTATTTTTGTAAAACAATACCGTTATCCTGTGGGAACAGTAATGTATGAGATCCCGGCAGGGAAACTTGACCCGGGTGAAGAACCGGACGTATGTGCTGAGCGGGAACTGTCGGAAGAAACCGGTTATAGTGCGAAGGAATGGCAAAGGCTGACTTCTATCGTTACTACACCTGGCTTCACTGATGAAGTTATTCACCTGTATGCGGCGCGCGGTTTGGAAAAACACGACCAGCATACTGATGAAGATGAGTTTATCGATGTCGTAAAATTAACGCCGCAGCAGGTCAGGGAAATGGTGATGGAAGGCGATATCTTCGATTCTAAAACTCTAAGCGCTTTATGTGTATTGGAAATGCTGAAATAAAACTTAATAAGTGATTTGAACGCAGACTGCTTCTGACAGTCTGCGTTTTTTGTATTTTGGTAGTTGGAAAAGTTCTATAGATGGTTTATAACAGAGAAGCTGCGGTTATTGTTACTTGCGTTACACTTTGTTGTTTTAAAAACGGTAAATTCTTAAATTTCAGCTAAAATGCAGGAAAAGCCCTTGTAACCAGCGAATTGTAATAACATCAAATTTTGTAGGACAAGGGGGAGTAATCATGAAAGAGTATACTGGAGATAGGATCAGAAACGTGGCCATTGTGGGTCACGGTGGGGCTGGAACGACGTCTGTTACCGAAGCCTTACTGTATCGTTCGGGAGCAATTTCCAGAATGTGCAAGGTAGAAGACGGGGCTACCACCACTGACTATGAGCCGGAAGAAATCAAACGCGGCGTATCTGTCAATGCAACTTTGGCGCCTGTTGAATGGCGTGATACCAAAATCAATTTTATTGATACACCAGGCTTTGCCGACTTTGTTGCCGAGGTCAAAGGCGCTTTCCGTGCCGTTGACAGCGCTTTGATCGTTGTATGCGCTACTTCGGGCGTGCAGGTTGGCACTGAGCAGTGCTGGAAGTTGGCAGAAGAAGCACATTTGCCGCGTATCATTTTCGTTAATAAGATGGATCGTGAAAATGCTGATTTTGATAGTATCCTTGACAACCTGCGTGCTAAGATCGGTAAACGTGTATTGCCGCTGCAATTACCTCTCGGTAAGGAAGCCGATTTCTGCGGCGTTATCGACCTCTACAAAATGAAGGCTTATAAAGCTAACGGCAACGATTCCATCGAAATGGACATTCCTGAAGATATGCTGGAGTATGCCAAAGAAGCGCATGAAAAAATGGTCGAAGCTGCTGTTGAGGCTGATGATGACTGCATGATGCGTTATCTGGAAGGCGAAACTATCAGCGATGAGGAAATTATGGATTGCCTGATCAAAGGCATTCGTCAAGCGATTATTTTCCCTGTCCTTTGCGGAAGCGCATATAAAGATATTGGCTTGGGACGCGTTATGAACGCGATTATCGATTTTACCTATCCGGCTATTCTGAATGACTTTGTTGTTACGAATCCGGAAACTGAAGAAGAAGAGATCCGCGATGCCAACGCACCTATGGCAGCTTTGGTTTTCAAAACTACGTCTGATCCTTTTGTTGGCCGTTTGAGCTTCTTTAGAGTATTCTCGGGCACGATCAAGAGTGACAGCATGGTTTATAATGCCAGCCGTGAAAAAGAAGAACGTATTGGCGGTATTTTTACGATGCGTGGTAAAACTCAGATCCCGATGAAGGAAGTTGTTGCCGGTGATATTGGCGTTACTACTAAATTGCAGTTTACGTCTACCGGCGATACGCTCAGCGACAAGAACTCACCTGTTTTGTTTGCGCCGATCGCATTCCCGCTGCCGATGTATACTCGTGCCATTTACGCTAAAAAGAAAGGCGAGGAAGAGAAGATCGCCACTGCTTTGAACCGTTTGATGGACGAGGACCCGACTATCATTGTTACTAAGAACAGTGTGACGAAGGAAACTCTGGTCAGTGGCATGGGCGATCAGCATATCGAGATCATTATGGAGCGTATGAAACGTAAATTCGGTGTGGAAGCCGATTTGCGTGCGCCTATCGTTGAATACAGAGAAACTATCCGCGGAACGGCGGAGGTTGAAGGCAAGCATAAGAAACAATCCGGTGGACATGGCCAGTATGGTCACGTTGTGATCAAGATGGAACCCTTGCCGCCAGGAGAAGGCTTTGAGTTTGTTGACAAGATTTTCGGCGGTGCTGTGCCGCGGCAATATATTCCGGCTGTTGAAAAAGGTATGCGTGAGTCCATGGAACACGGCATCTTGGCCGGGTATCCGGTAGTCGATGTTCGCATTACGCTGCTTGACGGTTCTTATCATACTGTCGATTCTTCAGAAATGGCGTTTAAGATCGCTTCCAATATGGCGTTCAAAAAAGCTATGGAACAGGCGAAACCTGTTTTAATGGAGCCTGTTTATAATTTGGATGTTTATTGCGCCGAATCAATGATGGGCGATGTTATTGGCGATTTGAACTCTAAACGCGGACGTATTTTGGGTATGCAGAGTTTGGAAGACGGTATGGGCTGCGTAAAAGCGCAGGTTCCTTATGCCGAGATTTCCGAATATGCGGTTGACCTGCGTGCTCTGACTCAGGGCTTGGGTACTTTTGAAATGAAGTTTGACCATTATGAGGACGTACCGATGAAAATGGCCGAAAAGATCATTGCCGAAGCTAAGGAAGCTCAATAATTTATGTAGTTTCTGCAAAACTAAGCTGAAACCGCTTTTTTATGCTTGTGCGTTGCTGTTGGTGTGAGTAAATAAAAAGAGTTTATCTCAATTATTGAGATAAACTCTTTTGTTGTTACAGATTGGGTCAAAAGCTTATTAGATCAGTATACCATATGTACGAGCATATACCCGGCAAAGCAGGCACTGCCTACGCCAATAAGCCCCGGCACCAGGAAGCTGTGATTGATGATAAATTTACCGATATGTGTTGTTCCCGAACGGTCAAAGCCGATGCAGGCCAGATCGGAAGGATAAGTCGGCAGAACAAAATAACCGTAAGCTGCTGGCATAAAACCTACTATTACTAAGGGATCGACGCCAACGCTTAATGCCATCGGTACGATGACGGTCACGGCCGCTGCCTGTGAATTGATCAGCTTGGAAACCAAAAACAGAACGATCGCATACATCCAGGGATAAGTAAGTACGATGTCACTTAAGGATTTTTTCATTACGGGCAGATAGGCACCGAAATAGGTATCGGCCATCCAGGCTACGCCGTAAACTGAAACAATGGCGGTCATACCTGATTTAAAAACAGAACCGGAAGCGACTTCCGAAGTTTTAACATTGCACAGGATCATAATGACAGCGGCAATAGAAAGCATCATCAGCTGGATTGTCGGTGTCATGGAAAACGGCTTCAAAACGCCTTTGGCGTTGGGAAAGTGCGGCAATAATTGTGGGAAGCTGCCAAAGATAGCAATCACAACGATACCCAGAAGAAAAACTAATGCTGCCTGATAGGCACTTTTAGGCAGGATAATATTTAAAAGGCTTTGTTCCTGCAGGCCGCCGTAAATAAACTCTTTTTGTTCAGGATCAGCGATTTTTTCCTGGAATTCACTGTCTTTATCAAGATCTTTGCCGCGGTTGATGCTCCAAAGGCCGGCTATCACAACACCGATGAAGGTAGCAGGAATGGAAATAGAAAGAATCTGCATAACTCCGAAAGGGTGATCTGTAGCGCCGAGGATGGCAACTACCGAAACAACAGCTACCGAAGCAGGCGAAGCGCAGACACCCATTTGTGAAGCAATGGAAGCAACAGACATCGGCCGTTCCGGGCGGATATTTTGTTTGATAGCGATATCGTAAATAATAGGGAACATAGCGTAAACTACATGTCCGGTGCCGCATAAAACGGCAAGCAGCCAGGTTGTGAGCGGAGCAAGGATAGTAATATATTTGGGGTTGCTGCGCAAGAATTTTTCAGCATATTTCAGCATTACATCAAGCCCTTTGGAAGCCTGTAAAAATGCTGAACAGGTAACCACCGCCATAATTGTCAGCATAACGTCTACCGGCGGTTTACCGGGTTTCAGGCCCATAACAAAAATGAAGAAAACAAGGCCGATACCAGAAATAGTAGCCAGACCGATACCGCCGCGGCGAACGCCGATTACCAGGCAGGCTATCAAAACGATAAAACCTAAAAACATTAACATCAAGACACCTCCGAGAAATAAAATAATAATTAAAAATATATCTAACGACGTCAAGGTATACAGATTGAAATGATATACCGCAGTCGGAGATGTCCTGTTACAGGATAACTGTGATTAAGCTGCAAAGGTACAAAGCAATAGTGACACTATATAAATAAAGTGTATGATAATAGTGGCTGTAATGCGGGTATTAGTATACACTATTATGGTGTTTATTGCTAGCCCTAAAAAAATTTTATTTTAACTGAAAATCACGCTTATAAAGATAAAGTGAGTTTTATAATTATAGTGAAGCGGCAGAATAAAATAAAGAATAAGCTTATAAAAGCCGCTAAAGATAAAAAACACAGGAAAATACACGATGTTTATTTCTTCAACTTATGCTATAATTAATATATTACTATGAGTTATTGGGAGGGTTCAGTAAATGCAGGCTATTGATCATGCATCTGTTAATACTTTACGCTTTTTGGCGGCTGACCAGGTAGAAAAGGCTAAATCGGGACATCCTGGTTTCCCTTTGGGCACGGCGCCGTTGATGTATACTTTGTGGGACCGTTTTATGCACTACAATCCAAAAGATCCTAACTGGTTCAATCGTGACCGTTTTGTTTTGTCGCCAGGACATGGCAGCGCTTTGTTGTATGCAATGCTGCATCTGGCCGGCTACGATGTTTCGATGGAGGAATTGAAAAACTTCCGTCAATGGGGCAGCAAAACTCCGGGGCATCCTGAATATGGTCATACAGCAGGTGTTGATGCGTCTACAGGTCCGTTGGGACATGGTTTTGCAATGGGTGTAGGTTTTGCTGTTGCCGAAGCTATGCTGGCAGCAAAATATAATAAGCCTGAATTTACTGTTATTGATCACTATACCTATGGACTCACTTCCGACGGCGACCTGATGGAAGGCGTTGCCAGCGAAGCTGCTTCTTTGGCAGGAACTTTGGGTCTGGGTAAATTGATCTACCTTTATGATGATAATAAAATTACTATTGAAGGTTCTACCGATATCGCTTTCACTGAAGATGTGGAAGCCCGCTTTAAGGCTTATGGCTGGCAGGTGCTGCGTGTAGCTGATTCAGAAGATATTGAAGCTATGGAAGCTGCCGTTAAAGAAGCTCAGGCAGATACCGAGCATCCCAGTCTGATCATTGTGCGTACTCATATCGGTTATGGCAGCCCGAAACAGGACAGTGCTTCCTGCCATGGCGAGCCTTTGGGTGCTGAAGCTTTGGCATTGACTAAAGAAAAAGCCGGCTGGCCTGTTGGTCAACCGTTCTATGTGCCTTTGACTGTCAGCCAGTATTTCAAAAATAAAATCGAAGATTGCGAAGGCGATCAAAAAGCCTGGGAAGCATTGATGGCTGATTATAAAGTTGTTTATCCTGAATTGGGAATGGAACTTGAAGAACGTATCAGCGGCAATGCTCTGGTAAATCTGCACGATTTGGAAGCGATCTTTAAAGATGTTGCTAAAACTGCTACCCGTGAAGCTTCCGGCGATATCCTGCAGAAGCTTGTTATGCAGCTGCCGAATCTGGTTGGCGGCAGTGCCGACCTGGGTCCTTCTAATAAAACTGTGATGAAAAATGTCGGTTATTTCTCGAAAACAGACCGCAGCGGCCGTAATATTCATTTCGGTGTGCGCGAACATGCTATGGGAACAGTTCTTAATGGTATTGCTTTGCACGGCGGTTTTATTCCATTCGGCGGTACGTTCCTTGTTTTTGCCGACTTTATGCGTCCGGCGATCCGTATGGCAGCTTTGATGGGATTACGTTCCATTTTTGTCTTAACGCACGATAGTATTGCTTTGGGTGAAGATGGCCCAACTCATCAACCGATCGAACAAACTATGAGTCTGCGGATGATTCCGGGACTGTCTGTATTCCGTCCGGCAGATGCTTTAGAAACTGCTACAGCCTGGCAAATGGCTTGTATGAATCTACATAAACCGACGGCATTGCTTTTGAGCCGTCAGAAATTGCCGGTATTACACGAATATGCGACAATCGTTCACGAAAATGCTTATAAAGGCGCTTATGTGTTGAATCCGGGACAGGGAGAAACAAAAGCGGTGCTTATTGCTACCGGCAGTGAGGTGCATTTGGCTTTGGAGGCGCAGGCTGTTTTGGCTAAGGAAGGAACTGCAGTCAGTGTAGTTTCGATGCCCAGCTGGGATACTTTTGAAATGCAGAGCGCAGATTATAAAGCTTCCGTTTTGCCTGAAGGTTTGCCGAAGATTGCTGTTGAAGCCGGCGTTACTTTAGGATGGAGCCGTTATACCGGCAGTGAAGACAATGTTTTGGGTATCAATCGTTTTGGCGCGTCGGCACCTGGCGATGTAATGATGGAAAAATATGGTTTTACTGTTGAGAATCTGGTTGCTAAAGTAAAAAGCGTTCTTTAATTTTATAATTTAAACGGGCATGGTGCTTACTCTTAGGCCTGTGCCCGTTTTGCTTGCGGTACTGAATCTGAAGAGTTTAGTAAGACAGTCTGCAGATAGGAGAAGAAATGAAACATTTATTAACGATAGCAGGCAGTGATTCCAGCGGCGGAGCCGGAATACAGGCTGATTTGAAAACCTTTGCCGCACATGGCACCTTTGGTATGAGCGTTATTACTGCTGTAACAGCGCAAAACACACAGGGTGTGACGATGGTGCAGGATATAGACGCTGGGGTGATTGAGGCGCAGATCGGTGCGGTATTTGACGATATACGCGTTGATGCGGTAAAAATAGGTATGGTATCAAGGCCGGAAATCATCAAAACGATTGCTGATAGATTACGTTATTATAAACCACAGATCGTGGTGCTGGACCCGGTAATGATTTCTAAAAGCGGTTATCCGCTGCTGGCACCGGAAGCCTGTGCGACACTGGTCCAAGAGCTGCTGCCACTGGCAACGCTGGTAACACCTAATTTGCCGGAAGCAGAAGTTATCAGCGGTATGAAGGTGACGATGAAGGAAGAAATGCGACCTGTTGCCGAACGTATTTTAGAGTTGGGTGCCAAAGCTGTTTTGGTCAAAGGCGGTCATTTGAACGGCAGCGCTGATGACCTGCTGTTTGATGGCAGTACAGAACGCTGGTTTATGGGAGATCGCATCGACACAAAAAATACGCATGGTACCGGCTGTACATTATCCAGTTCGCTGGCGGCAAACCTTGCCCAGGGTCGGAGCCTGGCGGATGCCGTTGCGGCTTCAAAGGCTTATGTAACAGAAGCGATAGAATACAGTTTGCCGATCGGCGGCGGCTGTGGCCCGACACATCATTTTGTTGATTTGTACAGAAAGGCAGGCTGGTTAAAATGAGTTTGGTCATCAAAGGGCAATTTGGCTTGATCGTTGATGCTGTACGTGAAAAAAGGCCTGTTATCCATCATTTGACTAATTATGTGACGGCGGGAGACTGCGCCAATATCACTTTGTGTGCAGGAGCTTCGCCGGTAATGGCCGATGAAGCGGAGGAAGTAGTTGAAATAACTTCTAATGCTGATGCATTGGTATTGAATCTGGGAACTATTGCCAAAGCAAAAATGCAGGCAATGGAAACAGCGGCTGCAGCAGCTAAAAATAAAGGCATCGCAGTAGTTTTAGATCCTGTAGGAGTTATGGCGTCCAAGCTGCGTTTAGTTTTTGCGCTGAAGCTTTTAAACGAAGGGCTGGTAACTATCGTGCGCGGTAATTACGCTGAATGTCTGGCATTATTGGAAGAAAAAGCTAAAGGCAGAGGCGTAGATTCAAATGGCAATGTGACTGATGGGTTAAGGGTAGCGAAGGACGCTGCGGAAAAATATAACTGTGTTTTTGCTGTTACAGGCGTTACTGATTATGTCAGCAACGGGAAACAGGCTTTAGTTCTGACTGGCGGACATGAGCTGCTGACGCAGATCACAGGAGCCGGCTGTATGACAACGACGTTATGTGCCTGCTGCGCTGCAGTAACAAAAGACCCATTGCTGGCAGCCGCTTTAGGTATAGTCATAATGGGGCAGGCGGCAGAACTGGCCGCAGGGTTTATGGAAACAAAAGACGGACCGGGAATGTTTAAAACAAGGCTGTTTGACGGTGTTTATCACGTTACGACAAAATGGAACGTGCTGCATTTGGACCCGGAACGGAAGCAGTGAGATGGAGAAAATGAAGCTGAAAATAGATTACAGTGTATATTTGGTAACAGATACCGGATTTTTGCAGGGACGTGATTTCTCTGCCTGCATTGAAGCCGCACTTAAAGGCGGCGTGACCCTGCTGCAATATCGCGATAAAAATGCTGACAGTCGTGTGCTGCTTGAACGGGCGCTGCTGCTGAAAAAAATGTGTGCTGTTTATCATGTACCTCTGCTGATCAACGACAGGCTTGATATCGCGTTGGCTGTTCAGGCAGACGGTGTGCACGTGGGGCAAAGCGATTTGCCGGTTACTGTAGTGCGCAGGCTGTTAGGCGAGCAGGCAGTTATTGGCGCATCGGCTCATAACCCTGAAGAAGCCAGGCAAGCGCTTGCGGATGGTGCTGACTATTTGGGCTGCGGTGCGGTGTTTGGCACCACTACCAAAAATGATGCCGGTTATTTAGGTCTTGACGGACTGCAAAGTATCAGACAGGCTGTTACGGCACCTCTTGTCGGTATCGGAGGCGTCAACAGCACCAATTTTGAACAGGTACTGCAAACCGGTGTCAACGGCGCAGCTATTGTCAGCGGGATTTTGGCAGCAGATGATATTGAAGCAGAGGTACGTAAATTCAAAACAATAGCTGACAGGTATAAAAATATATAAAAAGACAGACAAAAAGAGCTATCGCTTTTACTGCGATAGCTCTTACTTTTTATTTATCTTCGTTTAAGATTTGGTTGACGCGGTCACGCATCGAACCTGACTGCGGAGCCTTGGTCTTATCGTCGCCAAACTCTTTTTGCAGTTCCTTCATTTCCTTTGCCAGTTCTTTCTGCTGGGCTTTGATTTTAGCTTCAGCCTGAGAACGCTCGGATTTTTTGATATCTTTCAGGAATCTGTTATCATCGAAATCCTTAAATTCATTTTCCAGGGACTGAGTATCATAAATAGCCGGGGACGCGCCTGCTTCTGTAATATGCGGCGTCAGGATCATCATAACCTCAGTTTTATTTTTAGTTGTGCTACGGTTTTTGAACAGTTCACCTAAAATAGGAATATTGGAGAGGAAGGGGATCTTCTGAATATTTTTCTGCTCTTCTTCATTGATCAGGCCGCCGATGATCAGTGTTTCACCATTGCGCATTCTTACATAAGTATCGGCAGTACGGCTGGTGATCTTATAATTTTTGATTTCAGAAACCAGTGTCGGCGTGCTGACTTCAGTATGTACGGCTGAGGTGATCATATCGTCTTCGCTGACGAGCGGAGTATAGGTGAGCTTGATACCGGCATCTACATATTCGGTAGTGTTGACGGTAATACCGTTTTCGATTTTCTCAGTCAAAACAGGAATATGGTCACCGATAAAGATACTTGCTTCTTTACCGGGAACGGTGATAATACGCGGAGTCGCTAAAATTTTGGCCTTGCCATTAGCAAACAGTGCGTTGAGTGTCGCATTAAAACGGAATTCATAGCTGGCGCCAAAGTGAACTACGCCGCCGAAATCTTCATCATCATCGTTATTGCTGCTGTTATTGCTGTCCTCACTGTTCTGTGGTATCTTATCCCAATTCCAGTTGATGCCCAGGTTTTTACTGTCTTCTTTGTTGATAGAAATGATCTTGGCTTCCAAAGTGATCTGTTTGGTAGCAACGTCCATCGCTTTGATTGCCGAGCGTACACGCTCTTCATCTGTGCTGCTGCCGCTGAACAGAATAGAATTGGTGATAGGGTCGATACTGATTTTCTTTTCACTTTCCAGAATATCATTCAAAGCATTTTTAACATCTTCTGCTTTGGCATAATTCAGCTTAAAAACATTGACGCTGCCGTTGAACTTGTTCAGATTTTCCTGGGTGGAAACTAAAATAACGCCGTCGACCATGCGATATGCCAGTCCTTTGGCACTGGTGATAAGCTTGATAGCAGTGTTGAACGGCACATTATCTAAGGCAATAGTAATTTTACCTTTAACAGATTCGTCAGTAACGATACTGGCATCCGAAAGAGCGGAAATAGCAGTCAAAACGTCGCGAACTTCGCCGTCGTGCACATTTAAGGTAACGTTAGGTGCGGCCAAAGCAACAGTAGTGCTGCTGAAGGCCAAAAGTGCGGCGAGAGTAGTGCTTCGCAGCGATTTTTTCCAAGAATGCATTAGTTATTCCTCCCTAGGGTCAAATGAAGCGGATTTTGCGGATGGCTCAGGTCAACAGAATCGATGCCGATAGCGGCAACAGTATAATCGCCGAAGCTTTGACCATCTTTGTAATAATTACTGGTGTTGTTAAATTCGATAATGGCCAGCTGTTTGACTCCGTTATTGATGATGCCGCGTAAAACAGGCTGAGCTGCATAAACAGGTGCACCGCCTCCGATAACTGCACCGGGATGCACAGTTGGCTTGTTGAGCATTGCTGCTGGAGCCATAAAAGGATTACGGGCTATAGTTTGTACTTTTGGTGCCGCAGCTAAAGCATCTGCGGCAGGTACAACTGCTGCAGCAGGCTGAACCTGAGCTTCTGACTGTACTTGTCCGGCCCATGCTTTTTCGAACAGGCCTTCTATATAACCACTGGCATCAAAGCGGCACATGAAATGCGAGGTGCTCAAAACCAGGAAGGCTGCCAGAATGATAAGTGACAAACGATCAGTTTTCTCTTGCTGTTTTCGCATAATAATTCCTCCAATATAAATTAAACTGATAATTATAAAACTTTAATATACTTATTATACCATAAGATGAAAAAAAGCAAATAAATATTCTTATTCTTTTTATTCAAACAAGTTTGTTTTAGAATACATAGCGTAGTATAATTAAATATAAAATAATATATGTGTATTATTTGTTTTCGAAGCAATAAAAACTAAGATAATCGTGTTATTGGCAATATTTAAAATGGAGGAGAACAACGTGGCAACTCAGAAAAGACGCTTGGGAGAGATTCTTGTTACCTCGGGAGAAATAACGCAGTCCCAGCTGGATCAAGCCTTGGCTGAACAAAAAACAAATGGCAAAAGGCTGGGCGAGACTCTGATCAGTCTGAATTTTTTGACTGAGCGTAAAATGCTTAAAACTTTAGAAAAACAGCTTTCCATACCATATATGTTTTTGAGTGATATCGAAATTATGCCGGAAGCTGTTGCGGCAGTGCCAATCTTTCTGGCAGAGCGCTACACTTTAGTACCGCTGAAAAAATATGGCAACCGTCTGACGATAGCGATGAACGATCCGACAAATTTCTATGCGATTGATGATGTGCGCATGGTCAGTGGCTGTGATATTTCTATCGTGTTGTCCGAAGAGCAGGATATCATTAACGCCATCAATAATTTTTATGGTGTCAGCGGCCGCGTAGGAGGCAGCCTCAACAAATTGAAAGAAGATTCTTTTGCTCCTGTCATTCGCAGAGTTGAAGACAGCAGTGAGGACGCGCCGATAATAAAAATCGTCAACTCCGTCATTGAGCAGGCTGTCCGAGATAAGGCCAGTGATATCCATATCGAACCCCAGGAGGATGATACGAGGGTGCGTTTTCGTGTTGACGGCGTTTTACGTAATGCGGTAACACTGCCGAAAAACAGTCACAGTGCTATTATTTCGCGTATCAAGATCATGGCGGAAATGGATATTGCCGAAAAACGCCTGCCGCAGGATGGTCGCATCAATATTGAACAGGGTGGACGTGATATTGATCTGCGTATTTCGACCTTGCCGACTATTTTAGGTGAAAAGGTCGTTATGCGTATTCTTGATAAAACGGCGGCTTCTATTGATATCAATGATCTGGCTTTCACAGCGAAGAATATGGAGCTGTATAGCAGTCTGTTCAACTCTTCCTATGGCATCGTACTTGTCACAGGTCCTACCGGCAGCGGCAAATCGACAACTCTGTACTCTACGCTCACTAATATCAACAATCCTAATAAAAACATCATTACTGTTGAAGATCCGGTCGAATATCGTATTGAAGGCGTCAATCAGGTAGCTGTCAATAATAAAGCGGGCCTTACCTTTGCCAACGGACTGCGCAGTATTTTGCGTCAAGACCCGAATATAATCATGGTCGGTGAGATTCGTGACGTTGAAACGGCTCGCATCAGCATTCACGCCGCATTGACAGGCCATTTGGTTTTCAGTACCCTGCATACCAACGATGCTGCAGGCGCGATCACGCGACTGATCGATATGGGTGTAGAACCTTTCCTTGTAGCTTCCGCTTTGCGAGGTGTCGTAGCTCAACGGCTGGTGCGCCGTATCTGTCCGCATTGCAAAGAAACCTATGCTCCTGACGCGGCAGAAAGGGCCTATATGGGTATTGCACTTGATGAAGAAGTAAAACTCTATAAAGGTGCCGGCTGCGGTAAATGTAATTTTACCGGTTATGCCGGACGTATGGCGATCCATGAAGTTCTGCCTATCATTCCTGAAATGAAGGAACTGATTTTGAAAAATGCTCCCGATACGGAAATTTTTGCTGCCGGACGTTCTTATGGCGTTACTTCTATGAAAGAAGACGGTATCCGCAAAGTATTGGATGGAGAGACAACTGCTTCAGAATTGCTGCGCGTAGCGTATGCGTAAGGAGATGACAAAGTGATCAAAGAGTTAATGCGTGACGCTTTTGATGTCAACGCTTCGGATATCCATTTAACGGTAGGCTTGCCGCCAATGTTCCGTGTCAATGGCGTGCTGCGGCAGGCAGGTGAAGAACCTCTGCGCCGTGAAGATACCTATAATATGGCAATGGAGCTGATGGACGATCGGCGCCGCACGCAGTTTCTTGATAACGGCGAAGCTGATTTTTCTTATGAAATTGAAAATGTATGCCGTTTTCGTGTCAATGTTTTTAAGCAGAGTAACTGTGTGGCAGCAGCGCTGCGTTTGATTTCCAATAATATACCCAGCTTTGAGGACCTGCGCCTGCCTGACGTTATCAGCGACCTTGCCATGCTGCCGCGTGGTCTGGTATTGGTGACAGGGCCTACAGGCAGCGGTAAATCAACGACACTGGCGGCTGTTATAAATAAAATCAACAAACACCGCAAAGATCATGTCATCACTCTGGAAGACCCGATCGAATATAAGCATAACCATATCAACAGCATTATCAACCAGCGCGAAGTCGGCAGTGATACCAAAAGCTTTGCCAATGGCCTTAGGGCAGCATTACGTGAAGATCCTGACGTTATTCTGGTAGGCGAGATGCGTGATACTGAAACTATCGCCACCGCTATCACTGCTGCCGAAACCGGACATCTTGTTTTGGCAACTCTGCATACTCAGGATGCGGCATCGACAGTGAATCGTATCATCGACGTCTTTCCCGAACACCAGCAGCAGCAGATTCGCATTCAGCTGGCTGGCAACCTGCAGGGCATCGTTGCCCAGCAGCTGCTGATGAATCGCGAACAAACCGGACGTCTGGCTGCTTTTGAAATATTAGTTGCCACACCGGCGCTGCGGAACTTGATCCGCGAAGGCAAAACACATCAGATACCGTCATATATCCAGACCGGTTCCAAATTCGGGATGATTTGTATGGATGCCTATCTGGCGCAGCTGGTACGTCAAAATAAGATCGACCGCAGCATAGCGGAAGAACGCTGTTATGATCCATTATCATTAGAACGCTATATGCATGGACTATAAAGCTAAAGGAGGAACCGCAGTTTGGAGCAATTTAAATATAAAGCACGTAAACGTGATGGTGCCGTAGTTTATGGCACTGTCAACGCCCCTAACGAAGCTGCCGTAGCCGCCTTTATCCGTAAACAGGACATGTATGTGGCTGGCATTGAAGCTTCTAAAAAGAAAGGGCTGTTTTCGGGAGTACTTTTTGAGGAAAGTATCAATCTTTATGACATCTCGATTTTTGCCCGCCAGTTTGCAACTCTGCTGGGAGCCGGTGTACCGCTTTTAACAGGACTGGAGATACTAACTCAGCAATCTGCTAAAGAGCGTCTGCGTACTGTTTTAGGGCAGATAACTACCAGTGTCCGTGAAGGTAAAGCATTGTCGGCAGCTATGGCCGAGTTCCCTAAAGTCTTTCCCGAGCTGATGACTAACATGGTAGCAGCAGGCGAGGCCGGCGGTATTTTAGAAATCGTTATGGATCGTTTGGCAGCACAGTTTGAAAAAGATTATCGAATGAATGCTAAATTTAAATCAGCTATGATTTATCCGACAATAGTTTTATCGGTAGCTGCTATTGTGGTTGCTATTATTATGATGTTCGTTATGCCGGTTTTTGTCGGCTTGTTTGAACAGCTTAAAATCGAACTTCCATTTGTCACCCGTGTCGTTATCGGCATCAGCAATTTCCTTGGCCATTACTGGTATTTGGTTATTACCGCACTGATCGGCCTGTTTCTGCTTTATAAATGGGCCGGTACTAAAGAAAGTTTTCGCCTGTGGCGTGATGGTGTTTATTTGAAAGTACCTATTTTCGGAGACTTATATAACAAAATCATCATTACCCGTTTTGCCCGTACTTTTGCCAGCTTGTCGCGCAGTGGCGTGCCAATCTTAAACGCTATGACCATTGTCAGCAAGGCTACAGGAAGTCTGCAGGCTGAAAGAGTACTTAATCAGGCCCGCGGCAGCTTAAGGCGAGGCCGTACTTTGGCAGATCCTATGGAAGCCAGCGGTATGTTTCCGCCAATCGTTATCAGCTTAGTAAATATTGGCGAAGAAACCGGCGCTCTGGATACCATGCTTGATAAGGTCGCCGACTTCTACGGCGCCGAGGTGGATGATACTATCGGAAGACTGCAGACTATCATGGACCCGATCCTGATAGTTATTTTAGGCGTCATTATTGGTACGCTGGCAGTAGCTCTTTTACTGCCTATGTTTGAAATAGTTACAAAAGTAGGAAGCTTATAAATAAAACAAAAGTTTTATGATAAAAATACTTGATAAAAGTTTAAAAAAGAGTTATTATTAAAATATAAATAAAATAGCGGCTATATTATTATGCAAATATGGTAGCAAAGCTATATTAAGAAGGGATGAAATCCAATGAAAAATTTTATTAAAAACAGAAAAGGGTTTACTCTGGTAGAACTGGTAGTAGTAATCGCTATTTTAGGTATTTTAGCAGGGTTGGCGATTCCACGTTTTATGGATGCCAGTGAAACAGCACGCGGTGCAAGAATTATTGCTGATATGCGTACTATTGAGAGTGCTGAATCTATGCATTATGCAACAAAAGGTACTTTTGTAGACATGGCGACATTAGTTTCTGATGGAAATTTAGCAGTTGCACCTATTCCGCCTCAGGGTAATTATAAAATTGCAGAAAGTGGTGTAACTGGTAATAATACCGCAACGGAATATACTGTTACTGTCACTGCTGCTGCAAATGATACTCCTGCAAATGTTACTATCAAACTGGGAAATAATGACTTAAAAGCTTTATTAACCAAAAAATAAAATGATATAAACAAACAGATAGGTTTAGCCTGTCTGTTTGTTTATATCACAGCAGGTCACTTTAGAGGAGTTTTATGAACAAGTTAAAAGGTTTTACTTTAGTCGAACTTGTAATAGTTATAGCCATTCTGGGTATTTTAGCAGGTTTGGCAATACCCAGATTTCAAGATGCGCAGGCCAGGGCCAACAGTGCCAGAGTGCTTGGAGATTTGCGTACGATCCAGTCTGCAGTAGAAATGTATATCACAGCAGGTAATAAAATGCCCAGTGGATTGAAAACAGGTAACGGTGGTATCAACGATTACGTTGATAATGGTAAAAAGGTATTTCCGTTGTTAGTCGAAAAAGGCTTTTTAGGAGCCTATCCATATCCGCCAAATTATTCTGAAGCCAGAGCATTTTATTATAATGGCGGCACAACACACACATTACCAAAAGGTATGGAATATGGAGTCTACATAAAAACGGCTGACGCCAGCACCTGTGAAGCAACGTTGAATACAATGACGCTCCAGGAAGCGCTGCAAAATTTACGAACATGATATAAAAAGTAATGCTGTGCTGAACATAACTGTTTGGCACAGCATCTTTGTTTATTATATTAATAGTTATAATTTTATGTTTTTGCAACTGAATTATGTGTTATAATAAAAGAAAGTTGCTTTTGTTGGGATGTGAAGGATATGAAAAAATTTAATTATGGTTTTACTTTGGTAGAATTAGTTATAGTCATAGCAGTGCTTGGTATTTTGGCAGGCATTGCTATTCCTCATTTTATGGAAGCCAGCGCTTCTGCACGTGGTTCTAAAGTTCTGGCAGACTTACGCACGATTGACAGTGCCTGTAATATCTATGCAGTCAATAACGGTAGTGCAGCAAAAGATGTGGAAACTTTGGTCAAAGCAGGTTTGCTGGCAGCTGAACCGTTAGCGGATGACAAGAGTTTTACTGTTACAACAACAAGTGGAAAAACACAGGAATATAATCCTGCAAATTTTGAACGCCAGAAATATACTATAGCCAACGGGCGCGGAACTTATGGGTCTGATAGTCAGACAGTAGAGTGGTTCCTGAATGGCAAGATTGCAACGACTGGAACAATGGCCAGCAACATGGAGGCTATTGTAGCAATCCTTACTGGCCAAAGTTATACGATCGATTCACTTAATGCTGATATAGCGGGAACGCACGCAGCAGATGTATTGCAGGCGTTGAAGGCGGCCGGTATCGATCTGCAGGCACTGGGAGCTGTTTATTGGAAGTACGATGCTTCCAATAAACTTCTATATTGGAGCAGCAGTGATATTAGTGGGATGGCTTCAGGTACTGCTTTGCCGGTCATACGTTATAATATCAAGACCGGTACATATACAGTATGGATTGCAACGGTACAATCTACAACCGCAAATATCGGTCAGGCTGGAGAACATACTTATAATACTATTGGTAATGATCCTACAGGATATAAACCCAGTACCGGAGATAAAAAAGAAAACCAGACTTATGATAAAGCATTGGAACATTATCAAAATGCGTTGACTGGTATGGCTGGTAAATAATTTAAACAGTTTAAAAAAATAATCCACGCTGACGCTATGCGTCAGCGTGGATTATTTCATTTGGCTTCGATTTTTGCGATATTACTTTGATACAGGCCGATACTGGCAAGAGTACTTTCGATCTTAAACTCATCTTTTTCACGCTGCAGCAAAATGTTATAAACGTGCTCAAAACGGGAAAACATATCGTGTTCAGCAGTACAGAGATTCAGATAACCGATGTCGTGTACTGCCTGAGAAACAAGTTTGTTTTCGTAATGAGGTTTTTTATAAGGGTTCAACTGCTTGCAAGCTGCGTGCCATGCTTCTGCGGCAGTCAGTTCACGCTGTCCGGTTTGATGTTGCAGCAACATTCTGGCCGCCTGCACAAAAACAGCAGGCTTAGGCGGATCAAAGGCGGTGTTTTCAATAACATACATCGCCGCAGCCTGCGCCACATCCAGCGGAAACTGCGCAATAAACGGATACCAGTCGTTTACGACTTCGCTGCCGTTTCTTACCAGCATAGGGAAATAACGGCCCAAACGATCAATGATCTTGGCTGCATCTTGCAGCGTGACCTGATTATTCATGGCAGCCTCCCTGCGCTAAAGCACGGATTTGTGCTGCACCAGCAGAAAGTATGGGTTTGGCTTGTTGGGAAAAGGAAGTAAAAGAGGAGTTTTGATAAAAATTATTTTTCTTATCTTTCTCTTCTTTCTTATTCTTCTTATTAGATGCATAGCCTTTGCAGTCGCTTTGCATTGCCTTTGTAAGGTCTTTGCAGTCAGCTGTGCACCGTTCGTCATCAAGGTACTGGTAAGCGCCCCAATTCACGACAGTCAGCAGGCGTCCGGTTTTTGTAGATTCGTTTGCCAAAAAACCAAGTTTTACAAATCGGTCTAAAGCTCCTCTAACATTACCTGCGTTGACACCTTTGCCACAACGTTCGGCAATATGCTGTAAGCTGGTAATAGTCTGTCCGGGCTGCACGCTGAACTTTTGCCCCTGCCATTCCCATTCGGCGGGAGCGAAGTTGACCATAGACAGCAAAGTAAGAAGAACAGTTTTTTGGATCGGAGTAGATTGTTTCCAGATAGGTTTATCCCAAAGTTCGCGATAAATCTTAAAGAAGCCATTGTTCATGGACAGCACCTCAATTTTTTATATTTTTAATATAAAAAACAAGGGATTCCCGGCTGGCTGGGTGTAAGAATGTCTGCTTGCAGGCACACTGTCGCTTAAAAGCGTTTTTTTACCCGGCGAAGGCTCACCGTTGCACAATGCTTGTTTATTGCCGTTGCATAGGATTTTATAACGTCGCCGCTTTAGTTTGCCATCAGTCAAAATATTTTACACGTTGCTCAGCGTCTTGTCCTGTTTTTTGAAGCCTTGCCGCACAAGCTGTGGTTTGAAGGCAACCTGTTAAGTATGCGCTTGTTAACGGTGTTTGTCAAATAAAAACGGCTGACAAAATTGTCAGCCGCTAAAAAATCTCATTCTAATTATTTATAATTGTACTAATTTGCAGTACCACCTAGTAATTCAGTGAGAGTTTTTCCATCTTGCTCTCCACCAATTAATGTAACAATACCAGGAGTTTCTCTGGTAGTATCATCATTCACATATGCATAAGCAGTCGCTCCACTACCTTCAGTAGCTCCTCCACCAGTTTTTAACACTTGAGCAATTGTAAAGGTTCCACTTGGAGGCACTGGCCAGCCCCCCTGCACTAAGGCAGTAAAATTATTATCATTATTGCCTGTAGGATATTTAGCATATTTTGCATAGTAAACCATTTCAGCCGATTGGATGGTACGCATGTCAGCTACAATTTTTGCGCCGCGGGCAGATGCAGTAGCATCAAGAAAACGCGGAACTGCGATACCGGCAAGGATACCGATAATGGCGATTACTACTACCAATTCCACCAAAGTGAAACCTTTTCTGTTTTTAGTAAAATTCAAGAGGATTAATAATTTCCATTAAGTTAGTATCATCAGTCTGAGCGTTTATTAAACGCAGGGGTTATTTATTAAATTTATAACGTTTTGTAAGACTCTGGTAAGACACAAATCAATATTTTAGTTTGTTGATTGCAGTTAAAAGCTGCCGGATATTTTTGTGAGTGTAGCTTTCGGTGACATCGGCATTGGCGTGACCAACTATGCGTTTTAAAATAACGCTGCCGGCGCTGATCCCGCATGAGTCCATACCGCTGATAAAGGTATGACGACAGTCATGGGGCTTATGCTGCATTTTTAATGTTGACATTAACAGGTTAAAAAAACGTTTTTTGTAGGTATCGTAGATTATTGGCTGTCCATTTTCTGTTTCGATCAGATATTTACCGTGCATACGGGCGGCGACAAGCGGCACGATATCTTTATGCAGTGGCAGGATACGGTGTGCTGCTTTTGTTTTAGTACCGTGCAGGTCAATAATCTGCTTTTTGAGGTCGATATGTACCGTTTGTATTTCCAGCAGCTCGCCGATGCGTATACCGCTGTAAAGCATGATCAGTACCGTATCGACCAGCCTGACGTCATTGTAATGATGGCGGCTGCCGTCAGCAAGCGGCAGTGTCAGTTCAAGATTTTTCCATAAACATTTGATTTCACTGTGAGTAAAAATACTGCGGGATGTTTGTTTGGCAGTAGCGTTCTTTTCCAGATAACGCGAATAGTCTACGTTGATAAGATCATTTTCAAGTGCGAGACGAAAAATACCGTTGAAAATAGTTTTTAAGCGCGTTTGCACACTGGGGGAAAGGTGCTGATTATTATCCAGGACTGCCTGCATTTGTGCTTTTTTTACTTTTTTGATTGGTTCGTTGGCAATATCAGTACATTTTTTCCAGGCTGCCGTAAAACTGCAGCGTGAGGAACGTGAAAGGCGGACGGTATGTTTGTCATACCACTGGTTGTAAAGCTCGCCTAAAGTGATATGCTGCAGATTTAAGTCGTAAGGGCGTTTGTTGTAGTCGGCAAGTGCGATTAGGGCAGCGCGTCTGCTGGTATAGTAACCAAGTGTGTGATATTTTTGCAGTGGTTTGCCATCTGTTTGATACTGCCAGCCTGCTGTCAGTCGTACACGATAGGGTTTGCGGCGGTTGCCGGGCAGTTTGCTGATGCCGCCATAACCGTTAGGATTTTTCATAGTATACCTCCTTTTTATTTATCTTAGCAGATTATTTTAGCTTTAAAACTGTAAGACACAAGTAAACCACAGAAAAAATAATTTTGTAGATAATGAAAGCAGTATTGTAGTTTTCAAAATGTTCACAGAAGTGAATATTTTTGTATAATGAAGATAGTAAAGGACGGTGATACAGTATGACATACGGTAAATTGAGTGATCGTTGTCTCAAAGTATTCGTAGTTCTGCTGATCGCGGGCGTTTTGGGCGGGTTCTGTCTGCCCCATTTTGTGGAAGCAGTCGCCGGAGGCTATAATACCCGTGCTGTCGGCATGTCGCTTGGTGCAGAGGGCCTGGCGGCACCTGTTTTATCAGCTGATTTTAAACCGCAGGGCGGCGAGCTGGCTTTGGCTAAGCTGATAGAGGCAGGCTATTTCGATACTTTGGTCAATTGAATACATGTATACAATACAAAAGTACTTGCTTTTTTTAAACTATCTGCTATAATAACTAACATCACAAGTGAATAATGCGTGGATGAAACATATGGGAGAAGACGATGCGTCTACCGAAGGAGCTAAACTCTCAGGTGCCTGGAAATCAGGCGGAACCGTATGCGGACACAACTCTGGAGAGTCCCTTGAATGGGCGCCGAAGGTGCACGAATATCGTTGATGTTCTTATCTCTCAGGCCAATGGACAGAGCAATAGCAGTAGTTCCGCTGCCTTTTAGGCAGGGGAGTACTTATATCGTTTTTTTGCCCACCGGAGTTGTCGTTATTCCGGTGGGCTTTTAGTTTTACATTTCACATAAGGGGAAGAGGGAGAATTTTATGTTGGAGCTTTTGAATGAGATCGACAGTTTTGTGTGGGGACCGCCGTTATTGGTATTATTGGTTGGTACCGGTATCTGGTTGACCCTGCGTTTGAATTTATTGCAGGTGCTTAAACTGCCAATGGCTTTAAAATTGATTTTTTCGGCTAAAAATGATGGTGACGGCGACGTCAACAGTTTTAAAGCATTGTGTACAGCTTTGGCAGCTACTGTCGGTACAGGTAATATAGTCGGTGTTGCTACTGCTATCAAAGCAGGTGGTCCCGGTGCCTTGTTCTGGATGTGGCTGGCGGCATTTTTTGGTATGGCTACCAAATATGCCGAAGGTCTTTTGGCGGTAAAATACCGTACAGTTGACGCTAATGGCAATATTGCCGGCGGACCTATGTATTATATTGAAAACGGTTTAGGTAAATCTTATAAACCGCTGGCTGTTTTCTTTGCCGTGTCCGGTGTGTTGTGCGCTTATTTTGGTATCGGTACTTTTGCTCAGGTCAACGCTATAGTTGAGATCACGCAGTTGTCTGTTGGCATTCCTGTTATTTATACTGCGATTGCGCTGACTGTGCTGGTTGCTGTCGTTACTATTGGCGGTCTTAAATCTATCGCCAGCGTAGCAGGTAAAATCGTTCCTTTTATGGCCTTGTTATATGTCGTTACTACCGTAGGTATTTTACTTATATTTGCCGATCAGGTGCCTGCAGCTATTTCCACAGTGCTTACTAATGCTTTTAGTCCTACGGCTGCCGCGGGCGGCTTTTTGGGCGCAACTGTTATGATGGCAATGCGTAATGGTATTGCCCGCGGTGTTTTCTCTAACGAATCCGGTCTTGGCAGTGCCCCGATCGTTGCTGCTGCTGCTAAAACAAAATGGCCCGCCGAACAGGGGCTGATTTCTATGACTGGTACTTTTATTGATACGATCATTATTTGTACACTGACTGGGTTGACGCTGGTTGTTACTAATGTCTGGACTGGTGATTTGAATGGTGCAGCTTTGACTCAGGCTGCCTTTACGATGGGCTTTCCGGTGTGGGGCAAATATCTGTTGATGGTTGGCCTGGTACTGTTTGCCTTTACTACGATCTTAGGCTGGAATTACTATGGTGAACGCTGCATCGAATATTTGCTGGGTGTTAAAGCAATTTTACCGTACCGTATTATTTTTATTTGCCTGATTGCCTGCGGTGCATTCTTGAAACTGGAAGCAATCTGGGTTTTGGCAGATATAGTTAACGGTTTGATGGCTATTCCTAATTTGATCGCGCTTCTGGGCCTTACTGGAGTTATCGTAGCCGAAACAAAACGTTATACCGCACATCTGGCAAAACAAAAAGAAAAGGACTCTATTGCTGAAGAAGTGGCTGAAGAAGCTTAAGTTTTAGTAAATGGTTAGACCCAAAAAGGCAGTTTTTATGACTGCCTTTTTGATTGCAGAAAACTTTATTTGAAGAATCTGTCAGGTAAAATACGAAAAGACTTGACTTTAGGATCAAAAATCTATATAATATCCTTTGTATTCGGGGCGTGGCTCAGCTTGGTAGAGCACCTGCCTTGGGAGCAGGGGGTCGCAGGTTCGAATCCTGCCGCTCCGACCAAATACATAGAGCATTGCTTAGTAAATTGCGGGTGTAGTTTAGTGGTAAAACCTCAGCCTTCCAAGCTGATGTTGTGGGTTCGATTCCCATCGCCCGCTCCAATTTTTGGTCTGGTAGCTCAGTAGGATAGAGCAACGGCCTTCTAAGCCGTGGGTCGGGGGTTCGAATCCCTCCCAGATCACCAACAAAATAAGATGAATTAAAACCATTTCTGATATTTTCAGAAATGGTTTTTTGTTTTTGTTATAATGAAAGGCTTTTCGATAATTGCATCTGTAATATTTATAGTTGATTTGAGAACACTGAATTTATAGAAATAATTAAAGTTTGAATACATAATAGAAATAATAAATGAAATGGCTAGAAATTTGTTACAAATTTTACTTTTTAGGTAGAAAAATAAAATATTATTAAATATTTACAGAAATATGTTGAATAATATTCTTTTTAAAGTTAAAATGTTGTTAAATAAACAAGAAAGTGACTAATATAATATCAAGTGAGGTGTAGCAAATGACAGTTGGTGGAAGAATTTATTTAAAAAAGGACAACAGTGGATTGGAATTAGTTAAAGCGTTTGCCAAGATACCTACAGCTAATATTGCTGATACGATGGGACGTTCTTGTGCTATGCATCCAAGAATTAAGTTGTTTTCCAGTCCGCATGGAACGGTATGGTCAGGAATTGCCCTTACTGTCAAATCTCGTGGGGGAGATAACCTTCTTATACACGCAGCTTTGGATATGGCTAGAGAAGGTGATGTGATTGTTGTTTCTAATGAGGGCGGTGTAGATAACAGGTCGTTGATGGGAGAGATTATGTTTACATATGCTGCTTATAAAAAACTTAATGGTTTAGTATTAGATGGTCCGATAAGGGATGTAAAAGCCGCAAAGGAAATACCATTACCTATTTATGCTACAGGTTCTACACCAGGTGGTCCTTATAAAGAAGGACCGGGAGAAATAAATGTACCAATTTCTTGTGGTGGTATTAGCGTAAACCCAGGAGATATAGTTGTTATGGATGATGATGGTGTAATAATTATTCCCTTGAAGGATGCTTCTGCGGTACTTGCAGCAGCGCAAAAACTGCAAGAAACTGATGAAGCTAAAGTGGTTGCCGCTGGGAATGGAACTGCTAAGCGTGAGTGGGTAGCTAAAGCTATCGAGACAAAAAAGATTGAAATAATTGACGATTACTATTAATAAAGCAAGTTGTTTGGGAAACGAGGGGATAGTATGAGTACGTTTTTGTTAAATAAAAAATATTTGCCGCATAGAGTAGGCGTTTGTTTTATCATAGGTATTATAGCCGGACTGTTTTTCCATGATTTTTCTATTTGGGTAAAACCTGCCGGAGATCTATTTATGAATATGATTAAAATGTTAATTGTTCCGGTTATCTTTTTTAGCGTTACAAGCGGCATTGCTGCTATTGGTGATGTGCAGCGGTTGAAAAGAATTGGCAGTAAAGTAGTCATTGTCTATTTCCTTATGACAGTTATTGCTTGTATTGTTGGTATTGTTATGGTTAATATAACTCATCCAGGTGTGGGATTTACACTTGATAATATGCAGGCATTTGATACTTCAAAAGTGAAAACCCCATCATTTGTAAATTTTTTGTTTGATATGGTACCAGTTAATATTGTTGACAGTATGGCTAAAAATCAGATTATGCAAATGATTTTTTTTACTGTTCTTGTAGGTGTGGCACTGGTGTCTTTAGGTGAGAAGGTAGCTGGGGTTACTAAAATTTTTGATCAATGTGCAAGTATTATTTATAAAATGCTGGATATAGTTATGTTATATTCTCCTATTGGTGTATTAGCACTGATGGCGAATACTACGGCTGTATTTGGACCTAAGCTTTTTGGGGTTCTGGCTAAGTTTGTTTTTACAGATTGGGTTGGCTGTCTTTTGATTTGGTTTTTCTTTAGTGGTATCGTCTGGTTATATACTAAAGTAAATTATCTGGAAATGTGTAAATCAATGATACCGATCTGGGTAAATACTATTGCTACTAATTCCAGCGCAGGTACGATACCTATAACTCTAAATGTTACTACAGAAAGGTTAAAGGTACCGATGTCTATTGCTTCATTTTCTATACCTTTGGGAGCCACGATAAATTTGACTGGAGCCGCTTTATATAAAACGATACTGGCGTTTTTTGTAGCTGAGATCTATGGTTTGCAGCTCACTATTGATCAGATTTTAATGGTTATTATTATTTCGACTATTATGTCTATCGCGGCACCAGGTATCCCCGGTGGTGGTATTGTAACAGGTGCGATTTTTTTAAATCTTTTAGGTTTGCCAATGGATTTAATGGGGCCTATTGCTGGAATGTACAGACTTATTGATATGTCACATACTACAGTAAATGTATCGGGTGATGTTTTAGGAACGATGCTGGTTGCCAAAAATGAAAATATTTGGACTGGTGAAGATTTTAATAAAACTTTAGTTTAGGATAGGAGGAATTATAATGTTAGCAGAAAGAATGAATACTTTTTCAGGTTCGCCAACTTCTGCATTGATTGCGAAAGTAGCTGAGTTGAGAGCAGAGGGAAAAGATATTATTTCTTTAAATGTGGGTGAACCTGATTTTGGGACTCCTGATTATATTAAATGCGGAGCTATCAAGGCAATAGTTGATAACTTCAGTAAGTATACTGCTGGTAACGGTATTATAGAATTACGCCGTTTGATTTCTAAAAAATTACATGAAGATAATAATTTAGAATATACCACAGATGAAATTTGCGCGACTGTAGGAGCTAAGCAGGCAATTTTTAATTCGATCATGGCTTTAGTAGATCCTGGAGATGAAGTGCTTTTGCCAGTTCCTTGCTGGGTTAGTTATACTGAGATGATTAAGTTTGCAGGAGCGAAACCAGTTTTTGTAGATGTAGAAGCAGAAACTTTTGATTTGGATATTGAGGCTTTAGAGAAGGCTGTAACTACGAAGACAAAAGCTATTGTTATTTGTACTCCTAATAATCCAACTGGAGCTGTTTATAGCGAAGGTACTTTGCGTAAATTAGCTGATTTAGCTTGTAAATATGATTTTTATATTATTACAGATGAAATTTATGAAAAGCTTATTTATGATGATGCAAAGCACTTTTCAATAGCTTCTATTTCTAAAGATGTTTGGAACAGGACTTTAACTGTAAATGGCTTTTCTAAGGCTTATGCAATGACTGGCTGGCGTATTGGATATGTAGCTGCCAATAAAACTATTATAGATGCAATAAAGAAAATTCAAAGTCAAACAACTTCAGCTACCAGTGCTATATCTCAGAAGGCTGCTGTTGCTGCTTTGAGTGGACCGCAGCATGATTTGGAAGTAATGGTTGCAGAGTTCGATAAACGAAGAATTTATTTATTGCAGCGTTTGGCCGAAATGCCGGGGGTAAGCTGTGCGAAACCTAGAGGAGCTTTTTATCTATTGCCGGATTTCAGTTGTTATTTTGGCAAAAAATATCGTGGCCGTGAAATAAAAGATGCCGTTGATTTTGCTAATATTCTATTAGAAGCTGTTCTGGTGGCATTGGTTCCAGGGGAAGCATTTAATATTAAGGGTAAAGTAAGATTGTCTTATTCTAATTCTATGGAGAATTTAAAGGAAGCAATGGATAGAATACAGACTTTTGTAAGAGAACTTGAATAAAATAAAAAGAAGCAGGGAAATTTATGAAGTGGTATAAAGATGGTAGACACAAAAAAGTGTCTACCATCTTTTGTTATGTTAAGATAAAAAATAAAGGAGTTGGTGAAAATGTCCAGACCAAAGGGTGGGAAGAATAAATATTACTCACA
>ENA-OQNN01000270-OQNN01000270.1-human-gut-metagenome-genome-assembly--contig:-NODE-270-length-62001-cov-15.738937_pt1 | contig 62001 bp, 44 predicted proteins | sample MGYA00242624_ERZ504870 | MGnify/ENA primary metagenome ERZ504870 (study PRJEB26092, sample SAMD00036379) | human gut metagenome | host: Homo sapiens | study: EMG produced TPA metagenomics assembly of... | reverse complement strand
ATTAAAGCAAGACATTCTAGATAATAAAATTACGGAAGAAGAAGGAGAGCGGGAATTGACTTGGTATGAAAGGCGGTTTCGTGACAATATTGAAAGATATGGGAAACTTTTTGAAGATGAAGCAACCAAAAAAGAAGTTTCACAATTAAAGGCAGAGCGCGCAGAAAAAAATATAAATGCAATACGTGCGATGGGAATTGAAGTGTAAAAGACGGGGGGCAAAAAGAAGGGAGTAAGCATATGAAATTAAAACAAATGACAAGAAGAATTATTGCTGTAGTGCTGTCAATATCAATGTTATTGACAGTGTTACCGACAAACTGCAGTATAGTTTTCGCAGAAAGTGGAAATTCAGGAGAGACGATTCTTGCATCTTTGACAGATGAGATTTCAAGTATGGGCGAGGCATCAGCGGAAGCGTTTGCCGATTCGACCGCAGAAGCCAGCGTGCGGGCAGGGGATTGGAGAACGGCAATTTATGTAGACCGTTTGGCGTGGAATAAATTTCACATAGAGGTGCAGAAAGATATAGTTACAAAATATAAATCAAAGCCGTAAACGCAGGTAAGATAGTCACAATTCCGGCAGAGGACATGACGATAGGCAGCTGGTCGGGAACAGGGTATATGGTCATAGACCCTGAGACCGGAGCAGGGGCGTATATGATATCAGGCGGGCTGTGTGGGGGAAGCACGGCGGAAGCCATATATAGTATGTTTCTTGTCAGTCAACTATATTTTAGCGTAACATTAGAATCGCAAGTACAGGGAATAGTTTCAATGGCGGAAATACTCAGTTATGCAGTTTTGTTTGATGGCATGCTAGCAACGGCAGTTGCTTATGGTGGAATGAATCAAGCGATAATGAAATTAATGGGTTATAACTGGATTGATATGTTTAAGGATGGGTTTTTAGGAATTTTGGATGGATATTCAAAAATTGGTTCATAGGAGGGCTAATGAAACTTTTTGGGTTTGCATTTATTTTATGGATAATTGTATATGTCTATGGAATATATAAGCATGGAATAAAAGATGTAATACTTCAACATAAGGTATTTATTAATTGCTTATTACTAGTTGTGACTGTTATATTATTTGCATTCGGTTGTTATACAAATGTTATATACTCAAGCAAATGTAAAATAGGTGAACGAGTAGACGGGGTAATATCGTCGAGAGATTTTAGCCCAGGTTCAAGAAGTGCAGAATGGTATTATGAGTATGAAATAGATATTACAGATGAAGATACTCATGTGACAGCATATTCAAGTAAATATTATAAGTAAGGTGACATTGTAGCATGTTATGTAGCAATTTCCGATGTTCAAAAAGAACGTAAATCAATTATTGAGGTTAGTAATGAATGCAAAAAAGGAAATAGATTAATAACGGTTGCAGGTTATGTACTGATTTTTGAACTAGGAATTTGGTGTATTCAGAATAAATTTTAAAGGCAGTTAAAGTCAGGGTATAGTTTGTATTAAGCTGAGGAGAAAAAGTAAACAATAACCATAAACCACATTTCAAAGGGAGGAAGAAACAATGTTAAAGGGGAAAAATTTCTTATTGAAAAGAGTCATTTCGTGCGTCCTTGTATGCGCCATGATACTGGGGCTGATTCCGCAGTCCGTCTATGCGGCACCGTCTGAAGGCACAGACACTCAGAAGACTTATTCGTCAGACGGATTCACCATTACTTACAAGGAAGCAAGTGCATGGGACAATTATGTGAATGCGGAGATAACGCTTGCAAACGACACGGACAGTGCAAAGAGTCTGTGGGAGATTCAGTTTTCATATGACGGCGAGATAGACAGTATATGGAACGCTGATATAAAAAACCACGATGACGGCACGTATGTGCTTGAAGCAAAAACATACAACAGCACGATAGCTGCGGGGCAGTCCGTAACCCTTGGGTTTATGGCTCACGGAAGCAGTGCAAAACCTGCCATGCCGGAGAGCATAACATTTGCAGATGCTTCGGCTTCGGAGGATAAAAAGGACGAAGATACAGAAGGCGGGGATTCGGAGGGTACAGATACACCGGAGGTCATAATTCCGGGGCAGACATATGAGGTCCCGGAAAAGTGGAGCGGACTAAACTACGCAGTGTTCACATCCGGAGATTCAAATCTGTCGCTTTATACGGGAAATACAAGTATAAGCGGTTCAGTCCATACAAATCAGGATTTTTATTATCAGGGCAGCAGCATAAAGATAGACGGAGTGCTTGAGGCTTCAAAGGGCATAACAATAAAGACGGCAGTCGGTTCTGACTCCATACAGATAGGCTCCAAGTTGGAAAAAGCAGACAGAATAGAGATGCCGGATATCACAGAAGAGCTGACCGAATACACATCAGCAAACGGCGTATGCTATGACGCTTCCACGCAGTTTGGAAGCGACAGCATAATCATTGATACATCGCTTTATATAAACGGCGATGCCGCATTCAATACGACAGAGTTTATGGGACAGGGAATCATATATGCAACGGGAGCGGTTACATACAATGCGGGAAGCATGAGCACAGCGAACGGCTCAAGGCTGTTTATTGCCTCAGAGAGCGGAGACATTACCATCAATGGTTCCGGGATATCAATGAATGCCGTTCTGTACGCGCCAAACGGCTGTGTATGTATCAATTCAAACGAACTGAACCTGAATGGTCGCATCATAGCAAAACAGGTATGTATAAACGGAACAAAAGTAAATATAAATGCAGGACCGTGTGATTTGGACATGCTTGATTTCATCTTCAAGCCAGAGATTGATGTAGCGGCAGATGGTACAAAGAAAGAAAACCGCAGGGTCAGCCTGTCCGTGCAGGAGATTATGAACACGGAATACATACAGAAAGAGAATACGGTCTGGAGCATAACCAGAGACGGGGAAGATGCCGGACAGTATTATGCTGTGGATGAAGAAAATTCAGATTATTTCCACAGGGAGATGATTTTTAGGGAAGCCGGCACTTATATGGTGTCTGTCACCGTGACAACAGGGAAGGTCAATTACACGGTTACAAAAGAACTGGTGATTGAGGAGGATAAAGCGCCATGCGCTGATTTTGAACTGTCGGATAAATACTTTATGCGTGATGAAGAGGGGAAGACATATGTGCACATAGACGACAGTTCGGTGTCACCGGATGGAGATACTATAGGCAGACGTGTGTGGACGATATATTATGATAAGGACAACAATGGAGAGTTTGACGAATCTGAGGGCACGGTAATCAGCGACGAAAATGAGGCGGCTGTTGATTACACGACAGAGAACGTCGGCAGATATAAGGTATCGATTACAGTGTACGAGACCTTTGACGACACAATACCAAAGCTCCTGACGGAAGATGCGTATCTGCATGATGATACATCGGGCAAGGCTGTTTCGGAGTGCGTGTTTGAAGTAGGCAATGAGGCGCCGACGGCAGCGCTTGATATTGAAAAGTCAAAGTCGGCTGATATAGTATTCACGGTCGGCGAGACCGATGCTGACACCATGGCTGTCTATACGGAGAAAGCCGATGAGCTTAAGACTCTGCTTGCAGAGAACGGGATAGACGCCAAGGTGGATGCTGTGTCCACATCCACATATACCGCGCAGGACACATTTGCGTGGAAGGAATACGGACACTACAACTGCGACGGCTACGCAGAGCACATCATATATGAAGAAGATGCCATCAAGATGATAGGATATTACAGTTCTCCAAAGAAGGATTTTCTTTATATAGCAAATGACAATCCTGGGCAGAAGACATTTGAATTCGATTTGCAGCGTGATAACACCGACTGGCACAGCATGGAGGGCGGCGGCTTCCTGTTCAACACAACGGTTTCCGATGATGATAATTATATAAAGGGATTCTGTATACTTGTGACTCGGTCGGGGCTTAAACTCGTCCGTATAGACTGCGACAACCTTCAGAGATTCAGAGACGGCGGTGTAGAGTGGGTGCAGAATGTCGGTCAGCTTTTAAGGACATACAGCATACCAAATCTGTATGCGGAACATCATTTCAAGATAGTGGTTGACAGCAGCACCATATCGGTGTGGGATGGGGACACTCTTGTGATAGATAACTTTGTTCTGCCTGAAAACGATTATGGCTATGGGTTTGGACCTATCACAAGTCAGGCATGGCACGACTGTTGGCAGAGGTCATACTTCACATTCAAGAACATAACCATGGAGACAATGACTGGAAGCAGCCTTTCGGATATTGTAGACGGATATGACTGGAGGGCAGGGGCGTCACATTATGTGCTGAACATAAGCAGCGCTGAGGTGCCGGAACTGGTTTCCGATGACGCCATGGCGGAGCTTGCGGCTGCACTCATAAGAAATCAGGCGGCATTTGCCGGAATCGGCAGTGATACAAACGAAAGTCAGTATCTCGGACTTTTAAATGCCGCGAATACGGGCGGCATGTACGTATCACTGGACGACCTATCTTCCAAGATGGACACGATAAACACGTACATACTGCAGTCTGTACTCAGCAAGGACTACAGCATAGACAAATACATAACAACAGATGATATAATCACCTACAAGGGTTATTATCAGGATGCCGAAAATGATGAGATATATGAAGAACAGTGGGAGTATGAATACGATCCGTCGGCTTTCACGTCGTCGTCAGGTGAGGCTGAAAATATAGTAAAGAAAGTGGACGAGCCTATTACGGTGTTTGAAAATACGGGAGCATATTCCATACGGCTTGCAGTAAGGGACAATCCGACGGGTGACAACGATGCTCTGGACGGGTACCGCCTGTGGTCTGATACGGAGCAGTATGACAGGCTGCTTCTTGTACAGACACGCCCTGCTGCGTCGGTTTCCGTAACGGTTTCGGAAGACAGTGAGGACAGCTCGGAATGTATTGCAAATGCAGTTTATGAGGCTTATGATGCAGACCACACTGATGACAGCACACAGGGTATATGAGAGGAATATTTCTGCTACAAGAATGTAAAAGACGCGGGATGGACTGAGGGCAAGCTTCCGAACAGGCTTGCAGCAGGGTGCACATATCTGGTTAAGTATCAGGTAAAGGATGCGGAGGGGACGCTGTCTTTCCCTGCCGTGGCGGTTGTGTGTACTACTGAGCCGGGAGTATACGAGGAGATTGATGATACGGTTCCGCCTACGGTGTATATAGACACAGCAAAGACAGAGATAAAAGTGGGAGAGGAACTTCTGATAGACGGATATGCGCTGGATGATTACGGCGTGGATTCGTATGAGATGTATATAGACGGGGAGCTTGTGCTCAGCTCTTTTGGACGAGTGATATTAACTCCTGACAAGGCTGGTGAGATAAAAGTAAAGGCGGTAGCCACGGATATCGGCGGCAATACTTCCGAGAAGGAAATCACCATCACCGTGGTGGACGACAGGGACACTACGCCGCCTGTGGCAGAGATTACATCACCAAATTCGGGTTCGGAGCTTGGATTTAATATACAGATAAAGGGAACAGCTGATGATGAAACCAAATTTGACAGCTATACACTTTCGTACCGCGCGCAGAGTGAAGATGAGTATCACGTCTTTGCCGAGGGCAGCGAGGCAGTGACAGATGACGTACTCGGAACGCTTGACGTGTCGGAATTTACTGCCGGCACATACGATATACGGCTTACCGTAAAGGATGCGGCGGGAAATGTCTCTTACTATGGCATAACCCTGTATATCGAGGTGGGTACGGGTACATCGTCATACGCCCTTTCGGGTTCCATCGACTCGATATCACTGTCCGAAGACAAGTCGCAGATAGATATAAAGGGCAGTGTAAACGCGGAAGGAAATTTAGACAGATACTCGCTCACATACAGCTTGGGCGGGTACGGCGACAAGGTGACCATATCGGAAGGCACGGAAGAGGTAACAGACGGCATACTTGGCTCCATAAACACGTCAGAGCTATCGGGCGGAACTTATTACCTGACGCTCACTGCCACGGATACAAATGGCAACAGCGGAACTGCATCGGCGTCGTTTGGGTATACCGTGGGGACATCTTCGATTGAAAATGAGAACACGGGCGAGATAGGCAAAGACAGCGGAAAGGAAGAAGAAGGAAAAGAAGAAGGCGGCGGAGAAGAACAGAAGCCGGAGACGCAGGACAAGCCGTTCTCTGTCAGCCTGTCATACAGTCAGGCTGCAATAGGAACTGCGGTCAAGGTACAGGTGACACTGCCGTCGGATATTGATGAGAGTACTCTGGTTATATATAAGGGCGAAGAGGAGATAGCAAGCGGAACGAGGAAGACGGAATTTACGTCCGCAGTGTCCGGAAAAGTTAGGATAACCGCAGTCGGAACGGACACAGCAGGCGAGAAAAGACAGGTGACTGCTTACTGTAACCTCTTCAACGACAAGGACAAGAAGGCTCCCGTAGCGGAGATAACATCGCCTGCGATAGATGAGGCGCTTACGGAGCCTGTGGACATAACAGGCTCGGCATATGATGAGACGGAGCTTGATTACTGGAAGCTGGAATACCGCATGACAGATTCCGACACATACATACTTCTCTCAGAAGGTACAGAGAAAGTGAAGGACGGTACTCTGGGACGACTTGACACAACCATGCTTATGAACGGACAGTACACCTTAAGGCTGACGGTATGCGACAAGGGCGGCAACAGGACGAGACTTGAAAATGATTACGTGGTAGAAGGCGGTCTCAAGGTCGGTGCCATGAACATAGGCTTTACCGACATAACGGCAAAGATGGGCGGTTCCACGGTGACTGTAAACCGCATGTACGACAGCAGGAATAAGCAGCAGGGCGACTTCGGTATCGGCTGGACGCTCGGCATATCAGGCATGAAGCTGTACGAGACAAATGATATAGCAAACGGGTACCAGATGACACAGTCGGGTTCCCTGTTCTCAACAGCATACCAGATAAGCGAAACGGTAAGCCATGACGTAACCGTGACATACGGCGACGGGACAAGCGACAGATTTGAAGTATCGCTTTCACCGGAGCGCAGGGCGCTCGTGCCGATATCCGAGGTGACGGTATCATACAAATGCGTGACAAGCCAGAAGGTGAAGCTCGAGATTATAGGCGATACGACTGCATACTTTACAGGCAACGGGCTGATGTTCTACGAGGACAGCATGTTTGACGACCTGAAATACAAGCTCACCAACAAGGACGGCGTGCAGATGTACATGACGGCGGATGGCGGCGTATACAAAATAGCTGACACCGACGGCAACGTAATAACGGTTGATGAAAACGGATGCCATGCGGAAAACGGAAAAAGCATCATATTTGACAGGGACAGCAAAGAGCGTGTTACGGCGGCGACGGATCCGAACGGGAACACCACGAAGTACGCATATGACGATGCGGGCGACCTTATAAGCGTGACTGACAGTGCAGACCGCACGGTGAGCTTCACATACGACGCGGAGCACAACCTGATATCAATCACCGACCCGATGGGCATAGCAGTGGCAAGGAATGAGTATGACGATGACGGAAGGCTTATTGCGACCATAGATGCGGACGAGAACAGAATAGAGTACGATTATGATGTGGACGGAAGAACGGAAGCGGTGAAGGATCGCAGAGGGAATACCACGGTATACACCTACGATGACAGCGGCAACATACTCCAGACGGTGGATGCATGCGGAGGAAAGACGACAAATACCTATGATGACATGGGAAATCTTCTCTCGACAACGGACGCAAACGGGAATACCACAGGCTATGACTATGACTCATCAGGCAACGTGACAAAGGTAACCGCCGCAGACGGCACAGCCGTTTCAAGTGAATATACACAGGATAACCTTGTGTCCGGCATACAGATGATGGACAAGACCGTCATGGCAATGGAGTACGATGACTATGGCAGACTGACAAGCCTGACTGACGCTGACGGCAATGATACGGAATACACATATTCGTCAGACGGAAAACTCACGGGAGTAACTGACGGGATAGGAACCGTCCAGACGGTGACATACGATGCGGACGGAAATGCTGCTTCCACCACAAACGGTGCGGGCGAGACAGCATCATACACTTACGATAAAGACGGAAGGTGCACTTCGGTGACGGTCAGCCGGATAGAGAATGGTGAGACGCTCACATTCACAAGCACCTACAACTACAACGAGGCGGGAGACATTATCCAGAGCGTTGACAACTCCGGAAACGTGACGGCATATGAGTATGATGCGGATGGAAACATGATAGCATCAACCGACGCAAAGGGACGCAGAATCACGTATGAATATGATGACCTCGGCAACACGGTGAAAACTGCATACCCGGACGGAACATGTGAGACTTTCGATTATGACGCAAACGACAACAACACGTCGGCGACAGACCGAAGCGGGCAGACAGTGCAGATGGAGTACGATAAGCTGAACCGCCTTACGAAGAAAACATACGCTGACGGGACAAGCGAGACATACACTTATGACGCAGCAGGCAACGTGACGTCAGTTACAGGCACAGGCGGCGGAAAGACCACCTATGCATACGACTGCCGCGGCAGGAATACTTCCGTAACGGACGCACTTGGTAACACAACCGTGTTCGCATACGACGAGGCTTCGAGACTTGTATCTCAGACGGACGCGCTTGGCGGCGTGACGTCATATGAATACGATGACAACGGCAACGTGACAAAGACTACGTATGCGGACGGCAACAGCGTAACTGCTAAGTACGATGCGAGAAGCAGAATCACTGAGCAGAAAGACCAGAACGGCAGTAAGACGGAGTATGCCTATGACGGCGCAGACCGTCTTGCAGGCGTGACAGACGCAGACGGCGGAACCTACACCTACGGCTATGACGGAAACGGCAATCTGGCAACGGTTACGGACGCGCTTGGGAACACCACCACCTACACTTATGATGCAGGCGGCAGGGTGTCCACGGTTAAGAATGCTCTGGGCGGAACTGCTTCATACGTATATGATGAAACAGGAAACGTGGCGAAGTACACAGACTGTGCGGGAAATGTCACGACATATGTCTATGACGATATGGACCGCCTCACGGAGAAGAACGTGTCAGGAGAAAAGACTTCATACACCTACAGCAAGGCGGGACTTCTCACAAAGGTCACGGACGGCATGGGAACCGTAAGCTTCAGCTATGACAGCTATGGAAGACTCACAGGAAAGACAGACGCAGCAGGGAATAAGCTGACGTATACCTACGACAAGTGCGGCAGGCTGTCGTCCATGGACAACGGATTCGGCGGAACAAAGTACGAATACGACATCATGGACCGCGTGACGCGTGTCATAGACAGGAACGGTCAGGCGACGGTGTACGAGTATGACGCCCTCGGCAACAGAAGCGCAGTGTGCTATCCGAACGGAAATGTCATGACATACACCTACGATGCGTGCAGCAGGCTCAAGGAAGAGTGCATAGTAAACGCAGACGGTGTGACGCTTGCAAAGTATACCTACGGTCTGGGCAAGGCAGGGGAACGTCTCAGTGTGACTGACATCACAAACGGCATAGAGACTGACATCGCGTATGAGTACGACAGCCTGAACCGCCTGACGAAAGAGGTCATAGAACGCGGAGACAACAAACTTACAAACGAGTACGGCTATGACAGTGCGGGAAACCGCACGTCAAAGGAAACCAAGGTTAAGGGTGACATCACGGAGCTTGCGGACACGCAGCTTGACGAGGTGGAGATAACTGAAGGTACGACTACTTACACCTACAACGCCTTAAACCAGCTCGTAAACGAGAAGTCAGATGACGGAACCATCACGTATACATACGATGCAAACGGAAACCTGACGGAGCAGGCGGGCAGAAAGACGGCTTCCTACAGCTATGACGCGGAGAACCGTCTGACTAAGGCGACGGTACAGAGCGGCAACAGCGTCACGATAGAGAGCTATACCTATGACTATGCAGGCAACCGCACATCGAAGACAGTCAATGAAGACAGCACGGTATATTACGTGACCGACACGAGCGGAAGTCTTGCATATGTGGCAGCCGAGATGGATGCGGACGGCAAAGAGACTGCTTCATACACCAGATGCGACGGCGAGCTGATGTCGATGGAAAGAAGCGGGGAAGTATGGTATTATCTGTATGACGGACTTGGCAGCACAAGGCTTCTTACAAATGAAGCGGGACGTATCACAGACAAGTATGCCTACGACGCATACGGCAGCCTCCTGAAAAAGAGCGGCGGCACTGAGAACGACTTCCTCTACACGGGCGAGCAGTATAATGCGAACACGGGGCTATACTACCTGAGAGCAAGATACATGAATCCGGGCACGGGCACGTTCATAAGCATGGACAGCTATCAGGGAAGCCTTTACGATCCGATAAGCTTGCACAAGTATCTGTATGCGAATGCGAATCCGGTTACGTATACGGACCCGAGCGGATATTTCTCGCTACCTGAACTTAGTGCTGGCATGACAATGTCGCAAGTGTTGTCATCATCGTGGAAATTTATAGGACTAAACACTTTGATAGGCTCTTTGACTGGAGCGGCTGTTGGAGCTGTTGATTCCATTTTAGGAGGAAATAATTTCTCGACGGTATTGCAGGATGCTTTTAAAGGACTTTGGCAAGGGGCATTGTTTGGATGTGTTCTATCTTCTTTAACATGTTTTGCAACAATTAGTCCAATTTGCATGACCTTGCTATGTGCCTCACAGAAATTATTGTTGGTGAGCGGAACGGTAGGTGTAGCTATATCGGCTGAAGAAGGACATCCTGCTCAAGCAATATTTCGAGCCATCGTGTCAATTTTTGCATATAAAAGTTTGGGCAAAATAATAGATGGAGTAGACATAGCTAAATTAGACGGAGCAACTAAAGGTTATAGTCAAGATGCAAATGGTAGATGGCACAGATCCAATGGGCAATTTGCATCAAATTCGGAAGTTGGGATAACAGGTAAGACAGCGAGTGGAAAAGGTGTTCATGGTAACTCATTGACCAATAATTTTAATAAAAATTATGGATATGCATTGATTGATAAGAATACAAGTGAGGTACTTAAATTTGGAGAAACTTTATATCCAGACACAAGATATACACAAAGTTATTTAGATAGCATAAATGCAGAAATGAAAGTATTGGTCAGTGGACAAAAATTAGATATTCATTTATGGCAGCATGATATGAACATGTATTATTTTTATAAATATGGAGATTTTCCACCGCTGAATAAGAAAGGTTGGTAGTATGGAAATAAATATTAATTCGCCACAGTATTACACAAATGAATTTGGGATAGATGACGATATATATAATCTGTGCCAAGATATTCATGAATACTTTAAAAACAAATGTTACAGCGAAAGTATTGATATAGTTGGAATAATACCTATAATTGCTCCTAAGGAGACGATAAATAAAGGCTTATGTAAAAGAGGGTATCATTGTGAACCAAAATATGGATTTGCAAGCGTCAGGGAGTACATAGATTATGAAGAGTATGTTTCTGCGGATGTTGAAAAGAAAAAAAAGTTAATGCTTCAATGTGTTTTAAATTCTGTAAAAACAATAAAAACAAAGGGAAGGATAGACTTTCAAAAATTCAAAGAGGATTTTGATGTTTTTTGTAAAGAACATAGAATTTAAAAAACGGCAAAAATTAAGCGGATTGTAAACATCGTGATTTAGAGCCCTCAATGACGTGGCAGTCGGCTTCATGTGCGACGGCATGTGCAAGACATCACTCGGCATCATCCTAAAGTCGATGATGGCAATATTCGGTCTCGGAAGCTAGGTTGACCAGATATAGGAAGCAATAAAGAGCGGCGATCCTGTGGAGATAGCGGTGCGGTTCGTGCAGCTTACGTGTATGCTGTTCGGGCTCACAAGCCAGTACTTCACGGGCGACACGCTGGTTTCGGCGGAATACGGGCTTACGCCGATAGCTGACATAGAGGCAGGAGACTATGTCTGGTCTAAGGACACGGAGACGGGAGAATGTGTTCTCAGGGAAGTGACGGAAGTTTCTCACTGTCGGAGACATCGGTTGAAACGAGTGGACAAGCCTGTCTGCAAAGCGCAAATGCAATTAATGCTATGGTTATGCTCAATATCGCAAGGAGCCTTTGGGGAACAAAACGGAGTTCCTATGTAGTATATACACTCATGGTTGCATTCCATACAAGAAATTGGATAGAAGATGATGGCGGTATGGTAGGGTACAATATGATAAACGGTATAGGTGCAGGAAATAAAAATAAAACAATATATCATGATAAGTCAAATGAATATTTTAAAGACTACCCATCGTTGATTAATAATTATATTAGCGAATAGATAAATGCAATATATGAAGATATTGGTGCATGGTGGAAGGTAAAGTAATATGGGAACATTGGAAGTGGACAAGAGTCTTAAAGCGGCGTTTAAGGAAACGCTGGAGCCGCATGGCTTCAAGAAAGTAAAGGGGAGGTATCCGCACTTTGTGAGGATGGCAACGCCCGAGATTATTCAAGTCATCAACTATCGGCTGGAGCAGGCGCTGTCGCCACAGTTGGAGGAAAAACGGTTTGAAGTATACTGTGCGGTTGGCAGTATATACCGCCCGGAGATCAATCTGAACCGGTCTGTGTATGCCAGCATGGATTGGATAAATACAACACAGCTAGATATGTATTTTACGGCAAAGCGAAATGGAATACCGGTTTACGAGAATGAACAGCCGGGAGTTGATTATATCATCAAAAAGGGAGATGAAGCTTCTCTCAGAGAACAGATTGCGTTTGCCATGACAGGAATTGAGCATTATGTAATTCCGGCATTTGACAAGGTGGTGGATTTAAAGACATGCGTGGATTATTTAGAGTTATATGCTTTTAGTAATTTGTATATCAGCAGAAAAACTGAATGTAATGGGGATGTATTTATTTTGCCGGCAAAGTATCCGAATAAAGAATCCTATAGAGTGAAAGTGCAAAATGATTTCCATGAGGAAAAAAGAATAGTGATGCAACGTGTTTCAGAAGGAAAAATGACAGAAGAAGAAGGTAAACAGGAACTGCTTTGGTATGAAAGGCGGTTTTGTGACAATATTGAAAGATATGGGAAATTTTTTGAAGATGAAACAACTAAAAAAGAACTTGAACGATTAAAGGCAGAGCGAGCAGAAAAAAATATAAATGCAATACGTGCGATGGGAATCAAAGTGTAGAAAATGAGGAAAAAGAAGGGAAGCAAGAAGAGGAAATTAAAACAAATAACGAGAAGGATTATTGCTGTAGTGCTGTCAATATCAATGTTATTGACAGTGTTACCGACGAACTGCAGCGTAGCTTTCGCAAAAACAAATCAAGTAAACACTGAGTGCATCAGTATTTACTCCGTTTTTTAATTAAATTTAACGAAAAGGGGGTATCGTACATCTGATATGTGCGAGCAAGAGAAATGGGAACATTGGAAGTGGACAAGAGTCTTAAAGCGGCGTTTAAGGAAACGCTGGAGCCGCATGGCTTCAAGAAAGTAAAGGGGAGGTATCCGCACTTTGTGAGGATGGCAACTCCTGAGATTATTCAAGTCATCAACTATCGGCTGGAGCAGGCTCTGTCGCCGCAGTTGGAAGAAAAACGGTTTGAAGTATACTGTGCGGTCGGCAGTATATACCGCCCGGAGATTAATCTGAACCGGTCTGTGTATGCCAGTATGGACTGGATACATACTACGATGCCTCATATGTACATGAAGGCAAAATGCAATGAAATAACGGTGTATGAGAATGAACAGCCGGGGGTTGATTATATCATCAAAAAGGGAGATGAAGCATCTCTTAGGGAACAGATTGCGTTTGCCATGACTGGAATAGAGCATTATATAATTCCGGCGTTTGACAAGGTGGTGGATTTAAAGACATGCGTGGATTATTTAGAGTTATATGATTTTAGTAATTTGTATATCAGCAGAAAAACTGAATGTAATGAGGATGTATTTATTTTGCCGGCAAAGTATCCGAATAAAGAATCCTATAGAGTGAAAGTGCAAAGTGATTATCAAGAGATAAAAATGGAATTAAAGCAAGACATTCTAGATAATAAAATTACGGAAGAAGAAGGAGAGCGGGAATTGACTTGGTATGAAAGGCGGTTTCGTGACAATATTGAAAGATATGGGAAACTTTTTGAAGATGAAGCAACCCAAAAAGAAGTTTCACAATTAAAGGCAGAGCGCGCAGAAAAAAATATAAATGCAATACGTGCGATGGGAATTGAAGTGTAAAAGACGGGGGGCAAAAAGAAGGGAGTAAGCATATGAAATTTTATTGCACGGGAAAAGGTCATCTGGTTTCTTGAAAACCAGATGACCTTTTTTTGAAAAGCAGAATGGCTTCTTGTCCTTTCATTAGTATATTCAATTTAAAGTCAACTATAATTATTTATCCTTGTTATCAGCGTCGATCACTGACTGGATCTGTTTCATGAGAGAGTCATAGTTGTCCTGATTGTCGATTCCTCCAAGCATAGGTTCTCCGACAATATTGCCATTTCTGTCGACTAGTATGGTTGTAGGAAATGCCATGATGTCGGAGGCATACTTGCCTATACTTGAATCAGAGTCAATGGAGATATTGCGGTATTTTGCACCCTGGCTGTCAAGAATGGCTGCGGCTTCCTTGATAGCATCTTCGTTTCCGTCAAATGTCTCTGTGTTGATACCTACTACCTCGCCTCCCATCGATTTGATGGCATCGTTTAATTCATTAAGCTTGGATAATTCTGCGACACAAGGCTTGCAGCCGGTAAACCAGAAATTAACGACAGTTACTGCATTATTGGAAAACAGGCTTTCGTCAACAGAATTACCATCCAAATCCTTGCCGGAGAAACTCTTGAAAGGTGTGATTTCTTCGGAACTGTCGTTCTGGTCGGTGCTCTCTGATCCTGCGTTTTTATTTTCGATTTCATCTATCTGCTTTTCAATCTGTCTGATGGTTTCAATATCATCGTTAAGTGTTTTCAGTTCATCATCTGTAAAGGATTCCTTGTTTGATTCAACGGTGCCGGCCAGATAATCGGCATAATCTCCGTTTGGATCAGCGCTGCTTTTATTCATCATGCCAAATACCTTGTTCCATACTTCCTGGTGATCTGAAAAGATCTGGTTCTCCTGCTGATATAAATCATCCAGTTTCGTGTTGGAATTGTCCGCAGCTTCAGTGGTGGCTTCTGTCTGGGTTTTTTGTGAACTCTCAGTTGTGGCAGATCCTGATCCGTTACATGCCGTGAGAGATAATGCTGCACAGAGAGTGATAATAGATATTAATGATTTTTTTGTCTTCATAATAATTGCTCCTTTAAATAATAATTTAGATAATATTAGTGTGGTTGATTGTTACATGTTGGTTTTGGAAGCTTGCTTATGTCCTTTTGGGGAACATGGCTTTCCCATAAACTGATAGTGGATCGCATCTTTTGGACATGCCTTCATACATGCTCCGCATCGTATGCATTCCGGATGATTTGGTGTTTTGCATACATCTACATCCATTTTGCATGCCTTTGAACACTTACCGCATCCGACACATTTGCTGCTTTCAACCTTGATACTCATAAGGCTGACCTTGTTGAATAATGAGTAGATTGCGCCGAGAGGACAAATCCATTTACAGAAGGGTCTGTAGAACAGAATACTCAGAACGACAACTGTAATTAAAATAAGGCATTTAAATGAAAACAGCTTTCCAAGTGCAGAGCGTATAGCTGCATTTCCGAGTGAAAGTGGTATAGCCCCCTCCAGAACACCTTGTGGACAAATATACTTACAGAAGAACGGGTCTCCCATTCCTATGGAGTTCGTTACAAGCATCGGCAGAAGTATAACGAAAACAATAAGGATTATATATTTCAGGTATCTTAGTGGTTTCAGCCTGGCTGTGGAAAACTTTTTCCCGGGAATTTTGTGAAGCAGATCCTGAAACCATCCAAATGGACACAAAAACCCACATATAAATCTTCCGAGGATCACACCGATTAAAATGAAAAAACCGGTTATGTAGTAAGAAAATTTAAATTTGGATGATCCAACGACCGCCTGAAATGCACCGATTGGACACGCTCCTGTTGCAGCAGGACAGGAATAACAGTTTAGTCCTGGTACGCATACTGTTTTGGCTTTGCCCTGATAGATCTTGCCTTTAAATAAATTGGGGATGTGAATATTGGTAAGCAGCGTGGCAGCTGCCTGTATCCATCCGCGTATTCTGGCTGTTTTTTTTGACAGTGATTTGTTCTTATCCAATTCCTACACACTCCAGACATAATTTTATTGCTTTGCTGAGCACGGCAGCCGCTTCACCTCTGACTGCACCATAGCTGATCATTGCCATACCCGTGATGAGTAAAATGATCTGAGATATTTTCCTGTACTTCAAGTTATTGCAGCTCCTTTCATGATTGTGTTTGTTGACCAGCTGACTTGGATATTATACAATAGCTGTTGTAAAATTTTTGTTAAGAAGGATTTTTGTTAAAAAACAGGTGACAGTTTTGAGATTATTGATAGTTGAAGATGAGAAGCAGATATGTGATATGGTTGCGAAAAGCCTGTATGATTCCGGGTATGAGGTGGATACCTGTTATGACGGAGAAGAGGCTCTTGAATGCATTCTGTCAGAGGAATATGACCTGATCGTTCTGGATCTGAATCTGCCGGGCATGGATGGAATGGAGATTTTAAAGGAACTCAGACAGGAAAATGAGGAGACAAAGGTTATCATATTATCAGCGAGAGGGCAGATAGCGGATAAGGTTGAGGGGCTGGATGCAGGTGCAAATGATTATATGGAAAAACCATTTCATTTACAGGAGCTGGAGGCTCGTATCAGAAGTCTGACAAGAAGAAAATTTGTGCAGAAGGACGTATGTCTGGAAAGCGGTGGCATAAAGTTTGACACGATAAAACGTGAGGCATACGCAAAAGGGGAAAAGGTTCCCCTTACAAGAAAAGAAAATGGAATCCTGGAATATCTGCTTCTTAATCTGGGCAGACCGGTAAGTCAGGAGGAACTGATGGAGCATGTATGGGATGCTTCGGTTGACAGCTTCAGTGGAGCGATCAGAGTACATATGTCTTCGCTGAGAAGAAAGCTTAAGGCAGTGCTTGGGTATGATCCGATTTTGAACAAGGTGGGAGAAGGATATAAAATACGAGAGGAGTCCGACAGATGAAAAGAATGTCGCTGCAGTGGAGGCTTACCTGTATAATCACATTATATATTGCGCTTATATGTGGATGCCTTACTTTGCTTGTCTATAAAAATGGAGTGTATTATATTGATTCCCTGCAAGAGACCGTTGATGCCCAGGGAGATGATAATGGCAGCGGTACTGATGAAATATATATCAGTATTCCGGAGGATAAGTGGGATGAATTTGCAAATGATTTTTCTGTTAAGGTGTACAATAATAAGGCGGATTACAAGAAAAACAGCCTGATAATTTCTGCCCTGCTGGCTCTTCTTGGCGGAGTAGCCACATATTTTATAAGTGGGCATGCACTAAAGCCAATCGGGGAGTTTTCTGATAAAATTGAAGAGGTACAGGCACAGAATCTGGCAGATTCACGGATAGAAGAAAACAATGTTAAAGAACTGAACCAGCTCAGCGTTTCATATAACAAGATGCTTGAACGCCTCTCGGATGCATTTGAGATACAGAGACAGTTTACTGCAAATGCAGCACATGAGCTCAGAACTCCGCTGTCTTTAATGCAGATACAGCTTGATTCATATAATTCTTCCCGGCATCCGGGAGATGACGAAGTTACTCTGCAGACGATAAAGATGGTCACTGAACAGAATGAGAGACTCAGCAAAATGGTAAAGACACTTCTTGATATGAGTGAGCTTCAAACTGTGAGCCGGGATGATAAAATAATGGTCGACGCGCTTGTTGATGAGGTATTGGCGGATCTGGAACCTCTTGCACAGGAAAAGGATATAGAACTTATTGGAGAATGTACGGATGTAACGATGATAGGAAGTGACATCCTTATTTACAGGATGTTATACAATCTTGTTGAGAATGCTATAAAATATAACCGCACAGGAGGACGGGTTACAGTGACAGCGCGTCAGAAGGAAAAACACGTTTACCTGTCAGTAGAGGATACCGGAAATGGTATCCCGGAAGAACTGAAGGATCGCGTGTTTGAACCTTTCTTTCGCGTGGATAAATCCAGAAGCCGTGAGCTTGGCGGCGTAGGACTGGGACTTGCTCTTGTCCGCGAGATCGTGATAGTGCATGATGGCAATATTGCAGTTAAGTCTAATCCGTCTGGAGGAACGATTTTTGAAGTCGTTTTATAAAGTGAGCATTACAGCCGTTACATATAACAGACTTACCCACTTACTTTCCGGTAACAGCATATTGGCTGTCATACATAGCCTTAAGATTTTCGTTGGAATTGAATTTTTCTCCTATGCAGAATTCTTCAGACCATGTCATGTAGTATGCCCATGGAGTGTGTGACTTCTCCAGAAGATGTATATCCGGTATATATCCAACTTCGGTAAGGGCGGCAACCTTGTTCGGAGAGGTAGCTTCTACAAGCTTTGTGTATTCTTCACTGTAATCGGTTGCTGTGTATTCCGGCAGATATATGTCCATGGAGACAATATCAACGAAGTCATCTCCAGGGTATACGCCTTTTGTAGGACAGTTCCATACCCATATAAGGTTGTTGATGTTCAGTACATTTGTATAGTAGTCGAACATGAGTCTGTAGAGCTTTGCCGCAACAGCAGGACCTTTGGCACCCCACCAGAACCAGGTGCCCTCGGACTCGTGGAAAGGTCTCCACAGAACCGGGATATCTTCAAGCTGGAATCTTCGGAGTTCCTTTGCGATGATGTCCATATCGTGGTAGAAAGCATCACGTTCTCTTGTTCCTGGAATGAGCACCTTTTCAGCGTCGAAGTCAGTGTGCTCTGTGTAGAAACTCTTGTCACGACCTCCAATCGGAGAGAACCAGTGAAATGTGAAAGTGACAATGCCATTTGTTTTCTTTGCCCATTCGAGAGCGGTGTCAAGGGTATCCTGATTTTCATATACCTCTGTGAGACATTCTGCGGATGCATCATTATAGTTTATGTTTGGCGAGTATCCAAGCAGCTCGAAACCTCTGAGTGCCGGACATTTGCCTGTCTGTTCGTATATATAGTCAATCTCCTCCATAGAATTGGTCTGTGTGTGCTGACCTGTTATTATCTTTTTACCAGAAATCTCCGATAAATAATCCAGCAGATTCTGTGCTGAATGCGATATGTGCTTGTTTGCTGCTTTCTGCATCTTATTTTCTCCTTCATTAGTATGTGTTTGATATGCTTTTATCATATACAAATAAATGTAATAATTGTATTATATAAAGAGCAAAAAATAGTATAAACCTATCATGATACAACTTGGATCGTAGGGGGAGACTGCTATGGAAATATTTGAGTACATTGATGAGATGAAACAGCCATATGATATATTTTACACAGATTGTGTGCATTCTGAATTGCACTGGCACTATTACAGTGAGATGCTTTATATAGTCAGCGGATCTATCCGGGTGATCTGCAATGATGGAGAGACGGTTCTCAGAAAAGGGGATATGTGCTATCTATATCCGCTGCAGCTCCACAGTATAAAGGCGGATAAGACCTGTAAGGAGCCGGTGAAGTATGCGGTCATAAAGTTTAATATGTATACACTGGGCATTCCCCAGACTTATATAAGGAAAATGTATGATTGCTTTGTATACAGGACGGAGACTACAGATTTCTGTATGGTTATAAGGTCTGAAAAACTAAAAGAAAGTATGGCAGATATTGTTCAGGATATATTTGAGGAGTATACGGAAAAGCGGGAGATGTACATGCTTGCGGTTCAGTCTGGGATATATAAGCTGCTCATCATCATGGCAAGACAAATGAAAACAAATGGAGATTTTAAGCATAAGAGGTCGGATGGTGATGTGTATTTCAATCACATACTGGAATATATAGATGCGCATTCGTCAGAACAGATAGAGGTTCAAGATCTGGCAGAAATGTGCAGTATGAGTTATTCACACTTTGCCAGATCATTTAAGGCTCGTTATGGAAGATCGTGTAAGGAATACATATTGTATATAAGGCTCAACAAGGCGCAGAACATGCTGCTGTATTCGGATTATTCCATGGAATATATCGCGCAGGAAAATGGTTTTTCGGACAGCAGTTATTTTATCCGTGTGTATAAAAAGTGGAGGGGAATCACTCCGAAACAGGAAAGGATGCAGAACAGACTTTAGTATCCCAATAGGGTGCAAATGAAACAGACTCACATGTGATCGAGACACAAGTGAGTCTGTTCATAAACCGATTATATTGTTGCCGTTGCGGACTTTGCACGGCTGATTTTATTTCCCCCGAATTTTCGTCTCAGCTGTTTCATAACCCACAGGTACGCAGGTATCAGGAAGAGATCAGCACATACCCATGCAAGCGGACTTCCTAGTGATACGCAGATGAAACCGAAATGAGGCACCAGCACGAAACCGGCAACAGAACGGGCAATCATCTCACATATGCCTGCAAGTATGGCGAAAGTCGAGTATCCAAGCCCCTGTATCATGAATCTTACGATATTCACAAGAGCCAGGAATATGTAGAATGCGGCGTTGATAACTACGAATTCATATATGTAGCCGATAAGCTCAATCTGTTCCTTCTTTACAAAGAGAAGTGCAAGCTGCTTTCCGAATACGATGGAGAAAGCCAGAGCCACGAGGGCATATATGATTCCCATCTTGATACAGGCTTTAAGTCCCTGATCAACACGGTCAAGACGTCTGGCACCAACATTCTGACCTCCGTATGTTGCCATGGTGGAGCCCATTGCATCGAAAGGACAGCACATGAACATGGAAATCTTGCTTCCTGCTGATACGGCTGCAACATATGTTGAACCCATATCATTGACTGCGGTCTGAAGAATGACACTGCCTATGGCGGTTATGCTGTACTGCAGGCCCATAGGCAGACCCATACCGCAGAGCTTAAGGCAGTGGCGCATGCTGAATGTCCAATCCTCTTTACTGAATTCAAGATACTTCAGTTTCTTTGTCATGTATATCGTACATATGATTCCTGACACTGCCTGTGAAGCTACTGTGGCAACTGCAGCTCCGGCGACGCCCATAGGAACAACAAGTATAAGATCAAGTATTATGTTGACAATTGATGAACCCACAAGGAATATGACAGGTGTGATACTGTCTCCGAGTGATCTCAGTATTCCGGCAGTCAGGTTGTAGAGGAAGGTTGCCGGAATGCCCAGGAATATTATAAATATGTATATATATGCATCATCGATGATATTCGAAGGTGTTCTGAGAGCCTTGAGTATCTGCATGGTAAAGATACTTACTGCCACTGTTATAACAGCAGCCAGTGCAACGGATGACCATATACTGTTGATTATATAAGCCTTAAGAGCCTTGAAATCCTTCGCACCGTAAGCCTGTGCAACAGGTATTGCAAATCCGTTGCAGATTCCTATACAGAAACCGAGTATCATGAAGTTGATGCTTCCGGTGGAACCCACAGCCGCCAGCGCGTCAGTCCCAAGCTTCTGCCCGACTATGACAGAATCTACCATATTATAAAACTGCTGAAATATCAGACCAAAGAGAAGGGGCAGACCAAAGTTCAATATAAGCTTTGAAGGCTTTCCTTCAGTGAGGTCTTTTGTGCCACTGATGCGCGCAATAAAATTCTTCATGTGATTCACCTCTCAAAATCTAGTTGTTTGTTTATAAATTGCTTGTTTTCACGATATCGTGTGTTTGCTAGTTAATCACCTTTTAATGATTTTATATATGGAAAAAAGGTGATTAAACGTGGTAAAATGTAAACACTTTTGTAATGCTGGAAACTTGATATATATTAGTCTCTGAACTAATATAAGTATAGTCGTAAAAGTGATGAAAAAAGAGAAAATAATTGTGCATAAAGCGCATGGATACAAACCAGGGTAATGTCGATAACGATAATGACCTGGCGGGGGATATGGAATGAGTAGAGATAGTGATAAAAAAAAGAACAATAAAAAACACAGAGAAGAGATTAGAAATATAAGCAGCATAGAGAATGGTACTTCGAGAGCCTACAGGCAGAAGGTGCTTGTCAGACAGGCTGGAAAGCTCGTGGACGAGCTGGAGCGCGCAAGGCGTGAAGAACAGGAAACTCAGGCAGATGGAATCATCAGACAGAAGGTAGTCAAGAGAAAGAGCACCAGGATAGCGTACAGGGTGGTTGGCATAATATTTGTACTGGCAGGTATAGCACTTGTGTGGTGGGCTATGGGAGGTCACTACAGAATGATAAAGGCTGCTATTGCGATTGCGGCCATGGCATATGGATTTTATGTGGTCAAGGCTTCATTTAGAAAGTCTGCATATGATATGACATATCTGTTTGGTCAGGATGTTGTAACGATCATTCAGAAGAGAGGCAGTAAGGTGATACCGTATGAGACTATTACAGGGTATATCATGATAGAGCCTGATCCTGAATTGAAGTATTATATAATTAAGTTTGACAGAGGCAGGGAGAGTTACATAGTTCCATTTGCCGGAGCAAAAGGCAAATGTGAGGCGGTATACGATATCCTGAGAGAGAAGGTAAGAACTGATGAAGAATAAAATACTTGAAAAGCTGCAGAACAGTGATGGATATGTGTCAGGACAGGAGCTCTGTGAGCTGTTGGGGGTATCCAGAACAGCGGTGTGGAAGAACATACAGGCACTCAAGAATGAAGGTTATGTGATCGAGGGCGTGAACAACAAGGGATACAGATTGGTGAGTGAGCCTGATGTAATGTCTGAGGAGAAGATCTCAAAGTATCTTGAGACCAGAACATTTGCCAGAAAGCTTTACTATTATGATGAGACGGATTCAACGAACACCCGTGCCAAGATAGTCGGGGAAACTGACTGTGTTCACGGAGCTCTGTTCGTGGCAAATGAGCAGACTGCAGGAAAGGGACGAAGAGGCCACAGTTGGAATTCTGATAAGGGCACGACAATATCCATGTCGTATCTGCTCAAGCCGGACATAGATATTTCCTGTGTGTCAAGGATAACTCTGGTGTCGGCGGTGGCACTTGCCAGAGCGTTCAGCAAGGTGGATGGAGTAAAGCCTCAGATTAAATGGCCGAATGATGTGTTGTCTGATGGAAAAAAACTGGTCGGAATCCTCACAGAGATGAGTTCCGAGGGAACTGACATAAGCTATGTTGTTGTGGGAATAGGCATAAACGTGTATAACCGAAGCTTCCCTGAGGACATAGCAGACAAGGCCACATCAATACTGCTGGAAAATGGCAAGGGCTGTGACAGGTCATGGTTCATTGCACAGGTGTCAAATGAATTTGAAAAGCTATATGACGAATTTATAAAGAATAAGGACCTGGGATTCCTTGTTGATGAGTACAACAGTTATCTTGTGAACAGGGATAAGCAGGTGTATGTAATAGAGGGGGATAAAAAGACAGAGTACACGGCGCTTGGACTTTCAAAGGATGGCGGACTTCTGGTGAGGGATGCCGATGGCGAGGTTCACGATATAATATCCGGGGAAGTATCCGTGAGAGGAATATATGGATATGTGTAAGGCTGAAAAAAATAGCTGATCAAGAATATGGTTATAGGGCTTAAGAAAATTAATAATTGGTATGTATAATTCAAAAAAACTAGAAATATAGCCCCTTATAGTTTATAATCGGCAGTGAGTATATAACAAAACTTAGAAAACACAAAGATGGAGGACATAAAACATGGAAAAGATTCAGATGACCACACCACTTGTAGAGATGGATGGAGATGAGATGACCAGAATTCTCTGGCAGTATATCAAGGATGAGCTTATTTATCCATTTATCGATCTCAAGTCAGAGTACTATGACCTTGGACTTGTACATAGAAATGAGACAGATGACAAGGTAACATTTGACTCAGCATACGCAACACAGAAGTATGGCGTAGCTGTAAAGTGTGCTACTATCACACCTAATGCGGCAAGAGTTAAGGAGTACAATCTCAAGGAGATGTGGAAGAGCCCTAACGGAACCATCAGAGCGATCCTTGATGGTACAGTGTTCAGAGCACCTATCGTAGTAAAGGGAATCGAGCCATGTGTTAAGAACTGGAAGAAGCCTATCACCATCGCAAGACATGCATATGGTGATGTATACAAGAGCGTAGAGATCGATGTTCCAGGTCCTGGAACTGCAGAGCTTGTATTCACAGGCGATGACGGACAGGTTATAAAGGAGACTATACATAAGTTTGATGGCCCTGGTGTTCTTCAGGGACAGCACAACGTGGACAAGTCTATTGAGAGCTTTGCAAGAAGCTGTTTCAAGTATGCGCTTGATACCAAGCAGACACTGTGGTTTGCCACAAAGGATACCATATCAAAGAAGTATGACCATACATTCAAGGATATCTTCCAGGAGATATTCGATGCAGAGTATAAGGAGCAGTTCGATGCAGCAGGTATTGAGTACTTCTACACACTTATAGATGATGCGGTTGCCCGTGTTATGAAGAGTGAAGGCGGTTACATCTGGGCATGTAAGAATTATGATGGAGATGTAATGAGTGATATGATCTCATCAGCATTTGGTTCACTTGCCATGATGACATCAGTTCTCGTATCCCCTGATGGAAAGTATGAGTACGAGGCAGCACACGGAACAGTTATGAGACATTACTACAAGCACCTTGCCGGTGAGGAGACATCAACCAACTCAGTTGCAACTATCTTCGCATGGTCAGGAGCACTCAGAAAGCGTGGAGAGCTTGATGGAATCCAGGCACTTCAGGATTTTGCAGACAAGCTCGAGGCTGCAACCATCAAGACTATAGAAGATGGCAAGATGACAAAGGATCTGGCTCTCATCACAACTCTCGAGAACCCAACAGTCCTCAACAGTGAGAACTTTATCAAGGCTATCAGAGAGACACTTGAGGGTATGCTCTAAGAATGAAATTGTGTAACGGGCTGATTACAGACGTTGCTTTTAACGGGATATCACCTTTATTCATACAAATGGATAAAGGTGATATTTTTATGCCATTGTGTAAAATGTGGCATTGGGTTAAAATAGCTTATATAGCATGCCTATAGCAGCATGCATATAGTAGTTTGTCTATCTGAGTGTAGCGTATAAGATAATGAGGAGTTGCATTTATGAGAATTGAGCATGTTGCGATGTATGTGAATGATCTTAAAGCTGCGAAGAATTTTTTTGAGAAATATCTGGGAGCATCAGCAAATGAGGGATATCATAATAAAACGACGGACTTCCGTTCATATTTTCTCACATTTGATGATGGCGCAAGGCTTGAGATAATGAACAGGCAGGGAATGGATGATTCTGAAAAGACACTTAACAGAACCGGATTGATACATATAGCATTCAGTGTGGGAAGCAAAGAAAAAGTTGATGAGCTTACCAGACAGCTTGCGGAGGATGGCTATGAGGTGACAAGTGGACCGCGGACGACAGGCGATGGATACTATGAGAGCTGTGTGGTCTGCATAGAGGATAATCAGATAGAGATAACGGTATAGGAATGACAGAATAGGAGGTAAAAGACAATGGATAATCAGGTATTAGAGGTAATAAAAAAGAGAAGCTCAGCGAGAGCATACAGTGATGAAGAGGTTATGAAGGAGCAGCTTGAGAAGGTCATCGAGGCTGGGCTTCAGGGACCTACAGGTATGAATAAGAAAGAGATACATTTTACAGTTGTTAAGGGTGATGCTCCAATTCTGGAAGAGCTTGATGCAGAGAAGCGTGCACTTCGCGGACAGGATAAGCAGCCTCACAATTTCTATTATGAGGCTCCGGTGCTCATATTCTTAAGCGCTGAGGATGACTTCAAGTGGAGCAAGGTGGATTCAGGAATTGCAGTTCAGAATATGGCTATAGCGGCAGAGAGCATGGGGCTCGGAAATCTGATAATCGGTTGCGTGTATGATGCACTTCACGGGGAGAAGAAAGCATATTTTGACAAGGCACTTGCAATACCGAAGGGATATTCATTCCAGATAGCTCTTGCCGTTGGACACAAGACTGACAACAAGACACCACATGATTACGATGTTGCTGCGCAGGTAAGTTATCTGTAGTATATATGGGGAGGATATTGCGTATGGGAAAACTTGTAATGGGGTATTGAGACTGCCCATATTGTAGTACGAAACATATAGAAGGAACGAAGCGTGAGTGTCCGTCCTGCGGAAAGCCGAGGGGACAGGAAGTTAAGTTCTATATGGATGGAGTGCGGTATTTGTCCGCGGAGGAGAGTCAGACAAAGGGAAAAGGTGCCGACTGGTTATGTGATCATTGTGGCAATTACAATTCAGCTCTTAACACACGGTGCAGCAGCTGCGGTGCTGAACGAGGTGCGAAGGATAAGGGGTATTTTGACGTCAGGAAAGAGCAGGACGCAAGGAATGCCAGGAATGCATCAGGTACAGGAACGGCTGCCGACGGACAAAAAGGCGGGCAGGGCAATCGGAAAAGAGGACATTCATTTGGAGCATGGAAGATAGTGCTGATCGGCATGCTTGTGATAGCGGCTATAATCGGACTTACGGCGATCATAGCCATGCCAAAGAAGAGGACAGTCACAGTCAGGGATATGACATGGAAGACCAGTGTTGATGTGGAGAAATATATTCTGTGTGATGAAGACGACTGGGAACTCCCCGAGGGTGCCACGCTAAAGACCACGAAACAAGAGGTGCACCATACTGAACAGGAATATGTTGGTGAGCGTGAGGAGACCTATGATTCATATGAGGTGATAGGTTCCCATGTGGAGTACAGCTATGAGGACAATGGAGATGGAACCTTCTCTGAAGTTGCAAATGATGTGGACGATTATGGATATGTGACGAGAACGAGGTCTGTTCCGGTGTATAGAGATAAGCCTATATACAGGACGAAGTATTATTATACAATATGGCGGTGGAAGTACGACAGGACGGAGACCGCCGAGGGCGGTGGAAAGACACCGGAATACCCAGATCCCCAGCTCACAGACAAGGAGAGGCTAGGGAAAAAATCAGTTGAATATGAAGTCACATGTGAAGTGAAGGATAAGGAAAAGACATATAAAGTTGAAAAGTCTATATATGACAAACTTGACATAGGTGAGACATATAAAGTCAAGGCTGACTCTGAGGAGATAGTGAGTATCATAGAGTAGAGACTTAAGAACACGGAGGCGGGCAAAAGTGACAAAGCAGTCAAAGCCTGGTAAGGATAAAAATTCAGATATTGAGAGATATCCGTATCTGGTGGTTGAGCTGTCAGGACAGATTGCGGGATATGCTTATGTGGGACCATTTCATGACAGACCGGCGTATGACAGGTCCGTGGAGACATCGATATATGTGGATAGGAATATAAGGCATATTGTTGATCCTGAGAGACCATTCTGACCTGCCTGGCTCATCCCCGGATGGATAAGACATAGTGAAAATTATGTCGAATCTGTTCGGGGATTTTTTTATTATAACGAATATGCGGGAAGTCTGTTGAATACTATGTATTTGAGACGAAATAGTTAAGGCGGACATTGAATGAGAGGTAACCATGATAATGGGATGTGCTTTCAGACTATGCAGCTCATAGCAGTTGCAGTGGCGATGGTTTTTGTGCTTTGCGTGACGGCGGGGACTATAGGAGCACTTGCAAAGGCGGACGATGGCAGTTATATGCTGCAAAGCAGCTCTGCAACGGAGCTAATGGGGGACTTTGGTGTGATATGTTTTGACACACTGTATGCACAGACACATCTTCACAGTAACTTTATCACAAGGACACTCAGTGCAAATTCAAACTCGGGACTCAGAAATTCGTATGGAGTATATGAGGAATTCTACTTTGAAAATGCTGAACGGATGTGTGGCTGTGTGTCGGATGCAGGAACTGATATGCTTTATACAGGAGCGGAAGTCAGGAGAGCAGATGGCGGTGAAATATATATCCGCATGAATGATGGTACCCAGACAAAGCTTGACAGTCCGGCAAATGTCAGAACCGATGCAGAAATTGAAGATGATGGTGAATATTCTAAATATGCAGATATGGCTGATATACAGAGAAAGTTTATTGACTATAGTCAGAAACTTAGGACTTATGCAGACACAGAGGGTACTGTGGATGTTGATATAACAGGTGATATGAACGATAGAAGAGTGTCAGTAAATGGTAGCGGACTGCATGTGGTATCCATGGATTACAGTCAGCTCGCCGCGGGCACAAATCCGATATATTTTGAGTTCCCGGATTATGGTGATGATACGGTGCTGCTCATGAATATTGATCTGGCAGGTATCCAGGATGCTGTTCTGGGCGATCTGATACTTGGAAGCAAGGGCGATGCAAAGGCAAACGATAATGGTAATTTTTATAATGCCTACAACAGAATGTATTTTAACTTCTATGACAGCTCGGCAGCAGATGGACAATTTGGCGGAAGCATAACATTTGCGGGCAGGGGATTTGGAACAGTGATAGCTCCAGAGGCAGCGGTAAATCTCGGACACAACTGGGATGGTTGTGTGGTGAGTGAAGTATTCTCAAACGGAGGAGAGTTCCACAGAGTACCGGGAAATGATTTCCTGGATGAAGAGCCAACGACAGAGGGTACGACGACCGAAGATACGACAACCGAAGATACGACAACGGAGGGCACGACAACCGAAGACACAACCACGGAAGACACAACGACAAAGGATACGACAACGGAAGATACCACAACAGAAGACACGACGACAGAGGACACGACAACAGAATCAACAACAGGAACAACAACAGAGGATACCTCAACAGAAACTACGACGGGTACAACTACAGAGTCGACCACGGAACGTACTACATGGAGTACAACAGGAACAACAAACACCATGACAACAACACGTAACACTCCTCCGGGCAGACATCCAGATACAGGTGATCGGCTGCCTGTAAAAGAAACGGCAGTTGTGGTTATTCTGGCTCTTATGGGAAGTGCAGGGATATTAATATATAAAAAAATAAGAAAGTAGACATATTCTATTGAAATAGGACATAGAGCTGGGCTACAGCACCGCCATGTATGCAGCGTTTTACATGGCGGTGTTTTGCGTAATACAGGTAAAAATGCCCATAGTCTTGCATAATATCCCAGGATGTGATATATTTTAGAGGAATTTTGTGGTACAAAATACCATGGCGGGAGAATGTGTTTACATTATTTGACACAGAATAATAAGAAGGCACATTCTTTATTTTTGCTCATTAAAGATAGGAGAACAAGAACATGACGATAACTGATGAAACAATTGATTATGTTGGAATCCTTGCAAAGCTTGAGCTCTCCCCGGAGGAGAAGGAGCAGGCAAAGAAGGATATGTCAGACATGCTTGATTATGTCAGCAAACTGAATGAACTTAATACAGACGGTGTGGAGGCTATGAGCCATACATTCCCATACAACAATGTGTTCCGTGAGGATGTTGTTGTAAATGGAGACGACAGAGAGAACATGCTGAAGAATGCGCCAGAGCAGAAGGATGGCTGCTACAAGGTGCCAAAGACATTTGACTAGGAGGTAGGCTGAAGTGAATTTAATGGGTATGACGGCTGTAGAGCTGGGAAAAGCTATTAAAGATGGACAGGTGAGCGTAGTTGAAGCGACACAGGCCTGTCTTGACAGCATCGAGGCGTGCGAGAAAGATTATAATAGTTTTGTCACGGTTGATCGTGAAGGAGCACTTGCCCAGGCGGAGGAAGTGCAGAAGAAGATAGATGCGGGAGAGCTCAATGGTCCTCTTGCAGGAGTTCCGATAGCAATAAAGGACAATATGTGCCAGGAGGGTGTGCAGACAAGCTGTTCATCCAAGATTCTGTCAAATTTTGTTCCGACATATACTGCTGAGGCCGTTGTGAAGCTCAAGGAAGCAGGAGCGGTTATAGTAGGACATACCAACATGGATGAGTTTGCCATGGGAAGTACAACCGAGACATCATATTTTGGTGAGACAAGAAATCCATGGGATACAAATAGAGTTCCAGGTGGTTCATCAGGTGGATCAGCGGCAGCAGTTGCCGGTGAGGAGGTGCCATGTGCCCTCGGTTCAGATACCGGTGGATCCATCAGACAGCCGGCTTCATTCTGCGGTGTTACCGGAATCAAGCCAACCTATGGAAGAGTGTCAAGATACGGACTTATAGCATACGGTTCATCACTTGACCAGATCGGACCACTTGCGAAGAATGTAGAGGACTGTGCGACGATCCTTGAGATCATATCACAGTATGACAAGAAGGATTCAACATCAGTTAACAGAGATGACAATGATTTTACAAGCGCACTTGTGGATGATGTGAAAGGCCTTAAGATCGGTCTTCCAAGAGACTATTTCACAGAGGGACTTGAGCCTGAGATAAAGGAAGCCGTGTATGGAGTAGCTGAGACTTTGAAGGCAAAGGGAGCTATTGTTGAGGAGTTTGATCTTGGAATGGTTGAGTATGCTATTCCTGCTTACTATATCATTGCATCGGCGGAGGCAAGTTCTAACCTTGAGAGATTCGACGGTGTAAAATATGGTTACAGAACACCAGAGTACACAGATCTTCACAACATGTACAAGAAGAGCCGTTCAGAAGGATTTGGCCCTGAGGTCAAGAGAAGAATCATGCTCGGTTCATTTGTGCTGAGTTCAGGTTATTACGATGCATATTATGTAAAGGCCCTCAAGGCAAAGGCTCTCATCAAACAGGCGTATGACAAGGCGTTTGAGAAGTATGATATCATTCTCGGACCTGTTGCACCTACAACAGCACTGAAGATGGGAGAGTCACTCTCAGATCCTATCAAGATGTATCTGGGAGATGTGTACACAGTCCCTGTAAATCTTGCAGGACTTCCAGGAATATCACTTCCATGTGGAACTGACAAGAATGGAATGCCTATAGGTGTGCAGATGGTTGGAGATGCATTTGACGAAAAGACCATTATCAGGGCAGCGTATGCATTTGAGCAGACTAGAGAGTACAAGAGACCTGCACAGGTTTCAGAAAGGGGGCTGTAAGAGATGGCAAAGACATATGAGACAGTCATCGGACTTGAGGTCCATGTAGAGCTTGCGACCAAGACAAAGATATTCTGCGGCTGCAGCACAGCATTTGGAGGAGCTCCGAATACACATACATGTCCTGTATGTACAGGAATGCCGGGCTCACTTCCGGTACTTAACAAAGAGGTTGTAAATAAAGCGATTGCGGTCGGTCTTGCAACCAACTGTACGATCACACAGAACTGTAAGTTTGACAGAAAGAACTATTTCTATCCTGACAACCCACAGAACTACCAGATATCACAGCTCTACTATCCAATATGCAGGGACGGTAAGGTTGAGATAGAGGTTGACGGTGTCAAGAAATATGTGAGGATCCATGAGATACATATGGAGGAGGATGCAGGTAAGCTTGTCCATGATCCATATACAGACAGCTCACTTGTGGATTTCAACCGTTCAGGTGTGCCTCTTATAGAGATAGTATCTGAGCCTGACATGAGATCTGCGGAGGATGTAATCGCATATCTTGAAAAGCTCAGGGAGACGATACAGTATCTCGGAGCTTCAGACTGTAAGCTGAATGAGGGATCCATGCGTGCTGATGTCAATCTTTCGATCAGAGAGGTTGGCTCAGAGGAGTTTGGCACACGTACAGAGACCAAGAACCTGAACTCATTCAAGGCCATTGCCAGAGCCATAGAGAATGAGAGAGAGAGACAGATCGATCTCATCGAGTCTGGTGAAAATGTTGTCCAGGAGACAAGAAGATGGGATGATACTAAGGAGTATTCATATCCTATGAGATCCAAGGAGGACGCACAGGATTACAGATATTTCCCTGATCCTGACCTTGTACCTATCCACATCAGCGATGAGTGGCTCCAGCAGGTAAGGGATGCACAGCCTGAGTTCAGAGACGAGAAGAAGATAAGATACAAAGAGGAATATGCGATTCCTGACTATGATATAGACATCATCACGGCCTCCAAGAAGCTGGCAGATCTGTTTGAGGACGCGATTGCACTGGGAGCACCTGCAAAGAAGGTTTCCAACTGGATCATGGGAGAGACCATGAGACTGATGAAGGAGAACAGTGTTGATGCGGAAGACCTGAAGTTTTCAGCGGAGAATCTTGCGAAGCTCATCAAGCTTGTTGATGACAGGGTTATCAATGGCGGTGTTGCAAAGGAAGTGTTCGAAAAGATATTTGCAGATAATATAGATCCTGAGAAGTATGTCAAGGATAACGGACTTGCAACTGTTCAGGATGACAATGCACTTAAGGAGGCATGTCAGGTAGCCATAGATAACAATCCAAAGGCTGTTGATGATTACAGAGGAGGCAAGGAGAAGGCTCTCGGAGCACTTGTCGGACAGGTTATGAAAGCTATGAAGGGTAAAGCAGATCCTGGATCTGTCAACAAGATGCTTAGGGAGATGCTATAAATATGGAAGAAAACAGAAGAGTTAGAAAGAGGGACAGATACAAACGTCTCATAACAGTGGGTGAGGCCTGTGTACTCATCGCTGTGGAGCTGGTGCTGTTTGGACTCATGTGGTACCGGGACTATGAGGTAACGCTTACGCTTCCGTTCTGGAGAAGAGGAAACTGGGCAGTTATCGGAATGTATGGAATAATCATCATACTTTTCACCAAGCTTTATGGTGGTTACAGAGTCGGATTCTTCAGACTGCTTGATATAGTTTACTCACAGCTGCTGGCTCTCGTGTGTGCCAATGTAGTTGGTTACCTGCAGCTCTGTATAATCTGTCGTGACTATGTAAATCCAGTACCATTGTTAAAGGTAACCGGGCTTGAAACGATAGTGATATTGATTTGGATATTTGCGTGTAGATTTTTGTATGCGAAGATGTATCCGCCAAGGCATCTGCTGCTGGTATATGGATATAAGACTCCGATAGAGTTCATAGACAAGATCAATGCCCGTAAGGACAAGTATGTAATAGAAGACAGAATACATGTCAGCGAGGGCGAGCAGGCGATCAAGGAGAAGATACTCCAGTACGATGGAGTAATCATTTGCGAGACAAAGGCTTATATAAGAAATGAGCTTGTGAAGTATTGTTTTGAACACTCCATCAGATCGTATGTTGTGCCAAAGCTTTCCGACATAATCATATTAGGAGCTGAGCCTATTCATTTGTTCGATACGCCTATCCTCTTATCACGAAATCAGGGACTTACCGGTGACGATATGATCATTAAGAGGATCATGGATGTTATATGTGGATTTATACTGCTTGTCATAGCTTCACCATTTATGCTCATATCAGCACTTGCGATATGGCTGTATGACAGAGGACCGGTATTCTACAAGCAGGACAGACTGACACTGAATGGCAAGGTGTTCAAGATCATCAAGTTCAGAAGTATGAAGATGGACTCCGAGGCAGGTGGAGCACAGCTTGCAAAGAAGGATGATGACAGAATAACCCCTGTGGGAAAATGGCTCAGAAAGCTGCATCTTGATGAACTGCCACAGCTTTTCAACGTACTCAAGGGTGATATGTCACTTGTCGGACCGAGACCTGAGAGACCGGAGATCGCCGAGCTTTATAAAAAGACATTCCCTGAGTTTGACTACAGACTCAAGATGAAGGCCGGACTTACGGGATATGCACAGGTTTACGGCAAATACAACACAACCCCTAGAGATAAGGTTAAGCTGGATCTTACCTATTATGAGCAGTATTCAATATGGCTTGATCTCAAGCTGATGCTCCTGACGGTAAAGATCATGTTCCAGAAGGAGACATCAGAGGGAATCGCATCAAATATGACCACGGCACTCAGGGATGGCGAGAAGGTACAGATACCTTCACCTGTAAATGTGAAGCCGGAAGGGCTTGATGAGTCTGAGGATGCATTCTATGACCTCGGAAAGACTGTGCAGAAAACAGATAAATAATAAGCGATATATATCGATGTAGGTGTGTGTGATGACTGGAGAAAAAGTATCGGTGATAATTCCGGCGTATAACAGCAGCAGAACCATTTATTCTGCGGTGGATTCAGTTATGAAGCAGGGGATTCCTGTGGAGGTCATAATAGTTGATGACTGTTCGACGGATGATCTGACAGGAGCACTTGATGGATACGCGGAAGATGACCGTGTGAATATCATCAGAAATGAAAAAAATATGGGAGTTGCAGCTTCGCGTAACCGCGGGGTTGCGGCTGCAACTTGCAGATACGTTGCATTTATAGATTCGGATGATCAGTGGCAGCCTGATAAACTGGCTAAACAGTTGAAGCTTATGGAGCAGACAGGTGCGGTTCTGTGTTCTACGGCCAGGGAGCTTGTGAACGAAGACGGATCCAGAACGGGAAAAGTGATCGGAGTTCCTGAAAAGGTCACCTATAAGATGCTGCTCAGAGGAAATGTGATCAATTGTTCATCGGTTGTGATGGACAGACAGGTTGCACTCAGATATCCGATGGGCAACGACGATATCCATGAGGATTATATTTGCTGGTTGCAGATACTGAAGGAATACGGAAGCTCGGTTGCGATAAATGAGCCGTTGCTATTATACAGGCAGATGAGAAACAGTAAGTCTGGTTCAAAACTGTCGTCTGCAAAAAAGACATTTGCCGTATACAGAAAAGTTGGATATGGAGTTATAAGAAGCTGCTTTTACTTCATGTGTTATGCGGTAAATGGTGTTGTAAAATATCTGTTCTGATAGGAATAAATTATATGGCGGAGAAAAGAAATGACGGATGGCAATAAGAAGAGAGGCCCGGGAAGGCCGACGGAAAAGAGAAAAGATACGATCCTGAGACTTAGGATAGATACAGATACTCATCGGAAGCTCAGTGAATGTGCGGCGGTGCGACAGGTATCTATGTCAGAGCTTGTCAGGGAAGCGATAGATGAGATATTCCGAAGAGAAAAAGAAAAACAGCAGAAGAATGAGGCAGAATAAAAATAACAGGTCGATGGCATATACCATCGACCTGTTATTTTGTTATATATTCATGGATTAAAGTGTGTAGCCGTTCTTTTTGAGGAGCTCTCTGGCTGAGTCTATAGAATCATTTCCTGTAGCATTCTTTATAGGAGCAAATTCCTTCTCTCTGTCGACCTCAAATGGAAGACATGTTCCCATATAAGCGATCATATCGAGAGCCAGTGTCTCAAATTTGTAGCCGTTTGGCTCTGATGGCTTGACGATCTCTCCATCCTCACCGACATAAGGGATAGCCTTCTTGACGATGTGGAGAGGCATACTTTCATTCATGATCTTCATCAGTCTGTCAACCGGGAAGATATAGTTTAATGTAACTCCATAGTTGTAAGCGTAATCGCCGTTGGCATCGCGCTCATCACGCATGGCATCTGTGAGTTCATAATACTCGACGATATATGGCTTTCCGTGGTTAGTACACAGGACGCCAACCTTCTCGTCAGGGTATGCTTTTTTGACAACCTTTCCGCCGGAGAGGAAGCCCTCTGTGAGAACTGCTCCGAGGAATACTGGGTCTGCAATTCTCTGAAGTACATTGTCAACTGAGAATACATTTATATATTTGATTCCGTATTTCGTGAGCTTGTCGAGGTGGCCGGCCTTGCAGAGGGATGAGAACCATCCACCGTTGCCGTTAGGAGACATGGCAACCTTTCCCTTCTCCTCGAGATATATCTTGCCGTTGAAGTCCACTGAAGGAACCATTTCCTGTTTAAAGAAATGAACATATTCAGGATTGTAACCGAAGTAGTCATGCTCTTTGAAGAATGATGTTGTGTCATCGTGGTTCTTCTCATTGGTCATGATGAAGAAATGGATCCAGGTATCTGCCATCTTCACAATATCGAGGGTGTGCTCGATGAGAAGCTGGAATATAAACATATCCTTGGTGACACCGACGTTGAAGGTTCCCTTAGGACCGGAGAATCCAAGACGGGTGCCCTGACCACCTGCCAGGAGGACCAGTGCCAGATCGCCAGCTTTGATGGCTTCAAGGCCTGCGTTCTTGTATATATCATATTTTTCTGCAATGCTGTCCATCTGGAGAGCTGCAACGGGAGCGATATCAGAATCACTTCCTGATGAATTGTGTCCGATCATATCGATAAGTGAGAAATCAATTTCACTGATCTGGTTCAGGAGTGTTGCCTGTTCAGCCTCGCTGAGAGTATCATAATACTTTAATAAGTGTAGCTGTCCTTTTTCTTCGAGAAGCTTGTAAGCGTTTTCGTAATTCATAAAAATCTCCTTAATAAATGTGTAGTTTGTATTTATTTTCTCTATCCGTGTATAATCCCTAAATTAATGATATTTCTTCTTGATCTCAATAGTGTCTGTGAATACCTTCCAAATGTCCTTGATCTTGATCCTTCTTCCATCTGCTGCATCGTCCCTGCTGTAATTCAGGACGATAGGAGCTTCGGATATCGAATATCCCTGTCTGTGTGCAGCCACAAGGATTTCAATATCAAAAGCATAGCCCGATATGGAAAGGTTCTCGGCAATCGGCTTTATGACTTCTGCTTTGAAAAGCTTTATACCGGTCTGGGTGTCATGGATACCAAGATGAAATAGCATTTTGAGCATAATATAATAGCTGTAGCTCATGACTCTTCTAATAGGAGGATAATCAAGCTTGGATTCAGGGTGAAGCTTTGATCCTATGACTATGTCAGAACCGGTGTCCCTCATCTGCTTCATAAATGGCTTGAGAAGAGATGGACTCAGTTCAAGGTCTGAATCAAGGAATGCTATATATTTGCCGGAAGCTTTGGCAATTCCGGTTGTGATAGCATGTCCCTTTCCCTGATTGACATCATATCCTGTATCTACAATATGAGAATCCATTTCGGCTGCCTCGGCAATAAGTTTGCCTGTGGAGTCCTTGCTGCCGTCATTCACAGCGATTATCTCATAACGATGAAGAAAACGGCTGAGTATTCGGCTAGTCTCAAGAAGATTATCTTTGATGTGCTGTTCTTCATTGTAGGCGGGCATAACCACCGACAAAGTAATATTGTTATTATCCATTTCTTGCTCCTTAAAAAATAAGCATTGATATTTAGACATTATTAATACGAGTATACTTTTTTATACATCATGTGTCAAATAAAATAGTGTTAATATGAAGGTGTTTATACTAATTAAGATATAATACATGTTGTAAAAGGAAAAAATATAATGTATTATAGAGCGAGGTAACGACATTTTTAGATATTTGAAAAAGGAGTTCCAATGGATAATAAGAAGAAAAATGGAATGAGATCCAGGTACGATGAGGACATGGATTGGCTGGATGACGATGATGATTATCTTGATGATGGTGGATTGATAGGATCATTGTTGTTCGGGGATAAAAAGAAGAAAGAAAAAAGGCGTGATCCTGAGCCGGAGAGAAAGGCTGATAAGAGACCGGAAAAGAAGCCGGAGAAGAAGACTCAGAAGAATATTTCCAGACCTGTGAAGCCGGAAGAGAATTATGACGAGTATTATCACGAGGACAGCAGGGCAAGAAGAGTGAAGAGTGAGGCCCGGGCAAAGCAGAGACAGACCGGACAGCCTGTAGCAGACAGAGCTGTGGACAGAGGTCCGGTGAAGAGGACACAGGGCACTGTACCGAGGACACAGAGCAATAAGAGTACCGTGCAGAGACCTTCAAAAGCTGCCCAGAGACCACGCAGGAGTATACAGAGCACAGGAAGCTCATCTGTGAACAATCTGCTCAGAGAAGTTGACAATATTGAGACAGATGTGCAGACAAGACATGAGGAGCTTAGACGTGAGGCGTGGGAACGCACCCAGAGAAATGTTGCAAAGGCAAAGGCTGAGGTTGAGAGGCTGGAGCTCGAGAGAGAGCAGAATGCCCGCGAAGAGGCAAGAAAGCTTAAGGTTCAGCAGGAGCTTGAGCGCCGCCAGCAGATGAAAGAAGCTGAGAAAAAGGAAGAGCCTGTTGAGGAAGATAACAAGATCACTGAGCCGCAGGAGAGTGATGCGGAAGTTGTAGAAACTGCCACACAGCCAGTAGAAGAGCATGAACAGAAGACTGAGCCGGCAGATATTCTGGAGAAGAATACGGAGCCTGTCCTTGACGATGAGGTCGAGGAAGCTGCAGAGGCAGAGCCTGTGGAAGAGGCTTCGACAGTATCATCCCGAAGAACAGATGACATGCTGGACATGGATGAGCTTGAGCGTATGGAGAAGGATATTGATGAGGATAAGCTCAGTTATTCGGAATCAGATACGGCTGATCTGGGACTTGGAGACATAGGCAAAGCATTGGGCTTCGATGAAGTGGAGCTTGAGGATGATGAGGAAGAGCCTGAGGAGGACGAGGCGTCAGACAGCGAAAAGTTCTTCAGGGCGAACCTTCTCGATGAGGCTGATCCAAAGGTTGTCAATCCGGAGAGAAAGAAGCTTAACATCAGTACAAGAGTGTGGGCGATAGCGTTCTTTGTCCTGCTTGCACTGTTTATACTCATATGTATAATATATGTCAAGAATTATGCCAGAATGAAGTACAATGAGATGGATATCAATGAGATAAGTGCAGATCAGATACTTGTCAATGACGGTGTCAAGGATGCGACCAAGGGATATCGTGCCATTGCACTCTACGGAGTGGATTCCAGAGATTCGAATATGAATGCAGGAACTAACAGTGACAGTATAATGATAGTGAGCATCAATGAGAGCACCAAGGAGATCAAGCTTGTATCTGTATACAGAGATACTCTGATGGAGATAGCAAGCGGTTCTATGGATACCACACAGAAGGTGAATTACGCATACCAGCTCGGCGGTGCGGTTACAGCCATCAACACACTGAATACCAATCTCGACCTGAATATCACAGATTATGTGGCAGTTGATTTCAGTGCAATGGCAAGTATAATCGATGCTGTTGGAGGCGTTGATGTCAAGGTCATTGATGAAGAGGTGAACAACTTCAATAAGAATCTTGCAGAGCAGATAAGCCTGTCAGGCAAATATTCATCAGGAATAACTGAGGCAGGAGAGTATACTCTTGATGGACAGCAGGCAGTTGCATATTCAAGAATACGATCCACTGGCCAGGGAGATATAACAAGAACCGAGAGACAGAGAATAGTCCTCATGAAGGTTATAGACAAGCTGCTCAGCGCAGACACAGGTTCACTTGATTCATTTGTTGATGTTTCATTTAAATGTATATCAACAAGTCTTAACAAGGACGATATACATGCTCTTGTCAAGAATGTGGCTGGATATAAGGTTGTAGATACCGCAGGATTCCCATTTGCATATGAGGCAAAGGAACTCTCGGACAAGGGTAACTGCCTTGTGGCTGCTGATATGGCATCCAATGTGGAGGCATTACATGAATATCTGTATGGTGCTGACAAATACGTCATATCAGGCACAGTAAAGCAGATAAGCAGCAATATAGAGAGCATATCAGGTGTTAAGTCACAGAAGGTCAAGGTGACGACGGAGGCTCCGGGTGATGGAATATCAGATGGAAGCGACGAGGATGGAGATCTTAGGACGATAACAACTCCTCCAAAGGGAATGATCGTCGAGGAATAAAAAACTAAACATAATAATTAAGCAAGGAAGCTTCATATATGGGGCTTCCTTTTTTTATGCATCGGAGACATTGAGATATGAGACATCCGATGCTTAAAGAAAGGCTACAACACAAAGAATTGTATATACATTACAGAGCATTGTTTTTTAATCGAAAACTGTCAGATAATTTATTGAAAAAAGTTGTTTACAAACAGTGTAAATGGTAGTAATATATCAAAAACGATAAACGACTTGAGAAAAATACAAAAATAGCAATATTTACTTGAGAAACAAAAGTTAAAATCAAAATATCGTTGCGAATGACAAAAACATGGAAAGGACGGAACAGGACATGATTGAGAATAAGAGAGCGGAGAATACCGGATTATACGACCCAAGCTTTGAGCACGATAACTGTGGTATCGGTGCCGTTGTCAATATCAAGGGTATAAAGACACATGACACAGTGAACAATGCACTCAAGATTGTTGAGAATCTTGAGCACAGAGCAGGAAAGGACGCAGAGGGCAAGACCGGAGACGGTGTAGGTATACTCCTTCAGATATCACATAAGTTCTTCACCAAGGCTTTAGCAGAGCTTGGATATGACCTTGGAAAGGAAGGCGATTATGGAATAGGAATGTTCTTCTTTCCACAGAAGGAGCTGGCGCGCAAGCAGGCTATGAAAATGTTTGAGGTCATAGTGGAGAAGGAAGGACTGGAGTTCATTTGCTGGAGAGAGGTTCCTACAACACCTGGAATCCTTGGCAAGAAGGCAATAGATGTCATGCCATGCATCATGCAGGCATTCATCAGAAGACCTGAGACAGTGAAGGCCGGTATGGACTTCGACAGAAAGCTCTACTTCGTCAGACGAATATTTGAGGAGAGCAATGATGACACGTATGTTCCATCACTTTCCAGCAAGACTATAGTATATAAAGGAATGTTCCTCGTCGGTGAGCTCAGAATGTTCTACAACGACCTTCAGGATCCTGACTATGAGTCAGCCATAGGACTTGTTCATTCAAGATTCTCAACGAATACAACGCCATCATGGCTCAGAGCTCATCCGTACAGATACCTGTGCCACAACGGCGAGATCAATACAATAAGAGGAAATGAGGACAAGATGATCGCCCGTGAGGAGACCATGGAGTCCACCATCATGCAGGATGAGATGTACAAGGTTATGCCTGTTCTTGATCCGGATGGATCGGATTCAGCAAGACTTGACAACTGTCTTGAGTTCCTTGTACTGAATGGAATACCACTTCCTATGGCAGTCATGATCACGATCCCTGAGCCATGGGAGAACGATAGAGCCATGAGTCAGGAGAAGAAGGATTTCTACCAGTATTACGCAACCATGATGGAGCCTTGGGATGGTCCTGCTTCTATATTATTCACAGACGGTGAGCTCATGGGAGCAGTTCTTGATAGAAATGGACTGAGACCATCGAGATACTATATCACAGATGATGATTACCTTGTACTTTCATCAGAGGTCGGAGTTCTGGACGTAGATCCATCCAAGATCGTAAAGAAAGACCGACTCAGACCTGGCAAGATGCTTCTTGTCGACACAGTGAATGGACGTCTTATATCTGATGAGGAGATCAAGGAGAAATACGCGCTGGCAAAGCCTTACGGAGAGTGGGTAGACAGCAATCTTGTACATCTCGCTGATCTGAAGATTCCAAATATCAGAGTTCAGGAGTATACAGACGAGGAGAGAGCAAGACTTCAGAAGGCATTTGGATATACCTACGAGGATTTCAAGAATACCATATATCCTATGGCAGAGAAAGGTGCAGAGGCAATCAGTGCCATGGGTACTGATACACCACTTGCAGTTCTCTCGAACAGCCACAAGCCACTGTTCAACTTCTTCAAGCAGTTATTTGCACAGGTTACAAACCCACCTATCGATGCGATCAGAGAGGAAGTTGTCACATCCACATCGGTATATCTCGGAAAGGATGGTAATATCCTCGAGGAGAAGCCGGAGAACTGTCATGTGCTGAAGATCAACCATCCAATACTGACAAATACGGATCTTTTGAAGATCAAGAATATGAATGTACCGGGACTTAAGGTTGCGACACTTCCGATTCTTTATTATAAGAACACATCCATGGAGAAGGCTCTCGACAGACTGTTTATCGAGGCCGACAAGCTCTACAGGGACGGTGTAAATATCCTCATCCTCTCAGACAGAGGTGTGGATGAGAACCATGTTGCAATACCATCACTCCTTGCAGTATCAGCTATGCAGAAGCACCTGGTAAGAACCAAGAAGAGAACAGCGGTTGCGATCATCCTTGAGAGTGCTGATCCAAGAAATGTACACCACTTTGCAACACTTCTCGGATATGGTGCATGTGCAGTCAATCCATATCTGGCAATAGAGACGATCAAGCAGATGGTAGATTCGCATCTGCTGAACAAGGATTTCAATGCGGCTGTCGATGATTACAACAGTGCAATATGCCACGGAATAGTAAAGATCGCATCCAAGATGGGTGTATCAACGATCCAGTCATACATGGGATCACAGATATTTGAGTGTATCGGTCTTTCAAAGGACGTTGTGGACAGATACTTTACAAATACAGTAAGCCGTGTTGGCGGTTCTGGTATAAAGGAGCTTGAGAAGACAGTTGATGATCTTCACTCATCAGCATTTGATCCGCTTGGACTTAACACAAACCTTGCCCTTACAAGCATCGGTGCACACAAGTTCAGAAGCGGCAAGGAGGAGCACCTGTACAATCCTGTTACTATACATCTTCTTCAGGAGTCTACAAGGCGCGGCGATTACAAGCTGTTCAAGCAGTACACAGCAGCGCTCCACGATGAGCAGAAGCCATTCCACCTGAGAGGTCTCATGGACTTCAAGTTCGCTGACAAGCCGGTTCCACTTGATGAGGTTGAACCAGCAAGTGAGATAGTCAAGAGATTCAAGACAGGTGCCATGAGCTACGGAAGTATATCACAGGAGGCACATGAGTGTATGGCAATCGCCATGAATGAGTTGGGCGGCAAGTCCAATTCAGGAGAGGGCGGTGAGTCGATAGAGAGACTTACGATCGGCAAGGATGGCAAGAACAGATGCTCAGCCATCAAGCAGGTTGCATCTGGAAGATTTGGTGTCACATCGAGATATCTTGTGAGTGCCAAGGAGATACAGATCAAGATGGCACAGGGAGCAAAGCCTGGTGAGGGTGGACATCTTCCTGGCGGAAAGGTATATCCATGGATTGCAAAGACAAGACTTTCGACACCGGGAGTAAGCCTTATCTCTCCACCACCACATCACGATATATATTCGATAGAGGATCTTGCACAGCTCATCTACGACTGCAAGAATGCAAACCGTGATGCGAGGATATCAGTAAAGCTTGTGTCTGAGGCTGGTGTAGGTACAGTAGCGGCCGGTGTTGCAAAGGCCGGAGCACAGGTCATCCTGATCTCAGGTTACGACGGAGGAACAGGTGCAGCACCTAACAACTCCATCCATTACGCAGGACTCCCTTGGGAGCTTGGACTTGCAGAGACACACCAGACACTTATCATGAATGATCTCAGAAATAAGGTCATCCTTGAGGCAGACGGTAAGCTGATGACAGGCCGTGACGTTGCGATAGCTGCAATGCTCGGAGCTGAGGAATTTGGATTTGCAACAGCACCGCTTGTAACAATGGGTTGTGTCATGATGAGGGTATGTAACCTTGACACATGTCCTGTCGGAATAGCAACTCAGAACCCAGAACTCAGAAAGAGATTCAGAGGTAAGCCTGAGTACGTGAAGAACTTCATGCTGTTCATAGCAGAGGAGCTTCGAGAGTACATGAGCAAGCTCGGCGTCAGAACAGTCGATGAGCTGGTTGGACGTTCAGATCTCCTCATGAGCAGCGACAGAGCAGATGAGAGAAATGTCATCCTTGATAAGATAATTAACAATCCTTATATAGATATGCCACAGAACAAGGTAAAGTATCACGAGAAGAATGTCTATGACTTCCAGCTTGAGAAGACAGTAGATATGAGAATTCTCATGAAGAAGCTTGGACCTGCACTTGAGAAGGGACAGAAGAAGAGCGTTGAGCTTGATGTGGTCAACACAGACAGATCTGTTGGAACGATATTCGGTTCAGAGATCACAAAGAAGTACGGCGAGTCATTTGATGAGGACACATACATCGTCAAATGCAACGGCGCCGGCGGACAGAGCTTTGGAGCATTTATTCCAAAGGGACTTACACTTGAGCTGGTGGGCGACAGCAACGATTACTTCGGCAAGGGTCTGTCAGGTGGTAAGCTGATAGTTTATCCGCCTCGTTCAGTTAAGTACAAGCATGAGGATAACATCATCATAGGAAACGTTGCACTGTACGGTGCCACAAGTGGTAAGGCATTCATCAACGGTGTTGCCGGCGAGAGATTTGCAGTTCGTAACTCTGGTGCCACGGCGGTCGTTGAGGGTGTTGGCGATCACGGATGTGAGTACATGACAGGTGGTAAAGTAGTAGTTCTTGGAACAACAGGCAAGAACTTTGCAGCCGGAATGAGCGGTGGTATCGCATATGTACTTGATATGGGCAACGATCTGTACAAGAGACTTAACAAAGAGATGATATCCATAGAGGCTGTGACAGACAAGTACGAGGTGAGCGAGCTGAAGCAGCTCATCATGGATCATGTAAATTATACAAATTCAGAGATAGGCAAGAGGATTCTTGAGGACTTTGAGGGATATCTTCCAAAGTTTAAGAAGATCATACCAAAGGATTACAAGAAGATGATGAATATGATAGTTGCATTTGAGGAGAAGGGTCTGAGCCGCGAGAAGGCAGCTATCGAAGCATTCTACAAGGTTAAGAACGGAGGTAAGTAGGAATGGGAAAACCAACTGGATTTTTAGAATATGAGAGAAAGACAAGCGCAGAGCTTGCTCCTAAGGACAGAATCAAGAATTTCAATGAATTCCACACTCCGCTTAGCCGTGATGAGCAGAGAAAGCAGGCTGCAAGATGTATGGACTGTGGCGTTCCATTCTGCCAGGCAGGTATGAACATATGCGGAATGACATCGGGCTGTCCGCTGAACAACCTGATCCCAGAGTGGAATGATATGCTCTATAACGACAATCTTGAGCAGGCATTTGCAAGACTCAGCAAGACCAACTGTTTCCCTGAGTTTACAAGCCGTGTGTGCCCGGCTCTCTGTGAGAAGGCATGTACCTGTAACTTAAACGGTGATCCAGTGTCGGTCCGTGAGAACGAGAGAGCCATCATAGAGTATGCATTTGCAAATGACCTTGTAAATGATAAACAGCCAAAGGTTCACTCAGGCAAGAAGGTGGCAGTCATAGGTTCAGGTCCTTCGGGACTGGCCGTGGCAGACCAGCTGATCGGCAGAGGCCACGACGTGACTGTGTATGAGAGAAGTGACAGACCGGGCGGACTTCTCATGTATGGTATCCCAAACATGAAGCTTGAGAAGCAGATCATAGACAGAAGAATAGATGTCATGAAGAAGAGAGGAATAAAGTTCGTACTGAACACAGAGGTTGCAACCGGAAAGGCATCTGCGAAGGCTGTGTGTCCGAAGGATGATCAGATGACAGGTTATCTTAAGAACAAGAACCTCAAGTATGTGAAGGCTGAGGATCTGCTCAAGGAATACGACGCAGTTGTGCTTGCCTGTGGTGCAGCCAATCCAAGAGATATAAAAGCACCTGGAAGGGATGCAAAGGGAATCTACTTCGCTGTTGATTTCCTCAAGACTACGACAATGAGCCTTGTAAATTCGGGCTTTGCTGACAAGCAGTTCGTGAATTGTAAAGGCAAGAATGTTCTCGTCATCGGTGGTGGTGATACAGGAAATGACTGTGTGGGAACAGCAGTCCGCGAGGGCGCTGTCAGCGTTACACAGCTTGAGATGATGCCAAAGGCACCTGATACAAGAACACCAGACAATCCATGGCCAGAATGGCCGAAGATCTGCAAGACAGACTACGGTCAGCAAGAGGCAATAGCAGTATACGGACATGATCCTAGAATATATGAGACTACAGTCAAGGAATTCATCAAGGACAAGGACGGAAATGTCAAGGCAGCCAAGTGTGTGAAGCTCGATTGGAAGAAGAATCCTGAGACAGGAAGAATGACTATGACAGAGATAGAGGGAAGCGAGTATATCGTTGACTGTGATGTGGTACTCATCGCAGCCGGATTCCTCGGATGTCAGACATATGTGGCAGAGAGCTTTGGCGTGGAACTCAACGAGAGAACAAATGTCAAGACTCCATGTCCAAACTCATATACAACAAATGTTCCAAAGGTATTCGTAGCCGGAGACATGCACAGAGGACAGTCACTGGTCGTATGGGCCATCCGCGAAGGCCGCGAGGCCGCCATGGCAGTAGAAGAGCTGCTGCTCGGATACACTAATTTGCAGTAGGATATACAAAATAAAAAAAATATCCCTAACACCACAGATATTGAGGTGTTAGGGATATTTTATTCTTTAAAGCAGGTGGTTTACCGGCAGGTACATAGGAAGTCCATCTTTGTACTGAAGGGAAACCTCACCTATTATAAGAGGTCTGAGATACGCTTCCATCTCAGGTGTGACATCATTCTTCTCAGGTGTGATCCACTCTAGTGGAATTGTCTTGGCTTGATTTGCGATGAGCGCTACATTTTCAGGCTCGATAATCCACTGGTAAGGGTCGTTTGACACTCTCTTTATGGTTGACATAACTGCGGTCATACCTTCGGCTGCATACTTTACGGCGGCCTGTCCAAGTGCAAATGACTCGTTGATATCTGTCCTTGAGGAAATATGCGCTGCACATCTCTGGAGGACATTGAGCTCGATGGAACGAACCTTTATATCCATTCTGTCCTTAACAAGACTCTCGAGAGCCTTGCCGGTTCCGCTGAGCTGGGCATGTCCGAACTTGTCTGCCACAGCAGAAGTTGCGCTGATGTAGTTGCCATCCTTATCATGTATACCCTCAGATACGGCCACGATGACACATCTTGAAGTCTTTAATACATTTTTGATGTCCTCTATAAACTGATCCTCATCGAAGTCTACCTCAGGAAGATATATGAGATGAGGAGCAGGACTGTAGTCATTTCTTGCCAGACAGGATGCAGCGGTGAGCCAGCCTGCATCACGGCCCATGATCTCCACGATGACAACACTTGGTATCTGGTAGATGTAAGTGTCGTGGGCAATCTCCAGCATGGTGGATGCAACATACTTGGCTGCAGAGCCAAATCCTGGAGTGTGGTCGGTATGGCACAGGTCATTGTCAATGGTCTTAGGGATGCCGACGATCTTCACATCCGATCCGATCTTCTTTGCATATTGGCTGAGTTTATCCACTGTATCCATAGAGTCGTTGCCACCGATATAGTAGAATGCAGCAACCTGATATTCCTCAAATCTGTCAAATATTATCTCATAAGGTTTTGAGTCAACCTCAAAATCAGGAAGCTTGTATCTGCATGAGCCAAGGTACATTGCAGGGGAGAGCTCCAGAGTATTTACCAGAGGAAATTTTGAGAGGGCCATGAGGGACAGATCTATGAAATTATTGTCCAGCACTCCCTGGATCCCGTGAATTGCACCGTAAACTCTGGTGAATTTGTTGCTTTTCTTAACTCCGTCTATGACACCTGCCAGCGAAGCATTTATCGCTACGGTAGGACCTCCTGACTGAGCTACTATACAGTTATCTTTCATTTTGTAAATCTCCTTTGAAAGGTTTTATTTTATTCTGGACTGCGCAGGAGTATGGTTATCTTTTTGCGGCCATAAACCATAAGTGCGTCCTTGATTATATCTTTGTTGGCATCGGTTGTGTGTATCTCAACAGTGTCCAGAAGCTTTTCGACATATGAGCACCAGAGGTCATAGATGATCTTCTGGTTCTTCTCACTGACAGGTGGAAGTGCAGCCTTTGCCTTTTCAAGATCGCAGTCAGCATCTGTCATGTAAATGAATGAATCAGGTGTGAGTGCTTCCTCACCGTATGCTGCGACAAATATTTCTTCTGTCCTGACAAATCCACAGTCATACATCTCAACTATGAGATCGTGGATACATTCATCGATATTATCGAAATAGTGGTAGTAACGGAGCAGATGAGCCTGATTCTCGTCTTCAATGTCATCATGGTTTATCCAGTACCCCTTGCTCTGGCTCTGTTCCTCCCTGATAGCCTCTTCCTGCATGAGATCGAGATCTCTCAGTGCCTCCTCGCGCTTATCGGCAAGCTTTCTTCTGACATACACCACAGTGATGACTATGAGTGCAAGCAGAAATACTCCGAGCAATACGCCGAATAACATTTGTAAGCTGGTTTTATCCATTTGGTGAACACCTGCCTTTCATGTTTGGAAATAATTATAAATTCCCATAAGTATCTACATTTTAACACAGGTAAGATTGGTATTTCAAGAAGGCATATAATGTCAATTATAGTGGTTAAAGTTCACGTGAAAAATTCTTGCAAGAGATGTAAAGGTAAGGTATAATGTGCTCATAGCTGAGATGTATTAAGTCTCTTGTGATTTTGAACCTACATTTGAATAAACGGGATTCCTATATCATTGTTATTGAAGTCAAGCCTCGTTATATAAGTTCTAGTGGAAGGCAGATATACAATTGCGGTTGCCCACCTAGCGCTGCTAGGACTCAAAAGCAAGGGCGCATTTCAGTTTATTACACAAGATGAAGAAGCAGCATGTATATGCTGCTTTTTCTCTGTATGTGGATATATTTGCGGAGAAATGGAGACAGGGGAATGCGAATAGATCAGAGGAAGAAATGGTATCAGAAGATCAAATACAATAAGAATTTTAAGATAGTGAGTTTCATAACTATAATTCTGGTATGTGTTGTCGGATATATGATGATAACAGGTAAAAACAGAGTAGGTGAAGAGACTGATGATAACAACGATGGCAATTCAGTGGAGACCATAGTTATAGAAGCTCCGGATGATCCGCTGGGAGATCTGAAGCAATATGTTGAAGCCGACACGGACAGTACAGAGATCGCGGAGTATGACTACACAATTCAGGGAGCAGGAACTGTGGCTTCAAAGAAGAAAGAGGATAAAGGCAGCAGCTCGTCCGGCACCGACAGAACCAGCGGGGGCAGCGGCTATGGCGGATCGTCAGTCGTTATATCCGGTATGGAGAACAGTGTCAGAGTCATCCTGACAAATGGCGGAGATTATTATCAGAGCTATGTGGAATTTACCTGCAGTACAGGATTTAACGTGACGAGCGATGGCAAGAAGAAAACCTACAAGGCGGATGAATTTGTATCACTTGGCAGCGACAACAAGGCCTCATCCATCATAGTTGAGCCTGAGAGTTCGGATGGAATGATAACAGTATCGAGTCTCAGCAAATCAAGCGGCACCCCGAGGTATCACGGAGCCCTTGAGATAACAAAGGATTCGTCGGGATACATGATCATCAATCAGGTAGATATAGAACAGTATCTGTATGGGGTAGTGTCAAGTGAGGTTTCATCGAGCTACAGCACGGAGGCGCTCAAGGCTATGGCAATCTGCGCCAGAGGATTTACATATAGAAAGCTTGGAAGTAACTACAGGGGATACAATGCAGACCTTGATGACACAACATCGTGCCAGGTCTACAATAACTTCCCTGAGACGGGAAATTCCATAGATGCAGTCCAGTCCACATCCGGAATTGTACCTACATATAACGGAGAGATCATAAATGCTGTATATTTCTCAACATCGTGCGGAACGACTACCACGAGTGACCAGGTGTGGGGCGGAAGCATGCCATATACCTGTACACGTATTCAGAATACGGCGCTGGACATCCCATATTTCAGCGATGAAGCGGCATTCAGGGATTTCATGGATGGCAAGACGGACACAGATGTGGTTGAGAGAAATCTTCCTATGTACAGGTGGACGGTTACATACACAGAAGATGAGATGAGAAATGCGGTTGAGACCGGCCTTTCAAGATGCTCGGATGTGTCTGCGACATCGGTTGGCAAGATCAAGTCAATAATGGTGACGGGAAGAGATGACAGTGGACTTGTGAAGGAAGTTACGATAACAGGCGACAAGGGAAGCGTGGTAGTCAGCGGCCAGAGCAATATCCGAGTTCTGTTCGCCACGGATGGCAAGGCTATAACAGAGCAGGATGGATCAGAGCTCACGGGCTGGACAGGCGTTCCAAGTAATTTCTACTATGTAAAGAAGGATAATGACACAGGACTCTACACACTTAAGGGCGGCGGATACGGACATGGAGTCGGAATGAGTCAGAATGGTGCAAATGAACTGGCAAAGCTGGGATATACTGCAGCGCAGATAATAAGCCATTATTACAACGGAGCAGTTCTCAGTTCGGTTGAAAAGTAACGGAGAGAATCACTAATTATGAAGTTAAAGAAGCGCATAGTGCTCATATACCATAAAGTCAGATTGTTTATGGCAGAGATGAATAAGGATCAGGTGGCGGCATTTGCGGCACAGTCTGCTTTTTTCCTGCTGCTGTCACTGTTTCCACTGGCGATGACGCTGCTTACATTTGTCAAATATCTGCCATTCACAGAGACCCAGGTGTTGGAGATAATAAAGGAACTGTTCCCGGAGGAGATCAATTCCAATTTTGAATTCATGTTTGCAGAGATTTTCGACAGCAAGAGCTCACTGCTTGCCACCACAGCAACCATATTGCTCACAGTGTGGTCGGCGTCAAAGGGAACAATGGCTATAGGCCGCGGACTCACTTTCATGGCAGGCAAGGAGGACAGCGTCAATTATTTCCTCAGAAGAGCGATACACACTCTGTATACATTGATATTCTGTGTGATGCTGGTGGCGGTTATGGTCATATATATCCTCGGCGATGTAGTTGTGTCAAAAATGCTGGTGCGGCTGGATTCGGTGGAGAGATTCCAACTGGTGGATACCGTTGCGAATATCCTGTCGATCGTCAAGATAGCATTTGCCCCTACGGTTTTGTTTGGGGTTATGATCGTGGCATACTGGGCATTGCCGGTTGAGCGGGTGAGGATCAAGACCGCTGTGCCGGGAGCTGCATTTACGACCATACTCTGGATGCTTTTGTCATTTGGCGTATCAAGCTATATCAATATAGTGGGAATCAACACATATATGTATGGAAGCCTTGCAAGTGTGATATTGCTTGCGCTGTGGCTTTACATGTGTATGTACGTCATGCTGATAGGCGCGGAGATCAACAAATTCATGGATAATGGAATCCGGGGAATAAGAAGGCGTGCGCACAAGGCCGGGCGTAAGAAGAGACGACTTGAGAGGAAGAAAAAGCGTGTGGAGAAGAGGCGGATGCGAAAAAATCGACATTTAAAGATGGACGAAGAAGTTGATGTAGAAGTAGATAAATGAAATAAAAGCCTCCTATTCTGGTGGAGTGGCAATTGATATTTTGGTAACTAAGGGGGCAGTCACAGCAAGTCTAGCAACAGGGTATACATTGTCTAAGCTTCTTTCAGATATAATAAGTAACTATGGAAGTACTGATATTAGGTCTCCTGGTATTGAAAACTGGGGATATAGATTTAAATATGTAACAAATAGCAGTAAAGATGGATTTGATATTTATTTACTTACGTATAATAGTAAAGGAAGACTTGCAGATACAAAGAAAATAAAGAGTGAAAGATATAAAGCGATTTTGATATAAAAAGGAGAAAATATATGAGAGAAAAAAAAGCTATACTTCTGTTAGTGCTTAGTGCATGTTTGTTTGCAATCGATTTTATCTTAAAAGGAGATTTTGGTAAGGTGATGTTTTATATAATCTTATTGATAGGCTGGATATTACTTTTGGCATCAATTGCTTTACAAATAAAGAAAAAGAAACGGGAAGATGATTAAATAGGAGTATGGTACTCGTAAGGTTTATTTTCACAATCAAGTTATATAATATTTCTGAAAATTGAATTGTTGTTGATCATGACAGTATGACAAAAAAGATGTTGACTAACACCCACATGTAGGTATATTATCTCTACAGGCAGTGACGATGCAAAAGATACGTATGTCACCATCAGAGAGACCGGGTCAGCGGCTGAAAGCCAGGTCAGGTAAGAGTGCGTATTTAATTTCACATCAGAGCCACCACGGCTGAAGGATTGAAGATATCTGTTTTATCAGATGACAGATGTTGGTCTGTGTAGGGTGTGGCGTGTGACGTGCGACAAACGTCTAATGAGAGTCAGACATGGACAAGATACATAGAGTGTCTGGAATCAGGGTGGTAACGCGGATATAATTCGTCCCTAGTATGTATAACATGCTAGGGACTTTTGTGTTTACAGGGTGACAAGCGGCTGCGATGCGCGGAGCAATCCCGGTAAACGCCCAAAAGAGGAATGAGCGCATAGCCCGATAGGGCGGAGCGCGAATTACTGTAGAAATTGCGGAAGCCGTAGTCGGGCAATTCCGTGACTTATATATGGAAGTAATTAATATAGGATCCACATTGAAATCCCTATAAATAGAAAAAGGAGAAACACGATGAGAGACAAGTTGGAAGCCATCAAGGCAGAGGCTCTTGCCAAGATCGAGAGCGCAGAGGTTGTATCGACACTTAACGATGTGAAGGTGGCGATACTCGGTAAGAAGGGAGAACTCACACAGGTTCTCAAAAGCATGAAGGATGTAGCACCGGAGGACAGACCAAAGGTAGGCCAGATGGTAAATGAGGCGCGTCAGGCCATCGAGACAGCCCTTGATGAGAAGACAAAGTCCATCAACAGGGCACTCCGTGCAGAGAAGATGAAGAGAGAGACCATAGATGTAACTCTTCCAGGAGTGAAGAAGCTTACAGGACACAGACATCCAAACCAGATAGCACTTGAAGATCTGGAGAGAGTATTCATCGGTATGGGTTACGAGATAGTTGAGGGACCAGAGGTAGAGTATGACAAGTACAACTTTGAGCTGCTGAACATTCCTGCAAATCACCCTGCAAAGGATGAGCAGGATACATTCTATGTTACAAAGGATATCCTCCTTCGTACACAGACATCACCTGTTCAGGCAAGAATCATGGAGAAGGGCAATCTTCCGATCAGAATCCTCTCACCTGGACGAGTATTCAGAGCTGATGAGGTAGATGCAACACATTCACCATCGTTCCATCAGGTAGAGGGACTTGTAATAGATAAGGGAATCACCATGGCTGACCTCAAGGGAACACTGGCGCAGTGGGCAAAGGAGTTCTTCGGTGAGAACACAAAGGTCAAGTTCAGACCTCACCACTTCCCATTCACAGAGCCTTCAGCAGAGTGTGATATCACATGCTTCAAGTGCGGCGGCAAGGGATGCCGAGTATGTAAGGGCAGCGGCTGGATAGAGATCCTTGGCTGTGGTATGGTTCATCCAAAGGTTCTCCGCGACTGTGGAATAGATCCTGAGGTATATTCAGGATTTGCATTTGGAATCGGACTTGAGAGAGTAACACTTCTCAAGTATGAGATAGATGACATGAGACTTCTTTACGAGAACGACATGAGATTCTTAGACCAGTTTTAAGTATGTGTCAAGTTTTCTGTGAAAACTTGACATGCAGCTCCAGCCATTTGCCGAAGGCAAATTTTGCATGGCTGGAGTTCAATGATAAATAGGAGGACAAATAGATGAATACACCAATTTCATGGATAAAGGCATATGTTCCTGATCTGGACGTGACAGCTCAGGAGTTTGTAGACGCCATGACTCTCTCAGGATCACATGTAGAGGGTTACGAACAGAAGGATAAGAATCTTGACAAGATTGTTGTCGGCAAGATTCTCACTATGGAGAAGCATCCGGATGCGGACAAGCTTGTAGTATGTCAGGTAGATGTTGGACAGGCGGAGCCTCTTCAGATCGTGACCGGAGCAAAGAATGTAAAGGTCAATGATCTCATCCCACTTGTACTTGACGGTGGTAAGGTTGCGGCAGCACACGGCGACAACAATGAGTACCCTGACGGAATCAAGATCAAGAAGGGTAAGCTCAGAGGAGTTGAGTCAAATGGTATGATGTGCGGTATAGAGGAGCTTGGTTCATCAAGAGACTTCTATCCGGAAGCACCGGAGGATGGCGTGTATGTATTCCCGGTGGAGTCAGGTGTGAAGCCGGGCGATGACGCTGTGAAGGCACTTGGACTTGACGATGTTGTTGTCGAATACGAGATCACATCCAACAGAGTTGATTGTTTCTCAATGATCGGTATGGCAAGAGAGGCAGCAGCTACATTTGACAAGTCATTTTACCCACCAGTGGTAACAAAGACAGGAAATGACGAGGACGTCAATGACTATATATCAGTAGAGGTAAAGGATCCTGACCTCTGCCCTAGATACACAGCAAGGGTTGTCAAGAACCTGAAGATCGGACCTTCACCAAAGTGGATGCAGCAGAGACTTGCTTCACAGGGAATCCGTTCGATCAACAACCTTGTCGATATAACAAACTACGTTATGGAAGAGTACGGACAGCCAATGCACGCATATGATCTCAGCACCATAGCTGGCAACAAGATCGTTGTCCGCCGTGCAAATGACGGAGATACATTTGTAACACTTGATGGACAGGAGAGAAAGCTCGACCATGACGTTCTGATGATCTGTGACGGTGAGAAGGAGATCGGTATCGCCGGAATCATGGGCGGCGAGAACTCCATGGTAACAGACAGTATCGATACACTGCTCTTTGAGGCAGCTTGCTTTGATGGAACAAATATCAGACTTTCATCCAGAAGGATCGGTCTTGCAACTGATGCGGCAGCCAAGTTCACAAAGGGACTTGATCCAAATCTTGCTATGGAGGCAATAGACAGAGCGTGTCAGCTCATCGAGGAGATGGGCGCAGGTGAGGTAGTCGGCGGAGCTGTCGATGTATATCCAAATCCTGTACAGGACAAGAAGCTCCCATTTGAGCCAGACAAGATGAATGCGCTTCTCGGAACAGATGTTGAGCCTGAGAAGATGCTGTACTACTTCGGCAGACTTGGACTCACATATGATGCAGAGACAAACACACTGGATGTGCCAAGCTTCAGACAGGATCTGAACTGTATGGCAGATCTGGCAGAGGAGGTTGCAAGATTCTACGGATACGACAACATTCCTGTATCACTTCCAAGAGGTGAGGCAACAGTTGGTAAGCTCCCATACGACCAGATGATCAATGCCATCGCAAGGGATGTCCTTGAGGCAAATGGTTTCTCTGGCGGTATGTGCTACTCATTCGAGAGCCCTAAGGTATTTGACAAGCTGCTTCTTCCTGCTGACAGCGAGTTTAGAAAGACCGTTACAATAGCAAATCCTCTCGGTGAGGACTTCAGTATCATGAGAACTGTATCACTGAACGGTGTTCTCACATCACTGGCAACAAATTATAATAGAAAGAACAAGATCGCAAGACTTTATGAGTTCGGAAATGTATACCTTCCAAAGTCACTTCCACTCACAGAGCTTCCAGAGGAGAGAATGAAGCTGACTATCGGTATGTATGGTCAGGGAGATTTCTTTGATCTCAAGGGAGTTCTCGAGGAGCTTACAGACAAGGTTGGTCTCAAGGGACAGGTGACATACGAGCCTGAGTCAGAGTACACATTCTTTCATCCGGGCCGTCAGGCAAAGCTCAAGAAGGGCAACCTGACAATTGGATTTATCGGACAGGTACATCCTGAGGTATGTGACAACTACAACCTTAAGGGTGAGGTATATGTGGCAGTCATCGATATGCCTACACTGGTTATGCTTTCAAACTTCGATACCAAGTACGAGGGAATCGCAAAGTTCCCGGGAAGTACAAGAGACCTGAGTCTTGTTGTGGACAAGGAAATATTTGTCGGACAGATAGAGGAAGTCATAAAGAAATGTGGCGGCAAGCTGCTTGAGAGCTACAAACTTTTTGATGTATACGAGGGTGAGCAGATCGCCAAGGGCAAGAAGTCAGTGGCTTACACAATGACATTCCGTGCTAAGGATAGAACACTTGAGACGTCAGAGGTCGATGGAATCATTGCCAAGATCCTCAAGGAGCTTGGAAAGCTCGGAATCGAGATCAGAGCGTAATATCTGGGCTGCACTGCATGGAAGCCAGGCATGCGGTGTAGATTCTGCTTAAGATGATCAATACTATATATTTTAAATACCACCCGGTAACAGATCGCAAATGAGGTGTACCTCAGAAGGTCTGTTACCGGGTGGCATTTTTATGTTGAATGCTGAGAGACGGGATGGTAAGGTATGTAAAAGGATTTTTACACTGTATCCGGGGCAAGGACAAAGCCTTTTGATGGAAAAGATGTGATATGGGTGTTAGCATTTGCTCAGATAGAGAACTCAGAGTGATTGATAAAGGAGGTAAAAGAGGAAGAATATGGAGATTGGTAATAAGATAAAGGAAGCGAGAAACGGAGCCGGGTTAACCCAGGATCAGGCTGCTGAGAAGATTATGGTTTCGAGGCAGACGATATCCAACTGGGAAACTGGAGTTTCCCATAGTTAAAGATACCACACCAAAGATAACGAATCCACGCTTATATGATACTGCATGAAAAAAGGTACTTGATAAAAGCAATGAAGCGCAATATCAAGTACCTTTTTGATTTGTTTTTTACATGGTTATTAAGAAAATTACTCTTATTCCGAGGTCCTCAATCGTTCCACCACAGTTCCCTTGTTAAAGAAGCGGAGAACGATCAGCGGAATAACCGCAGCCAGCAGCAGATAAAGCACACCAATGACCAGAACAGGAACCAATGTGATATTCATAGTGAAGAACCACATAGATGGCGAGTTCAAGACATTTTCCAGCACCGTCACAGCAAGCAGCAGCGCAACCACTCCACCAATGATGTCTGCACCAGCGGCATAGTAGACGCCTTCATAAACCATCAGCCTTTGAAGCTGGCGATTTGTCATACCGATACTCTGCATAGTCGCAAACTCATGGCGGCGGGTGATAATATTGGTGATAATCATATTTGTAAAGTTAATCAGTCCTACTAAAGCCATGATACAGCCAATCAGACTGCCTACAACCAGAACCATACTTGCAACAGAATTTAATTGTTCTTTCAGTAATTTTGTTGAGGTATAGGTAACAGAGGGGTTTTTTTCAACATAACTGCTCAAAAATTCCTCCATTTGCGGCTGTAAGGAATCATCCATATTAAATCCATAACTCAGCAGAGTTGGAGTCGTGTAAATCTGTTTGAACAGAGTGTCCGGCAAATACACAAAGGGCGCATCGCCACCAATATTCCTCATAGCCGTAGTTGTTGACGGCGTTTCGTCCTCAGTTCCAACGGTACAGGCTTTTGCAAGAATTGTGCAGGTTTTGACTAACTCGCCATCCCTGTAAAAAGAAATACTGTCGCCAATCTGTAACTGTTCTGTCAGGGGCGTACTTTTCGGACCACCACTCAGTCGGTCCAACCCTTCTCCAATAATGACATATTCTCCAGTTAGCATTTTTTGTTTCAGTACATTAGGATCTGTTTCTCCATCATAAATCATCATATCCGCCCAAAAATGTTCGGAAGCGCCAAAAACATTTCCAAAGAAAAGATTTTCTGCATCCGGGGCAGTCTTCATATTATAATTTCCAAAGGCTTTGCGGAGGCTACCGTCCTGATCTTCATAGGTTGAAGTACACTCCAGTCCCTCAAAACCATAATCAACCAGCACGTTACTGTCATCTGCGGTATTGCGATAAAGATACCGTTCTTCTTCCAGACCGTCCTGCTCACGGATCATATCTACCACTTGCTGTGGAAGTGCATCTTCGTGATGTCGAAAGCCTTCCAAAGCATTGACTGCAATCGAATTATAGACGGTAAAATCTGTTTTCGTTGTGCGGGTAATCCACTTTTCTTCATCCATGCTCTGTGTCACAATAATCATAGAGTTGAACAGAACGATACACAAAAGCATAGAAACAACGATGAATACACAGCGGCGTCTATTGCGTCCCAAGTTGGAAAATGCCATATGGGAGAGTTTTGCACCTCTGGTTCGTGTAACGGTTTTCTTTTTATAATCATCCTGCTCCGTATAGCGGATCGCCTCCATGGGAGATACTTTTGCGGCCTTTTTGGCTGGTTTGCGGGTACTGATAAATACCGTCAGAATCGTAAACAAGGCAGCTATAATAAATAACACGGGGGAGGTCGATGTCTGCAAACTTGTCGTAGAATACTCATAGCTAAAAATTTCCATTACTGCCGGAAGCAACGCCCGGCCAGCAAAGAACCCGGCAATTAAACCAATAGGCAGCCCAATCAGGGTCAGCCATACCGCCTGCCGATTGACGATGCTTTTAATTTGCCGCGTAGAAGCACCAATCAGCCGCAGTAAGCCATATTGCCGAACATCCTGCATAACGGAAATATCAAAAATATTATAAATCAGCAAATAGCCGCACAATACAAACATCAGCACAAATACTACGGCAAATAAGATGGACTCCGGAGAAATCATGGCTTTCCCCATCTGGTTTTCAACAGAGAGGATAAAGTTATCAGCAGACATATCCTTTGGATTGCCGCCAATAGAGTAGACAAAGTTATCCATCTGCTCCTGAATGTTCGTCTTGTCTTTCAGCACAACGTCAGAAAAAGTAACCCCTGAGATTTCTCCGTCCACTGCGCGGGTATTTTTCACTACATCCGGATTATCTTTTACAAACTGCTCTGAGAGAACCGCCACGCTGACCATATCGTTGCTTGCTTCCCACCAACCGGAAAGCACCATATCATAATGGTAGGTTTTTCCCCGAATTTCAAATTCCAGAGGAACTTCTGCTCCAATCTCCGGTTCCACACCAAGGGCTTTTAAAGCCAGTTCGGTAGTAGCAATTTCATTTGCCTTTTCCGGTGCTGAACCATGCGTTGGCACACAGAATGTAAGTTCCTGCTGTATGCTATCAGCATAGTTTAATTCAACAGAATGACCCAGGGCGTTGCTTGCATATCCAATCATCCGCCGATGACCTGCCTGCTCCACAAAATCACTGTTTTTCAGTTGCTCAAACTGTTCCTCGGTCATGTACCCAAAGGTTCCATCTGCCTTACTGCCTTTCTGCATCTGCATAGAGAGCTGCATGGAGGATACCATGTTAAATACCAGTGAAGTGATGGATGTAAACAAAAATGCTGTCAGAACGATCGCAAGAATCGCTGCCAGATTACGAACCTTATTCTTTTTGAAATATTGTTTAGATAGCCGCTTGATGGTTTTTGTGTTATTATTGCCAAATAGAATGTCATTCATAGTCCCGCCCCCTTTATTGCACGATCTTGCCATCCTCAATTCGAATGATACGGTCGGCAAGCTGGGCAATCTCATTATTATGAGTAATCATCACGATGGTTTGGTGGAATTTCTGACTTGTGGTTTTCAAAAGCCCCAGCACATCGGCGCTGGTCTTGCTGTCCAGGTTGCCGGTGGGTTCATCAGCCAAAACAATAGAGGGCTTTGACACCAAGGCGCGGGCAATGGCTACGCGCTGCTGCTGACCGCCGGAGAGGTTATTGGGCATATTGTTCAGCTTATCCTCCAGCCCCAGCATCTGAACAACTTCGTTCATAAACGTCTTGTCCACCTTGTTTCCGTCCAGCTCCACAGGCAGCACGATGTTTTCATAGACATTCAGCACCGGAACCAGATTGTAGTTCTGGAAGATGAAGCCAATCTTTCTCCTACGGAAGATGGTAAGCTGCTCATCTTTCAATGTTGAGAGTTCACGTCCATCCACAATAACCTTGCCAGAGGTCGGCACATCCAATCCACCAATCATATTCAGCAGTGTAGATTTACCGCTGCCGGAGGTCCCTACGATGGCAACAAATTCGCCCTTTTCAATGGAGAGGGTCACACCATCCAAGGCTTTGGTAATGTTCGGTTTTGCGCCATAATATTTTTTTAGTTCAGTCGTTTGCAAAATGCTCATAAAGAACACCATCCTTTCTTTTTGATAAATCCATTATAACGACCAAACCTCACAGAAATGTCACAGCCGACATAATAAATCGCCCTGAAATGTCACAATCCTGTGATATTTCAAAAAACAGGTTATTCATGGGGAAGAAAAACGGAGAATGTTGAGCCTGTTCCTACTTGGGAAGTTACTTGTATATAACCGTTCTGCAAGCTAATAATTTCCCTTGCGAGATACAGCCCAATGCCGATTCCCTCTATATCGTGGACATCTTCTTCCCGATAAAAGCGCCTAAAAATTGCTCCCTGCTGGTTTTCGGGAATACCTTTGCCGGTATCGGTAATGCTGACTTTCAGGTGCATTTCCCAGCTTTCAACGCAAACACGGATAGAACCGTACTCCGGCGTGTACTTAACTGCATTATCCAATATGTTAAATAAGGCTTCTGCTGTCCATTTGCGGTCATGGGAAACAACCAATGTTTCCGGGCAGTTTACTTCAACTTGTATGTGCTTTCTTTCAGCGTTCATAAAAATACTGCCCAGCGCCATAGCAAGAGTATCATAGATGGGCTGCTGTTTCTTTTCAAGTGAGATAACGCCAGTTTCAAGTCGGGAAGTTTTTATCATAGCCTGCATTAAGAAATCCAGTTTATCAAGCTGTGTGCCACTGGCAAGTAGAAATTCCCGCTGTTTATCCTGTGGCACTTCTTGTTCTAATAAGGTGGCATTTATCATTTTTAAGTTTGATATTGGTGTCTTTACCTGATGAGAAATATCGGAAATCAATTCCTGTAAGTCAGCTCGTTCACTGGCAACGCTGTTTTTGCTTTCCTGCATAACCTCATAAAGGCGCACCAGCCGATGATTGATTTTATAAAATAGGTTTTCTTCTTCGGCAACCTGTGATATATCTATTTTTCCATTCATCATTTCGTCTAAGGTGCAGCAAAGTATTTCAGAAAACAAAGTCAGCTTTCGCCGTATCAGTATCACAAAAGCAGTAACACAAAGTAGAAAAAGCAGACAAAACGCCATGCTGCAAAATACCACAGACATTTCTTTTGTCAGGATATATAGAACTGAAAACATGACCACGGATAAAAGTAAAATGGTAGTTGCCAGTATTATGCAGACTTTATTTAAGGAGAGTTTTTTGGAAATCATTTTTGCGCTCCTCCAATCCACATATAGCCCATACCATAAACGGTTTTGATGTAGGAATGCTGGTTCGTTTCAATTTTACTGCGGATGCGGCTGATCGTTGTGGTAAGTGCGTGTTCATCCACATAATTTTCATCTACATCCCACAGCTTTTCAAGCAATACCTGACGTGTTAGGACAGTTTGTGAGTTTCTTGTTAGCACTTTTAATAAACGATATTCCAACGATGTAAGGGTAATCGGCTGTCCTGCGAGACACGCTGATAATTCGGAAAAATGGATATACAAATTCCCGTCATCGTAGAAATCGCCGCCGGATTGTACTGAAATGCGGTTCAGTAAAGCAGATACTTTCTTTTGGAACACGCTGATAGGAAAGGGCTTTGTTACATAATCATCTGCACCCAATTCAAATCCTTTCAGCATATCGCTTTCCATATCATTTGCGGTTAGAAAAATCACGGCGATATCGGGACGGCGTTCTTTTACCTCGCGGCATATATCAAATCCGTTCCCATCCGGCAGATTGACATCCAAAACGATTAAATCATAATCCTGTTTTTCAAGAAATCTTATGGCAACAGCCTTTGACATAGCCCCATCCACGGAATATCCGACAGCCGACAGATTATAGCTTAATGTCTTATTCAAAAGCTGGTCATCTTCAACAACCAGTATTCGCATAGTATCACATCCTTTTTCTTTTTATAGTATCAGCAAAATGTCACAGAAACCTCACAACGAGAAAAAATTTAGTATTCAGTCAGCTTCACAATTACATTACTCTGCTGATACAGCCAGTCCGTAAATTCTTTCGGGCTGGCTGTTCCTGTTTTTACAGCCTTTTTTCTCTGTAAGGCTTCTTTCTTAAAGTCAGAAAAGGCAGCCTGTATTTTTTCCAGACGGTCAGCCGGAAAGCCTGCGGTATTTTTTACCCGGTTTATTTTGTTGCGCCAGTTCTGGCATTCATTTTTATAAAGCAGGTCATAGTTATTTTCTCTTGCCCTCTCGTCAAATTCCCGCTTGTTTTGAAGCGCCTGTGCTTTTCGGCACTTGTCGCTGCACAGCTCATACCGCTGGCTCTTTGCCAGAAAATATTTTCCACAGACCTTGCACCGCCGGAAGCAAAGC
>ENA-OQNN01000257-OQNN01000257.1-human-gut-metagenome-genome-assembly--contig:-NODE-257-length-63134-cov-17.462012_pt1 | contig 63134 bp, 57 predicted proteins | sample MGYA00242624_ERZ504870 | MGnify/ENA primary metagenome ERZ504870 (study PRJEB26092, sample SAMD00036379) | human gut metagenome | host: Homo sapiens | study: EMG produced TPA metagenomics assembly of... | reverse complement strand
ATGCGCTCTCCACGCCCGAAGGAGTGCGCCAGGCTTACTCCGACGAGGAGTTTGTGGCACTGACCCGGGAACTGACGGAAGTCTTGCACCGCAACCGCACCATCGACTGGAACCGGAAGGAATCGGCGAGGGCGAAGATGCGAGTGATGGTGAAGCGACTGCTCAAGAAGTATAAGTATCCACCAGAGGGTGCAGAAAAGGCGCTGGAAACTGTGATGCGCCAATGCGACCACTGGGCGGATGATGAAGAAAACGTAGTATAAACCCTTTAAAATTTGAAGTAAGAAACAGAAAGTAAACAAGAAAAATAACATATAGATATTGACGCTGATTATCTGCACTTCTACAGTATTTAGAACCTGCAAAATTCAAAACGACAAGAAGAAGGTGACAGCAAGGCGTCCACTCCTCTACGGCGTGGGCAGTACTTGTTTGTACCTTGTCGTAGGTTCTTGCAGGTACCTTAATACTGGTACTTACAGGGAACCCCACGCCGCTTATTTAAACAACATAACAAACAAACCTAGAAAAAGAATATGCAGACAGAGGAAATACCAAATACTGACAATAACTACAATTCTCTTCTGAAGATTTCATCAGAAGAAGATCTTTTTGTGGAAGATGAAGTAACAGGAGTCAAGAAATACACTCCAGTAACAACTACTGATGTGGGTCAGTTTAAGAGAGAGGCAGAACATTTGTATAAGGAGATTCAGCATGCTAAAGATGAATTTAAATGGAATGCAGGAAAGCATAAAGGTCTTACCTGTTATTTTCATATTTACCAGAACCTTGCCGAGCAGTTGACAGATTTTCTTAAATATATTCATACGCTCCATAAGAAAGTTTACATTTCCATCTACAAGAGCTACGATGATGAATTCATGGGGATTTATACTGATGTTTTAGAGAAGGTGCTCCAGGATATTCAGACCATCGCCCGGAAGCATTCAGACTATTTGCTCGATAAGGAAGAGGAGTATGGTCAGATTCCCTATGCCAAGGCTATTTTCGAGCAATGCGAGAAGCTTAAAGTTCCTGCCGGAGACGACTTCCCCCGTTTTGATTCCCATTTCAAGAACTTTGTCTCTACCGGTTTGCAGATGGCTTTGGCAGAAACCATCTCCACAGTAAGTACTATTTGTGCTGATTTCCTAGCCTTATACAGAACCCGCCTTTTCCGCACCGACCATGAGGCTGTTATTATTTACCATTATATCAAGCGAATTTTCGACGAGGGCACGCTACCTGACCATCTGAAACATGAGGTAAAGGTAAAGAAACGTCATCTGAGAGAGAGAAGAATAGATATTACCACTTTGAGCTTGCAGAAAGTAATGAATGATATTGAAGGGAAATACAACAATTATACGCTTTGTTCAGACTGGTTTGAGCGAGAGGAGGATGAGGAAGAAGAACTCGTCCGTACGCTAGTCAGGGAGCAGGCTTCGCCCGAGGATTTTGAAACGCTGTTCAAGTATCAGGGTGAGCATAAAATGTGGGAGGCAGAAATTGCCAGGGCTGATGATTTTGAGCGTAACAGCGACTCTTTCTTTGTGAACTGGGTAGATTCTATAAAATTGGAGGAGAAGTTAAAGTTCTGGATAAAAGGCAACATTACGTCTCAGCAAAGCTGGTACATAGTCTGGTGCCTGATGAAATATACGTTCCACATGGTGCGTGATAATCAGGACAAGGCAGCCTTTGCCGCCCGCATGAACCTGATGTTTCCGGATGCAGAAAAGAAATGTGTGGTGGAGTCGTTCCGCAAGCAGGAAACCCAGAAGAACCACAACCACCACTTTTCGGAGTGGCTTGAAGGCTCCGATCCCGATTATCATACCGCCCAGGATCTGTATTATAAGCTAGCGAAAAGGGATGGTTATATGAGAAGTATTTGAGTTGGTATAGGAAAGTAGAGAGGAAGATTTAGAGATAACTATCGTCCCTGGGTATAAAACAAGGATAAATCCGGTAATATTCTACGGCTTTTTTGAAAATATTCCGTAGAATATTACCGCTTTTCAAAAAAATATTGTATTTTTGCAGCAACAATGATATTAATATAAATGTGATATGGACAATATAGTTTGTAAAGTGGAAGCACTAGGAGGCACAATCTCTACTACTGATATTCCTCATATGGCAGAGTATAAGCGATTGTTGAGAGCTAAGGAACGTGGCGACTTGATCAAGTTGCGCCAGGGCATTTATGCTGTTCCGGAAGCCCTGCTGAATACAATGATAGATGTGGAGCGGATTGTACCTAAAGGTGTTGTGTGTCTATACAATGCCTGGGCTTATCATCAGCTTTCGACAACTGTTCCACCAGCTTTTTGCATTGCCATCGACAATAAAAGGAAAGTAGAGATTCCTGAAACGCTTCCGATAAAATTGTATTATTGGAAGAAGGAGAATCTGGAGTTTGGCATTATGGAAGCAGAAATATCCGGTTTTCATGTTCGCATAACCGACTTGGAGCGAAGTGTTTGTGATGCAGTGAAATACAGAAACAAATTGGGGCTGGATGTTTGTGCGGAAGTAATTCGTTCTTATTTGAGAAAGCCCAATCGCAATCTCAGTCGTTTGCAGGATTACGCCAAACGCCTCAGAGTATTCAATACATTGAAAAATTATGTTGAAATAGCTATAGAATAAGATGGGAAAGAAAAACTACGGTAAGTCTGTTAAGACCCGCTTGCTCAATCTGATGAATGAGACAGGCTATAAATATATGTATCTCTTGGCAAGATATTTCAACGAGAGGTTGCTTTACAGAGTATCTGTAAGCCAATATAAGGACAATTTTTTGCTGAAAGGTGGCTCTTTGCTTTATGCTATGACCGGACTTGAGGCACGTCCTACAGTAGATGTTGATTTCATGGCAGATAGAATTAGCCGTGATAGGGATTTCCTTGCGCACGTGTTCCAGGAAATTTTGGGCATTGTATGCGATGAGGATGGAGTATCGTTTGATGTTAACAGCATTAAGTTGGAGCCTATAACTGTTGAAAAGAAGTATCCTGGCACAAGATTTTACTTTACGGCCCACATGGATACTATCGCTTATAACATGTCTGTTGACATTGGCTTTGGTGATGTTGTAACTCCATATCCAACAACTATTGACTTCCCATTGCTTTTGCCTGACATTCCATCTGTGAACATACAGGCATATTCCTTGGAGACTGTTGTTGCCGAGAAATTCCATACGATGATAGACCGAGATGTGCTCAACAGTCGCATGAAAGATTTCTTCGACTGTTACCAACTCCTGACAAAGAGAGACTTGTCTGATGACACATTATATGATGCGATTAAGGCGACTTTCGATAATAGAGGGCTTACATACAATCCCGAATTGCAGTTGTTTACAGAAAGTTTTGTGACAGACGCAGCACGTATAGTTCGCTGGAAAGCATTTCTGAAAAAGATTCAATGGAAAGAAACTCTTGATTTCAAGACTGTTATGGAAGTAATAAAGGAAAGGTTGCAGCCTATGGCAGAAAGATATTGGGGAAAGTAGTGCGTTGTGGAGTCGTTCAGCAAGCAGGAAACGCAGAAGAACCACAACCACCATTTCTCGGAGTGGCTTGAAGGCTCCGATCCCGATTATCATACCGCCCAGAATCTGTATTATAAGCTGGCGAAAAGGGATGGTTATATGAGAAGTATTTGAGAGAGAAAGGGATGAGGAAAGTGCGATGGGAGGGCGCACCTTCCCTTATATGTTGTAAGTAAAGTGAACCCTTTGAAATATTTCTTATACTTACCAACCACGATACTATCAACTAACAACCGATTGAATTTAGATCTTGACTAAATCAATCGGTTGTTTAGCGATAGTTCTTTATTTTGATTTACAAATCAATCTAAACACAACAAAAAACAAGCCTAGAATAAGTGGAGGAAGAAAAGAATACTGTTTATCAATCCAATTATAAAATAGATTCACAAATGAAAACATAGTCATCATCAATGAAAGGATTCCCGTTGAAGTCACCACATAATCATTTATCCGTTGTAATAGTCTATGTCTATACTTTGAATCTAAGTAAGAACGAAAACCATTGTTCATCTTTGCAACTTCTTCGCCTTTGGTAGTAATCTGAATTCCTCTTTTATTTATTCTAACTAATCCATGTTCAACTTCAAGACATTTGAGCACACTTTCTGTATAAAGATAATGTTCCTTCTCCTCGTTCCCTCCTAAAGAAAACTCGTGCTTCAATCTTTTCCACACATAATCTGTTAGGGAAGAACCATTTTTCTCTAAAAGGACACGTAGAACAAAAGTTTTCCACTTATCCAAATCGTAGTAGCCATCTTCCATTTTCATTTTTATCCTCTGTCTATAACATATTGACCATTCAACCCCGAAATGATTATTTGTGAATCCTTTTTAGAAAGGGTAACTTCATTAGGGTTTGACTTAAGGAATAATTCTATGGAATTAATGGGTGGATATATGTACTTGTTAATGAATATCCCCATCTCAACACCTGCTCTTTCGCGCAACATATTCCATGCATCATCCCCTATGTAGTACTTACCACCACAATCTTGATATTGTTTCTTTAGTTTGTTGAGAAGATCTGATTCATTACCATCAAAAACAACAAGAATTGGAGTCAAGCCTGCTTTTTGCGCCTCTTTGGGAAATGTCATTTCTTCGTTGAATCTTCCTTGTCCACTTGCAGCAATAGTGACTCTCATTTTAAGTTCATAAACCTCTGCAGAATCTTTTATGAAACAATCAACTTGTCGTCTGTTTTCTGTAGGGTTTCCATTTTCATCAATTCTACGGACTGGCGAATTCTTTCCTGAGACAGGTTCGCCACCTAAACAACTTGCCAAAATTGGCTCAAATACATATCCTGTTTCTTGCGCACTGCGATTGTCAATATCAAAAATCCACTTTCTCCATTCAAGCCAATCAGCAAGTAATTGGTTTTCACAATTTCCATATTCCAACAAACTGCGGGGAACAATCTGTTCCGCATTAGGGAAAGATTGATTCTTTAGGATGTAGTAATACTTGACTCTTCTTCTGTATAGTGCGCAAAGATTTTTCATATATAAATATGAAATATTTCTATAATTAGTCACTCCAATATCTTCCATTATACGAAGGCATTCTTCTTCAGAGACTTCCGGCAAAGAATCTACTTCTGCATGAGTAATATAATAGAACCCTTTGTTTGCTACTTCCGAATACTTCTCTGCCTCAAAAACAGGTTTCTGAAGATTTAAATCAGTGGCAGTAATATAAAGCAGTATTAAAACTTCTTTAGGAGAAATGCCAACTTTCGCATCGCCCGTACCATGTTCTGCAAAAGACTTATAAAATTCTTTCTCTTGTTTATTCATATTAATTGCTTGTAAATAGATTGATTACATATTGATTTAATTTATTGCAAGTGGCTGATAGAGCTGGACTCATCGCCTTTGACTTTGTCACATCATAATACAACAAACCTTTAGGTAAATGTCTGCTGTGGCTATGGTCGCAACAATAAATCTGTTTCGCCATTAAATTTGCAAATAACGGAGGTATGGCATTGCCTATTTGCTGCTCCTGTTGAGAATCAGTTCCACAAAATATAAAATCATCTGGAAAAGTCTGGATTCTTGCACACTCTCTAATCGTGAGCATCCTGTTTTGAATAGGATGTACGAATTCACTTGTACAAGACCCTGTAATAGTCAAACAAGGTTCAGAATATACCAATCTTTTTAGTCCGCTTGGTGCTCCTCCGCGTTTTTCAGAAGGAGTTCCATCACAAACCCTTCTTGCTGATCTTTTGGCGTAAGATTCATGTTGTAATTCCTTAGGCAAGTCCTTCATGGTATCCCCTTCTTTTAATCCTTGTATTCTAAGAAGTTTAATACCTTCTTCTTGCTTGCGTATATGATTAACATTTGGAATATCAACGTTTTCAATGTCACCAATAGCATCTTTTAACGATACTGCACCATTTTTATATCTATAGCCAGAAGCATTTCCTTTCACTTTGGGGAATTGAAATTCTTTACCTTCACGATTACCTACAATAATGACCCTTTTGCGTCTTTGTGGTACACCATATTCATTCATATAAACCTTTTTCATACATAAGGTGTATCCGAGTTTAACCATTCTGTCAATAGTTTCGATAACAAAATTTCCTTTGGCTGTTGTTAACATTCCCTCAACATTTTCCATCATAAACCATCTAGGAAAGAAAACTTCAAGCGCTTTTGTATAGTTTATTAACAACATATTTCTTGGGTCATCTAACCCTCTCTTACCAAGTGTTGTAAATCCTTGGCAAGGAGGACCTCCTATTATCAAATCCAATTCACCTTTTTTAAGACCTAAACTATTTCTGATAATTTCAAAATCACATTTTGCGAGATCTGTCTTGTGCGCTTTATTACCCTTAAAATTTTTGTTGTAGGTAGCTATGGCTTCATCCCAAATATCATAAGCCCCAAGAATGTTTACACCATACTTGGAGAACCCTAAAGAACAACCACCTGCTCCTGCGAACAAACTGATAGCTCTGTAATTTTGAGCATTATCATTATGTAAAAATTCTAAGTCCATGTTAAAAAATCTTTTTTAAATTATTTGGCAACCTAATCAAATCTTTTATATCTACTTCTAACACTTTCGCTATTTTAATTAGCATATTCAAACTGGGTTGTGATGAGTAGGTTACCCATTTTGAAACAGTAGCTTGATCTCTGTCAAGTTGTTCTGCAAGCCATTTGTTTTGCAGTTTTTTCTCGGCTAATATCACTTTGATCCGATTGAGATTTGTTGTCTCCATTTGCCATATCGATAATATTTATGTGATGCAAAGGTACGAAAAATAATTGGAAAACATTTCAAAATTTTCGAAAATATGATATTATTAGAAATAATTTTCGAAAATAGAAACAACAACAAATGTAGCCATCTTTACTATGACCTATGATTTATGTCATTAATTTACTCGGCATCATATCATTCCTTAACCACCGGTAACTTTGATATTTACCATTGTTTTCTCTGTTAATTTTGGTTTCTCATGCTTTCAATTATGGGTTTCTAGTTTTTTGTTGTTCCTAATTTGTTTCTTTCGTCTTTTATACTTGAGATAAGTATTGATTATCAGTAGTTTATAAATAATTGGTAAGATTTCAAGAAGAAGATTATGATTCTGACGAAGATGACGTTTCTCTTCCACAAGCCAAAAATACATCTCCAATAATGCCAGATGTATATGAAGCAACTGGAGAAGCTGATACATATATAAATATCTATAGTAATTCAGGCAAGATTTCTACCCATAATAAGAAAGCGAAACAAACATATAATGAGAGAAATCAAGCAGGTAAAGTGTTTGTAAAGGTCTTTATAGCAATATTAATTGCTGCAATTATTTTTGCTGCTTTTCCTGACATTTGGATTTGGTCTAATTGGGGTAGCTTTATTCTTAATTCCTCTATTGAAAGGAAAAATTAAATGATGACAGGATACTTTATTCTGCCATCAATACGACTCCAACCTTCACTCTTTTACCACAATGTGGGCAGAAAGTTTCTGTTTGAATGATAGGGTTCTCCAACTCAACCTCTTGTATTGGTTCAGCTTTATTATCATTTGCCGGTAATTCTTCTGCTGTGTCTTCAGTTTCTGAATAGAAAAGATCAGTAATGTCGCAGCCGATGCCTTCGGCAATTTGTATTAACTTGGCGACAGTAGGGTTTCCGCCTTTGATGATGGCGCTGATGTTCTGGGCAATAATGCCCGATTTCTGAGCCAATTCTACTTGTGTCATGTGATGTTCAAGCAAAGCTCTTTTAATATCTAGCTTTTTCATAATTCATACCTTGTTATATTATTATTTTCGTTTCCCAACTCCAAGTGTGATGATTGGGAGTGTTTCCCTATACGTCGTGCTTGTTAGTTGTATGATAGCATCAACAGGAAGCGAAAGCTATAATGAATTCAAAATAAGCATTTCGAACTCAGTTTATCAATTCATGTATGAATAGAGATTTATCATTTTAGTTCCTCAATCTTACTTTTTGGCAAATCTGTTATTTGCATAACTGTTTCTATATCCATGCCAGCATCCAACATCCTTTTTGCTATTTGGATAGCCTTCGAGTTTTTACCTTCCTCACGCCCTTTTTCCAAAGCCGTATCTATAGAGTTCTTGACATCACGAAACGCCTTCAAACCAAAATCGGTAAGCAAGCTAATATAACGTTCTTCTATCCGTTTCATATCCATTTCCTTTTAAAACGTTTAACTGAATTGTAGTGCAAAAATAAGCATTTTTTTCGAATTATAAATATTTGGAGTGTTAAAATGTTGGTTGTGGGGGTGATTTTTCCCAAGATTCCTACGATTTTTCCCAACGATGGGAAAAATGAGTTTTTTTTATTAGGAAAAGGGGAATGATTTTCTCTTTTTCTTTACTTTTGACTCTCGTTTCCTTCTTCTTCTTACTTTTTCCCAAGAAAAGCCCGATTTTTCCCAAATACGTGGTTTTTTCGGGGGAGTTGTGGGAAAGGGATTGTTTTGCCTTTGTTTTCGCAGTACTTTTGCAGCGTCGAAGAAACAAGACAACGCTGAAATGGTTTGGTGCTCTTGAAACCTCTTCGTACATTATATAATATGTATACTCAGATTATGAGAGTGGTGCAGCAGGGCGAGACCTTCGCTGTACAGAGTCAGAAAAGTGAGAACGGACAGATGATGAAATGCAACATCGTTCTCCAGGAGATGGGCGGCAAGTATGAGAACCAGTACGCTGCGGCAATGCTCGGCAATATGGCGCAATGTAAGTATGCTCCGGGCGAGTTGGTGGCAGTTACGCTCCGCTTTACTACCCATGAGCACAATGGTCAGGTTTATCAGGATATCCTGGTTACGGACATTGAAAAGGTAAAAGGGTAAAAAAGTAAAAAGGTAAAAAGAGGGCTTCGCTTGGAGACTTATTGCGGAGATTCTTAGTTATTAACTGAGTTGAAACAGAGGAGGATTTTCCATGGTAAAGCGCGCAACAATCCGGATGTTTCTTCTCCTAAAATTCAATTCAGATTATGGTTAAGAAAGTAAACAAGGTTCAGAACAATGCTCAGAATAATGTTCAGAACCAGCAGGTGAATAATAATGACTGCCAGCATGTGCAGTTGGGTGGAATGGCTTACTATGATGCTAAGCAGTATTTCCTCTTCAGTCCTCAGGAATCGGGGGTGAATAAGGTTCCTCGATTCCGTTCGATGGGCGTGGCTCAGCAAATGCCTGACGGAACATTTGATTTCGTGGTTCAGCACCGCCTCAGAACTCAGTCGGAACTGATTAAGAAACTGGCGCACGGTCGTGTGAGCAAGACCAAGGACGGTGCTGTTCAGCTTACCTTGAAGGTGTTCTGTCATGAGGGAATCAACATCTCCCAAACGCTGGCTGTTGAGGCAGCTGAAGGTGCTGATGCGGTAGTGGATTACCAACTGAAACATTAGGATTTTGTATTCAACTTAAAACGATAAGTAGAAACAGATAGATGAGTTGTTATTTAATTAAGGTGGAGAATGGGCACAAGGTTGCCCGCTCCATCACCTCGGAAGAGGAGTATAAGCAGCTGCGTGGAAGCAATGAGCAGAAGGCGAATCTTCGCCTGGCTCGTGCCGGAAACGATGCTGCGAAACGGAGACTGGTGCAGTTTAATTACTCCGGCCATTATCCGCAAGGCGTGGTGAAGGGAATGAAACTGCCAAGCGGTGCTTTCGGATTTGATATGGATGAGCCGGAGGCTTTTGCCAAGGCTGCCAAACTGCTGCTGAAGGAACCGGACAAGTACGGATTGCTGATGCTGGAACGCAGTGCAAGACAAGGCGGTCATGCGGTGTTTGAACGTGAAAAGGGCAAGACGGTTCTGGAGAATCAGGTGAGGATTGCTACGATGCTCAAGTGCGAAATGGATACTTCGGCTCACGACATTAACCGGGTTTATTTCACGACCACATCGGATGACGAAGATTTGCTCTTCCTTTCGCCACGACTCTTCAATGATGAATACGATGAGGCTGCCGTGGCTGCTGAAGGGAAGGTCCTGGAAGAGCGTGAAAGATACGGACAGGAGGAACTGCCGGAAGGGGCGCACAAGGCAAACAAGCATTATGAGCCCTGGAAGAAAGAATTCAAGAAGGATTCTCAAGGGGTTTTTAAGGGTCAGGAATTTAAGAATTCGAGAATTTCTACTTCTGCTGCTTCAGCCTCTACTGCGTCAACTTCTTCTACTTCAACTACTTCTGCTGCTCAGGACAATTATCTCGGGATTCCTTATGGGGAAATCATTAAGAAGTGGTGGCAGATGTATAATGATGGGCAGGAGCCGATGCGCTCCAACCGCAATACGCTGACCTTTGAGCTGGCTGTGAACCTGCGCCACATCTGTGGTTTTGACCGCAATCAGCTGGCTCAGATTATTCCCTGCTACGATGGGTTTCCCGAACAGGAAAAGATGGCTTGCATCAACTCGGCATTGAACGAGAAAATCACGCAAATGCCTAAGCGACTGAAGGATGTGCTGGCTGCCATCCGTCAGGAACGAATGAAGCAGGGAAATGCAGGTGGTGGTTCGGCGGCTGACAATGAGGCGCTGGTAAATGCGCTGGACGAGGCTAACGCCAAGGACGATCTGTTCTATTATAATGCGCTGCCTAAGTTGCCGCAAGGCATTCGGGATTCCATCAGCGCAGTGGGTCCGGCACTGGCACTGCCTGTAATCACAGCCATCTGTCCTGTCATCGGAATGCTGGCTACTGGCGTGAAAATCTCCATTCACGGCAAGATGAACTCGCTGAACCTCATCTCCTACATCGCCGGTGATTTTGCATCTGGCAAGGGTAGTATTGACCCCGTGATTGACGCATGGACTTCGGAAGTGAAGGAAATGGACAAAATGTATCAGCAGAAGGAGGATGAATGGCGAGCCAAGAAACGTGCAGCCAAGAACAAGAAGGAGCAACCGGAAGAGCCGAAACTGCCTGTAAGATGCTTGACACTGAACAATACGGTGGCAAATCTGGCTGAACGACTGGCTAACACGGAAGGCAAGCACGCCTTCTCGTTTACTCCGGAAGCAGACACTGTAGCGCAGAAGTGGAAATCGGCAATGAGCGACTTTTCAGTTATGTTAAGACAGGCTTACGACGGAACAAGCTATGAGCGTGAAGCAAGAAGTGCGGATGCAGTGAATGTTCATATAGACAGACTGTTATGGAACGTGGTGATGTGTGGAACGCCTGATGCGCTCTATCGAGTGGTAAGCAATTATACGGATGGTTTCCAGAGCCGTATCATCGTGGCAAAAACGCCCGATAATACCTTCACTCCACTTTCTGACAACATGTATGTTATGAACGAACGCCAGCGCGACCGCATTATTCAGATAGCTCATCTTCTGCCTTTGCTGACCGGTGAGGTGGTTCTGCCCAAGCTGGAGGATAAGGGTAGGGAATGGCTGGAACAGATAAGACTGGAAACGATGAAAAATGACGACAAGGTGAAAGCCCGCCAGCGTTTCCGTATCTGTCCAACCACCATGAGGATGATGACCTGCATCATGCTCTGCAAGGTTCTGGAAACGCTGATTCAGAAGCATGGTTTCAATGGAGCCGAGAAACAGCTGAAGGAGTCGCCTGATTTGTGGAAGGGAATGCTCGTAAAGACGCAGACACCAACCATGCTCGAAACCTTCAATATCCTGGCAGATTATCAGTTGGATAATGCGCTTTACTTCTTTCGTAGCCGAATAGAAGATGCTTTCTCATCCAAGAATTATTGCAGTCAGTCTGCTTACGACAGAAGTCGCAGAGGTAAGAATGATTCCATCTTTGAGCGGCTGGACGTAACTTTCACCTTTGAGCAGGCAGAGCAGCAGAGCATTGCAGTTAAGGGAGCAAGTGCCACCCATGAGACGGTAAAACAGATGCTAAAGAACTGGAAACGTCAGGGGTTAATCTGTGTATTACCTGACATGCGCTATCAGAAAGTTTCTCCTACAGTCTAAAGAGGGTGTCATTAAGGGTCAAGGTCATTAAGGGTCATTAAGTTTTTCGGTTCTTAAATCAGCCTTAATGGCCGGCTTTGACCCAATTATTCATTATCAATTATTAATTGTAAATTATCATGAACATCAATATATTCCGCCGTCGCTTCACTCCATGGAGTGTGGATGGCACAATGGTTATAGGTGGCAAGATTTTCTGCGACACCTTAGAACGTCCTAACCGTCATTTGCCAGCAGGACGTTATAAGATTTCTCTCATTCCTACCAAGCAAAAGAAGGTGTCGGAGACAAAGAAGAAAAATAAGTATGAAAGAGGAAAATATGAAATTGTTATCAAGCCTGTTATTCTGTTAAGATCCAATTACGTGCCTCGTACTGTTAGGCGCAGAGCTCGCTTCGTGCCTGGCAACGGTCCGCTACGTCTGAGAAACAAGAGTATCATTCTGGGCAAGTCTCATTATACCGGAATCGTTACGCAATCAGAAGAATGCTATAATGATTTTTGCCAGTTGTTGGGTGAGGAATTCAAGAGGATGAAGAAAAAGCATCTACCGTGCAGAATCAATCTGTTTATCAGGGATTTGGGTGTTGACGAAATCCCCTTCAATTATCTGCTTATTTTTCAATAATTAATATTCAATATCATGCGTAAGATAAAGGAAATCATCATTCATTGCAGTGCGACCAAGGAAGGTCGCAACTTCACCATAGCGGATATTGACCGCTGGCACCGGGAGCGCGGAATGCGCTGCATAGGTTATCATTTCGTGATTTATCGTGACGGCAGCATTCATGTAGGTCGTGCGATAGAGGAGGTTGGCGCCCATTGCAAGGGCCATAATTCCATCAGTATAGGCATTTGCTACATCGGCGGCTTATCAAAGAAAGGCAAGCCGAAGGATACAAGAACCCGAGACCAGAAAGCGGCAATGCGCTCGCTCATCGAGCAGCTGAAGGAGGAATATCCATTAGCCACGATTCATGGTCATAATGAATTTGCCAACAAAGCCTGTCCCTGCTTTGATGTAAAGAAGGAGTGGGGGAAGGAGTAAACACAAAAAATAGCGGATCTTTCACAGACCCGCTATTTCCTATCATATTAATTTTTTAAAAAATTTTATTGGAAAATTTATTGTCTTATACAATGCCCTGAGCCATCATAGCCTTAGCTACCTTCAGGAAGCCGGCTACGTTTGCACCCTTTACGTAATTTATGTAACCGTCTGGCTCAGTACCATACTTCACGCAGTTAGCGTGAATATCGTTCATGATGTCGTGGAGCTTAGCATCAACCTCCTCACGAGACCACTTCAGACGCTCTGAGTTCTGGCTCATCTCAAGACCTGATACTGCAACACCACCTGCGTTGGCTGCCTTACCTGGAGAGTAGAGAATCTTAGCATCCTGGAATACCTTGATAGCCTCTGGAGTAGAAGGCATGTTAGCACCCTCGCTTACTGCGATTACGCCGTTGGCGATGAGAGCCTTGGCTGCCTCCTCGTTGATTTCGTTCTGAGTAGCTGATGGGAGAGCGATGTCTGCCTTCTCAAACCAAGGCTTAGCACCTGCAACATATTTTACACCATACTTCTCTGCATACTCCTTGATACGGCCACGCTCTACGTTCTTGAGCTCCATGATGTAATCGAGCTTCTCGCGGTCGATTCCGTCTGGGTCGTAGATGTAACCGTCTGAATCTGAACATGTAACTGGCTTAGCACCCAACTGGAGCAACTTCTCCATAGTGTACTGGGCTACATTACCTGAACCTGAAACCAAAACTGTCTTGCCCTTGATGTCAATACCCTTGGTAGCGAGCATGTTGCAGAGGAAGTATACGTTACCGTAACCTGTAGCCTCAGGACGGATCAATGAACCGCCGAACTCCTGACCCTTACCGGTCAAGACGCCCTGGAACTGGTGTGTCAACTTCTTGTACATTCCGAAGAGGTAACCTACCTCACGGCCACCTACACCGATGTCACCAGCTGGAACATCCTCGTCTGGACCCATGTGACGATAAAGCTCTGTCATGAAAGCCTGGCAGAAACGCATTACCTCGTTGTTGCTCTTGCCACGTGGAGAGAAGTCAGAACCACCCTTAGCACCACCCATTGGGAGAGTAGTAAGAGAGTTTTTGAATGTCTGCTCGAAAGCCAAGAACTTCAAAATACCCAAGTTTACTGACTTGTGGTAGCGAAGACCTCCCTTGTAAGGGCCAATCGCGTTGTTGTGCTGAACGCGGTAACCCATGTTAGTCTGTACGTTGCCCTTATCATCTACCCAAGATACGCGGAACTGGATGATGCGGTCTGGAATGCAGAGACGCTCGATGAGGTTTGCCTTCTCAAACTCTGGGTGCTTGTTGTACTCTTCCTCGATAGTACCGAGAACCTGACTAACTGCCTGAATGTACTCAGGCTCGTTTGGGAATCTTCTTTGGAGATTCGCGATGACTTCTGATGCTTTCATAATCTTTAATCTTTTATTGAGTTTAAATTCTTATTTTTTATTTCTGGTTGCAAAGATACATGTTTTTCTCGAAAACACCAACAAAAAGAAAGAAAAAATGCAGAAAAAGTAGAAAAAAGTTATTTTTTAACATTCTTAACCTCGATTTGTAGCGCTTTTGTGTACGCACACCTTATTATATAAGAGACGTTTTTCGGGGTTTAAGCCTTTATCTCCGTTTTATGGAATCTTGCATTCTGACGACTTCTTTTTATCTATCCTGCGCCATAGGGCATAAATGAGCAGGATGATAGCGTAGAGACCGATTACCTGAGGCAGACTGATTCTTACGTTTTCGATGCTTGCTCCAGGCAGCATGCTGATCAGTTTTATGGCTGTATTCAAAAACTGGGTGATGCTGGTCAGGGCGCCTGATGTAAGGCTGATGAGTGGGGCGGCAACCGGTGCTATGGGCGCCCATAACGTGAGTGGGGAGAACAGGATTAATGCTGCCCCAATATATAGGATGAGGGTTGCTGCGGGAATGGCGATGTAATTGGTGAGAAGTGAATAGCACGATATTCTGCCGAAGGTGTAGACGATGACCGGAAGGGTTCCTATCTGGGCTGCCAGTGAAACGCAAAGGAGTCCCCATGCCCAACGGATGAAACGGCTGCGGATGGGGAGGAGGGTGTAAAGGGGTGTGAAAAACAACAGAATGGAGGCTACGGCCAGGAACGAAAGCTGGAAACTCAACTCGAAAAGATAGAGCGGACTGATGAAGAGCATAAATATATAAGCTGAGGATAAAGTGTTGAGCGGCAGACCGGTACGATGGAAAGCTAAGCTTAAGCTGTAGGCTGAAAGCATGATGGCTGCACGGACTGCACTTGCCGGCAATCCTATGAGAAAAACGTAGGTCCAGATGGAGATGAGGGACAGGATGATGGTGTAAACTGAGTACTTTCTGCCGCCTAGCAGAAAGATGAAAAGCTGGAAGATAATGCCTATATGAAGTCCGCTTACTGCCAAGATGTGACTGGCTCCGGAAATGGAGTAACTGTTTCGGGTGTTCGAGTCGAGTGCGCTCTTGTCGCCCAGCGCCATGGCTGCGATGACTGCATAGTCTTGCTGTTTTACGTGAAGGGAAACCAGTTTGCTTTCAATATTGCTTTTATAGCGTTCGGTATTGATTTTTGCCCGTGTGAGGTAAGGCAGTTCCTGCCAGTTTTTCAGTTGTGTAGAGGTTTGGGAATCAGCTATTTGCTTGCAGGTAAGAAAAGCCCCAAGGCTCAGAATGCATAAATGAATCATCACGCATTGGGAGTAGATGAGAAACTGGTGGCTCCTGCTGAAGTAAGCTTTTTTGCTTAAAAACTTAGTAAGGAAAAAGATGATGCTGCTAAGGGCGCATGAAATGATGGAGATGATGAGCCAGAAGCGCATATTGAAATCATCATAGCCCCATTTGGCTATGATGATTCCGATCGTCAGTGTGAGGCTGATGGTCATGAGCGGGGTGAGGGGTAGCGCTTTCATCATTCCTCTTTTCTTTTAAAAGATAATTTATTTCCTATTTCTTGAATCCGAAGATGCGCTTGATGAATTTCTTCACAGCATTTTCTTGCTTCTGTGGATTTACGATAGGGGTGTGCTTGCGTGCAGCCGGCTTGTCGCCCTTTTTCTGGGCTACGCCTCTGCCACGGCCGTTGCTGCCTGGGCGAACATTGTTCTCGGTGCCTGGGCGCTGCTGGTTGCTGTTATTGCGGCGCTTCTGGCTGTTGCTGTTCTTTGGCTGCTCGCCTGGCTGGGCTGGCTTTCTGTTCTGCTGCTTTGCGTTCTGCTGCTTGTTGCCCTGCTGTGGCTGCTGCTTTGCGTTCTGCTGCTTGTTACCCTGCTGAGGCTGCTGTTCGTTGCTGCGTGGTGCTTTTTCCTGACGCTCGTTTGGCTTGTTTGGCTTGCGCTTGTGAGAAGTCTGGTCGCGGTCTTTCTGTCGGCGGTTCTTGGCACTGTTCTTTCCGGCCTCGCCGTTTTTGCCGTTACCGCGTCTGTTGTTTCTTCCGTTTGCGCCTTTCTTCTTCGGCTTGTTAAGCTTGATGTATTCAGGACCTTCGCCGCATCCCTCAGGGAGAGGCATTTTGTCTACCACCTTCTCCAGGAACTTCTCTATCTGCTGGAACCAGTACTGGTCTTCTTCGCTCACGAAGGTGATGGCTCTACCATCGCGGTTGGCACGGGCAGTACGGCCGATGCGGTGAACGTAATCTTCTGTATCGTGAGGAACATCGTAATTGATGACCATCTCAATATCATCGATGTCGATTCCGCGCGCCACAATATCGGTAGCTACGAGAACATCATACTGTCCGCTCTTGAACTTGAACATCACATCATCGCGCTCAGCCTGTTCCAGGTCGCTGTGCATGGCTCCGCAGTTTACTCCAATCTGCTGGAGGGAAGCTGCGAGTTGCTTCACCTTGAATTTGCTGCCGCTGAAGACAATGACGCGCTTCAGGTCGCCCGCCTTGAAGATGTCCTTGATGATGGTCATCTTCTGGGTTTCGTAGCATACGTATGCTTCCTGCTTGATTTTCTCGGCTGGCTTGCTGACGGCAAGTTTGATTTCTACCGGATTCTTGAGCAAGGTCTTAGCCAGTTCTTCTATCTTCTCAGGCATGGTTGCCGAGAACATGATGGTCTGGCAGGTCTTTGGCAGTTTTGACGCGATGGTCTTGATGTCGTCAGAGAAACCCATGTCGAGCATGCGGTCGGCCTCGTCAAGAATGAAGAAACTTACCTTGCTGAGGTCTACATTGCCCAGAGAGATATGGGAGATGAGGCGGCCCGGGGTGGCGATGACTACATCGGCGCCCATGCGGAGGCTGCGCAACTCCTGATCGTAACGGTTGCCGTCGTTGCCGCCGTATACGGCTACGCTGCTCACGCCCTGCAGGTAATAGCCGAAGCCTTGCATCGCCTGGTCTATCTGCTGGGCGAGTTCGCGGGTTGGTGACATGATGACGCAGTTGATGGCGTCTTTCGGATAACCGCCGTCATCGAGCTTGCTCAATACTGGCAGCAGATAGGCTGCGGTTTTGCCGGTTCCGGTCTGGGCTACACCCAAGACATCGTGACCTTCTAATATCTCTGGAATGCACTTTTCCTGTACTGGAGTGCATGTGTCGAAGCGCATGTCATATAATGCGTCGAGCACGTTGTCGTTTAAATCTAATTCGTCGAAATACATTCTTCTATAGTTTATAGTTTACAGTTTATAGTTTATAGGGGAGCATGGCTGCTATAAACTATAAACTCTTAATTATTAATTGATAATTACCTCGGTGCCTTGCGGTAGCAGAAGTAGGCTACGATGGCGAAGAGGAAGTTTGGAAGCCACGCTGCCAGAACAGACGGGAAGTTGGCCTGGATGGCGAAGGTGGCAGAAACCGTCTGCAGCATGATGTAGCCGAAACTCAGCGCAAGTCCAACGCCCAATGCTGCTCCCATGCCGCCCTTGCGCTTGCGGGCTGAGAGGGAGACGCCGATGATGGTGAGGATGAACGAAGCGAAGGAAGAGGCGATGCGCTTGTGGTATTCTACCTCGTACTGCACTACGTTGCCCGAACCGCGGTTAATCTGCTTGGAGATGTAATCGCGGAGCTCAGGACTGGTGAAGGTTTCCTGCTGACCCTTGGAATAGACCAGGTCGGTAGGTTCCATCATGATGATGGTGTCCTTCTGGGCTCCGCTCGTAATATGCTCCTTCATGCCCTGGAGCTTGCGGATTTTCCAGTTGCTCAGTTTCCAGTGATACTTGCTGTCGGAAATGGTGTCGTACTGGATGTCCATCGCTGTAAGGTGGCTTACGAGTTTCTTGTCCTGGAACTTGTCGAGACAGAATCCGTAGCCGCGTTTCATGCTGTTGTCGTAATGCTGCATATAGGCAATCACTCCCTTGTCTACCTGCAGCTGTACATTCTCGGCACTGGTATTCTTCTTCTTGTTCTTGTACATCGTCTCGAAGTTCTGTCTGATGACGGTTCCGTGGGGAATGACGTAGGCTGAAAGCCCGAAGGAGAGGGCTGAGAGCAGCACGCAGGTAATCATGTATGGGCGAAGGAGACGCTTGAAGGATACTCCCGACGCCAGAATGGCGATGATTTCGGAATTGCTTGCCAGCTTGGTGGTGAAGAGAATGACCGCCACGAACACGAACAGCGCACTGAAGAGGTTGGCAAAATAGGGCACGAAGTTGGCGTAGTAATCGAAGATGATTGCGCGCGCCGGTGCATGGTGCTCTGTGAATTTTGACAGGTTCTCGTTGAAGTCGAAGACGATGGCGATGGAGATGATCAGGGCGATGGAGAAGAAATAGTAGCCCAGAAACTTCTTGATAATGTACCAGTCGAGCTTCTTGATGTACCTGAACGGGTTGAGAAACCGGAATATGCGCAGGAACCGGAGCTTGTGAGCCAGCCAGCGCACAGCCCTGATGAGCCACCCGAACTTGCGGGAAGCCCATCGGCCGGTGCGGTAGAGCCGGCGGTGTTTTCTTATTTTCTTAAAATCTTTCATGATGCTTGCTTACTTAAATTCTTCGGCCAAGCTGGTCGATGATGGAATTCTTCCATGCCACGAAATCGCCCTGCTCGATATGATGGCGGGCATCGGTCACGAGGCGCAGATAGAAAGAGAGGTTGTGGATGCTGGCTATCTGCATCGCCAGCAGCTCCTGGGCCTTGAAGAGGTGGTGGAGGTAGGCCTTCGTGGTTACGAGGTCGATGTCGCAGCCGTCTGGATCTATCGGACTGAAGTCTTTCTCCCACTTCTTGTTGCGCATGTTCATCGTGCCCTGATAGGTGAAGAGCATGGCGTTGCGGCCGTTGCGGGTCGGCATTACGCAGTCGAACATGTCTACGCCGCGCTCGATGGCTTCGAGGATGTTCTGCGGGGTTCCTACGCCCATCAGATATCTCGGCTTGTCTTTCGGCAGGATTTCGTTCACTACTTCTATCATCTCATACATCACCTCGGTAGGCTCTCCTACGGCAAGTCCGCCGATGGCATTTCCGTCGGCTCCCTTGTCGGCAATGTATTTGGCTGCTTCGCGGCGCAGTTCCGGGAAGGTGCAGCCCTGAACGATAGGGAAGAGACTCTGCTGATAGCCGTAGAGGGGCTCGGTTTCGTTGAACCGCTTGATGCAGCGGTCTAGCCAGCGCTGGGTGAGCATGAGGCTGTTCTTGGCGTACTGGTAATCGCTCTGTCCCGGTGGACATTCATCGAAGGCCATCATGATGTCGGCTCCGATGATGCGCTCGGTGTCCATTACATTCTCCGGTGTGAAGAAGTGCTTGCTGCCGTCGATGTGGGAGCGGAACTCGCAGCCTTCTTCCTTGAGCTTGCGGATGCCGGTGAGCGAGAAGACCTGGAAACCGCCGCTGTCGGTGAGGATAGGACGGTCCCAGCCGTTGAACTTGTGCAATCCGCCTGCTGCCCTGATGACGTCAAGACCTGGGCGCAGGTAGAGGTGATAGGTGTTTCCGAGGATAATCTGTGCCATGACCTGCTTCTTGAGTTCCTCGAAGTGGACGCCCTTCACGCTTCCTACGGTTCCTACGGGCATGAAGATTGGGGTCTTGATCTGTCCGTGGTCGGTGGTGATGATGCCTGTACGCGCATCGCTTGCTTTATCTGTTACTTGTAATTCAAATTTCATTTCTATTCTTTTTTATCATTTTCCTCAATGCTGAAGTCTGTAGGTTTTTTCACCTTCTCGTCGGTCAGCGCGAACTGCCAGACGTCAGCCACATTCTCTACATAGTGGAAGTCTACGCCCTTGAGATATTTCTCCGGTATTTCCTCTACGTTCTTCTGGTTCTCCCTGCACATCACGATGTGCTTGATTCCTGCCCGCTTGGCTGCCAGAATCTTCTCCTTGATTCCGCCTACCGGGAGCACTTTGCCGCGGAGGGTTATCTCGCCGGTCATGGCTGTGTTGGCACGCACCTTGCGCTGGGTGATGGCTGAGGCGATGCTGGTGGCGATGGTGATTCCGGCAGAAGGACCGTCTTTCGGGGTAGCTCCCTCAGGCACGTGGATGTGGATGTTCCATTGCTCGAAGATGCGGTAGTCTACCTGGAGCAGGTCGATGTGCGACTTGACGTATTCCAGTGCGATAATGGCTGATTCCTTCATCACGTCGCCCAGATTTCCGGTCAGGGTGAGCTTGCCTGCCTTGCCCTTGCTGAGCGAGGTTTCGATGTAGAGGATTTCGCCGCCCACTGAGGTCCAGGCTAGTCCGGTTACCACTCCTGCATAGTCGTTGCCCTGGTAGATGTCGCGGTTGAACGGCGGATTGCCCAGCAGGTCTTTTACTTCGGCAGGGGTGATGGTGTAGTTCTTCAGCTCCTGGTTGCAGGCAAGTTTGTAAGCCATCTTGCGCAGACTCTTGTCAATCTGCTTCTTCAGCTGTCTTACGCCGCTCTCCCGGGTGTAGTGCTCGATGATGAACTCGAGGGCATTCTTGTTGAAACTTACCTTTGGCGAAACCTTGTCGAGTCCGGTGCTTTCCAGCTCTTCCGGTACGAGGTGGCGCTTGGCAATCTCTGTCTTCTCTTCGGTGATGTAGCCGCCTACTTCTATCAGCTCCATACGGTCGAGGAGCGGACGCGGAATGACGCTCAGGTCATTGGCTGTGGCGATGAAGAGTACCTTGGAGAGGTCGTAATCCATATCGAGATAATTGTCGTGGAAGGCATTGTTCTGTTCCGGGTCCAGCACTTCGAGCAGGGCTGATGCTGGGTCGCCGTTGAAATTGCTCTGCGCCACCTTGTCAATCTCGTCGAGGATGAAGACCGGATTGCTGCTGCCTGCCTTCAGCATGTTCTTGATGATGCGGCCCGGCATGGCTCCCACATAGGTGCGGCGGTGACCGCGGATTTCGGCTTCATCGTGCAGACCGCCCAGCGACATGCGTACATACTTGCGCTTCATGGCTGCTGCGATGCTCTTGCCCAGACTGGTCTTTCCTACGCCCGGAGGACCGTAGAGGCAGAGGATAGGACTCTTGCCGCCGCCGTTCAGTGCTCTTACGGCGAGGAATTCCAGGATGCGTTCCTTCACATTCTCCATGCCGTAGTGGTCGTGGTTCAGAATGCGCTTGGCACGGGTCAGACTGAGGTCGTCCTGGGTGTAGGAGTTCCAAGGCAAATCTACCATGGTCTGCAGGAATCCTATCTGTATCGAATAGTCAGGACTCTGCGGGTTCAGGGTGTCGAGCTTGGCAATTTCTTTCTTGAAGATTTTGGCAGTTTCCTCGCTCCAGTTCTTCTTTTTCGCCTTCTCCAGAATCTCCTTCTTCTCCGGACTGGCGTTGCCTTCTCCCAGTTCTTCCCTGATGTTCTTGATCTGCTGCTTGAGGAAGTATTCCTTCTGCTGTTCATCGAGGTCGTAGTGGGTTTTGTTCTCAATCTCAGTCTGGATGCGTAGCAGATGGCGCACCTTGTTCAGGGATCTGATGGCAATCATGATGCGCTCGCTGAGATTTTCCTCTTTCAGCATCTTGATTTTATCCTCGATGGAGAAAGGGAGGAGGGAGCACATGAAGTTGCACTGCATATGAATGCTCGAGAGTTCGTTGATGGCCTGGATGGCCTCATCAGTATAGTTGGCGTTTGATTTGATATAGTCTGTCGCTTCGTAATGGAAGTTCTCGTAGAGCATTCTGAAGAGTTCATCGTTGTTCTCGTCAGGCCATTTCTCCGGAAGACTTTTTACGTCAATTACTGTGTAAGGCTCTTTTTGAACGAGATGTTTCATCTGACATCTGCCCAGACCCTGGATGATGATGCTCATCTGCTCTGTGCCAGGCATCTTGATCACCTTGATGAGTTTGGCGAAGACACCTACAGGGTAGAGGTCTTCTTCGTAGGGCGATTCTGTATCTTTGTTCTTCTGGCAGAATACGCAGAATATGGTGTCTGGTTTCTTTTCCAGCATCCGGACGAGATTCAGACTTTCCTTTCTGCCCACAACGATAGGGGTCATGTTGGTAGGGAAAACTACAATATCTCGCATGCAGAGGGTAGGGTACAAGCCTTCTTCCTGGTCTTCGATCAGGGTTTTCGGGTCGCCCTCGTAATCTGCAATCATTTGTATTCGGGTACTTGTTCTTCTATTATCCATTTTGTTATGATTTCTATTTTCCGTGCAAAGGTACTCATTTTTTATGAAATATCGTGGAAGATGATAGATTATTTAATAATAAAATTGCTTTTTCTATATATTAGTACCCGTTTTTATAGATGTAAGTAGCTGCTTTTGCAGGTGGAAGTGGCAATTTCTGCTGCTTGCGATAAAATAAATCGGCGGCGCATTCGTTTTCTTCTGTAAAGAGACAGAAGAATTTATGGGTAATTTTCGATTTAAACAGTTTGAGATAGAGCAAGACCGTTGTGCCATGAAAGTGGGAACTGACGGCGTTTTGCTGGGTGCATGGGCGAAAGGTGGCAGGCGGATTCTGGACATCGGTTCCGGAACGGGACTGATTTCGCTCATGATGGCGCAGCGTTTTCCTGAAGCTGAGGTCGTAGGGATTGATATGGATGCTGATGCCTGCGGACAGGCGAGGGAGAATGTGATGGCAAGTCCGTTTCGCGACAGGGTGGAAATAGAATGCTGCAGACTGCAGGATTTCGGGGGAACTTCGGAAGCTGCTGAGGCTTTGGAAACTGCTGAAGATTTGAAGTCTGCCGGTGTTTTTGATGCGATAGTGAGCAATCCTCCGTTCTTTGTAGATAGCTTAAAAAATCCGGACAGTAAGAGGACGATGGCGAGACATACGGACAGTCTTCCGTTCCGCGATTTGTTTGCGGGTGTAAAACGGCTGCTTTCTGATGACGGTATTTTCTCTGCGATTGTTCCCGTAGAAGTAGTGGAGCAGTTTGTTGCAGAGTCTTGTATATTAGGTTTTTATCTTATACGGAAGTGTGGTGTGAAGACGGTAGAGCGCAAGCAGCCAAAGCGCTTTATGCTGAGTTTTGCCAAGCATCGCATTTCGCCTTATGAAGAGCATGTTGAAACGATGATGGATTCGCAGGGAAACCGCTCGGAATGGTATAGGAAAATAACGGAAGAATTCTATCTTAGTGAGTAGTGATTAGTGATCACTACTCACTACTTAAAGGTTCAGCTTCTTCTGTACCAGTTTGCTGATAGCTTCTACTCTTTTGCTCTGGCGCTGGATGTCTTTATGAATATCATCGCGCACGGCATTGATGTCGTTGAAGAAATCGGCAAAGGCAGACTGAATCATGTTCGGCTTGCGGTCGTTCTTGTTGGCAAATGGGTTCACCACCATCTTGATTCCTTTTTCTTCCAGATGGACATCAATCTCTGCACCCGTCATCACAGGGTCGCCATCATAATGGATTACGCCTGGCTGACTGCGGGTGATATGGAGCTTCTTGCAGCGGAACGACTTGATCTTCGAGTTCTTGTCCAGCGTCTTGTTGAACATGTCGAAACTTACCTGAGGCGCCTCGATTACATCGAATGGTTCCATGATGACAACATCCATCAAACCGTCGCTCATGGATGCTTGAGGGGCAATATAGGCATTGTTGCCATACTGAGATGCGTTGGCACAGGAAATGAGGAACGCCTTATACTGCTTGGTGCCCGTCTCGTCCTCCAGCGTGTAAGTCTCAGGCTTATACTTCAATCCCTCGCGCAGGATATTTTCAGCATAAGTGATAGGACCACGCTTGCCGCTCTCGGCAAACTTCATGCTGACGAAAGCGTCAAAGCCCATGCCGCAGGTGCAGAAGAACGGGTGGTCGTTGATGACACCATAATCCAGATCTCTAATCTGGCATTGGTTGATGACCTCTATGCATTTCTTCAGGTTCATTGGGAGCAGCAGATGTCTTGCCAGTCCGTTGCCCGAACCGCAAGGCAGAATGCCGAGGGCAGTATCGGAGTGAACCAGTGAGCGGGCCACCTCGTTGACGGTTCCGTCACCGCCAACCGCCACAACCACATCTACATGGTTGTTCTTCGCTTCGGTAGCAATTTCCGAAGCGTGCCCAGCTCTTTCAGTCATTCTTATCTCGTACTCAAAAAGTTCTTTGTCCAAAACAGAATCTATCAGACTGGGAACTGCCGCCTTGCTGGCTGTTCCTGAAATCGGATTCATGATGAAAAGTATCTTTTTCTTCATTATATAGTCAAGAGTTTGTAAAATTTAGGCTGCAAAAGTAATAAAAATACCCAAAATAACAAGAAATATCGATTAAAAAAACTATAAAAGTAAACTTTCTTATAAAAAAAGCCATTTATTGAGTTCTTTTTTGTATCTTTGCACCCTGAAAGTTAGAAAAATATAAAAAAAGAAAATAAAGTACACCTATTAATAATGGGACAATTACAAGAAAGATACAAGAATTATCGTGAACCTCAGAAGTATATGGCTGCCGGTGTGTATCCATATTTCCGCGAGATCACAAGTAAGCAGATGACAGAGGTAACCGACATCGATGGTCATAAAATCCTGATGTTCGGTTCTAATGCTTATCAAGGTTTGACTAACGACCAGCGTGTTATTGATGCAGCAAAGGCTGCGCTCGACAAGTATGGTTCTGGTTGTGCAGGAAGCCGTTTCCTCAATGGTACGCTCGATTTGCACGTGCAGCTCGAAAAGGAGCTTGCTGAGTTTATGGGCAAGGATGAAACTTTGTGTTTCTCTACAGGATTCTCTGTAAATCAGGGTGTCTTGGCTTGCGTAGTAGGTCGTAACGACTATATTATCTGCGATGACCGCGACCACGCAAGTATCGTAGATGGCCGCCGCCTCTCATTCGCTACCCAGCTTCACTACAAGCACAACGATATGGAAGATTTGGAGCGCGTGCTCTCTAAGCTCCCTGAGGAGGCTATCAAGCTCATCGTTGTTGACGGTGTGTTCTCTATGGAGGGCGACCTGGCTAACTTGCCTGAAATCGTTAAGCTCAAGCATAAGTACAACTGCTCTATCATGGTAGACGAGGCTCATGGTCTTGGCGTATTCGGCAAGCAGGGTCGTGGTGTCTGCGACCACTTCGGTCTGACCGATGAGGTAGACCTCATCATGGGTACATTCTCTAAGAGTCTGGCTTCTATCGGCGGTTTCATCGCATCAGACAAGGATACGATCAACTTCCTCCGTCACAACTGCCGTACTTACATCTTCAGCGCCTCTAACACTCCAGCTGCCACAGCAGCAGCTCTCGAGGCTCTCCACATCATTCAGAATGAGCCAGAGCGTTTCGAGAATCTCTGGGATGTAACCAACTATGCCTTGAAGCGTTTCCGCGAGGAAGGTTTCGAGATTGGCGAGACAGAGAGTCCTATCATTCCTCTCTACGTACGCGATGCTGAGAAGACATTCGTTGTTACCAAGATGGCTTACGATGCAGGTGTGTTCATCAACCCTGTTATTCCTCCAGCTTGTGCTCCTCAGGATACATTGGTACGTTTCGCACTCATGGCTACTCATACTAGAGAGCAGGTTGAGCAGGCTGTCCAGATCTTGAAGAAGATTTTCGTAGAAGAGGGAATCATCAAGTAAAATCAGATTTGCCGGTCTGAAATCAGATTTGCCGGTCTTCTCGGTTTGACAGATTCGGGCAGTCGGTTTCTGATTTAGAAGTTCAGCAAGTATGGTTGCGGTTCTTTTCCGCCACTATATATAATAAGGTATAAGGGCAATTCCGGATAGGGGTTGCCCTTATTTTTTGCCTGTTTCCCAGCCATTTTGCATTAAAATGCATATTTTTTTGAAAAAAGTTAGGGAAAAATTTGGTGGAATCGAAAAAATGTAGTACCTTTGCACTCGCAATTCAGAAATGATGCTTAAAGCAATGCTTAAGAGGTGTCGTAGAGATGAGTAAGCGGGGTGTAGCGCAGCCCGGTAGCGCTCCTGTTTTGGGAACAGGTGGTCGCAGGTTCGAATCCTGTCGCCCCGACTCTATTTTTCTCTCACTCAAACCTTTAGCAAAGCACAAGCGGGGTGTAGCGCAGCCCGGTAGCGCTCCTGTTTTGGGAACAGGTGGTCGCAGGTTCGAATCCTGTCGCCCCGACACAAGAAAGCTAAGAAGAGTCAAATCTTCTTAGCTTTTTTGCTATATAAAACTCCCGCCCTGGATGGGCTGGAGGGGGATAACGGAACTGAGTAATTATTATATACGTTTTAATTTTATAGAATCATGATTATAACGATAGCGCGCCAGTGTGGATGTGGCGCTATTCGCGTGGGCAAGCTGCTCGCCGAAAAGTATGGTATTCCTTTTTATACCCGTAAAAATATGATGGAAATGGCTGAACAGAGAGGAGTGCTCGACGAGATGGAGGCTTTCTTCGATGAGCGGCCGGTAGATGAACTGCTCTTCTCGATGTCGTCGCTTGGCGAAACGCAGAGGGCGCTGACAGAAAAACCGCTCCGTACACTTGCCGATATGATAGGCGATGAAGACTGTATCATCATCGGCCGTTGCGGAAACTATATCTTCCGCGAGCGCAAAGACCTGATTTCTGTTTTCCTGAGCGGCAATCTGGAGGCTCGCATCAAGGAGATTCAGGAGGAGAAGGGCTTTTCGTATGAGGAAGCTGAGGAGTTTGTAGAGCACACCGAGGATTGCAGAGTGGCTTATCATAAGTATTATACAGGCCTTACCTGGGGAAATGCCGATGATTACGACATCTGCCTGGATACTGTGCGCCTGGGCGTAGAAGAGACGGCAAGCCTCATTGAGCAGTACGTTAGCTTGATTTAGATTCAAAGGTTCAAAGTTCCAAGGTTTAAGGTTTAAAGTAATTCAACATGAAGTTTTTAATTCAATTTTTGATAATCATAGCTTTCTCCTTTGCGGGGGAATTGCTTCATTTTTTGCTGCCATTGCCTATTCCGGCAAGCATCTATGGCATCATCCTGCTCTTTCTTGCGCTGGAAACAAAACTGATCAAGGTGAAGCATATCCGCGAAACCAGCAGTTTCCTCATTGCCATCATGCCCGTGATGTTTATTCCGGCTGCCGTAGGACTCATTGATTCTTATCAGGATATCGGCAATGCATGGTTCCAGTATATCGTAGTTACGGTGGTCAGCACCTTCGTCGTGATGGGTGCTTCGGGCTGGATTACGCAGTTGGTAATCAGAAAAGGAAAGGAGGCGAAGAAATGAACCAGTTGTTCCAGGATTCTGTCTTCTTCGGCGTTCTCATCAGTCTGGCTGCCTACGGCATAGGCATGCTGCTGAAGCTGAAGACGGGATGGTCGCTGATGAACCCGCTGCTCATCTCCATCATCCTCGTCATCATCACGCTCCTGCTGACGGGCGTAGATTACAAGACCTATTCGGCAGGCGCCAACAGCATCAGCTATCTGCTCACACCAGCCACCATCTGTCTGGCTGTGCCACTTTATCAGCAGGTTGAGCTTCTGAAGAAGAATTATCGGGCTGTGCTGATCGGCATTGTTTCGGGCGTGCTGGCGAGTCTCTGCTCCGTGCTCATTCTCGCCCTCATCTTCCATTTCGACCATGCGTCCTACGTTACCTTCCTGCCTAAGAGCATCACTACCGCCATCGGTATCGGCGTTTCTGAGGAGTTGGGTGGTCATGTTTCGGTTTCGGTGGTCGTCATCATCGTAACAGGTGTGCTGGGCAACATCTTTGCCGAGAAATTCCTGAAGCTTCTCTCCATCAAAGAGCCTATTGCCAAAGGTATCGCTATCGGCTGTTCTGCCCATGCGCTGGGTACGGCAAAGGCGATGGAAATGGGTACCATAGAGGGAGCCATGAGCAGTCTGAGCATCGTGGTTTGCGGTGTGCTGACGGTTGTAGGATCATCTATCTTTGCTCTGTTTATGTAGAGGCAGATACAATAATATTTCCCTTTTTCCGTTTTTATAGATATGAAACGGAAAAAGGGATTTTTGTATATAATGGGTGTAGGGATGGCGATGAGCGCCCTGCTTGCCAGTTGTGCCGACGATGAGAGTTTCTCAACGTCGAGGGGAGATGTGCTCTCGTTTTCGGTAGATACGCTGAAGATGGACACCACCTTCTCGAATGTGCCTACGCCTACCCGAAGCTTCTGGGTTTACAACCGTACGGGCAAGGCTCTGCGCTGCCAGTCGGTGCGGCTGGAAAACGGTAACCAGAAGGGCTACCGGGTGAATGTTGACGGCTCTTACCTGGGCAGCGAAGCGGGATTCCAGACGCAGAATGTGGAGATCAGGAAGGGTGACAGCATACGTGTGTTCGTAGAACTGACTTCGGCGATGCAGAACAGCAAAGAGCCGCAGCTGGTGAGCGACAACCTGGTGTTTGCGCTGGAAAGTGGCGTGGAGCAGAAGGTGAACCTGAGGGCGTTTTCATGGGATGCGATGAAACTCAATTCGCTCGAGGTGAAGCAGGACCAGCTGCTGGAGAGCACGCTGCCGGTAGTGGTTTATGGCGGCATTAGGGTTGATTCGGCGGCTACGCTGACCATTGCTCCGGGCACCCAACTCTATTTCCACGAGAATGCGGGTTTGCAGGTGTTCGGTTCGCTGAAGATTGAGGGCGAAAAGGACAGGGAAGTGGTGATGCGGGGCGACCGACTGGACCACATGTTCGATTATCTGCCTTATGACCGCACACCGGGACAATGGCAGGGCATCAGACTGATGTCTTCGGCTCATGACTGCAGGATTTCGTTTGCTGATATTCATAGTGCCTACGATGCTGTGATGATAGAAGCGGGCGATGCTACGAAGCAGAAACTGCTCATCGAGAATGCCACGATTCATAACAGTCAGGGCTACGGTGTGAGGATTGATTCTGCCAAGGTGCAGGTTTACAATTCGCAGATAACCAATTGCTTAAACCATCCGCTCTATGTTGAGGGTGGCGATGTTGAGGTAAACGGCTGCACCATAGCCCAGTTCTATCCGTTTGACGGGCGCCGCGAGTCTGCCATCGGTTTTGCCTCTCCGCTGCCTCGTTTCGAGGTGAGAAATTCGCTCGTAACGGGCTATCATGATGATGAGGTGGTCTGGGAGGCTCCGAAAGAGGAGGATGCCTTCAATTTCCTCTTCGACCATTGTGTGTTGCGCACGGAGAAGCTGGAGACGGACGACAGTCTGAAGTTCACCCATGTGGTTTATGAGGACATCAAGGATACGACGGTGTTTGCCGAGAAGCATTTCCGCCTTTTCGACACAGATAATCTGAAGTATGATTTCCATCTGAGCAAGGAGTCGGCAGCAATAGGAAAGGCAGCTGCCGAAACCCTGCCTGCAACCGACCGTGATGGTTTGCCGAGAAAGAAAGAGCAGCCTGCCGCAGGATGCTTTGAATATAGGGAGGAATAATGAGTATAAGGAGGAATAAGAAGAAAGCCCTACAGGAAAGTCTGCATGATGCAAACTTCCTGTAGGGCTTTTTCTTATATCCTGAGCCCTTTTTAGAAGTGGGCTCTGTAATCTTATTCCTTCATGTTCGAATCTACGAAGCTGAAGGGGAGAAGGTCTTTGATGCTGTCGAAGCAGTAGGTGCCGTTCTCGCCATAGAGCAGGATGCGTACGGGGCGCTGGTAGCGGTCTTCCATCTCCAGTATCACCTGGCGGCAGGCTCCGCATGGCGAGATAGGCGACTTGAGGAAACCATTTCCGTTTCTCGCTGCTATGGCGAGCGTCAGGATAGGCTGGTCGGGATAGTTGCTCTGGGCACCGAAGATGGCGCTGCGCTCGGCACAGAGTCCCGATGGGAAGGCGGCGTTCTCCTGGTTGGCTCCAATCACTATTCTGCCGTCGCCCAGCAGCAGGGCTGCTCCCACATAGAAGTGGCTGTAGTTAGCATACGCATTGCTGGTGGCAGCCTTCGCCCTGTTAACGAGCTCCTGCTCCTGCTGGCTCAACTCTGAGAGCTGAGCCACCATGTATCTGATGTTTAGGTTTTGCTCTTTCATAGATATAATGTTTTTATGATTTCTTTATTTCGTGTAGAAGTCGATGAGGTCCTGCAGCGCCTTCTTGCATACTGCACAGAATTCCGGCGTTTCGTTGATGCGCATACGGCAGTCCTGCACACCGCGGTAAACGCCCTTCAAGCTGTATCCGGCACCTTCGAAGACACCCACCTTGCTCACCGCCTCCTTCTCTTTCTTTGAGAGCGGAGTAGGAATCTTGGTCTTCTTGTCTATCATGTTCTCCCATTTTCCGTGGAAATCGGCAAGGGTAGTGATGTTCTTCTCCCAAGGCTCTACATCGTGAGGATACATCGGTATCTGCTCCTGCTCGTAGGCGTATTCATCGGCAAGTCCGGCAAAGGAATGGCCAAACTCATGCACCACTACCGGCTTGAACCATTTCTGGTGGCAGGTGGTGAGATTGTATGAATTGAGGATGCCGCCACCGCCATACTTATCCGAATTTACCAGCACGATGATGTGCTCGTAAGGGGTACCTGCCAGCCAGTTGTGCAGGTCTTTGAGATGCAGGGTGGTAAGGTAGCGGTCGCTGTAGAAGGTGTCGAAATGAGAGCTGAGGGCGGTCTCGTGCCAGATGCCCTGGGCTGGGATGCTAGGTCCGCTCTGCTTGGATGGCGATTTTACGGCTACGATGTTGAAGCGGTCTCTCATGCTCTTGAAGGGTTCGTGGGCGAAGATGGCCTCTGTAGCTTCCTGCGCATCTTTCAGGAAGACAGGCATCTCTGCATCAGTATAGCCTTCAGCCACGTATGCGATGTGGATGCATCGGGTGGTGTCGGCAGCCTGCTGCAGGGTGACGTATGGTGTAGGCTTGTTGCCTTTCTGATGAATCAGAATGTCTTTCGGCGCTACCTGGTGGGTGAGCGTGGTGGTTATCTCGCGGCGGTTGTTGCGCAGGTCGAGGGTGATGTCTACGGTATCTTTCGGCATCGGAACGAGGAATACGTTCTCGAAACTCTGCGTGTTCTTCTCTGCCTCTGGATAGGAGAGCCATTCCTGGAAGAGGGTGGAGAAGGAGTTGCGGTAGATGATTTTGCCCGAGCGGTGGTCGCGTACGGTTATCTGTCCGTTGCCCTCTATCGGGAGTTCGGCCAGTCGCTGCCGTTTGCCGTACCAGCGTGGCATTACGTTGAGTTCGTCTACGGCTATCATCTGCTGCTTCTGGTTGCCGGCAAAGGTATAGTCTACCCGCAGCGTCTTGTCTGTGAAATAGTCGTCAAAGTTTTGCGCCTTTATTGTGCCGGGCGCCATCAGCATCGCCAGGGTGGCGAGGGATAATATCATTCTCTTCATTGTATTTTCATTTAAAATTCACATTCACATTCACATTTCTCACCGAATCACCAAGTGACCGAATCACTAATCACTTATCTCACCCTCAGTCTTGTTCCTACGCTTACCGGGATGTTAGGGTCGAGATGGTTCATCTTGTAGAGTTTCTCCAGTCGGATGCCATACTTCTGCGAGATGGTGTACATGCTTTCGCCCGGCTGTATCACGTGAGGGCGCTTCTTATACTGCTTAGGTGCCTTGGAGCGTTTCTTTTTCAGATAGATGATGTCGCCCTTGTGCAGCACGGCGTGCTTGTTGCGCTCGTTGTAGCGAGCCAGTTTGCGCCAGCTGATGCCCACCTCCTTGCCTATACTCTTGAAGGTGTCGCCTTCGCGGGCATAGAGATAGTAATTCTTGTTGAAGATATGGATAGGGTGCAGCAGACCTTCGGCGTTTACAGGCTGGTCGGTACCGCTGTGGGTAGCCATGAAGCGGTCGTAGCGCTTGGCCTTGTCATACTGGTTGAGCTTGTAGAGCTCTATAATCTGTATCAGCTTGCTGGCATACTGCGGGTTGGTGGCGTAGCCGCAGGCTTTCAGTCCGCGAGCCCATCCCTTGTAGTCGTGCAGCGAGAGTTCGAAGAGGCGTGCGTAGCGTGGCTGGCGCGCCAGAAACTTGCTGTGGTCTTCGTAGCTGTCTCTTGCGTCCTGGTATACGCGGAAGCATTCGCCACGGGCATCATCGTCGTGGTACTGGGTTGGGCCCGTCCAGTTGTGACATTTTATGCCGAAGTGGTTGTTGCCCTGGCGTACGAGGTCGCTCCTTCCTGCCGCACTCTCAAACAGTCCCTGTGCTAGGGTGATGCTGGCTGGAATGCGGTAACGGAGCATCTGCTCGATGGCAAGATCCTTATACTGGTTGATATATGTCTGATAGGCCTGGTTCCACTTCAGCTGTGCGCCCATCGGGAGGCAGCAGAGCAGAGCGAGCCCTAAAATGTTTGCTTTTAGATGATTCATTCTGCAAAAATATAAAAAAAAACGGATAAATCGCGGTTTATTACAAAATTTTTAATATCTTTGCACAAAATATGACATACAAATGCAGGGGCTATCTGTCTCTTCTGAGAGAAACTGACTTGTTTTGTAGAAATAATGATTTTAATAATGAAAACTCGTACAAAAGTAATTATAGCTATCGGCTCTAACAGAAATCAGGAGGAGAATGTGTTGAAGGCGCATGAACATCTGAGTTGTATGTTCAGGAACAGCCTTTTTGGTCCGCGCATGTGGACTGAGCCTATCGGACTGGAGAATTCAGACAAGTTTCTGAATCAGGTGATGTTGGGGGAGACCATCTGCTCTAAGAAGTCTGTGCTTGCCGCGCTGCGGAGTGTGGAGCAGGGATGCGGACGCAGAATCCGTGGTCCTTATCGTAAGGTAGATGTTCCGCTGGATCTCGACCTTCTGCTCTATGGCGATGAGAAATTGCACGAGAGCGAGTGGGAGCGTGATTATATTCAGAGTTCTATCAGCTACCTCGAAGAGAAGGATGCTAAGAGGGATAGGAAATATTTAAGATAAGAAAATCCGTGTAATCCGTGCATGAAAAAATAAACGGGAAACCCGAATCTGGTATGTAGATTTACAATACCGGATTCGGGTTTTCTGTTGTAAGATTGAGTTCTATCACTCTTCCTTCTTTCAGCGACTTCTGCACGTTGATGATGCGCTGGTTGCTGCTGCCCCTGAAGAAGAGGTCTTCATCGCGCAATGCCTGTACGAAGGGGCCGTCTACCAATACATCGATTTGGCGGAGGAGTTCCAGCTGCTCGGGATTCTTCACGAGGTTTTCGAAGAGATAGCCCGTAAAGCACCAGATGCTCTTGCTGCTCTGCTCCCTGATGGCGCGTGCCAGCTCGGCAAAGCCCTTTGCCTGAAACATAGGGTCGCCGCCCGAGAAGGTGACGTTGGCGAAGGGGTCGCTCATGATTTCCTTCATCAGCTCGTCGGTAGAGGTCATCGTGCCGTGGCTGATGTCCCACGACTGCGGATTATGGCAGCCCGGACAATGGTTGGGGCATCCCGCACAATAAATGGATGTGCGGAAGCCCGGACCGTCTACCATCGTATCATGTACGATGCTTAATACGCTAATCATTTTTACTTTTCTCCTCCGATATGGGTTACTCGGTCGTGGAGCTCGGCAAGCTTGCCGCTGTTCCAGCGGTCTGTAGTACCTACCAGATAACCGGTGATGCGCTGCAGCTTGTCTATGTGGTGGCTGCCGCACTTAGGACAAACCTCGAGGTGGGCGTCAGCATTCTCGTAGCCGCAGTCGAGACAGCGGTTGCGGTTGTGGTTTACTGAGCCGTAACCCATGTTGTACTTATCCATCATGTCTACCACGCTCTCGATAACAGAAGGGTTGTGGGTAGCATCGCCGTCAATCTCTACATAGAAGATGTGGCCGCCACGGGTCAGGTCGTGGTATGGAGCCTCGATCTGTGCCTTCTTCAGGGCTGTACACTTATAGTATACAGGCACGTGGTTAGAGTTGGTATAATAGTCGCGGTCTGTAATGCCAGGGATGACGCCAAACTGCTTTCTGTCCTTCTTAGTGAACTTACCGCTCAATCCCTCGGCTGGAGTGGCCAGGATAGAGTAGTTGTGATGATACTGCTCGCTGAACTCGTTGGCACGGTCGCGCATGTAGGTAACAATCTTCAGTCCCAGCTCCTGTGCCTTCTCGCTCTCGCCGTGGTGCTTGCCGATGAGGGCAACCAGGCATTCTGCCAATCCGATGAAGCCGATACCCAGGGTTCCGTGGTTGATGACGCTCTCGATGGTCTCTTCCGGCTTCAGGTTTTCTGCGCCTACCCAGAGATACTTCATGAGCAGAGGGAACTGCTTGGCCATCGCCGTCTTCTGGAACTGGAAGCGCTCGTCGAGCTGCTTGGCTGTGATGTCGAGGATATTGTCGAGCTTGGCAAAGAACATGTCGATGCGCTGCTTTTCGTCTTCGATGCCCATGCACTCGATGGCGAGCTTCACGATGTTGATGGTAGAGAAGCTCAGGTTACCGCGGGCGATGCTGGTCTTCTCGCCCCAGCGGTCTTCGAACACGCGGGTACGGCAGCCCATGGTTGCAATCTCCCACTTGTAGCGCTCCGGATCATCAGCACGCCACTTCTCGTTCTGGTTGAAGGTGGCGTCGAGGTTCAGGAAGTTAGGGAAGAAACGGCGGGCTGTTACCTTGCACGCCAGCTTGTAGAGGTCGTAGTTTCTGTCCTCAGGCAGATAGTTTACGCCTCTCTTCTTCTTCCATATCTGGATAGGGAAGATGGCTGTTTCGCCATTGCCTACGCCCTGATAGGTGCTCTGCAGGATTTCGCGCATGATGCAGCGGCCCTCGGCGCTGGTATCGGTACCATAGTTGATGCTTGAGAATACTACCTGGTTACCGCCGCGGCTGTGGATGGTGTTCATGTTGTGGATGAATGCCTCCATCGCCTGATGCACGCGGTTTACGGTCTTGTTGATGGCGTGCTGCTCCAGGCGTTCGCGGCCCTGCAGTCCGTCGAGCGGCTTCTCTATGTAGTCGTCGATAGGAGCATCATAGAGGTTGCTCAGGTCTTCGCCTGTCAGCTTCTCCAGGTTCTTCACCTCTTCCTGGTACGACATGCGTACGTATGGAGCCAGATAGAAGTCGAAGGCTGGGATGGCCTGACCGCCGTGCATCTCGTTCTGGCAGGTCTCGAGAGAGATACAAGCCAGCACGGCTGCGGTCTCGATGCGCTTGGCTGGACGGCTTGAACCGTGACCGGCTGTGAATCCGTGGTTCAGAATCACGTCGAGCGGATGCTGCACGCAGGTGAGACTCTTGGTTGGGTAATAGTCCTTATCGTGAATATGTATATAGTTGTGCATGACGGCGTCGCGTACATCCTCTGAGAGGAGGTAGTCGTCGACGAATGGTTTAGTGGTTTCTGAAGCGAACTTCATCATCATGCCGGCTGGTGTGTCGGCATTCATGTTGGCGTTTTCACGGGTGATGTCGTTGTTCTTGGCATTGACGATGCTCATGAACACGTCGCGTGTCTTCGCCTTGCGGGCGATGTTACGCTGGTTACGGTATGCGATATACTTCTGGGCAACATCTTTGCGGGCACTCTTCATGAGTTCCAGCTCGATGGCGTCCTGAATGGCCTCAACGCTCATCTGGCTCTTGCCGCGATAAGAGATGTGGTCGGTTATCTGCTCGATAAGAGTGGTATCTTCACCCTTGTCGGTGTGCAACATGGCCTTGCGAATGGCTGCCATGATTTTCTGTTCGTTGAATCCAACGATGCGTCCGTCACGCTTTACTACTGTCTGGATCATTTTAGTATTACTTTTACGATTAATGTTTAAATTACTTAGTATTAAGTCTTTATGACTTGAAGAGGTAGATATGTACCTCCTTTTGACATTGCAAAGATATAAAATATTTCTGAAAGTAATTACTTTTAGACAACTTTTTTATCGTTAAAAAATATTAAGTTGCTGATAATCAGTAGGAAACAAAAATGTTTTGGAAAACTTTGACAAATTTCTGTTTTCCGAAACGTTTAAGTTGTTATCTATCAGCGTGTTGCGCATTTTGTGCGTTTGTGTGCGTTTTTCCCCTTGTTGTCTGTGTGCCGTGCAGGGGGTGGAAATGAAAATCGCCGCAACGCCCGTGTATAGGGCATTGCGGCGATTCGGGGGTGATTATTTTGCTTGTCGCTTATAGTCGAGCGCAGCTCCGATGGCGGTGCAGAATTCCGAGTATTTCGGTATTCTGAACCTCACTCCGTAGAGTTTCTCCATGGCTGGGAACACCTCGCGGCATTGCGGCAGCAGGGTGAGGTTGCCGATGAGCACGAAATCCTTGATGCCCGATTCGAGCGATGAGAGGATGGTAGCCGAACCTATCGACTGCAGCACCATCCAGATGAGTCCCATGGCGATGTCTTCGCGCGAAGCGTTGGCCTTGGCGTTGCTGAATAGCGATGCGGTGGCGTTCATCGGGAGTCCGGGCAGAGGCTTGGCGCTGATGTCGCCTATCAGCAGGTTTATCTTGCTCACGTCGCCGTCCTTGGCGAGGTTGATAATCTGCTTGATGTCATCGGTCTTGAGCATGATGCGGCTCAGTCCTGCCAGGGTTCCGCCGCCTATGCCGATGCCTCCGATGTGCCTTATCTCGTTGTCATCGCATTTTACGAGCGATGTACCGGTTCCCATGCTCACCACGATCATGCGGTCGAGCTTGCTCTCATATCGGGCGCCCAGTCCGTCGGCCACGAACTCCTCGCTCTTCGAGGTAGGCAGTCCGTAGATGGGCTCGTCGATATAGGCTGAACCTACGCCTGTGAGCATCACCTGTTCTACATCGCTCAGCGCAATCTTGTTGTCGTGAAGATACTTGCCGAAGGCTCCGTAGAGCGAGGTGATAGGGTCGGTGGCCTTGATGCGGATGGGGCTTACCACCACGCCGCTTTCATCGATGCCCACAATCTTGGTCGTAGAGATGCCTACGTCGATTCCTATAACAATCTTTTTCATTCCTTTATATATATAATAATGTGTATTTTCGCAGATGATGCCCCTCTAGAGCACGCCCATCTTGCAGAAGGTGATGAGCACGGCGTAGCCCACTAGTATGCTCAGGATGCCCACCGTGAGTCCTGCCTTCACCATGTCGCTCTGCTGGATAAGGCCGGTAGAGTAGGCGATGGCGTTAGGAGGGGTTGAGATAGGCAGCGACATGGCGCAGCTGGCCGATACCGCTACTCCGATGAGGATGGTAGAGGTGCCGCCGATGGTATTGAGCTTGTCGCCCATGCCGGCGCATACCACCGTGAGGATTGGGATGAGCAGGGCAGCGGTGGCGGTGTTAGAGATGAAGTTACTCAGGATGAAGCATACCAGTCCGGATACGATCATGATGACCAGCGGATTGAATTCTGCAAACGGAATGCTCTTCACGGCTGCCTCGGCCAGACCGGTGCCGTTCATCGCCAATCCGAGGGCGAATCCGCCTGCCACCATCCAGATGACAGCCCAGTCAATCTCCTTCAGGTCCTTGGCTGTAACCACTCCCGTAAGGGCGAATATGGCGATAGGGAGCATGGCCACGGTGTTGGCGTTGATGCCCAGCTGCTTGCCGAATACCCAGAGCACGATGGTTGCAAGGAAGGTGACGGCCACTACCGTGGTGCGCCAGTTGTGCTGCATGTTGCCCTCGATGTTGAGCTCGATGGTCGTGGCAGAGAACGGGAACATCTTGCGGATGATGACCCATGCCATGAGGAGCATGATGAGCACCATAGGGACCATGATCAGCATCCAATCGCCGAAGCTGATGCCCAGGTTGAGTCCTGCTGGATCGTTCAATACCTTGAAGGCGAAGGCGTTAGGCGGTGTTCCGATAGGGGTTCCCATACCGCCCAGATTGGCTCCGATGGGTATGGCCATGGTGAGCGCCACGCGGCCCTTGCCCGAAGGCGGCAATGATTTGAACACCGGTGTGAGAAAGGTGAGCATCATGGCGGCGGTGGCTGTATTTGAGATGAACATCGAGAAGATGCCGGTGATGAGCATGAAACCCAGCAGCACGTTCTCAGAACGCTTGCCGAATGGCGCAATCAGGGCCTTCGCCATCATCACGTCGAGTCCGCTCTTGGTAGCGGCTATGGCAAGTACGAAACCGCCCAGGAAGAGGATGATGGTAGGGTCGGCGAAGCACGCCATCACACCCTGATAGTCGAGCAGCTTGCCCATCTCTGCCTCCGAGCCTTGCATGATCTTAAAGGCGGAGTCGCTGACGAAGAACAGCAGCACGAAGATGATCACTACGCTGGTAGCCCATGCCGGTATGGCCTCGGTGAGCCAGAGCATCACAGCCATGACGAAGATGGCGATGACGCGCTGCTGCACGATGGTTAGCCCCTCGATGCCGAAGCTATCGATGGGCAGGTTCCAGACGATAACGGTAAGCAGAGCCGTTATGAGAAACAGCAATGCTTTCTTGCGATTAAAATCGCCATTCAATACTTTCTTTACAGTTTCTTGCATTATCTTTCTGTCTTAAGGATTATTTTCTTGCAAAAATACGTGTTTTTTTTGTATTTAGCAAGTTTTTTTGCAGAAATAGTGAAAAAAATGCCGAAAAATGTTGTTATTTCAAGAAAAAATGCTATATTTGCAGTGGATTTACCGATAGCGGCTATCGGTGATGTCGAAAACTTGGAGCACCCGGAAGGGTGATTCAGCGAACCTAATATTGTCTAATCAATTAAAAGGAGATAAGGAAATGAACAAGTCTGTAGTATTTATTATCATCCTGCTCGTGATAGTTCTCTCTATCATTGTATCGCAGTACTTCCACAAGCGTCACCATGAATATAAGATGGCAGACATCGAGAAGGCTATCCGCAAGGCTTATCCTAAGGGTGTAGGCTCGATAAGCAAGGAAGAACTGGTAACAGCTGTGAAGAAATACTTCCACTGTTCGGCGAAGGAGGCTCATTATATAATAGGTGTAGCCCGCCGCAAGAAGCTGGTTGATATCGCTGCAGAATATGTTACCATCATGTTTTGAAATAAGATAAGAACATTATATACGTTTTAGCCGTGAGGCTAGGATTCGATTTAGTTTGAAAAAAAGTATTATTTATTTGAGGCACAAAGGATTGTTAGCGACATGCTGATTTCGAAGGGGTTATGTGTGGGTTAGCATGTTGTGTTCGGGACGTCTGGCAAATTGCCTTCTATCTAAATTGCCAGACAAAGTTTACCCTCCCTAGGACTTTTTAAGACCTGGGGAGGGTTTTAGTTTTCAGGCTCAGCACCTTTTATTCAAGTCCATCGCCGCCGGTTTCGCTTCCGGTTCCGCCAGTAGAATCGCCGCCCGATGGGGTGTCGCCTCCGGATGGATTATCGCCGTCGGATGGGGTAGTAGGAGGCGTATCGGTAGAGGTAACCTGCTTCACCACCTTGCCGTTTCTATCGTAGCAGGTGATGTTGACGGAGGTCTCTTCGAGTTCCTTCTTGATGTCGGGGTTAGGCACGAAGATGATGTATCGGCGGGTGATGAGGTTGGCGCTCACCTTGTTCACATCCTCTACGGCGGTAGAGTTAAGACCGAATCGGAGGCTGCCCAGTCCTGGCACAGCCACGCTGTGGCCCTCGGTGGCCCATGCAGCAATCACTTCGCCGATGGCCGACCATCCGGCGTTGATCACCGCCTTAGGCAATCCGCTGCGAACGGCGGCTTCTTCTATCACCTTCGTGGCGTTGAGCTGGCTGTAGAGTTCAGCCTGCATCACGAATGCCCACTTTTGCTTACCTTTTTCGAACGCTACGTTGCGCTCAATTGCTTTTACTTTAATACCCATAATTCAAATCGTTTTTTAATGGTTAAACAAATCAGTCTACATGCAGCTGGTAACGCCGAGCGTGGTGCCTACGGCAGTAAGTACAGCGATAATCACCTGCAAGATAGTTTTCCAAACTTCCTTTTTCATTTTCTTTTTTCCTTTCTTTTTTTTAATGGTTCAACAATCAGTTTTTTTTAGTGGTTAATTCAGCCTATCTCTGAACGACAATGCAAAGATATAACATTTTTCTCTGAAAAACAATAGTTGTCCCGAATCACGTGCATCCTTGTCCCGAATCACGTGCATTCCTCCCTCATATCCCATTCTCTTCCGCCTAATTTAACCGCCATTAATTTAATGGCCATTAAATTAAATGTTAAATCCGTTAACATTATATGGCATGTTTTGCCTTTCCAACTGCGCCCCGATGCAGTCGGCGCTACGTCCCGACGTATCGCCATCTGCGTCGGGACGCAGATGGCGGTGCGTCGCCACGCAGTTTTGGGAGCATCGGGCGCACAGTTACTTGCTATGTGGGTTAGCTGGTGGATAGAAGGAAAGGCAAAAATGTGAATGTGAATGTGAATTTGAAATGTTTTTCAATGTTACCTGAAGGAGAAGCGTATAATCGTGTTTAAGTAATAGTAGCCATTATAATAGGTTCATATTATATATATAATAAGGTACGCGCGCGAGGACTGAATTTCATTCACAATATCCAATTAAAGGAATGGATGGAACAACCCGATACATTGATTTACATTTCAAATTCACATTCACATTCACATTTTGTTTTGATGGTTTTATGAAAAAAAGACAATTTGATAAAAAAATAATTTAGAATTTATTTGTTTATTCGGGGAAAAAGTGTTACTTTTGTAGTTGCTATGGAAAATAACTTTCATGGTACAACTTAAATCGCAAGCCAATGACTGGACGAACTAAAAACAGCACAGAAAAGACTTCTTTTGTTGTCTTCAAGTATGATTTCTGCAAAAGCCGGAATCTTTCAAGTATCGAGGGTACTCTACCCTTGGATTTTCTCGAAATGTCATCGCCTGAAAAATATCAGGAATGTCAGACTGGTTTCGAGAAGGTAATGGACAGTTTGCTGAAAAGCAAGAAAATGATTTTGGTGGAATCACGGAAGAATGAGGAAGACGTTATTCACGACAACCGAATATTGGGATTTCGCGAAGGTGTGGCTGTGCTGGATGTATGCGCAGACAAAAAAGAATTTTATTGGAGTAACTTTAAGGAGAATGAAATTCATAACCAGCCTTTCTGTAAGGTAATCATTGATAATCGCCCCAACAGAGGTTTCCTTTTTGTGGAAGAATCTAGAATCTTCGGCGGCAAAAGGGGACAGGACAAGGTGGTGGCTCTTCTGCGTGATAATATCAACAGGGTGGCGAATCAATATGGCTGGAATATGGTGATTTCTGCCAAGTTGCCACCTGGTGATTTCTTTGATGCCGTGGCTGAAAGAATCAAGGCTGGCTGCAGGCCAAGGGCTGTGGTGTTTTCTTTTCCTCGCCATCAGTCTCTCAGCGATGCGCCATATTCCTTTGTCATGCAATTACAGATGCAGCAGTCATTAATGGAGTGTCTCAATGCCAGTATGTATGAGGTAAAATTCGGTACAGATAAAGGTAAGCAGTTGCACTTAGACAAGGCAAACAGAGACATTGCCTTGATGGTGAACCTGTGCAGCAAGGAAGATTACGGCATCAAGGTATACTATTGGAAAGGTCCGTGCACCTCTTCCCGTTCGCTGAAACGAACCAAGGTGAAAATCTCCGATGTTGAGATTGTTGCTCTGGTTAATGGAGATGCTGTCTGTTGCGATTGTCATGGAGATTCTCAGTTTGCTTTAATCAATTCTCTTGATGTGATTCTTGATGATTTAAATGGTTACGACGATGAGGTTATTTAAGATGAAGACCAGACAGATGGTAGATAAATCTTTTTCGCAACACATGATTTATCAGGTTTTCAGAGCCATCACCCATGATATCTTCAATGATAAGACGTGGTTTCCTACGTCCAGATGTTCATGCGAGGATGTTTTTTATGAGGTGTTCTGCATTGTAGACAAAATGATGTTTTCGCATACCGATACGGAGAGCCGCCTTGCCTTTGTGGAAGGAATAGGGCAATATGAGAAAAACTATGTTGACGAGGATGAGTATGCTACAGCTCAGGACGAGCGGCAGAGAATCGTATTTGTCATCCTGTATATGGCAGCTGTGATACTTCAGATGATGCCTTTGGAGTCGAAAGTGTTTCAATTTTGCTCAATGATTATGGGGCAATGGAGAGGCTACGTAACTCAGGAGTTTTCTCAGCGGTGCCTCGGAGCAGTCGTGAAGAACCATGAGGTGGTTGAGCGGCTGGCAGCCAATATCGGTTATTATGGCGAGGATGGTTTCTTCGTTTCATCTCAGATTAATGAACTGATGCGCCAGAATAATGATGAAGATTATCTGCACGGATTCGAGCCTGAACAGAAGAGAACATTAGAATTGGAAGTGACAGACGAGGAGCATCAGGAAAACGGCGGGCAGGAAAAAACGGAAGAAGATAATGAGAAGAAATGGGGCGACTTGAGCCAGGGAGAAAGAGTAAAGCGAGCCTTGCAGAAGATGATAGACGAGAAGGCTATTCCTTTGAAGAAAGACTATGCCCTGATTATGGAGGCGCTCTCTGAAATCAACGATTTTGAAGGCAAATTTGATAATGGCGCATCTTTCTGCAAGTATCTTACAGGGAAGCTGAAAATGCCTTCTGACCTGACCAATGCCAGTGTCATCTCCAAGCGTTTCTCCAAAATGCGTGGCGAATTTCCCAACTGGAGTTTTGATGATGTAAGAGATCCTAACGCCCGGGAGGAACTCATCAATATCGCTAACCGTTTTGTCGCCATCTACCGTAAGGGACAGTAGGAAGCGGGGAAATGATTGCTTCTTGTGAGTGTTGGCAAGTTTTAGATGGAATGTTAAAAACGTAAAATAGAGCAAGTTTTAGGCATATATTATAAATGAATAGGAATATATCTGAACAGAAGAATTTTAGAAACAATACAGTATCAGCACTTTTTGCTTCGTTTGCAAGCAGAAAGTGCTTTTTTTTATGCCTTCAGATGAGCTGGAGGCTTAGCGGAAGGCTTAGTTGCCGGCGATGAGGCTTAGTAGGAGGCGAACCGGCAGGACGCCTATTGCCGGGGAGGCTTTTTTTCCTTACTTTTGCATTCAGAAATAATCAATGATTGGGATTATGGAAAAAGGAAAGAAAATACCTCCACAGGAAGCGTCTCGGACTAATCCAGTGGCAAAGCCTGAGGATACCAAGGGCGGAATCAATAACAAGGTATCATCTGGGTTGATAGGAAAAAAGCTGGCTGAACAGGCTGAAGAGAATGAAGAGATGCCCATGCATCACCTGATTGCCGATAAGGATTATCCGTCGGGCATCAGAGAATGGATGATCACTTCGCCTTCTGACCTCAAGTATCCTACGCTGGTGGTGGCTGCTGCCATGCTCAGCGTTTATCTTACACGTGTCAGAATACAGTATGTGTATGATAATCAGGGAGAAAAATCGGCCATCGTGTTGCAGGTCATCGTAGAGGGCGAGCAGTCGAGCGGAAAGTCGTTTGCCAGATACATCATGCGTACCCTGATGAAACCTTTCATCGAGCGCGACAGCGAAATGAGAGCCAAGGAGCAGGAGTATGCTGCCCTGAAGCGACGCCAGGGAAAGAAGGACGGCAAGCTGCCACCCGAACCGAAGACCGACATCACCATCCTGCCCGAAACCGTATCGCTCACCATGTTTATCAAGCGATGCGATGCAGCCGTCAAACTTTATGGTGCTCCGAAGACGCTCTTCGAATTTGCCGATGAGATTTCTGCCATCGTGCATTCTGCCAAGCGCCAGTTTGCCGACCTCTCGCAGGTTATCAAGACGGCATACGATCTGGGCAGCGTCTATGGTCAGGATTTCATGAGCGAATCCAGCTATAGTGCCATGGTAGATGCCTTGCTGTCGTTCGTTTTCTGCGGCACCCAGAGTGCGGTGAGCAGATATATGAACAAGGCTGCCATTGAGGGCGGTGCTGTAACCCGAACCATCTTATGCCCGCTCATCAGTCATCTGGGCGACAATCCGCCACAGTTTCAGGCGTTGACCGATACGCAGCGTAATGAGCTGGAGAATACATTGGATAAGCTCTTCGGGTTGTGCTACGAGGAAGATGGAAAATTCCATCAGGAGATAGAGGAAGATATGAGCTGGCTCTACAAGACGGTGGTAAAATGGTGTAACGACTGCCGCCAGCAGGTGGTGAAAACCATGTCCAAGTCGATGGATGTCTTCTACAAGCGCAGTTCGGTTTCAGCCTTCCGCATCGCTGCCCTCATGCAAGTGCTTTACAAAGTGGAAGGGAAGAAGAGCGAGAAGGAAATCCGGAAACTGGTTAGGCAGACCTATCTGGCTTGTGCCGACCGCATCTTGCAGAATATGTTGCAGCGGTGGGGCAAGGCTTTCGAGCAGATTTCTGCCGAGGGCGAAGGAGAGCCTTATCATACTGTAGACTATTTCAGCGAGTTGCCGCAGGAATTCTCTTATCAGTTCCTGGAGGAATTTCTGAAGCAGAAGGAACTCAAGACCCCTGCCCGTAACATGGTGTGCAACTGGCGCAGATGGGGATGGCTCGAAAAACCAGCAAAGGGCGAGGATAGAAAGGTGCTTAGAAAGACGCAGCAGAAAGGCACTATTGGTGATGGTAATATTAAAAAAGACAATTAGAAGATGGCAGAATATATTGATTCAAATACGCTCTCTAAGCTTAGAGCTATCAGCATCCTGGAGGTTGCTGATGAATTGGGAATGGGTTTGCGGTATCATAATGCCCTTTGTATCAGTCATAATGATACCCATCCGAGTTTGCATTTCTGGACATCTACCAACACTTGTCATTGCTTTGCATGCGGGTGGGGAGGAGATAATATCGATCTGGTGATGAAACGGGAGAATCTCTCTTTTTCGGAGGCTTGCCAATGGCTGTGCAGAAGATTCAATATCAGCACCGGTAATCATTCTGCGGGAAACCGTAAGGATGTGCTTCATCGGGATAAAGCTGTTGCTGAGCATAGAAAATCTGAATGTGATACGGACAGACTCAATCTCAGAGGCGAGTTTCAGCATAAGCCTGACGTAGATTATCTGATGCGTATGCTCATGGGTAAGAAACTGACAGATAAAGCCAAGGATTTCCTGTTCTATCAGAGAAAGTTGCGCCCGGAATATATCTATTGGTGTAGAGTGGTGAGCACAGATTTCTCCATTGCTGGCTATCGCTTTGGTGGAAAGTTTTTTGATGGTCCTTCCCTGTTGATTCCCTATTATGACGTTCATGGCAATCTGCTGACGGTTCAGAGCAGATATCTGGGAGATAAGACTGAAGAAAAACCGCGGTTTAAGTTTGCACCAGGTAGCAAGCCGATGGTATATGGGATGCAGATCTTGCCGCAGGTGACAGAAAAAGAGCCATTGGTTATTACCGAGGGATGTACCGACTGCTGGAGCGCTATGTCTATGGGTTACAAGGCAATAGCCATCCCGAGTGCTACGCTTTGTAATGAAGAATGTCGCAATCTTTTAGCGGGAAGGAATCTTCACATGTGGCCTGATCAGGACAAACCGGGCATCGGTCTTTATATGAAACTGAAGGAAATGTTCCCTCAGCTGGTGTACCATCAGTTGCCGGAAGGTTGCAAGGATTTGTCTGATTATTACCAGTCGTTTTACGTTCAGAAAATGTGAAAGTGAATGTGAATTTCAAATGTTTTTCTATTGTTGTTTTTAAGTTGTTGCGTGTTATGATGAAGTTGTTTTTAAATCGTTTTCGTAGAGATCATGGCGCCATTGTTGGTCGCCTTAGTCAGGAAGTAGTTAATCGCCAGGGTATCGTTGTAGGCCATCAGTACATTTGTGATACGATGGAGCGCGAGGGTGGCTGTCTGGAGCCGGGTGAATATCACCTCATGGTGGCTAAATGCAAATGCTTCGCCCGCCAGATGCTTTTCCTCGAACCGATAAGGGATGATTCTTCTTCATCTTCCTCTCTTCCTCTCCCCGAAACCTGCAAGCTTTGCCGCATGGAGCGCAAGAGTCATGAGTTCGGGTGTCTGGAAGAACTTTATGCCCTTCCTTGTCCCATGATGCAGCCGGGCAATGGTCCGTTCCGTCTGCGCCAGGGTGGCATCCTCATCGGAGAGGCTCATGCTCCCGGCTTCGTACTCAAGAGTCAGGAACGCTTCCTCCAGCTCTTCGACCGGGTGAAGAAGGCGATGGTCAGGGGCAGCGAGGTAGTGGTAGTGATAGAATAGAAAATGGGGGGGTAAGGGACATCTTGGCAAGAAAAACTGCATTTTCTCGGTTTCCCAGAAGTTTCATTGCGTAAAAATCATCATATTATTTTCAATTATTCTTAGTCCTTATAATCTACCTTGATCACGATGACGCGGATGGTCTGGATAACCTCTCTTGCAGCCGCATTTCTGTGCTGAATTATGACAGCAGGTATGCGCACCGGCGACCATCGATGTACTGAAAAAAAGGGCTATGCCACAGATAATCTTCTTCATTTTGACTTATTAAATTGTAGCGTTAGTTAAATTTGAGGGCAAAAGTACAAAGAATATTCGAGAAAACAAACGGAAAATGGAGATTTCTTCGTATCTTTGCACACATATTTTGTAAGATTATGAAGAAACTGTATATTCTTTTGTGTGGGGCAACGGCGGCTCTGCTGATGGCGGCATGCCAGGGAGGAAAGACGGCTGCTGCTGATGCGGAGGCTGGCGATACCCTGGAGATGAAGTACGCCAAGTTGCTCACCATCGTGAAGCATGGCGATGTGGAAGAGACTTCCGATGCAGCAGAAGGTGTTGATTATCAGTATACTGAGGCTATCATCGCCAACCCCTGGAAGGCGGGAACGATGCTGCATCGCTACATCCTGATTCCGAAGGGAGAGGAGGGGGATAAGACGGTGGCGATGCTTGCCAGAAGGCACAGCACGGGGGCGAGATGCACTACCGATACCGTGCGCACGCCGGTGGAGAGGAGTGCCGTTTTCATCGCTCCCCATTGCCAGCTGATGTACGAAATGGGCTGCCAGCAGGCCATCCGTGGTGTCTGCGATCTCGATTACATCAATATTCCGGATGTAAAGAAGAGGGCTGCTCTTTCCGGGAATACTTCTGCTCAGAATCCTATCGAGGATTGCGGTTCGAGCATGGCACCCGACATCGAGCGCATCATCGCCCTGAAACCCGAAGCCATCCTCCTTTCGCCTTTCGAAAACAGCGGAGGATATGGCAAGCTCGACAAGCTGCACGTGCCCATCATCGAGGCTGCCGACTATATGGAGTCTTCGCCACTGGGCAGGGCGGAATGGATGAAATTCTACGGCATGCTCTTTAAAAAAGACGGGAATGCACCGAAGACCGCTCTTGCTGCATCTTGCGAACCAAAGGCAGATTCGCTCTTTGCGAAGATAGAAAAGGAATATCTGAAGCTGAAAGCTGAGGCAGCCGGGTATCCGAAGGGCCTCTCTATCCTGACCGAAAGAAAGACGGGAAATGTATGGTATGTTCCTGGAGGTCAGAGTACTATCGGTATTCTGCTGAAGGATGCCAACGCCCGTTATATCTTCGAGGACGATGAACACAGCGGAAGTCTGGCGATGAGTCCGGAGCAAATCTTGACGAAGGGAAAGCAGGTGGATGTATGGGCGTTCAAGTATTTCGGTGGTGCCCCTCTTTCGCAGACTCAACTGCTTCAGGAATATGACGGCTACAAGGCTCTTGCTGCCTTTAGCCGGGGTAATATCTATCAGGTAGATACCTCTACGGTACCTTATTTCGAACTTACGAGTTTCCATCCCGAACTGCTGCTCAGAGAGTTCATCATCCTGGCTCATGGCGAACGGTTCGGCAAATTGAAATTCTATAAGAAATAGGGCTTTAATCAGAGATTTTACAAGAAATAGTTTTAGTGAATGAAAACCATCGTTTTAGGGGCAATCGCCATTATCATACTGTTTTTCGCCAACCTGGCATGGGGGAGTGTAAACATCCCATGGCAGGACGTGGGGGCGATTATTTCGGGCTCTCAGACCGACGAAACCTACCGCTATATTCTGTTGGAATCGCGACTGCCGGCGGCGATTGCCGCTTTGCTTTCGGGCGCAGCCCTCGCCACGAGCGGCTTGCTCCTGCAGACAGCCTTCCGCAACCCCCTGGCGGGTCCTGACGTATTCGGTATCAGCAGCGGAGCCGGACTGGCGGTAGCCATCGTGATGCTTGCCTTTGGCGGCAATATTGCCCTGGATGATTTAGGGGTAGGTTTTCTGGGCGATGCCGGCAACTATGCCATCGGCGGTTTCCTGGCTATCCTCATCGCAGCCTTTATTGGGGCTATGGTGGTGATGGGCATCATCACCTTCTTTTCTGCCATTGTGCGCAGCCATACGGTACTGCTCATCATCGGACTGATGGTGGGTTATCTTGCCAGCAGCGCCATCTCTTTGCTCAATTTCTTCAGCACGGCAGAGGGCGTGAAATCGTATATGGTTTGGGGCATGGGCAGCTTTGGCAATGTTTCGAGCCAGCAGATGATGTTCTTCATCCCGTTAGCCCTCATTGCCCTGGCTGCGTCTCTGCTCCTTGTAAAACCGCTGAACGCCATGCTGTTAGGCGAACAGTATGCCGAGAATCTGGGCTTCAACATCAGGCGTCTGCGCATCGTTCTGCTCATCATCACCGGTCTTCTTACGGCTGTGGTTACCGCCTTCTGCGGTCCCATCGCCTTCATCGGTCTGGCAACGCCGCATATCGCCCGCCTCATCATCGGCACGGAGAATCATCGCCGTCTGTTGCCCGTCACGATGCTGATGGGTGCAGCCATTGCCCTTCTCTGCAATCTCTTCTGCACCCTTCCGTCGGACGGTGGCATCATCCCCCTGAATGCCGTCACCCCGCTGTTCGGCGCCCCCGTCATCATCTATGTGTTGGTGAAAAAGCGCATCTAATTGCATATAAAAAAGCGTTTCTAGTTCGAAGAGATGAACCAGAAACGCTTTCTTTGTTATACTATGTTTTACTTGCGGAAGTTCTGTTACTTATTCACGACATTAATCGGATTGCCCTCGAGAAATGCCTTGACGTTGGCGGCAACCTGCTTATTCAGGCGCTCGCGAGCCTCGTAGGTGGCCCAGGCAATATGAGGGGTGAGGTAAGCATTAGGCTCGCCGAAGAGCGGATTCTCCTTTGATGGCGGCTCCTGAGCCATTACGTCGGCACAGTAGGCACCCAGACTGCCTTCGTGGAGGGCAGCAGCTACGGCCTCCTCATCTACCAGCGGACCGCGACCCGTATTAACCAGGATGGCGGTATCCTTCATCTTCTCCAGACTCTCCTTATTGATGAAATGATAGGTGTCATCAGAAAGCGGACAATGGAGCGAGAGAATATCGCTCGTGGCAAGCAAACCCTCCTTGCTCACCTTCTGGATCCACTCAGGCAGATCGCTCGAATTCTTGCTGGTGCAGGCACAGATGTTCATGCCAAACTGGCGGGCGATGTTGGCAACTTTCATGCCGATATTGCCCAATCCCATGATACCCAGGGTCTTGCCGGCAAGCTCCATCAGTGGGGTATCCCAATAACAGAAATCCTTATTGTAAGCCCAGCGCTCGTTGCGGTTCTCCTGGGTATAATGCTCTACGCGGTTGGTTACGGCAAGGATGAGGGCAAAGGTCATCTGCGCCACGCTGTCGGTGCTGTAGGCAGGAATATTGGTTACGATGATGCCCTGTTTCCTGGCAGCCTCGATGTCTACCACGTTGAAACCGGTAGCCTGGATACCGATGTATTTCAGTTTAGGAAGCTGCGCCAGCGTCTCTGCATCTATCTGCACCTTGTTCAGAAGGATGATGTCGGCATCCTTGGCACGTTCCACTTTCTCTGCATCTGATGTGCGAGGATAAACTACCACCTCGCCCAGTTTCTCCAGAAGATGATAATCCAAATCTCCCGGGTTTGCGGCATAGCCGTCTAGAATAACAATCTTCATAAATTTTTCCCGTTTTCTGTTGTTATAAAATTCAAGACCCATCTGTCCTGACAAATCTGAGTCTGAGTTTATTTTAATGGGAAAAGCCTTCCCCTTGAGAAAGAGAAAGGCTTTTCCGTATGTATGGTTTATTCGTTCATCAAGTAGTTCTTGAATGATGCGAAATCCTTGGTCATCTGGATGCTCTTCTTCTCACCCTTCATGAATTCTGCAAGGCGTGCAGGAATCTCTATGTCGCTGTCAAGGATGCTGTCTACCTTCTCCTTGAACTTGGCTGGATGAGCGGTCTCGAGGAACACGCCAACCTCACCTGGCTTCAACTGCTCCTTCAGGGCGCGATAGCCGCAAGCTCCGTGAGGGTCAAGCACATACTTGGTTTCATTGTAGCACTGCTTCATGGTTTCTGCAATCTGCTCGTCCTTGTATGTAGCACCACCGATGTAGGCTGCGATGGCATCATGATCGCCCTTGTAGAGGTCGTAGATGCGGGCAAAGTTTGATGGGTCGCCTACGTCCATGGCATTGGCGATGGTCTGCTTGCTAGGCTGTGGATTGTACTTGCCTGTCTGCAGATATTCGTAGAAGATATCGTTGGCGTTGTTGGCTGCGATGAAGCGGTGGATAGGCAATCCCATCTCATGACCGAAGAGTCCGGCTGTGATGTTGCCGAAGTTGCCGCTAGGCACGCAGATAACCAGCTTGTCGGCGAGACCCTTCTCCTTCATGCGGGCATAGGCATTGAAATAATAGAATGCCTGAGGCAGGAAGCGGGCTACGTTGATAGAGTTGGCTGAGGTGAGCTTCATGTGCTTGTTGAGCTCCTCATCCATGAACGCAGACTTCACCAGTGCCTGGCAGTCGTCGAATACGCCATCTACCTCGAGGGCTGTGATGTTCTGGCCGAGGGTAGTGAACTGGCTCTCCTGAATCTTGCTCACCTTGCCCTTAGGATAGAGCACGTAAACATGGATGCCGTCAACGCCGAGGAAACCGTTGGCAACAGCCGAACCGGTATCGCCCGATGTAGCTACGAGCACATTCACCTCTTCCTTGCCCTCCTGACGTACGAAGTACTGCAGGAGACGGGCCATGAAGCGCGCACCCACATCCTTGAAGGCGAGGGTAGGACCATGGAACAGCTCAAGAGAGTAGATGTTTGGCTCTACCTCGACTACAGGGCAGTCGAATGCCAGGGTATCATATACAATCTTCTTCAATGACTCGGCATCAACGTCCTCGCCAAAGAAGGCATCTGCTACCTTGTAGGCAATCTCCTGGAAGGAGAGTTTCTCGATGTTGTCGAAGAAATCCTGTGGCAACTTCTTGATGATTTCCGGCATATAGAGGCCACGGTCTTCTGCCAGACCTTTAACTACCGCCTTGTGAAGGTCGGCGATGGGTGCTTTCTTATTTGTTGAATAATATTTCATTTTTTGCTTTTAACTTTGAGATTTGAACATTGAACTTTATGATTAGCTTTGGGGACTATCATGAAGCCGTTGATTTTAATTGATCGCCATGAAGGCATTCATGAATTCCTGCAGCTGCAGCATGCCGTAACCGCCACTCACGCAGCTTACCTCGTCATACTTCTCTACGCTATCCGGCTCAATGCCAGGGTAATAGATGATGAAAGGAACAGGCTCCTTTACGTGGGTACGGATCTCTACCGGAGTAGGATGGTCTGGGAGAACTGCGATGCATACCGGCTCGTCCCAGGTGCTTACTTCATCGAAGATAGGCTTGATGAGTCGCTGGTCGAGGTTCTCGATGGTTTTCAGCTTCAGCTCCAGATCGCCATCATGACCTGCCTCGTCGCTCGCCTCTACGTGAACATAAACGAAGTCGTCGCCGTCCTTCAATGCCTGGATAGCTGCAGCTGCCTTGCCCTCATAGTTGGTATTGGCAAGACCGGTAGCGCCCTCAACGATGATGTTGCGCAGACCGGCGTAATGGCCGATGCCTCGAATCAGGTCTACGGCAGAAATCACAGAACCCTTCTTGATCTGTGGATACATCTGGGAGAGGGTGAGCATGTGCGGACGGTAACCGCCGCCCCAAGGCCAGATAAGATTGGCCATTCGTTCGCCACGCTCCTTGCGCGCCACATTGAAAGGATGATTCTCCAGGAGTTCCTGACTCTCGAGAATCAGCTGGTTCAGAAGGTCGGCTGTATCACGACGGCTGATGTGACCCTCATCGCCTCCAATCTCCGGCAAGATAGGTTTCACCATCAGCTTATTCCATTCCTCGTTGGGATGATCATGAGGTGGGGCACAGTCGATATGCTTGTTTCCGTGCTTCACCACCAGAAGATGGCGATACTGGATGCCGGTAACAAACTTGACATCAGGATATTTCTTGCCGAGGGTATCGTTGAGATACTTGATGAGCACATCCGCATCTTCCGTTTCCAGGTTACCACCGTTGTGGGTGATAATCTTGCCGTCCTGCACATTGATGATGTTGCAGCGCAGGGCAAGGTCGGTAGGCTCCAGTTCATAGCCGATGCTGGCAGCCTCCAGCGGTCCGCGTCCTTCGTAAACTTCGTTCTGGTCATAGCCCATGATAGAGCTGTTGGCTACCTCAGAACCCGGATGGAATCCATCTGGCACGGTAACGAGTCTTCCTGTCTTGCCCTTCTTGGCAAGCATATCCATATAGGGTTTGTTGGCGTATTGCAGGAGAGTCTTTCCACCCAGTCTTTCTACCGGGTGGTCAGCCATTCCGTCGCCAAGAATGATAATATGTTTCATCTCTTCTTTTAATGTTAAGTGTTAAATGTTAGCGATACTCATGATGTTGGCGAATACACCGGCAGCAGTTACGCTGGCTCCGGCACCATAGCCCTGAATCATCATAGGGTATTCTTTATAGCGCTCGGTGGTGAGCAGCACGATGTTGTTGGAACCTTCCAGATTGTAGAACGGATGCTCAGGACCTACAGCCTGCAAACCTACGCTTGTCTTGCCGCCATCCAGGGTAGCAACGAAGCGCCAGCGTTTGTGCTCTACATCGAGCGCCTTGCGCTTAGCCTCGAAATCGGCATCGAGCTCAGGAAGTTTCTTCCAGAAGTTGTCGAGCGAACCCTTGAAGTATTTGTCTGGCACGAAGAGGTTCTTCTCTACATCTTCCTGCTCTACGCGGTAACCTGCCTCGCGGGAGAGAATCACCAGCTTGCGAATCACGTCCATACCGCTCAGGTCGATACGTGGATCAGGCTCGCTGTAGCCCTTCTCCTTAGCCAGTCTTACGGTCTCAGAGAATGGAACGACGCTGGAGATGGCGTTGAAGATAAAGTTGAGCGTACCTGAGAGAACTGCCTCAATCTTAAGGATTTTATCTCCGGAGTTGCGGAGGTCGTTGATGGTTCCGATGATAGGAAGACCGGCACCTACGTTGGTCTCGAAACGGAATACTACACCACGCTGGATGGCAGTCTTCTTCAGTTTCTCGTAGTTCTCATATTCGCTTGATGCAGCTATCTTGTTGGCTGCGATAATGCTTACGTTGTGCTCCAGCAGACTCTGGTAGAGAGCGGCCACATCCTTGCTGGCAGTACAGTCTACAAACACGCTGTTGAAGATGTTCATCGCCAGGATGGTATCGCGCAGAACCTCTGGAGTGCTTGGGTCTGATTTCTTCAGTTCCTCGCTGTAGTTCTCGAGATCAATACCATCGCGGTTGAAGATGGCGTTCTTGGAAGAAGCGATACCCACCACGTTGAGCTTCAGTTTGCTGCGCTCCATGAGGTCGGCATACTGGTTCTTGATCTGCTCGATGAGCTTTCCGCCCACGGTACCCACACCGCAGATGAAGAGGTTCAGCACCTTGTATTCTGAAAGGAAGAAACTGTCGTGGAGCACGTTGAGTGACTTTCTCAGATAATCGCTCTTCACTACGAACGAGATGTTGGTCTCTGAAGCACCCTGTGCACAGGCGATGACGGAAATACCGCTACGGCCGAGGGTTCCGAAGAGCTTACCGGCGATACCGGCAGCATGCTTCATGTTTTCACCCACGATGGCGATAGTAGCCAAGCCCTTCTCTGCGTGCATTGGGAACATGGCACCATCGGCAATCTCGTTGTGGAACTCATTGTTCAATACCTTTACAGCCTCTTCTACATCCTGCTCGCGCACACCGATAGAGGTTGAGTTCTCTGATGATGCCTGTGACACCATGAACACAGAGATGCCCTCGTTGGCAAGAGCGGTGAAGATACGGCGGTTTACACCAATCACACCGACCATGGAAAGACCGGTTACGGTGATGAGCGCTGTACCGTTGATGGAAGAGATACCCTTGATAGGCTTCTGGTCGCCATCTATCTTGTTCTTGATGATGGTGCCCGGAGCATCTGGGTTGAAGGTGTTCTTAACCTTGATAGGAATATTCTTGACACAAACCGGGTAGATGGTTGGAGGGTAGATGACCTTTGCACCAAAGTTGCAAAGCTCCATCGCCTCAACGTAACTCAGTTCGTTGATGGTATAAGCTGATTTGATGACACGTGGGTCAGCGGTCATGAAACCGTCTACATCAGTCCAGATTTCGAGCACTTCTGCATCGAGGGCAGCTGCTATGATGGCAGCTGTGTAGTCGCTACCGCCACGGCCAAGGTTGGTGGTGCGATCTGTGCTCTTGTCACGACTGATAAAACCCGGAACGAGAGATATGCGTGGAATTTCTGCAAAGGCTTCTTTTACCAGTTTGTTGGTCAGCTCGCTGTCGAGTACATGCTTGCCTTTGCCGTTCTTGCGCTCAGTCTTGATGAAGTTGCGGGAGTCGAACCATTTGGCTCCACGAATCAAAGTGGCAACAATCTTGGAACTGAGTCTTTCACCATAACTCACGATGGCATCCTGCGTTTTCTCGCTGAGGTCGTGGATGAGGTACACACCAAAATAGATGCTCTTCAACTGCTCGAAGAGGGCATCAACCGATTTGAATAAGTTTTCTCTGTCTGTAGTGTCGGTGATGATGGTATCTATCATCTTGTGGTGGCGATCAACCATGGCTTCGAATTCTACTTTCCACTGTTCATCACCCTTGAGGGCAAGTTGAGAGGTTTGCAAGAGTTTGTCCGTGATACCGCCAAGCGCGCTCACGACAACCACTACACTCTGTTTCTTAGCCTCGTTTTCAACGATACGTTTCAAGCTGAGGATGCTTTTTACGGAACCAACCGATGTTCCGCCGAATTTTAATACTTTCATATGTTCTTGAATTTTACGTTGGTAATGTAATGCCTCCCCCGAAACGACCGGGGCCGAAGCAGAACTTGAGGGCAAATGTACGAATAATATATCAAACTGCCAAGGATTTTAACAAAAAAGTAGCATATTGTAGATAAAAAAGCTATTTCAGTAGATAATTATAGGCTCTTCCTCTCCCTTATACCTTATTATATATATAAAAAACGTTGAAATGTTTGGGGGTTTCGGATTATTTGCTTAATTTTGCGCTTGCAATTCAATGCATAAAAGACATAAGCATAACAAACATAAGAAGGAACGAATGAAATATCTTTTATTCTCAGATATCCACGGCTGTTTGCCAGCCCTGGAAAAGGTCCTCGATTTCTTCGAGGCTGAACATTGTGACATGATGTGCATCATGGGGGATATCATCAATTATGGTCCCCGCAACCGCATTCCGGAAGGAATCGATCCTAAGGGTATCGTAGAAAGACTGAATGCGCTGGCAGATAAGATTGTCGCTGTGCGTGGCAACTGCGATGCGGAAGTAGACCAGATGCTCCTCGATTTCCCTATCATGGAGACCTATGCCTTGCTGGTAGACGGAGGCAAGCGCTATCTTCTGACTCATGGACATGTATACAATAAGGAAAACATGCCGAAGGGTCCTTACGAGGCTATGATCTATGGACACTCCCATCTCTGGGAACTCTCTCATAACGAGAAGGGGCAGGCCATCGTAAATACCGGCAGCATCACCTTCCCGAAGGGTGGCAATCCGCCAACCTTTGCAACATTGGAAGATGGTAAGTTCACCATGTATCAGCTGGATACGCTCGAAGTGCTGGCAACAATGGAAGCATGAAAAAGTGAAAGTGAAAAGTGAATTGTGAATGTAATGCGAAATCCGTAATATGGAATCGGTCACTTGTCACTCGTCACTTTTATAAAACTAATCATAAAGTTCAAAGTAAATGATTCAAGAATACCAGATAAGAATTCTGCCCGAACAGGCAGCAAGCGAGGAAGGCATCAAGCGTTATCTCGCCAAAGAAAAGGGATTGGATGTAAGAACGCTCAACCAGGTGAGGGTTTTGAAGAGAAGCATCGATGCCCGTCAGCGCACCATCTTCGTCAACCTGAAGGTGCGTGCTTATATCAACGAATTTCCGCAGGACGACCAGTATGTCCATACCGAATATCCGGATGTGAGCAGCAGACCTCGTGTTATCGTTGTGGGTGAGGGACCTGGCGGTCTCTTTGCTTCCCTGCGCCTGATAGAACTGGGTTATCGTCCTATCGTGCTGGAGCGAGGCAAGGATGTGCGCGAACGCAAGAAGGACCTCTCTAACATTACCAAGACTCAGAAGGTAGATGGTGAGAGCAACTACTGTTTCGGTGAAGGTGGAGCCGGTGCTTATAGTGACGGCAAACTTTATACACGAAGCAAGAAAAGGGGAAGTGTAGATAAGATTCTGAACGTATTCTGCCAGCATGGTGCCAATACCAATATCCTGGCAGATGCCCATCCGCATATCGGTACCGACAAGTTGCCACGCGTCATTGAAAACATGCGCAACACCATCATCAAGTGTGGCGGCGAAGTGCATTTCCAGACCAAGATGATTCGTCTGATCCTTGAGAGTGAAGGTAAGCTGACGGCACCTGATGCTGCAGCTGGCGATAGGGTGATAGGCGTAGAAGCCGTGAATCTGGCTACGGGTGCTGAGGAAACTTATCGCGGACCGGTTATCCTGGCAACAGGCCATAGTGCCCGCGATGTATACCGTTATCTCGCTTCGGCAAAGATAGATATCGAGGCAAAAGGCATCGCCGTAGGTGTGCGTCTGGAACATCCTTCCCAACTCATTGACCAGATTCAGTATCACAATAAGAGTGGTAGAGGAAAATATCTGCCTGCTGCCGAATATAGCTTTGTTACTCAGGTAGATGGCAGAGGTGTCTATAGCTTCTGTATGTGTCCGGGCGGTTTTGTGATTCCGGCTGCTACAGGACCGGAACAGCTCGTGGTGAATGGTATGAGTCCGAGCAACCGCGGTACTGCCTGGAGCAACTCGGGCATGGTGGTGGAAACTCATCCCGAGGATGTGGCGCAGTTTGTGAAGGAACATCAGTCTGTCATCGAACAGCAGGAAATGAAGGCGCAGGAGAATGCTTCACTCTTCACTCCTCACTCTTCACTCCAAATGATGTACTTCCAGGAAATCGTGGAAAAGCAATGCTGGCAGCAGGGCAACATGAAGCAGACTGCTCCGGCACAGCGCATGGCTGACTTCGTGAACAATCGATTGAGTTATGATCTGCCAAAGAGCAGCTATGCTCCAGGCTTGATTTCGAGTCCGTTGCATTTCTGGATGCCGTCTTTCGTGAGCAAGCGACTGCAGGAAGGCTTCAAGACCTTCGGCAAGAATGCCCATGGTTTCCTGACCAACGAGGCTACGCTGATAGCGATGGAGACGAGAACCTCATCGCCTGTCCGCATCGTCCGTGACCGCGAAACCTTGCAGCATGTCCGCATCCAGGGACTCTTCCCATGTGGCGAAGGTGCTGGTTATGCAGGCGGAATCGTATCGGCTGGTGTAGACGGAGAAAGATGTGCAGAGATGTGTGCTGAGTATTTGAAACAACAATAAGCGAATGCCTGAAATGATGAAATACAGAAAAACGGGAAAGTTTAAGCTGGGCTTCTTGACTTTACTCCTGAGTGTGCTCTTCGTGGCGTGTGGCTCGGGAGCGTCAGATGCTGACAGGCAAATCAAGAGCAAGACTGATTTGAAGGGGGCTGTGATTGGTGTGCAGCTCGGTACCACTAGCGACGGACTAGCTACGGAGCTGGAAAAGGAAGGTGGCGGTACCAAGGTAGAACGGTATAACAAGGGAGCCGATGCCATCCAGGCACTCCTGCAGGGTAAGATAGACTGCATGGTGACCGATGAGGCGCCAGCCAAGGCATTCCAACGGGTGAACCCATCGCTCCGTATCCTGCCCGAAACCTTCGATGCATCCTCTTTCGCCATCTGTGTGGCTAAGGATCATGCTGAGTTGCAGCAGTCAATCAATCATGCCATCCGTATCCTGAAAGAGAATGGCGTCATCGATTCCATCGTCAACCGCCATCTGGAACGGGGCATAGCCGTGGCTTATACGCCAAAGACTTCTGAGGTGAAGAAGGTGGGGCCGGAAGCGCTGCAGAAACTCGGCTTGAAGACGAGTCTCCGTTTTGCCACCAACGCTACCTTCGAGCCTTTCGAATATTACCAGAATGGCAAGATTGTGGGCATCGACGTGGATGTGGCGAATGCCATCGGCGATGTGCTGGGCGTGGATGTCGAGATTCTCGATATGGAGTTTGATGCCATCATCACCTCTGTACAGGCTGGTAAGGCAGATGCGGGTATTGCCGGCATCACGGTTACTCCTGAACGGAAGAAGAATATCGGATTTACAGATTCCTATGCCGATGTGCGACAGGTTATCATGGTGAATTCCAATGAAGTGAAAGCAGCTGGTAACCAGCCGGGAGTGATAGATAAGTTTAAATCCTGCTTCATAGATGACAACCGTTATCAGTATCTGTTGCAGGGTTTGGGCAATACACTCATCATCACCTTCTTCGCCATCATCCTTTCCGTGATACTCGGAACGCTGATAGCTATTGTCAGAGCACGTCATGAACGTAAGGGCGACTGGAAGATTCCGAACATGCTCTGCCAGCTGTACCTTACCATCATGCGAGGCACGCCAACCATGGTGCAGTTGCTCATTATCTATTATGTGGTGTTTGCATCAGCAGATGTCAATAAGATACTGGTGGCTGTCATCGCCTTCGGCTTGAACTCGGCAGCTTATATTGCCGAGGTAATCCGCTCGGGCATTATGTCGGTGGATAATGGTCAGATGGAGGCGGGTAGAAGTCTTGGTCTTTCGTATGGCAAGACGATGCGTCTCATCATCCTTCCGCAAGCCTTCAAGAATGTGCTTCCGGCTATGGGTAACGAGCTTATCACTCTGCTCAAGGAAACCTCTATCAGCGGTTATATCGGACTGGTAGACTTGACCAAGGGTTCCGACATCATCCGAAGCATTACTTACGAAGCGATGATGCCGTTGGGCGTAGTAGCCTGCCTCTATCTCGTTCTTGTTCTCGGACTGAACGCTGGAGTGAGAAGGCTGGAGAAGAGACTGAGAAAGAGCGAAAGGAAATGAGGGATCCTGAAAGGGCAAAAGCTTTAAAACAATGGATAAAATGAACGAAATAATCAAGATAGAAGGACTTCGTAAACGCTTCGGCGACAACGAGGTGCTGAAAGGCATTACCACCTCGGTGAGTAAAGGTGAGGTGGTTGCCATCATCGGTCCGTCGGGTTGTGGCAAGAGTACCTTCCTGCGTTCCATCAACCTTCTGGAAGAACCTACCGAGGGTAAAGTCTTTATCGATGATATGGATATTACATCAAGCGATGTTGATATCAACCGAATGCGCCAGAGGGTGGGTATGGTATTCCAGCAGTTCAATCTCTTCCCTAATATGACCATACGCCGCAACATCATGCTGGCTCCGGTAGAATTGGGTAAGATGACAAGGGAAGAAGCTGATGAGAAGGCAACGGAACTCCTGACCCGTATCGGATTGCTGGATAAGGCCGACAGTTATCCCGACAGTCTGTCGGGCGGACAGAAACAGCGCGTAGCTATCGCCCGTGCCTTAGCGATGAATCCTGAGGTAATCCTCTTTGATGAGCCGACTTCGGCTCTTGATCCGGAAATGGTGGGAGAGGTGCTGCAGCTGATGAAAGATGTTGCTGCCGAGGGAATGACGATGGTGGTGGTGACCCACGAGATGGGATTTGCAAGAGAAGTGGCCAACCGTGTACTCTTCTTCAGTGACGGCTATATCACGGAAGACGGAACTCCTGAGCAAATATTCAACCATCCGAAATCGCCAAGATTGCAGGAGTTTCTGGGAAAGGTTCTGTAATAGTTGATAGTTAACAGTTTTGTAATAGTTGATAGTTAACAGTTTATAGTTAACAGTTACTTGATGACAATAAAAAAGATGCATTACTGGTATATCCAGCAATGCATCTTTTTTATTTGATGGTCTACAGCCTGTAAACTATTAACTATTAACAGTTTTCTTCTCTATAATCTCTTCTGCACGTTTCAGAGCCTTGCTGATGTGATCTGTGATATTATCCTTGCCAAGAATATTGTAGAAGCCAGCCTTTTCCAACTGGGCGTTTACCTTCTCGCAAACACCGGAGAGTACAACCTGAATGTCCTCCTTCTGACTCATCTCGCAGAGGTTGGTGAGGTTATGGATACCGGTTGAATCAACAAATGGAACCTTGCGCATACGGATGACGCGTACCAGTGGACGGTCACCGAAAGCTGCCATCACTTCCTCAAACTTGTTACCAGCTCCGAAGAAGAAAGGACCATTGATTTCGTATACCTCTACGCCCTTCGGAATCGTATAGTGCTCCAGGTTGGTAGAGAGGAAGTCAAACTCCTTGTTCAAGTCAATCTCATCATCGGTAATAGCTGTCACGTCGGTGGTTTCGCTCATTCGCTTCATGAAGAGCAGACAGGCGATAATCAGACCCACTTCAATGGCTACTGTCAAATCGAAGATGATGGTGAGGAAGAAGGTAATCAGAAGTACGGTTACGTCGCTCTTTGGATTCTTCATCAATGCCAGGAAACTTCTCCATCCGCTCATTCCGTAAGATACAACTACCAATACACCGGCAAGACAAGCCATAGGAATGTACTGGGCAAGAGGCATCAGGAAGAGGAAGATGAGCAGCAGAACTATGGCGTGGATGATGCCTGCAATAGGAGTCTTACCGCCATTATTGATATTGGTCATTGTGCGGGCAATGGCACCTGTTGCAGGAATACCGCCAAAGAGGGGAGAGGCGATATTGGCCAAACCCTGAGCTACCAACTCGGTGTTACTGTCGTGATGATCGCTGATTACACCATCGGCAACAGTTGCTGAAAGCAAACTCTCAATGGCTCCCAGGATGGCGATGGTGATAGCTGGTGATACAAGACTCTTGATGGTCTCCCAATTCATGGCTGGTACCTGAGCTGCAGGCAGTTCGTTGCTGATAGAAAAGCGGTCACCAATGGTCTCGATACTCTCAACGCCGGCAAACTGCTTGAGCAGTAAGGCTACAACGGTCATCAGGATGATGGCAATAAGAGAGCCCGGAATCTTCTTGCTGAACTTAGGGGTGATGGCGATAACCACTACGCTTACTACTCCGATAAGGGCACACCAAGGATCTATGGTGTCAAAGCTTTGGAAGTAGACGCCCCATTTCTCCAGAAAATCAGAAGGATTTGAAGTCAACGTCAATCCAAAGAGATCCTTGATCTGGGTCGTGAAGATGGTTACGGCGATACCACTGGTAAATCCCACAACGATAGGGTAAGGGATATACTTGATGATGGTTCCAAGACGGAGAAGTCCGAAGAGAACTAGGAACAGACCAGCCATCAGTGTCGCTATCGTCAAACCTTCCATGCCATATTTCTGGATAATGCCATAGATGATAACGATGAATGCTCCCGTAGGACCACCAATCTGCACTTTGCTTCCACCGAAGATGGAGATGATGAGACCTGCTACAATGGCGGTGATGATACCCTTTTCAGGGGTCACGCCAGAAGCGATACCGAATGCGATGGCCAGAGGCAGGGCTACGATACCAACGATGATACCTGCCATGAGGTCAGACATGAATGTTTTCTTGTTGTATGTCTTTAAACAGGAAAACAAACTCGACTTAATTGCTAATGCCTTCATTTGAAAGTTTTAAAATATATGTAATTAATCTTGTTATCCGTTAAAACGTGTGCAAAGGTACTATATTTTTTTTAATTGGCAAAATGTTTTTCTGAGTTTCTCCCTTTTCTTCGATAATATTCTTCTTCGTATAGTAATATTCTTCTTTGATAGATATATTCTCCGGATAATACTTTTCTAGTTGAATCCTGATTTCTTTTCGGTCTTGGAATATGAGTACAATATTATTAATGCGCTTGCGGGTGTGCGCCCGCACATGCAGGCAGGCGTGTGCATGTATAAAATAAAGTGTAGTGGTAAGAAAAACTCTAGAAAGTCTTTATAAATGTTAAAAATGCGCTAAAATCTAAACTTTTTTACGAAAAGATTTGGTGGAATGAAAAATAGTTAGTACTTTTGCACTCGCTTTTGAGAAATACGGTTTCTCTTAGCAACTAAAGAAAGAGTTCTTTGAAAGATTTTACATAAACAGACAAGTAGTACAAGAAGCGGTTTTGGATTACACCTTATTATATATAGGGATATGAAGAAACTGGGTAAAAGAAACGAACCGTCAAGCAATTGACAAGTCAGGTTTACTAAGCTTCAATAAACGAAAAGGATATTCGTCCTAAGTACAGACAACAAACAAACCAAGCCGCAAGGCTAGGTAAAAATGATATTTTACAATGGAGAGTTTGATCCTGGCTCAGGATGAACGCTAGCTACAGGCTTAACACATGCAAGTCGAGGGGAAACGACATCGAAAGCTTGCTTTTGATGGGCGTC
>ENA-OQNN01000255-OQNN01000255.1-human-gut-metagenome-genome-assembly--contig:-NODE-255-length-63387-cov-5.878912_pt1 | contig 63387 bp, 61 predicted proteins | sample MGYA00242624_ERZ504870 | MGnify/ENA primary metagenome ERZ504870 (study PRJEB26092, sample SAMD00036379) | human gut metagenome | host: Homo sapiens | study: EMG produced TPA metagenomics assembly of... | reverse complement strand
TTCCAATGTAGGTAAATCCGGCGTAGGCGGCTGCGGCTGCTCGAATATCACATAGTCCGCGCCCCGCAAGCGTCCTTTCTCGTCGCGCTCCCTTGAACGGACGATATACCCGGCGCGTTCAAGCTCCTTAATGGCTTCGCGGATAGCGTCTATCTTCTCCCGGTTGATAAGGGATAAGCCTTTCAAGGTGTAGTCCCAATCTTCGGGGAGTGACAGCATTTGCGATAACAGCCCCTTTGCCTTTAGGGAAAGCTCCTTGTTGCGTAGGTGGTGGTTGCTCATTACGGTGTAGCCCTTGTTCCGTTCCACTCTGAAAACTGCCATAGTTCATAGCTCCTTTGCTTTGGATTTGTTACGCAGTAGAAGCGCGGTTTCGGGGGATAAGGTATAAATCCCTTTCCGCGCCAGATACGCGCCCGGAAAACCGCTTGTAGCAAGGCTTTTTCTGCCCCTACTGCGTAACAAAGGGCATGAAAAAAGCGGCGTTCCTGCTCTCCCATGTAGAGAGTAAGAAACGCCGCTTCTGCGTCGTATTCAGTTTTTAGTACAATACCCTGCTTGTCCGTCGCTCGAAAAACCTTGATTTTCCAGTGTTTTCAAAAGTATCGTTATCTAACGTCAGCTTTCAACCGGCCCGGATTCCAGCGGATGCTTGCCGACATCAAGGCGGGCAAGATCAAGCGCGTTGTCGTTAAGGATATGAGCCGGTTCGGGCGTAACTATCTGCAAGTCGGAATGTATACGGAAATGCTGTTTCCAGAGTACGGCGTCCACTTTATTGCCGTCAATGACGGTGTGGACAGTGTGCGCGGGGACAGCGAGTTTACCGCCATCCGCAACGTATTCAATGAAATGTACGCCAAGGACACCAGCAAGAAAATCCGGGCAACGTGGCAATCCAAAGGACGCTCCGGCGAACACCTCACCACTATCCCGCCTTATGGGTACAAGAAAGACCCGGAGAACAAGAAGCGGTGGATCGTGGATGAAGAAGCTGCCGCCGTTGTCCAGAAGATTTTTGCACTGTGCATGGACGGCATGGGGCCGACGCAAATTGCAAAATGGCTCCAAGAAAATAAAGTTCTTTCGCCTGTTGCTTACTGCTACGAAAACGACTTGCCGACAACATCTAAACGGCCAACTGACCCTTATAAATGGGCAACAAAGACGGTAGTGCATATTTTGGAACGCCTTGACTATTTGGGCCATACGGTCAACTTCAAAACTTCTAAGCAATCGTTCAAGAGCAAGAAAGTATTGTGGAATGATCCGGCGGATTGGGTGATCTTTGAGAACACACAGGAACCTATTATTGAGGAAAGCGTGTTTCTGATCGTCCAGAAAATCCGACAAGGCCGCCGCCGTCCCACTAAGATGGGCGACATGGGTATGTTCTCCGGCCTGCTGTTCTGTGCGGATTGCGGCGGAAAGATGTACTTGTGCAGAGCCAATCACTTCAAACCTGAACAGGAATATTACCTTTGCTCAACTTACCGTAAAGACCGCACTTTATGTTCGACCCATTCTATCCGGCGCGTTGTCCTTGAAGAAATCGTGCTGCGAAACCTGCGAGAAGCCATTCAGTATGTGACGCAGTATGAGGACGACTTCGTGCAGCGGGCCGCAGATCAAAGCCTGCGGGAACGGGATAAGGAGCTGGCACAAAAGAAAGACTCTCTGGCGCAATCGCAAAAGCGGATTGCCGAGCTGGATGTTATCATCAAGCGACTGTATGAGGATAACATTTCCGGCAAGCTCTCCGACGAGCGTTTCATCAAACTGTCCCGTGACTATGAGCTGGAACAGACCAACCTTACAAATCTTGTCGAACATCTGCGGCAGGAAGTCAAGGAGCAGGAGAAGCAGAAAGTCAACGTCAGACAGTTCATTGCAGCGGTCAGAAAGTACACCGATATGCAGCAGCTTGACGCTTCCATTCTCCGGGAGTTTGTGGATAAAATTTATGTCTCCGAGGTTTACACGCCGGACGAGAACGAGCCACGCATTAAGGTCAGAGAAATTGAGATCGTCTACAACTTCATTGGTGCATTTGATTTTGAGGAAGCAAGGGATCAATCCCAAGCAGCCCAAAAAGAAAAGAAAACCGGCGTAGCCTAAACTACGCCGATTCTCTCACATAAATGTTTTCTTACGGAACCACGCCTTTGCCGATCACGTTTTTGTTTATTATTGCCTTTATGATTGTCGTGTTTGCTATGTCGGGAGGAAACGTTGATACGACGCTGATGAAAATCTGCTCGTATATCCCGTTCATTTCACCCATGGCGATGTTTACGAGAATCTGCATGAGCACGGTAGCGTGGTATGAAATCGCAATCTCCATTGCGGTTCTTATCGGTTCAACCGTAGGAATCGGCTTTCTTTCTGCCAAGATATACCGTGTAGGAGTATTGCTTTACGGAAGAAAACCGACGATAGTCTCCATTTTCAAAGAGATACGGAAAGCATAAAATCAAATATATTCCGCAATCGCAGGAAGGGGTGCCAATGGAAAAGCGCAACAGAAGAATATTTGCCGGCTTTTACAGGCGGTACGACAGCAAATTCGTCTATGTGGTAGCCGTCGTTCCCGATGCGGATACCGGAGAGCAGATGGTCATCTTTCACGAGGGGATCGACGCCTGCGAATGCAAGTATTACTGCATGACAAAGGAATCCTTCTGCGAAACGGTGGAGGTGAACGGCGAACGGATGGATAAGTTCACTCGTCAGCCGCAGGTCAGGATCACGGACACGCATATAGAGAATCTGAAAGGCGGCGGCTTTGGCGGCCCCATCCGAAGAAAGAAACTGAAGGACGAGGAAGAGCTTGCATACGAATACCGTCGATTTCGCTCCTCTCAGACCTATACCGACTATGCCAAAGACCTATGCAAAAACTATAAAACCGATCTGCGCCGATACAGGCTGTGCGTGTCGCAGAAACGGTATATCGGCTTGTTGGAGAAGGAAGAATTCGATATTCTCAAAGAGGACTTGTCCTTTCTGAACGACTGTCTCAAAACCGTTCTCAAGGACTACGGCGCGTATTTCAAGGAACGGTATATCGAGGGCAAGTCCGTTCGCAGATATGCCGAGGCGCACGGCATGAACCGCGGCAGCGTGGATCACCTCAATCGGAAATTCATTGCGGAGCTTGCCGCCGTTCTCAAGGCAAGAGATGATTCGGACGGCATCTGCCGTCTGCGCCAAAAATAGAATCAACATATTTTCAATAGGCGTCTGCTTGTAAAAAAGCAGGCGTCTTTTTTTGCGCTCAAATTGCTCCGTTAACTTTGAATATTTTGTAAACTTTTCGTTTTTCGGGTAGTCAACTCCCCGATTTTTCGGCTTAAAAAGTGAGAGGAAAAATTTTTGGTTGTATCCCCCTGCATTTTTTCCTTTGGACAATTGAGAGGATAAATTTTCTGAAACAGGGGCTAAAAAGCACCTCTGAGTGAGGAAACAGGCAAAGGACTTTTCCCCGCCGGACATATTTCTTTTCTGCCGTTATGTCAGGACTGTGTCAGACAGGCATTGAATCGGCAGGAAAAGTGAAGGGATATTTTTCTCTCCTCTCCGCCGTTATGACACAACTATGACAGCCGGAGAATCGTTTCCCAAAGAAGAATGAGGGGATATCCTCTCAAACACAACCGAATATCCTGCCGACAGGATATGCGGCGGCGGACTTTGCGGGGACAGCGATCCGAGGGATCGTGCCGTAGGAGAAAGGCGCAGACCATGCGCTCTCGAAGGAGGACACGGCAAGCAAAGCACAAACGCCGATGCGATACACGGTCAGAAGGAGCGTAGGAACAGCTACGGACAAAATGCTGTCTCTCATAGACGAAGACCTCGGAAGGGATGCAAAAAGTTTCTGAAACTTTTCGGTTTCGGATAGACTTTCGGCAGGCGATACGGTATACTGTGTGATACCGTATCGGCTTGCCCTGCATAAAAGGAGGATGCAAAAATGACAAGCCAAAAATACACGATACTATACGGCAGATTAAGTCAGGACGACGGAAAGGCCGTCGAATCCAACAGCGTTACCAATCAGAGGCTCATGCTTGAAAAGTACGCCCTTGACAACGGCTTTGAAAATGTTCTGTTCCTGGCGGACGACGGCTATACGGGAACAAACTTCGAGCGCCCCTCATGGAAACAGATCGAGGAAATGATCAAGCGCGGCGAGGTGGAAACGCTCATCGTCAAGGATCTCAGCCGCCTCGGCAGAGAGTATCTGCAGGTGGGATATTACCTTGAGCTGTTCTTCCCGAACATGGGCGTGCGGTTCATAGCGGTCAACGACGGTGTCGATTCACTGGTCGAGGGGAGCAACGATTTCAGTCCGATACGCAACTGGGCAAACGAGCTTCACGCAAAGGATTCCAGCAAGAAGGTTCGTGCGGTGAAGAAGCTGCAGGCAGAACGGGGAGAGCGGCTCGGCGGTCGACCTCCCTACGGCTACAAAAAGGCGGACAGAGAGAGCAAGGAACTCGTCCCCGACGACGAAGCCGCGGCGGTGGTACAAAAGATCTTCTCTCTGTGCGCCTCCGGCAAAGGCCCCAATCAGATCGCCCGGATTCTCCGAGAGGAAAAGGTGCTGACACCAAGCAATTATTATTACCGAAATCACGAAAAGAGCCATGCCAAGCTGGATCTCACACGCCCCTATGCGTGGAGCAGCAGCACCGTCACGGGAATCCTTGACAACAAGGTCTACCTCGGACACACCGTAGGACTGCGCACCACAACGATATCCTACAAGAACAAAACGACGGTGCACCGCCCCGAAAGCGAATGCGCCGTTGTGGAGAACACGCACCCCGCGCTGATCAGGAAAGAGCAATGGGATATCGTGCAGGAGGTACGCACGCACAAAAAACGCACGCCGAAGCACATGGACGAGCCGAATCTCTTTTCGGGACTTGCCTACTGCGCCGACTGCAAACGGTCGATGGTGCTGCACCGGGCAAGCAGCATGAAAAAGTCCGACTACAACTTCAAGTGCTACACCTACGGCAAGCGCGGCAGGAGCGAATGCACGCCCCACCACATCCGGGAGGAGGAGCTGTACGCCGTCGTACTGGACGATCTGCGGCGGGTGACACACTTCGCCCGCCAAAAGGAGCGGCAGTTTGCGGAGTACATCAACCGCAAAAACACGGCGCAGCTTCGGCAGGAGATCAACACGCTGCAAAAGGAGCTTGACACCATGCTCAGGCGCAGGAACGAGCTGACCGCCCTGTTTAAGCGGCTGTACGAGGACAATGTGCTCGGCCGTGTAACCAACGAGCAATTCCGCCTTCTCTCTGCCGACTACAATGCCGAGCAGAGGGAGCTGGACGAGGCAATCCCACAAAAGGAGGAGCGACAGGAAAAGCTGAAGGCGTCGGCCGCCAATGTGGAAGCGTTCATCGAGAAGGCAAAACGGTACAGGACCATTGACGAGCTGACGCCTCAGATCGTGCGCCTGTTCATATCCCGGATCGAGGTCGGAGAACGCGCCGTAAAGCACTCGCGGCACTCGGCTCAGAAAATCCGTATCGTTTACCGTGACATCGGAGAATGGGATCACGACGAGTCGGCAGCCGAAACCAACCGGCAGCAGCCGCAGCTCACAAATGCCGCTGTGCAGCCGACACTGCTTCCGGCATAAGAGCGGCACGAGCCAAAAGCAACAATAAGCAAAACGAGCAAACCAAAACAAACGCAGTAAAGGCGGATGACAACCGCCATCCGCCGTTACTGCACCTACATTCTGTCAACTTTTGTCCCTTTGAACACTATCAGAACGGTTCCAAGGTTTTCTTTTTTGTTTTCGCGGGGGACCTTACCCGGCGGTTTTCTAACACATTTTTAACACTTGCCGAGCCTTCATCGCTTTGCGCAGGCGGCAGCACGCCGGTGGGGCAAAAACTTCTTTGGCGCACCCGAAAGGCGTGTGCAGAACACTATTATGATGGCAAAAGCGGGCGGTGAGCCGATGCAGTCAGCCAACGCGAAGAATCAGTACATTTTTTGACCGTTCTCCCGTCAGCGCTATATCCGATGGGAGCATTGTTTCTTTTTATCGTTTCTTTTACATCTGAATGAAAGCATCACCGCTTGACAGCCTATCGTTCGGTAGGTATAATATGAGGAAATACCAATCCCAGGAGGAGTACACCATGACAGCAAAAGGAACCACCAAGCAGGGGATATTGGATGCCGCGCTGGAATTGTTTTCCGTGCAGGGGTATGAGGCCACTTCCATTTCCCAGCTCGCGGAAGCGGTTGGTATCCGCAAGGCGTCTCTCTACAGCCATTTTGAAAACAAGCAGGCGATTCTGGACGCTCTGATCCAGACCACCATAGGAGAATACGAGAAGCATTCCATTTTTGCCAATGCAGATTGGGATGATCCCGCATTCACAAAGGATAAGGAACATATGACGGCGGAAATGGCGGCGCAGATGTTCCTTGGGCAGATTCATTATATTCTCCACGATCCGAAAATCAGCCGCGCCAGGAAAATGCTCACCATTGAGCAGTTCCAGAATCCGCAGATGGCAGCGCTGCAAACCAAGCAGAATTACACGGATGTCATGGGCTACTTCACCGGGCTTGTGCGTTTTCTCATTCGTCAGGGGCGGCTCGTAGACTCTGACCCGGAGATCATGGCGGCGCAGCTTTGTCTGCCGATCTCTGCCTGGATCAATCTCTGCGACCGGGAGCCGGAGCGGGAGAATGATGTGATGAAGCTGATTGAGCGGCATATCCGGCAGTTCTTTGAGGTATATCAGGTGAAATGAGTTTGGAGCTGAGAGGATGAAATCAAGCAGACGATCGTTTCTCCTAAATCCGCTGTCCATGCTTTTGAGCGGACTTCTTCTCGGCATTGCAGCAAGACTGTTTGATATTTATTTCCAAAATCTCGGAGAGATCTTTTCCCAGATGGCCATATGGATTCTTTTGGGAACAGGGTTTGCGATTTACAGTCCCACAAAGAAAGCGGCCATGGGAAATATATTTCCCTTCTGCATGGGGATGCTGGCGGCCTATTATGTGACGGCAGCCATCACCCACGGGGTTTACAGCCGGACCTTTATCATCGGCTGGACGGTGTTCGCCCTGCCCTCCCCTGTCATGGCCTATTTTGCATGGATGGCAAAGGAACCCGGTGCTTTCTCAAAAATCATCGCCGCAGGAATCGCAGCTGTGTCGGTCATGAGCAGCGTCCTGCTTTTTGACCATTTGCGCCTTTACGATTTCGTCATTGACGGGGTGCTGATTTACATTCTGTTCTTCAAAAAAATCAAGCGATCACAGAAAAGAAAGGATTGGAACGAATGAAACCGGAGGAATTATATCCATACATAGAGAAAAACCAGCCGAATATCTGCCAGATCAGCGTCCTGCAAAACGGGCAGGAGCCTTGAGGTGAGGCGTGGAACGGATCGAGAATGTGCTGCGGCCGGCATTGCGGCAAAATGAAAGGGTTGAGATGATATGAACTATATCCGAATCACGGAAGAAAACATCGACAAGGAGCACATCTGCTGCGCCATGTCCGGCAAACAGAGCCTTGTGAAAAAAGAGTGGCTGAAACGGCGCTTTCCCGAGGGGCTTGTCTTTTACCGCAGTGAGGAGCGGGGCAAGTGCTTTATCGAGTACATTCCGGCAGAAAACGCCTGGGTGCCCATTGAAGCGGCGGGGTATCTCTATATCAACTGCCTGTGGGTCTCCGGCTCCATGAAGGGACACGGCTACTCTAGCGACCTGCTGGACGAGTGCATCCGGGATGCCAAAGCGCAGGGGAAAAAGGGCCTGTGCATCCTGTGCGCCGAGGGACGCAAGCGGGAGTTCCTTGCAGACCCGCAGTTTCTTGCGCATAAGGGCTTTCTGCTGGCGGACACTTCGGATTGCGGCATTACGCTTATGTATCTGCCGCTTGCAGAGGACGCCGAACCGCCGGAATTCAAGGCCTGCGCCAGGCATCCGCAGGCTAACGGGAATGGCTTTGTAATTTACTATACCGATCAGTGTCCCTACACCCACTACTGGGTCCCGAGAGTGGAGCAGGCGGCCAAGGAGCACGGTATTCCCCTGAAAACCATTCACATCACCACAAAGGAAGCAGCGCAGAATGTACCGGCTCCGGTGACCACCTACGCCCTGTTCCGGGATGGGAAATTTGTGACCCAGGGCATCCAGTCGGATAAAAAGCTTCTGGCGCTGGCGGGCGTGAAGGAGTGAGATTGACAGTGGAAATCAGACCTTTGGAAAAAGAATCAATGCCTGATACAATGACGGTAAACGACGCGGAATACCGCGTCGTCAAGCTCCTGGGAAAAGGAAAAGGCGGCTACTCCTATCTTGTGACGGACGGAACAGCGCAATATGTTCTGAAACAGATCCACCACGAGCCCTGCGCCTACTACACCTTCGGGGACAAGCTGCGCTCCGAGCTGCGGGGCTATGAAACGCTGCGGAAGCTGGGCATCCCCATGCCCCGGCTTCTGGCGGCGGACATCCCGCAGGAGCGCATTCTGAAGGAATACATCGCCGGGCAGACGGTGGCGGAGCTGCTCAAAGAGGGACGGATGGACCCCGGCTGGCTCAGACAGGTGCAGGCCATGTGCGGCCGCCTGTACCCGGCGGGGCTGAACATCGACTACTATCCCACCAACTTTGTCCCCTGCGGCGGAACGCTTTACTACATCGACTACAAGTGCAATGCCTATATGCAGGAGTGGGACTTTGCCCATTGGGGCGCCCGGTATTGGACGATACAGGCACCGGAAAGGCCGGATGAGGCATGAATCATCCTGTGTATAAAGGACAGCTGGCAGGCCGGTGTTCCCGGCAGGGACGATATGCCAAACCGCCCTTTCCGCGAACATAGAGCAGGATTTCTTTCATTCACCCGCACTTTCTTCGTCACGGCGCTTGATTTCAGCAGAGCGGTCGAAGTCGATCTGCAGGATGTCATCCATGGGGATCCTCACACCGCTGCGCATGATTACCAGCCGCTGGTACTCGTCAATTTTTCCGATCTTACCCGTCTCAGTCAGATACGCGCCCCCGTCCTTCCGCTGGTCCGGCTTGAAGTAGGTGACGGAGGCCTCCGGTTCTTCGTCTATAGCTTTCATAAGGAGCTGGAACTTCATATCCAGCGCCGTCAGGGCCTCCTCATCCAGCTCAATCCTCTCATCCGTCAGACGCCCGGTTTCTCTGATGGCGGAGTCATATCCGGTCAGCGCGGCGAAAGGAGCAAACTGTGCCGCACGGTCAGACATCGGCATCTGCGGGCGCGTCTTGGAGACGTGGTGCGGGAGATTCATAATGGAATCGTATTTACTGTTCGTGTGCATTTGCAATCCCTTTCCCAGACAAACTGGAATTTGTCTGATTAACTTCCGGTTTTTCGGTTCATTGCTGTTTCAAAAAGTGTTCGATATAAACGGAGAGATCGTCGGGGAATTTATGATTCATAATCTCTTTAGTCAGTGATCTGACAACCGTTTCCTCAAAAGCATTGAGTACTCCGGAATCGCTTCCTGCCAAATAGTACGATTGATCCAGTTGGTCGTTGACCTGCCGATGCTTTAGAATCATATCCTTCTGTTCCGCCACAGTCGGATGTACCACATGATGCAGGAATTCATGGATAACGGAATCTGTCCGGAATGCCCCGGAGGAGAAAACAAAGCAGTCTTCCGTCAGATGGTAGTCCGATGCATAAACGCATTTAACAGGATTGAGGCAGATCCGGATCTCCCGTACCGGGGAATGATACCGGCTGGTACAGATTTCTAGACATTCCTGAATCAAGTGCATCTCTTCCCGGTAAATCTTTTCCTGTCCAGCGATCCATTCTCCCTCCCATTCCAGGTATCCTGCAAAAGAGTTGTCTGATAGAACCGCAACAATCGCCCGGGGAAAACCTTCCAGCCAGCACCAAAGGGATTCGCCACGTTCGCTTTCCGAGATGTTTCCCGCAGTCAGGATCTTCCGGCGTAGCGTTTCAAAATCCTGAAAGCCGGTATTGTTGTCGTTGAGAAAAAAAGACGCCGATTCCATCATGAACGCACGTGGCCAGTAAGGATATATGTCGCAGGTGTCCTGCTTGGCTCCGGAAAAGAAAGTATCCTGATGTTTCCGGTTCCTATACTTCATAATATGCCGGATGTGTTCAGCAGAACGTTCCGGGATATAAAAGTCATACCCAGCCTGTAGTAACCCGTAATAGATTGCTGATATCTTTGGAAACTGGACGATCATATCAGTTTCCCATAGTTGAGTCAATTCAAATTCACTTTCCATAAAACAAATTCCAATTTATTCCATTCTCTACGCCTTATGCCCGCCGATCTGCCCATTGCGGTCCTTGGCCGTTGCGCCCTCCTGCAAATTCATTCCCTTGAGGATGGCGTTCTTTCCGTACTTCTTCTTGATGGCAAGTGCCGCCTTCTGAATTTTTCGTTCCCGTTCCAGCGCAGCATCCTCCGCCTTCTGCTTTTCCTCCTGGGCGGCGTAGTCCGTAAAAAGGTCCAGCTGGACAACCCCGTCGTTCTTCTTCGGTGCATCCGCTTCCGGCAGGACATGATTTGCAACGACATACATGCGCCGCACCAGGAGATTTTTGTCCACGATCCGGTCAAACAGCTCTGACACGGCGCACATTATTTTCTTCGTAGATGATGTGTGACTGTCAAGGTTAATAGAGCCGTGGGCCTGCTTCGGGATCCGGCGGCCATAGCGGTCGGTTTCCACCGGGCCGTGATACCTGGCCCGCCGCGCCGGATCGGTCAGGTTCTCAACATCATAGCCCACGGTCAGCACCATCTGATCGGTGACAAGCCCCTTATCCACCAAATCCAGCACCAGCAGGTCCGTCATCTCCCGGACGACCAGCTTTGCCTTGTCCACCTCATAGGGGCAGTGCAGGACCTGACCGGAGCTGAGACTGTTGGAGCTGGGGCGGTACGCCTTGATGGCCGCAATGGTGGTGGGCTCCCAGCCCCACGCATGGTCGATGAGCAGTTCCGCGTTCTTGCCGAAGAGCTTATAAAGCAGGTCCTCATTCCGCTCCGAGCAGAGGGCAACATCGCCCATGGTGAACATCCCGTTCTCCTCCAGCCTCTTTGCGATGCCCCGGCCCACCCGCCAGAAATCGGTGAGAGGCCGGTGTGACCACAGCTCACGGCGAAACTTCATCTCGTCCAGCTCTGCAATGCGGACGCCGTTTTTATCGGCGGGAATGTGCTTCGCTACAATGTCCATGGCTACCTTGCAAAGAAAGAGGTTTGTCCCGATTCCGGCAGTTGCCGTGATGCCGGTGGATTCCAGCACGTCGAGAATGATCTTCATGGCAAGCTCCCGGGCCGTCAGCCGGTAGGTGCTGAGATAGTCGGTGACGTCCATGAACACCTCGTCGATGGAGTAGACCACCATGTCCTCCGGCGCGATGTACTTGAGGTAAATCTGATAAATGCGGGTGCTGTACTCCATGTAGTACGCCATTCTCGGCGGCGCGATGAGGAAGTCCACGGCAAGGGCCGGGTCAGCCTGCAACCGGGAGAAAAAGTGGGATGAACCCTCCAACTTTCGCCCCGGGGCCTTCTGCTGCCGCCGGGCGTTCACCTCCCGGACCCGCTGGTTCACCTCGAAAAGCCGGCTGCGCCCGGAGATGCCGTAGCTTTTGAGGGAGGGCGTCACCGCCAGACAGATGGTTTTCTCCGTCCGGCTCTCATCCGCAACGACAAGGTTGGTGTCCAGCGGATCCAACCCCCGCTCCCGGCACTCCACGGAGGCATAGAAGGATTTCAGGTCAATGGCAATATAGGTGCGTTGTTTCAACTTCTGTGCCTCCCTTCAAGCAAAATTTACAGATATCCCGCCTCAAGATCTTGACTTAAAGTCGGATTCAGGTGTTATCATGAGTATAGCAAAAACCAAAGCGCCGCGCAAGAGCGCGGGCCGGAATAATGGAAGTAAAGAAAATGTCTGTGAAACAAACCGCTCCTTCGGGCGACAGCGCCATGGCCCGGCATGCCGCGTCCATGGTCTTCCCCATCGGTGCGCCCAACGACGGCTTTGCGCAGTATTTTACGGGCAGGAGCTTTCTTGCGCCCGTTTCCACGGAACAGGTCGGTATTTTCAATGTGACCTTTGAGCCGGGCTGCCGCAACAACTGGCACATCCATCACGCCAAAAGCGGCGGCGGCCAGATCCTGATCTGCGTGGCCGGACGCGGCTTCTATCAGGAGTGGGGCCGGGCCGCCGTGCGGCGGGCCGGAGGGACGCGGCGTGTACGTCACAAAAAACACTTCTCAGTCTGCAAGCCTTTTGGAACAAAAAAATCAGGTCCGTCTCCGGACCTGATTTTTTTGTCGTATGTTCCGCGTATCCGTTTACGCCTTCTTGGCGATGTCGCACAGGGCGGTGAAAGCCACGGCGTCGTTGATGGCCATCTCAGAGAGCATCTTGCGGTTGATCTGGATGCCAGCCACCTTCAGACCGTGCATAAAGGTGGAGTAGTTCATGCCGTTGAGCTTGCAGGCGGCGGAGATGCGGGTGATCCACAGCTGGCGGAAATCCCGCTTCTTCAGCCGGCGGCCCACATAGGCGTAGGTCAGGGACTTCATGACCTGCTCGTTGGCCATCTTGAAGTGCTTGGACTTGGCGCCCCAGTAGCCCTTGGCCAGCTTCAGAGTCTTATTTCTTCTTTTACGCGCCATCATAGCGCCTTTAACACGTGCCATTTCTTAATTGCCTCCTATTTCTAACGATATCCGTCTCTTATTTGTAGGGGATCATCTTGCGGATGGTGGCCTCATTGGTGCAGTCGGCATAGGTGCCGCTGCGCAGGCGACGGCCGCGCTTGGTGTCCTTCTTGGTGAGGATGTGGCTCTTGAAAGCGTGCGCTCTCTTGACCTTGCCGGACTTCGTCAGATTGAAGCGCTTCTTGGCGCCGCTGTGGGTCTTCAGTTTAGGCATAATAGTACTCCTTCCATCTATTCTCCCGTTCCCAGGGGGACGGGAAGAACTCGTGTGTTATTTTCCGGCCTTTTGGGCCTTGGGGGACAGGAACATGGACATGAGCCGGCCCTCCATCTTGGCGGATTTATCCATCGTGGCCACGTCGGCGCAAAGCTCCGCGAACTTCTTCAGCAGATCCCGGCCGATATCCGTATGCGCCATCTCGCGGCCGCGGAAGCGGACGGAGACCTTCACCCGGTTGCCGTCAGCCAGGAACTTCTGCGCATTTTTCAGCTTGGTGTTGAAGTCGCCGACATCGATGCCCGGAGACATGCGAATTTCCTTGATCTCCACCACGTGCTGGTTCTTTCTGGCTTCCTTCTCCTTCTTGCTGCGCTCGAACTTGAACTTGCCATAGTTCATGAGCTTGCACACAGGCGGCGTCGCCTGGGGGGAAATCTTCACCAGGTCCAGTCCCTTTTCCTCGGCGATGTGCAGGCCCTCCGCAGAGGACACAATGCCCAGCTGCTCGCCGTCTTCGCCGATGAGGCGGATCTCCTTATCCCGGATCTCTTCATTGAGTTCATGCTCTACCTTGCTAATAACCGTCGCACCTCCATTCGATAAATAAAAAACGCGAATGCATCCCTTGCATCCGCGCAGCGGCACGGCCCCCATAACGGAAGCCCTGACGAAAATCGCTGTTGACCTCTTTGCCTGGGGCGGGAGGTGAGGCGGATGCATCCAGCCTTCTTTGTTTTCCAGGATAGTATACCAGACCCTCCCTCCCCTGTCAAGCACTTTTTCCTGAAAATATCGTTGAAATTTGCCCACCTACCGTGGTAACATAGGGAGAGAAAATTGCGGAAGGAGGGTCCGCCCTATGTCCCATCCCATGCTGCCGCTGCTGGAGCGGACGCCGGTGATCCCGGCGGTGAAGGAGCCGGAGACCCTGGACCTGGCCCTGGCCCACGACGGAGCGGCGGTGTTCCTGCTGTGCGGCGACATTCTGAATATCGCGGGTCTGGTGGACCGGGTCCACCGGGCCGGGAAGCAGGCGGTGGTCCATGGGGACCTGGTGGCGGGGCTGGCCCCCAAGGAGATCGCCGTGGACTATCTGCGCTCCTGCGGAGCCGACGGGATCATCTCCACCCGGCCCCATATCATCCGCCGGGGCCGGGAGCTGGGCATGCTGACGGTGCTGCGGGTGTTCGCCATCGACTCCAAGGCCGTCAGCAACCTGGGGAAGGAGACCGGCATGGGGATGCCGGACCTGATCGAGGTGCTGCCCGGTACCATTTACAGGGTCATCGCCCGGCTGTCCCGGGAGCTGCCGGTGCCCCTGATCGCCGGTGGCCTGCTGGCGGACAAGGCCGATGTCACGGCGGCGCTGAGCGCCGGGGCCCTGTGCGTCTCCGCCAGCGACCCGCAGCTGTGGGATCTGTGACGGCGGCCTTTCTGGGACTGGAGGCGGCCCTGTACGCGGCGTTTATGACCCTGGACCTTACCGGCGGCAGCGGTGACCCGGTGAAATACGCCTCCATCGCCGTGTGTCTGGTGTTTTCCGTGCTGTTTGCCCGGCGGGGCGGCAGCCGCCTGATGGCCGCCGCCATGGCCCTGACCCTGGGGGCCGACACCTTTCTTCTGCTGCTGAACGACTGGTACGGCGTGGGGGTGGCCCTGTTCTGCGGGGTCCAGGGGCTGTACCTGATCCGCATCCTCCGCCGGTGCGGCCGGTCCCTGTGGGGACTGCGGCTGTTCCTGGTGGGTGCGGCCTGGGCGGGGCTTTGGGCCCTGGGCCTGCTGTCGCCGCTGAACCTGCTGGCGGCGGTGTATTTCGCCAATTTCCTGGTGAATGCCTGTCAGGCGCTTTCCCTTTCCATGCCGCTGTTTGCCTGGGGACTGTGGCTGTTCCTGCTGTGCGACGTGTGCGTGGGCGTTCATAACCAGCCGGAGCTGTTTCCCGAGTGGCTTGCCGCCTTTGCCCAGGTGGGTATGTGGCTGTTTTACCTGCCGGGCCAGGTGCTGCTGGTGCTGTCCGGCCGGAAGAAGGAGGATATTTCATGAGGAAGCTGCTGTCCGTTTTCACGGCCTTTGCCATGGCCCTGACCATCCTGACCGGGTCCATCGCCCTGCCGCTGTTGATCCGGCCCTTCTACCGGGCCCAGATCGAGCCTCTGGGCATCCCCGCCCGCAGCGGCCTGACGGCGGAGCAGATCGGGGCGGCCTTTGACGATGTGATGGACTACTGCCTGGGCAAGCGCCCGGACTTTGCCGCCGGTGTGCTGTCCTTCTCCCCGGAGGGGGCCAGCCACTTCGCCGATGTGCGGCGGCTGTTTCTGCTGGACCTTCGGGTGCTGGCGGTGTGCGTGGCGGTGCTGCTGGTGCTGTACGCTCTGCGGCGGAAAAAGGGCCTGACCCTGTGTCCCCTGGCGGGCCACAGTCCCGGCTTCTGGGCCGGCTGCGGCCTGGGCGGGGCGCTGGCCATAGCCGGCGTCCTGGCGGCCCTGGACTTTGACCGGGCCTTCACGGTGTTCCACAGTATCTTCTTCCCCGGCAAGGACAACTGGCTCTTTGACCCGGCCACGGACCCGGTGATCCTGATCCTGCCGGAGGCGTTCTTCCGCAGCTGCGCCATTCTCATTCTGGCGGCGGTGCTGCTGTGCTGCGCCGCGCTCATCATCGCGGACCTGTGCCGCCGCAGACGGGCCCCATAAATGGGCACAAAAAAAGCGCCTTGCGGCGCATAATATCCGTATTCGTAAAACGCTTTTTCTGTAAAAAAAATCACCACGCACAAGCGTGGCTTCTTCCTTGGTATAGCCGGATCACTTACCGCTCGCTGGGCTGCCAGTCGGAACCCTCGAAGATCATGTCATCCAGGTCACCCTTCATGAAGATGTTGGTCATTGTATCACGCTCCTTTCTTCTCTTTTCACGGTTATAGTATACCCCGCCCGGCCCGGTTTTGCAAGGGTGAGAATCTACATTTTTCATAAAAACCGCTCATCATTTTTTGCTATTATGCACAACAAAGGACTTGCAAACCCCGGGGAACCTATTATATAATAAGTGACAGCGGGAAAGGAGGCGCCGCCGTGGCCCACAAGGAAAAACGCAGAAAGAAGACCCTGCCGCTGCTGCTGGCGGCCCTGACCCTGGCCGGAGCCGGACTCTGGTGGGGGAACTACACCCTCTCCGTCGAGGAATACGCATTTTCCTCCTCCCGTCTGCCCCCGGGCTGGGACGGCGGACGGCTGGTGGTGCTGTCGGACCTCCATGGCCGTCAGTTCGGCCGGGACAACAGCCGCCTGGCGGCGGCGGTGGAGGCCGCCCATCCGGACGTCATCGCTCTGGTGGGGGATTTCGTGGACGAGTGGACAGACCCGGCGTACCTGCGCCCTCTGCTGGAAAGGCTCACGGCCCTGGCCCCCTGCTATTTCGTCTCCGGCAACCACGAGTGGGCCGCCGGAAAGATGCAGGAGACGGCGGCCCTGCTGGCGGACTGCGGCGTCACCTGGCTCCATAACGGCTTCGTGACGCTTCAGCGGGGCGGCGACAGCCTGCTCCTGGCGGGCATCGACGACCCCAACGGCTACGCCGACCAGAAAACGCCCCAGCAGGTGGCCCGGGAGGTCCGGGACGCCGCCCCGGAGGGCTTCTGGCTGCTGCTGGCCCACCGGAACAACCTGTTTGAATCGGAATACGCCGCCCTGGGGGCGGATCTGACCCTGTCGGGCCACGGCCACGGCGGTCTGTGGCGTCTGCCCTTTACCGACGGGCTGCTGGGAAGCGGCGGTACGCTGCTGCCCTCCTATACCAACGGATTTTACACCTGCCGGGGCGCGGAGGTATTTGTCTCCCGGGGCCTGGGCGGCATGGTGCGCCTGTTCAACCGCCCGGAGGTGGCGGTGTTGACCCTGCGGCGCGCATAAGGAGCCTGTATGAGAGAATTTGACGCGGGACAATTTGATATCGCCGTCATCGGCGCGGGACACGCCGGCATCGAGGCGGCTCTGGCCGCCGCCCGCCTGGGGCTGGAAACGGTGTGCCTGACCATCAACCTGGACGCCGTGGGCAATATGCCCTGCAACCCCGCCATCGGCGGCACCGCCAAGGGCCACCTGGTCCGGGAGCTGGACGCCCTGGGCGGCGAAATGGCCCAGGCGGCGGACCGGGCCTGCATCCAGTATCGGATGCTCAACCGCCGGAAGGGTCCCGCCGTGTGGTCCCTGCGGGCCCAGGCGGACCGCCGGGCCTATCAGCAGGTGATGAAGCACACCCTGGAGCGGCAGGAGCACCTGACCCTGCGCCAGGCGGAGGCGGTGGCCCTGCGGACGGAAAACGGCCGCGTCACCGGCGTGGTGCTGCGCACCGGGGCGGTATACCGGGTCCGGGCGGTGGTGCTGTGCACCGGCACCTATCTCCGGGGCCGCACCATCGTGGGGGACTGCGTGGAGGAATCCGGCCCCGACGGACTTCACGCCGCCGGCCCTCTGACGGAGAGCCTGCTGGCCCTGGGCCTGCCTCTGCGGCGGTTCAAAACCGGCACCCCTCCCCGGGTCAACCGCCGGAGCATCGACTTTTCCCAAATGCAGCTCCAGGAAGGGGACCCCTCTCCCCTGCCCTTCAGCTTCGAGACCCCGGCCCCGCCGGAAAACCGGGCGGTGTGCTGGCTGACCTACACCACCCCGGAGACCCACCGCATCATCCGGGAGAACCTGGACAAAAGCCCCCTGTATTCCGGGGTCATCCAGGGGGTGGGACCCCGATACTGCCCCTCCATCGAAACCAAGATCGTCCGTTTCCCGGACAAGGAGCGTCACCAGCTGTTCATTGAGCCCATGGGCCTGGACACGGAGGAAATGTACATCCAGGGCTTTTCCTCCTCTCTGCCGGAGGATGTGCAGCTGCAAATGCTGCGGTCCGTCCCCGGTCTGGAGCGGGCGGAGATGATGCGCCCGGCCTACGCCATCGAATACGACTGCATCGACCCCACGGCCCTGCGCCCCACCTTAGAGACCCGGGCGGTCCGGGGCCTGTACGGCGCGGGACAGTTCAACGGCTCCTCCGGATACGAGGAGGCGGCGGTCCAGGGCTTTGTGGCAGGCGTCAACGCGGCGCTGGCCCTGCTGGGCCGGGAGCCGCTGATCCTCCGCCGCAGCGAAAGCTACATCGGTACCCTCATCGACGACCTGGTGACCAAGGGCACCCAGGAGCCCTACCGCATGATGACCAGCCGCTCGGAATACCGCCTGCTGCTGCGCCAGGACAACGCCGACCGCCGCCTGTGCCCCATCGGCTGCCGCATCGGCCTGGTATCGGCTGAGCGGCTGCGGCGGGTGGAGGAAAAATACGCCGCCGTGGAGCGGGAGATCCGCCGCCTGGAGAAAACCGGCGTCCCCGGCTCGGCAGCCCTGAACGATCTGCTGACGGCCCGGGGCACCGCCCCGGTGGCCGACGGCTGCCGCCTCATCGACCTGCTGCGGCGGCCCCAGGTGGGCTATGACGACCTGATCCCCTTCGACCCGGCCCCGCCGGACCTGCCTCCCGCCGTCCGGGAGCAGGTGGAGATCACCGTGAAATATGAGGGCTACATCCGCCGCCAGGAAAAGCAGGTGGAGGAGTTTGAAAAACTGGAGCGCCGCCGCCTGCCGCCGGACATGGATTACAGCCATATCCAGGGCCTGCGGCTGGAGGCCCGGGAGAAGCTGGCCGCCCTGCGGCCGGAGAACCTGGGCCAGGCGGGCCGCATCTCCGGCGTATCCCCCGCCGACATAGCGGCCCTGATGGTATACCTGCACACCCGCGAAACACCGCCCGAAGGAGGGACCTCAACATGACCGTTATCGACCTGACCCACACCATCCGGGAGGACATGCCCGTCTATCCCGGCACGGAGCCGCCCCGGCTTACCACCGCCTGCACCGTTTCCCAGTGCGGCTACCGGGAGACCCTGCTGCATATGTATTCCCACACCGGCACCCACATGGACGCCCCCGCCCACATGATGGACGGGGCCCCCACCCTGGACAGCTTCGGTCCGGACCGCTTTGTGGGCCGGGGCTATGTGCTGGACTGCCGTGGCCTGTCCCGAATCTCCCTGGACCTGCTGCTGCGGCACGAGGCCGCCCTGCGGGACGCGGACTTTCTGCTGTTCTGCACCGGGTGGGACCAATACTGGGGCACCGATGCCTATTATGAGGGGTTTCCGTGTCTGACCGAGGAGGCCGCCCGGTTCGTGGCGGGCCTGCCCCTGAAGGGGGTGGGAGAGGATTCCATCTCCCTGGACCCCTGCGACACGGTGGATTTCCCCAATCACCTGACTCTGTTTGGCGCGGGGCTGGTGAATACCGAAAACCTCAAGGGGCTGGCGCAGCTCATCGGCCGGGAATTCACGTTCCTGACCATGCCCCTGAAATTTGAAAATGCCGACGGCTGCAGCTGCCGGGCGGCGGCGATTGTTACCAAGGAGGCTTGAACACAATGGGTAAACTGCGATTCCTGTTTGCGCTGTGGATGGCGAAGCTGTCCGTCCCGGCGCTGAAGATCACCCGCCACAACGGAACGGACTTCCCCGGCACCCTGGCCCTGAAGCTGTGCCCGGATTTCCTGAAGTATGTGGGCCGGCCCAAAACCATCATCGCCGTCACCGGCACCAACGGCAAAACCACCGTCAGCAATCTCCTGGCGGACACCCTGGAAAAGGCGGGTCACCGGGTCCTCATCAACCGGGCCGGTTCCAACGTGGCCAGCGGCATCGCCACCGCCCTGCTGAAGGGCTGCAACCTGGCGGGCCGGGTAAAGGACTATGACATGGCCGTGCTGGAGGTGGACGAGCGCTCCAGCGTCCGGGTGTACCCCTACATCACCCCGGACTATATCGCCGTCACCAACCTGTTCCGGGACAGCATCATGCGCAACGCCCACGCCGACTTCATCGCCGGCATCATCAGCCGCAGCGTCCCCGCCGCCTCCAAGCTGGTGCTCAACGCCGACGACCTGATCTCCTGCGGCCTGGCCCCGGAGAATTCCCGGGTCTATTTCGGCATCGACCGCCTGCCCTCGGACACCGTGGAGTGCGTCAACCACATCAACGACGTGCGCATCTGCCCCAAGTGCGCCGGGAAGCTGCGCTATGAATACCGCCGCTATCACCACATCGGCCGGGCCGTGTGTCAGGACTGCGGCTTCCACTCCCCGGACAGCGACTATCTGGCCACCAACGTGGATATCCCCGGCGGTACCATGACCATCCGGGAGGACGGAAAAGAATACCCCTATACCCTGATCTGCGACAGCGTATTCAATGTCTACAACATGGTCACGGTGATCGCCGTGCTGCGTCAGCTGGGCTACGCCCATGACGAGATCGCCCGGGTGCTGTCCCAGTCCGCCATCACCGAAAGCCGCCACAACGTGGAACAGGCCGGAAACGTCACCCTGGTCCGGGAAATGGCCAAGGACAAGAACGCCCTGGCCTGCTCCCGAGTGTTCCAGTATATCGCCTCCCGCCCCGGCAGGAAAGAAGTCATGCTGCTGATGAACTCCCTGACGGACGTGCCCCACTGGTCGGAAAACGTCTGCTGGTTCTACGATACGGACTTTGAGTATCTGGCGGACGAGAGCATCGTCCGGGTGGTGTGCACCGGTCTGCGGTGCGAGGACTACAAGCTCCGCTGCCTGATGGCCGGTGTGCCGGAGGACCGCCTGGCCTGCGCCAAGGACGAGCACGACGCAGCGGCCATGATGGCCTACGAGCCCGGCGACGAGCTGTATGTGCTCTACGGCACGGACACCCTGGAGCTTGCCTATCAGGTGTATGACCAGATGAAGGATATCGCCCGTTCCCGGGCGGCGGAGCAGGAGGTGCAGGCATGAAAACCGAGATTTTGTTCCCCGAGGTGGCCAACCTCTGCGGCGACCTGATGAACGTCACCTATCTGCGCCAGTCCTGCCCGGAGATGGAGGTGGTGGAAACCGGTCTGAAGGACCGCCCCGCCTTTCTGGACGGCGGCGTGGACCTGGTGTACGTGGGCTCTGCCACCGAGCGGGGGTTGCAGCTGATGGTCCAGGCCCTGACCCCCTATAAGGCGGAACTGGAGCGCTATGTGGACGGCGGCGGCCTGATGCTGGCCACCGGCAACGCCCTGGACGCCCTGGGCGAATATGTGGTCATCGACGGCAAGCGCGCCTTCGACGGCCTGGGCATCCTCCCCACCCACGCCGAGTATCATATGATGAAGCGCCACAACAGCTTCCTGCTGGGCAGCTTCCAGGATATGGAAATCGTTGGCTTCAAGAGCCTGTTCGGCCACACCTATCCCGATGATGAGCTGGCGAACCCCCTGTTCCGGGTGGAGCGGGGCGTGGGCCGCCATCCCGGGGCCTTTGCCGAGGGCTTTCTCCGGGGCGGCCTCATGGCCACCTATCTCATCGGGCCGCTGCTGCCTCTGAACCCGCCCTTCACCCGGTATCTGCTGGAGCAGATGGGAGCCAAGGACGTGCACCTGGCCTTTGAGGACACCGCCATGAAGGCCTACCGGGCCCGGGTGGAGGAGTTCCGGGACGAAAAGCGGGGCTATCAGTATTAAGCCTCTCACCCGCCTGCCGCCCGGGGCATACACTGATATCGAGGTGATATCATGGAGGTGCTGCAAGACGGCGTGCTGGCCTTTCTGGCGGCCACGGGGCTGGCGGCCCTGTTCTGGCTGCTGACGGGCTGGCTGCGGCGGCGGGAGCCCGCCCGGGTGATGCTGCTGATCCCCGCCCGGCCCGGCTGCGACTTTGCCGCCCCGGCGGCCCAGATGCTGGACCTGCGGCGGCAGCTGCGGGGGGCGGTCCCCATCGTGCTGTGCGACTGCGGCCTGGAGGGGGCGGACCTGCGCCGGGCCCGGGAGCTGACGGAGCGATACGACGATCTTCTGCTGCTGACGGCGGCGGAGATCCCCGACCATTTACCATAAGGAGGGCCGCTATGGCCGAACGAAGCACGGTGGAGGGCGCCGTACAAAGCCTGATTTTTCAGAATGAGGACAACGGCTACACCGTGCTCTCCCTGCTGACGGACGACGGCGAGCTGGTGACGGTGGTGGGGTGCATCCCCTGCGCCGCCCCCGGCGAGGGGATGACCGTCACCGGCGTGTGGACCAACCACCCCAGCTACGGCCCCCAGTTCGCGGCGGAATCCGTGGAGCGCCGCATGCCGGAGACGGAGGAGGACATCGCGGCCTATCTGGCCTCCGGCATTCTCAAGGGCATCGGCCCCGCCACCGCCCAGCGGCTGGTGGACCGCTTTGGGGCGGACACCCTGGCCGTTATCGAGGAGGAGCCGGAGCGGCTGCAAACCGTCAAGGGCATCACCGCCAAGAAGGCCATGGAGCTGTCCGCCGCTTTCCGGGAGCTGACGGGGCTGAAGCGGGTGATGGAATTTCTGGCCCGGTATGAGCTGCCGGTGCCTCTGGCCATGCAGCTGTACCGGGCCTACGGGGCCCAGGCCCTGCCCCGGCTGAAGGAGGACCCCTATCTTCTCACGGGACAGGCCTACGGCGTGGCCTTTTCCACCATGGACGAGATCGCCCTGAGCATGGGCTTCGACGGCGACAGCCCCTGCCGGGTGGAGGCCGCCCTTACATACGAGCTGTCCCACAATCTGAACAACGGCCATGTGTTCCTGCCCCGGGACAAGCTGCTGTCCGCCGCCGCCCAGCTCATCAGCGCGGACACCGACGCCTTGGAGACGGCCCTGGACGGTCTGCTGACCCGGGGCGTCATCGTTCAGGAGCAGGTGGCCAATGTCCAGGCTTGCTATCTGCTGCGCCTGTATCAGGCGGAGACCCGGGTGGCCCGGCGGCTGCTGTCCCTGCGGGATGCGCCGCGGCAGACCGGGAAAAATGTGGACAAGATCATCACCGAGATGGAACGCCAGCAGGGCATTGCTTATGCTCCTCACCAGCGTCAGGCCGTGACGCTGGCGGCCCGGTCCGGGGTGCTGCTGCTGACCGGCGGCCCCGGCACCGGCAAAACCACCTCCACCCGGGGCATCGTCACCCTGCTGGAGCGCATGGGCCTGACGGTGCTGCTGCTGGCCCCCACGGGCCGGGCGGCCAAGCGTATGAGCGAGCTGTGCTCCCGGGAGGCCCAGACCATCCACCGCTGCCTGGGCATGACCTTCAACGAGCTCACCGGCGAGGTGACCTTCAAGAAAAACGAAAAGGACCTGCTGGAGGCCGACGCCGTCATCGTGGACGAGATGAGCATGGTGGATCTGCCGCTGATGGACGCCCTGCTGGCGGCCCTGAAGCCCGGGTGCCGCCTGGTGATGGTGGGGGACCCGGACCAGCTGCCCTCCGTTGGCCCCGGCAACGTGCTGGGGGATATCCTGCGCAGCGGCGCGGTGGACTCCGTGACCCTGACGGAGGTGTTCCGCCAGGCGGAGCAGTCCGCCATCATCCGCAGCGCCCACGCCGTGAACCGGGGCCAGGCCCCGGACCTGAGCAACAAGCAAAGCGACTTTTTCTTCCTGTGCCGCCGCTCGCCGGACCGGCTGGTGCAGACGGTGGTGGACCTGTGCCGCACCCGTCTGCCGGACAAGATGGGCATTCCCGCCGGGCAGATCCAGGTGCTGACCCCCACCCGCAAGGGGGAGACCGGCACCGTCAGCCTGAACCGGGCCCTGCAGGTAGCTCTGAACCCCCCGGCCCCGGGCAAGCGCCAGAAGGCCTGGGGCGACATGATCTTCCGGGTGGGGGACCGGGTGATGCAGACCCGGAACAACTATGACGTCCTCTGGGAAAAGGACGATGGCGAGGCCGGCAGCGGCATCTTCAACGGCGACGTGGGCACGGTGGAGGACATCGACCCCTCCGGCGAGCTGGTGACCATCCGGTTCGACGACCGCACCAGCGTATACACCGCCGACCTGCTGAGCCAGCTGGACATGGCCTATGCCATGACCGTCCACAAGGCCCAGGGCAGCGAATACCGGGCGGTGGTGCTGGTGTCCGCCCCGGCGGCCCCCAATCTGCTGGTCCGGGGCGTGCTGTACACCGCCATCACCCGGGCCAGGGAGCTGCTGGTGATAGTAGGCGACGACGCCATCCCCGGCCGCATGGCGGAAAATGACCGCCGCACCCGGCGATACAGCGGCCTGCGCCGCAGACTCAAGCAAGGAGGACCAAGCCATGGGCATGAGTGATCTCAACGAACGGCTGAACCAACTGGAGCAGGGGGCATTGAACTTCCTGTTCCCCCGGCGCTGCCCCTTCTGCAATCAGCACATCGGCAGCAAGGAGCTGATCTGCGCCGGCTGCGAAAAGAAGCTGCCCTACACCGGGGACCGGGCCGTCCGCCAGACCTCCTGGGGCCGGGTGGCCGCGCCTCTGTATTACGAGGACGCCGTCCGCCGGGCCATTCTGGACTTCAAATTCAAGGGCCGCATGGGCGGCCTGCCCTGCTTCGGCAGCCTGACGGCCCGCTGCGCGGCGGAGGAGTTCGGCGGCGAGTTCGACGCCATCACCTGGGTGCCGGTGAGCCGGAAGCGCCTGCGCAAGCGGGGCTTTGACCAGGCCCGGTATCTGGCCGGGAGCCTGTGCGTGGAGTGGCACGTGGAGCCCCAGGAGACCCTGCGCAAAATTCTGGACAACCCGCCCCAGTCCGGCCTGGAGGACGCCGACGCCCGCCGGGCCAACGTCCTGGGGGCCTATGAGGCCGTCCATCCGGAGCGCATCGCCGGAAAGCGCTTCCTGCTGGTGGACGATATCTGCACCACCGGGTCCACCCTGGGGGAGGCCGCCCGGGTCCTGCGCCAGGCGGGAGCCGCCGACGTGCTGGGTCTGACCCTGGCCGTCACCCGGGAGGAATAAAATCCCCGCCGCCTGTCCATAATGAAGCACCGGCCCAAAGGTTACAAATTATGAACAAAAGATTACGATTTGGAAAAACCCACAAATTCTCTTGCAAAATGGGAAAAGCGCCATTATAATAGGATACTAGGAATTAAATGGCCCTCCCCGGGGCCGTGGTCCATATCAGAAAAATGAGGTGCAGCATTATGTGTTCTTTAGCAAAGGATATCGGTATCGACCTGGGTACCGCATCGGTGTTGGTATATGTCAAGGGTAAGGGCGTTGTGCTCAATGAGCCCTCCGTGGTGGCCATCAACAAGGACGACGGCCGCCTGCTCAGCGTGGGCGCAGACGCCCAGGCCATGCTGGGCCGTACCCCCGGCAACATCGTGGCCATCCGTCCCCTGCGTGAGGGCGTCATCTCCGACTACGACATGACCGAGCGGATGCTCAAGGAGTTCATCCGCAAGGTCAGCGGCAGCTTCCACCACATCTTCAAGCCCCGTGTCATCATCTGCGTTCCCTCCGGCATCACCGAGGTGGAGGAGCGCGCCGTGGTGGACGCGGGCCTGCAGTCCGGCGCCAGCCATGTGTATCTGATCGAGGAGCCTGTGGCCGCGGCCATCGGCGCCGGCATCGACATCACCAAGCCCGAGGGCCACATGGTGGTGGACATCGGCGGCGGCACCAGCGACATTGCCGTGATCTCCCTGAAGGGCGTGGTGGAAAGCGCCTCCATCAAGGTGGCCGGCGACCAGTTCAACGAAGCCATCGTCAAATACATGCGCCGCAAGCACAACATCCTCATCGGTGAGCGCACCGCCGAGCAGATGAAGATGCAGATCGGCTGCGTCTTCCCCAAGGAGGAGGAGACCACCATCGAGATCAAGGGCCGCTGCCTGATGACCGGCCTGCCCAAGACCATCACCGTCACCTCCACCGAGATGCTGGAGGCCTTTGAGGAGCCCGTTGAGCGGATCCTGGAGGCCATTCACGGCGTCCTGGAGCGCACCCCGCCGGAGCTGGTGGCGGACATCGCCAACAACGGCATCGTCATGACCGGCGGCGGCAGCCTGGTGGACGGCTTCGACAAGCTCATCACCGCCCGCACCGGCATCCACACCGTGGTGGCCGAAAATGCCATCAGCTGCGTGGCCATCGGCACCGGCAAGAGCCTGGATTCCGTCCACGAGATGAACGACGGCACCGTGAACCTCTCCCGCCGCAAGCAGATGAACTGAGCCTCAGCCGAAACCCCACAGGCCGCCGGTGATACCGGCGGCCTGTTCAGCTTGTCAAAAAACTTTTTTGACAAGCTGCGTGCGGTTTTTCAGAACTTTTTAAGTTCTGAAAAACCTGTGATTGCAAACGAAAGACACCCCTGATGGGTTTCTTTCGTAACGATCTTCCTTTCCGATAGCGGGAGAGTCCCATTTTTTCGGCGGCCTGTTTTTCCGTCTGGCAGATTTTCCATATTTTACCGCCTGCATTCACAAAGATTTAATATTTTTTTTGTTGCCATTTTGTAACTTTTTGTTTATAATGTTTCCGTGAAGTAAAAAAAGGCCGAATGACGACGCCTGTCAAAGGGCATCGTGTGTGCATACATCGAGGTATTATCCCATGATCAGAATGACAAATGTTGAAAAAACATACGAAAATGGCACCCATGCGTTAAATGGCATTTCTTTTGAGATTCAGGACGGGGAATTCGTGTTCCTGGTGGGCCCCTCCGGCAGCGGAAAGTCCACCATCATCAAGCTGCTGACCGGCGAGCTGGTGCCCTCCCGGGGCCGGGTGATGATCAACGGCTTCTCCATGAGCAACATCACCCGGCGTCAGATTCCCCTGATGCGCCGCACCGTGGGGGTGATTTTCCAGGATTTCCGCCTGATCGGCAACAAAACCGTGTACGACAATCTGAGCCTGGCCATGCGGGCGGTGGGGGCCTCCGCCAGGGCGATCAAAAGCCGCATCCCCTATGTACTGGGCCTGGTGGGGCTGGACGGCAAGGGCCGCCGGTTCCCTGATGAGCTGTCCGGCGGCGAGCAGCAGAGAGTGGCCATCGCCCGGGCCCTGGTGAACAATCCCAGCACCATCGTGGCCGACGAGCCCACCGGCAACCTGGACCCCGCCCGCTCCCTGGAGATCATGACCCTGCTGGAGCGCATCAACGCCCTGGGCACCACCGTGGTGGTGGTGACCCACGAAAAGAGCCTGGTGAATCATTTTGACAAGCGGGTCATTATGATCGACCACGGCGTGGTAGCCGCCACCGGCGTGGGCAGATACGAGGTGGCCGCCCATGCGTAATTTCCGTTATTTCTTCCGGGAGGGCGTGGGCAATATGCTGTCCCACGGGTTCATGTCCTTTGCCGCCATCGGCGTCACCGTGGCGTGCCTGCTGATTATGGGCACCTTTTCGCTGGTGGCCTACAACGCCAACATCAACCTGCAGGACCTGCAGAAGGAGAACGCCGTGGTGGCCTTCGTGGACGAGAGCCTCACGGATGAGGAGGCCCAGGGCCTCCAGTCCCAACTGTCGGGCATCTCCGGCGTGGCGGACTGCACCTTCGTCTCCCGGCAGGAGGCCCGGGACGAATATGTGGACCAGTATAACGAGGACGACCTGTACAGCGACCTGGACCCCACCATCTTCCGCCACCGCTATGTGATGCACCTGACGGACCTGAAGCTCATGGACCAGGTGGTGCAGCAGCTGGACGAAACGGAGGGCATCGCCAAGGTCCGGGCGGACCAGGACATCTCCAACGGCTTCATCACCGTCCGCAACATCGCCAGCGTCATCAGCATCGCCCTGATCGCCATTCTGCTGATCATCTCCGTGTTCATCATTTCCAACACCATCAAGCTCACCACCTTTGACCGGCGGGACGAGATCGCCATCATGAAAATGGTGGGGGCTACCGATGGCTTCATCCGCTGGCCCTTCGTGTATGAGGGCCTGCTGCTGGGCCTCATCGGCGCGGCAGTGGCCTTTGGGCTCCAGTGGCTGCTGTATGCCGCCGTATCCCAGGGCATCGCCAATTCCGACACCATGCAGCTGCTGCGGGTGGTGGACTTCCGTCAGATCTGGGCCCCGGTGGCGGCGGTATTCGCCGGCGTGGGCATCCTGGTGGGCGTGGGCGGCAGCCTCACCGCCATCCGAAAATTCCTGCGGGTATAACAAGAGAGGAGACCGTCATGAAACAGAAAATCAAACGCCTGACCGCCCTGGTGTGCGCCGCAGCCATGATGGCCGCCCTGTGTCTGGCCCTGCGGCCGGTGGACACGGCCTACGGCGCCAGTCTCAATGACCAGCTGGCCGAGACCCGTGCCAAAAAGCAGGAGATCCAGCAGCAGCTGGACCAGATCAAGTCCGACAAGGCCAAGGCCCTGGAGCAGAAGGAACTGCTGGACCAGCAGGCCGCCGTCATCGCCCAGCAGATCGACCTGCTGGAGCTGCAAATCAAGGACACCCAGGACCGCATCACCGAAAACGAGGCCCAGGAGGAGCAGCAGTATCAGCTGTTCTGCCGCCAGGTGCGGCAGGAGGAGGAGCGGGGCGCCGTTTCCTACTGGTCCGTGCTGTTCAAGGCCACCGGCTTTGCCGACCTCCTCAGCCGCATGGACTTCATCAACGAGATCGTGGAGCACGATCAGAGCGTCATCGACCAGCTGCGCACCCTGCGCCAGCAGCTGGCTCAGGATAAGGCGGACCTGGAGCAGCAGCAGGCGGAGCTTACCGCCAGCAAGACAGAGCTGGACGCCCAGGTGGCCGAGGCTACCCGGGTGTTTGAGGAGTATGCCGCCAGCGAGGCGGGCCAGCAGGCACTGCTGAACCAGCAGGCCGCCCGGGAGAAGGAGCTCCAGGAGGAGATCCGCAAGTCCGAGGAAGCCAACCGCAACAACCAGACCGCCGTGGGCGGCTTCATCTGGCCCACCGCCTGCCGCCTGATCACCGGCGGCTACGGCGGCCGCGACGCACCGTGCCCCGGCGCCAGCACCTATCATCTGGGTGTGGACATCGGCGCCTCCTGGGGCTCCGACATTTACGCCACCAAGGCAGGCACCGTGAAGGTGGCCAACGAGGGCTGGAACTATGGCCTGGGCTATTGCGTGAAGATTCAGCATGACGACGGCACCAGCACGGTGTACGGCCACATGAGCCGGGTCATCGCCGTGACAGGCCAGCGGGTGGCCCAGGGTCAGGTCATCGGAAAGATAGGCTCCACCGGCGTTTCCACCGGCCCCCACCTGCACTATGAGATCCGCATCGGCGGCGTTAACGGTACCGCTGTGAACCCCCTGCCCTACCTCCCCGGCTACGTCCGCTACGGCTGGTAAAAAAGCACATGATTTCCCCTCCCGCCTCATACAATAAGGCGGGAGGGGATTTTTATGCGAAAAAAGCCTCGCAGAGTTCGCGGCCCGCAGGTCACGAATCAAGTCAAATCCATTTTTCGCGGCGGCATCCCCCAAGGGGACTTCCGCTGGGCGTGTACGTCGCGAAAAATACTTTGCGCGGAGAGAGTGTGCCCGAATGGGCTTAAAAGACCATTCGGACGCGCGGTTCGGAGCGAATGACTTTTTGTTCCAAAAGAGCATTGCTCTTTTGGAACAGGATTAAGGCGGGAGGGGATTTTTTTATGCTGGGATATGTGCATCTGACCGCCGGACGCCCGGTGCTGGAGCGCCGCGCCGCCGCCGGTATGACCTACTGGGCCCTGGAGGGGGACCTGGACGGGGGCCTGTTTCCCGGGCGGCGTCTGCGGCGGTGGATCGGGCGGCTGGAGCGCTGCGGGGTGTCCCACGCCGCCCTGCCGCCGGGCCGGGAGGGGAATTTTGCCCCTCTGCGTCCGGTTCTGCCGGACGGACTGCGGCTGGCCCTGCTGCCGCAATTGCTGGACGCCCTGGCCCCCGCCGGGGACACGGCCCTGCTGCTGGCGGACTGCGCCGACAGCCGGGCCCTGCTGGCGGCCCAGGTCCTGGCCCGGCGCTTCCGGCACCTGCGGCTGGAGACGGGAGCGGGGCAGGAGGCCCTGGAGCGACAGCTGCTGCGGCAGCTGGGACTTACCACCGGCGGCGGCCCCGCCGCCGTCACCGTGACCTTCGGCCCGCCGCCCCGGGAGGGTCTGCCCCTGTACCTGACCCCCGACTGCGCCCTGCGCCAGGAGGTACGGTACGCCTGGCCGGACCCGTCCCAGGCCCCGCCGCCGGAGGGGCTTCTGTCCCTGCTGCACCGGGCCTGCCGCCTGCCGGAGATCTGCGTCAAATCCGTGGAAACCCTTGACATCGGCCCATAAAATAACTATAATGCAATGTGACGTATTATGGGTATCTGTCAAAGAAGCCTCGCAGAGTTTGCCGCCCGCAGGCGGCAAATAAAATGGAATCATTTTTTGCCGGGGCGTGTACCTGGCAAAAAATACTTCTCAGTCTGCAAGTGTGGAATTTGTTCGCTTTCAGCGAGCAAATTATGCGCGCGGCAGACTGCAAGCCTTTTGTCAAAAAAGGGCTTTGCTCTTTTTTGACAGTTTCATATTATGGGTATCTCACGTCCGCCCCGGCGGATATTTGAAAGGAATGGATCATATGGCAACCGTAAAAGAATTCAGAATGAGCCAGGAGCGCTATGACGAGCTCAAAAAAGAACTGGACTACAGCAAAACCACCCGCGCCGACGAGATCGCCGAGCTGATCAAAGAGGCCCGTGGCTTCGGCGACCTGTCCGAAAACAGCGAGTATGACGAGGCGAAAAACGAGCAGGGCAAGCTCTATTCCCGCATTGCCGAGCTGGAGGAGATTCTGCTCCACGCCGTCATTGTGGACGAGTCCGAGATGGACTCCGACAAAATCTCCATCGGCTGCCGTGTGGTGGTCACCAATCTGGATAACGGCAAACAGCTGCCGGAATACACCATCGTAGGCTCCCAGGAGGCCAACGTCATGGAGCGCAAGGTGTCCGAGGATTCCCCCTTCGGCAAGGCGCTGATGGGCACCAAGGCCGGTGACGAGATCACCGTGGAAGCCCCCCGGGGCGTTATCCACTACCGGGTGGACAGCATCGAACGATAACAAGAGAGGAGAACTGCACCATGGCAGAACAGAATACACAGCAGGACCTGCGGGAAATTCTCCAGATCCGCCGGGACAAGCTCAAGGCCCTGCAGGACGCGGGGATGAACCCCTTTGAGATCACCCGCTACGACGTGACCCACCACGCCCAGGAGGTCAAGGACAACTTCGACGCCCTGGAGGGGCAGACCGTGTCCCTGGGCGGCCGCCTGATGTCCAAGCGCGGCATGGGCAAGGTGTCCTTCTGCGACCTGCAGGACAAGTCCGGCCGCATCCAGATCTACGCCCGCAGGGACGAGATGGACGAGGAGGCCTATAACCGCTTCAAGAAGTACGACATCGGCGACATTGTGGGGGTCAAGGGTGAGGTGTTCCGCACCCAGAAGGGCGAGATGAGCATCCGCGCCCACGAGATCACCCTGCTCAGCAAGTCCCTCCAGCCCCTGCCCGAGAAGTTCCACGGCCTCACCGACAAGGAGCTGCGCTATCGCCAGCGGTATGTGGACCTGATCATGAACCCCGAATCCAAGCGGAACTTTGAGATCCGCAGCAAGTTTGTGGCCTTCCTGCGCCGTTATCTGGACAACCTGGGCTTTATGGAGGTGGAGACCCCCGTGCTCAGCCCCATCGCCGGCGGCGCCAACGCCCGGCCCTTCATCACCCACCACAACACCCTGGATATCGACATGTATATGCGCATCGCCACGGAGCTGCACCTGAAGCGGCTGATCGTGGGCGGTATGGAGCGGGTGTATGAGGTGGGCCGCATCTTCCGCAACGAGGGCATGGACACCAAGCACAACCCCGAGTTCACCACCTGCGAGCTGTATCAGGCCTTCACCAACCTGGACGGCATGATGGACATTCTGGAGGGCATCCTCACGGGAGCCGCCAAGGAGATCCTGGGCACCTACCAGGTCACCTGGATGGGCCACGACATCGACCTGACCCCCAGCTGGCAGCGTGTCACCATGGCCGATGCCGTGAAGAACGTCACCGGGGCCGATTTTATGGCCTGCATCGGCGACGCCGACCGGGGCGTGGAGCTGGCCCGCAGCGTGGGCGTGGATATGGACGGCGTGCCCCACACCTGGGGCAACGCCCTGTATGAGACCTTCGACCAGAAGGTGGAGGAGACCCTGATTCAGCCCACCTTTATCACCATGTACCCCGTGGAGGTCAGCCCCCTGGCCAAGCGCAGTCCCGCCCAGCCGGAGCTTACCGAGCGATATGAGATGTTCATCTGCGGCTGCGAGATGGGCAACGCCTTCTCCGAGCTGAACGACCCCATCGACCAGTATCAGCGCTTCAAGGCCCAGGCCGAGAAGCGCGCCAACGGCGACGACGAGGCCGACATGATGGACGAGGATTTCGTTCTCGCCCTGGAATACGGCATGCCTCCCACCGGCGGTCTGGGCTTCGGCATCGACCGCTGCGCCATGATGCTCTGCGGCACCGACTCCATCCGGGACGTGATCCTGTTCCCCACAATGAAGCCGCTGGACTCCGACAAGAAGGGTTCCAAGGAAGCTTCGGCTCCTGCGGAGGCTGCTCAGACGGCTCCCGTTGTGGAGGAAAAAATCGATTTTTCCAATGTTCAGATCGAGCCTCTGTTCCAAGATCAGGTCGATTTTGACACCTTCTCCAAGAGCGATTTCCGTGCCGTAAAGGTCAAGGAATGCGAAGCCGTGAAGAAGTCCAAAAAGCTCTTAAAGTTCGTTTTGGACGACGGAACCGGCACAGATCGGGTCATTTTGAGCGGAATTCACGAGTATTATGAGCCGGAAGAACTGGTCGGGAAGACCTGCATTGCAATCACCAATCTGCCTCCGAGAGCGATGATGGGTATCGACTCCTGTGGTATGTTGATCTCCGCTGTGCATCACGAAAACGGCGAGGAAAAGCTCCATTTGCTGATGGTTGATCCCCACATCCCCGCCGGCGCAAAGCTCTATTGATTGCCCCCCCTGATCGGGTTAAAAAAGCCTCTCGTACACCAATCCGTACACCAATTTACACCAAGGGTGCACCACGGATGCCGAGAAAAATGTGCGATTGAATTTCAGCCTCGCAGAAGTGATTCTGCGGGGCTGTTTTTTTGAAAACTATATATTCAGATATGAGACTCGGTGAGAAATCACCGGGTCTTATTTTTTGCGCTCACTACGCCTACTAAACAGGTGCAGTGGGCGCTTTTTTGTTTTCTGGAACCGGCACAAAAAATTTTTTTGAAAAAGTGTGGGAATCTCGCAAAAAAATTCGGCAAAGAGAAAGTGAGAAGGCGAAAAGCCTTCCGGGAACCTTGAAAATTTCATATACATTCATCAGATACATTCCTTGAGCCAACAGCCAAATGAAGGTACGCCAAGACCCACCTGCCGCTAACGGTATCAGCGGGACAAAAGGTGGAGAGCGACCCCGAAACCATTCTGAAATATCTGGCAGCTACGGATACGGCCACGACAGGCTTAGGGTATAATGATACTTTTCTACGGAACCGGCGGAGTACCCGGCGGGGGTGAGATTCCCATGGACCCGATTCGCTATCGGGCGTCTGATGACTTCCTTTTCTGCATTTTGGGTTCGAGGGAAAATGAAATGCAGCGACGAAAGCCCCAAAAGGTATTTTGAGGCTTTCGTGGATCAGAAATGATTCAAATAAAGAGAAAGGAGGAAAACCCCATGGAAAACTGTAAGGTGATCGCCATCACGAATCAGAAGGGCGGCGTTGGCAAAACGACGACCACAGTCAATCTCGGTGTGGGACTTGCAAGCTCCGGGAAACGGGTCCTGCTGGTGGATGCTGATCCGCAGGGCAGCTTAACCGTGAGCCTCGGCATAAAGAACCCCGACGAGCTGGATGTATCGCTGTCGTCCCTTATGCAGTCGGTCATTGATGATGAGCCGCTTGCGGAGGGTGCAATTATCCGGCACCAGGAGGGTGTGGATTTGCTTCCCTCGAACATTGAGCTCTCCGGTATGGAAACAGGTCTGTTCAATGTCATGAGCCGTGAGTATGTTCTGAAGAACGCCATCGACGGCATGAGAAAGAGCTACGACTACATTCTGATTGACTGTATGCCCTCGCTGGGTATGATGACGGTCAATGCGCTGGTTGCGGCAGACAGTGTGATTATCCCGTCTCAGCCGAACTTCCTGTCAACCAAAGGTCTTAACCTGCTTCTGCGCTCCATTTCAAAGATCAAGCGGCAGATCAACCCGAGATTAAAGATTGACGGCATTTTGCTGACGATGGTGGATAACCGCACCAACAACGCCAAGGCGATTATTTCCTCGCTTCGTTCCACCGTGGGAGAGAACATCCGCGTGTTTCGCTCCGAGATTCCTTTTTCGGTAAGAGCTGCGGAGTGCAGTCTTTCCGGAGAAAGCATCTTCTCTCACGACAGGAACGGCAAGGTCGCAGCAGCGTATCTAGCCCCGGGACTGCAACTGAAATAGTAAATTAAAAGTTTTGGGATCGTCGCACATCACTTTATGTGGTGCCTGCTTTCACAGATGATCTGGCACATACTCCGCCCGATACTTCTCCAGAGAATCCAATATAATGGATACCATTACTATTGCAGAAGAGAGAGCTTGGCCGTAGCGAAAACTGAAGAGACTGGACTGCGTGAAATGGAGAAAAGCAAAACAAACACAGAGATGTACCCGGGATAGCAACCGCAAAATTTACTGTGCAAAGATGAGGATGCTTGAAAAACGAGGGTTTCTCTGCTACAATTGAAGATATCAAATGAGCAAAACTGCGGTGCAGGAGCTCCTACACCATATTCGGACAGGATTAGTTTTTCCCTAGTAACTCGAATTCTAAAGCCCTTGGACGCTGATAAGAAGGCACAGAGGGAGACTTCTGCCCCACAGCAACTGCCCTCGCTGCGCCCGCCAGAGGAGCTTTTGCCGGAATTGATGCCGTTGGTCAATAAAGTTGTATTACCTAGGAGGAATATAAAATGAGAGATGTCTATATTGGTCCGATTAAAGCCGTGCTGGATTTCCTGGACAATTCCACAATGGATTTCATTCTCTGTGTCTCGAAGGACAATCTCTCCAAGCCGCTGCCCTCAAATGTAATGCAGCTGGATTTCGGAGATACTGTCGATGCAGATGACCCGGCGGCGTTTTCTGCGCAATTGGCTGCCGAGGTCGCCTCGTTTCTCCGGCGACCGGATGCTCGGCCGAAGCTATTCGTCTGCTGCGACTGCGGCGTGTCGAGAAGTGCCGCGCTGGCTGCCGCAATCCGCTGCGCCGATGGTAATCCTTACTTCCGCAACCCCGACCTCGCCATTTGGCTCGATCCAAACTATATGCCCAATCCACTGGTCTACCGCCTCATGCGTCAGGCTTTGGACGCTCCTATCGCGGAAGATGCTCTTAACACTCGCATGACTCTCAACGCGACCGCCAGACGGGAGGTACTTTCAAGAAACACAACGCAAACTGGCGCGGCAGAAGCAAAAGAAGATTGTTATGCCAAATGGGAGCAGGAAGATATCGGGAAAGCCAAACGTAACGGCGGCATTGCGACCACCTATCCTGTCGATTTAGGGAAATATTGCTGGCAAGTGGGAAATATCTTCGTTTTTTTTCACCCATATTTCCCGGCGCATACGCCGCGGGCTTGTCGGCCAATCGGCAGATTGCACCCCAATGAGCGCCGGTTAGAACTTATATCCCCTGGTCTTGTTGATAAAATTCAAAAGAAAGATTTTGATTTTGTTTATATTCCAGCAACCGAAAGTAGAATTCCTGAAAACATCTTTGAACCGGGGATTATTATCGAAACTCCCATCTGGTCCTATGCAAGATACTATGCGGAACAGCACGGGATTCCCGTCCACGCCTATCTTTGCGATGACGAGGACTTTGTCCCTTACGGGGAGTACAAGAGCATCAAAGATGTTCTAGAGAAGCAAACCTTTCAGTGTGTGAAAAAGATTAAATTGATTCCGGGTCAGAGCTGTTTCGAGACCGATGAGACCGATAAGTTTCTTGACCTCTGCTCAAATGTAGACGAATACTGCATCATCGACAGCGATGATGAGAGCCTCCTGCGCGTCAGAATCGTCGATAGCGATGACGAATATTCCCTGTGTGTCAAAGATGGTGTGTTGTACTGTCGATCCGGATTAGAGCTGTATCGTGTCCCACCCAAAATGGAAGGCGTCTTCGCAGTGCCCTCGGGGGTTGACGCACTCCGAATGCACGCATTTTTTCGGTCGGCGCTTACCCAAATTACCCTCCCGGATACTCTTTGTACAATCGATGAGTTGGCATTTGAGGACTGCCCGAATCTGGAAAGCCTGTCTTTTCCGGCTAGCGTAACGTGCATCGGAGATCAGCCAGATTGGGATTCTCCCGTGGCAGACTGTCCCAAACTGCAATCAATTACCGTCGACCCGGCTAATCTGAAATATTTCAGCATCGACGGCGTTCTGTACTCCAAGGAAAATGATTGCCTGTTAGCTTATCCCTCCGGCAAAAGCGGGCCGTTTGACACGCCGTCCTTTGTGGGGGGATATGCAAACTATTCCTTCCTGGGATGCAGAGCTTTGACAAGTATCCATCTCGGGCCAAATGTGACGCAAATCGGTAGCTACGCATTTGCAGACTGCACATCGTTGACAGAGCTGCGTCTCCATGCAAAAATCAAGGATCTTGACCTGTTTTCCATTGCCGGCTGCACAAACCTGAAGGATATTTATGTCGATAACCCATCCTTGATTATTACATTTATTGGTTGGAATATTACATCTATCAACGATGCCTCTGTCATCCGCTCTGCCAGAGAAAAATTTCTCCCTACCATCGGTCAAGGGCAACTTGTGGTTCACGCCCCGAAAGGGAGCACCGCCGCGAAATTCGCAGAACAGTGTGCATTAAAGTTCGAGCCGATGTATAATGGGCAGAGAAAGCAGATCGAATTGGTCTGCAGTAACGATGTCATGGATGCCATCATCGATAAGTTTGGAAAGGATGTCACTGTTTTGGCAAATGATATGCAATCTTTCAGAGCAGTAGTGAATACCGCTGTTGGCCATGTTTTCTACAGCTGGGTGTTTGGATTCGCAGGAAAGGTCACTATCAAATCCCCCAACGATGTCAAAAAATCCTATGCAATCATGGTAAAACAAGCGGCACAAGCCCTAATCGAATAAGAACCTGTTCTCTTTCCAAACAAGTAGGTGCAGCCAATTGGTTGCACCTACTTTTCGATTTTCGGCTGCCCTCTTGCAATTTGCAATTCTCCGGGTATAATAGCATTATGGGATATGAAATCCCACACAGAAACAGAGGTGCTGATATGAGAACAAAGAATCAAGAAACTCTGGACAGGATATTGAAGTTCGTCAACAAGTACTATCAGGAGCACCACAGCTCTCCTACGATCAACGATGTTGCTGAGGGCGTTGGCGTTGCCAGATCCACTACGCATCGCTACCTTCAGGAGCTGAGTGACCGTAACCTGATCGATTACGGCAGAGGTATCTTGTCTGCTCCCCAGAGCGCCAAAATGAAAACGGCCTATGTATCCGCCCCGTTAGTAGGTTCTATTCGCTGCAGCAATCCGGAGGATGAGGAAGAGTCGATTGAGGAGTATGTCAGCCTCCCGGTCTCTATGTTTGGCAAGGGAGATTTCTACATTCTCCGCGCCAAAGGCGATTCCATGGTGGATGCCGGAATCGACGAGGACGATCTGCTTGTTATCGAACGCAATTGCCCTGCTCTCGAAGGAGATGTAGTCGTTGCGCTGGACGAGGACAACCAGAATACGCTGAAGCGATATGCCGGCTACGACAAGGACAGTGGGTATTACATCCTCGAATATGAAAACGAGGCTCGATACCCGGGCAAAACAATAAAGGTGCGGAGCTTTCAGGTACAAGGCGTTGCTCGGCACGTGATCAAATCACTCTAAACAATAATCTAATGTCGATGGGAGATGTGTTGTTTTGAATGCAAAAGATGTTAAATGCCCGATTTGCGGCACAGTCAACAGAAGTCTCGATTTAGATGAGGCCGATGGATGGAATGTGAACACTGCCATAACGCCGTTCAGATATTGGCGTACGCTAAAACCAAGCGCGTTCCGGTATATCAGATGGCAGATTGCAATCTCCTCGTTCCGTTGAGCAAGAAAAGATAGAAGGAGAATGGCGATGCTGGAGGATTGGACGATTTACTCTTGGTATTGCCCAAACTGTAAGACGCAGGTAGTGGGGCTAAAAAACAAGAAAAATCAAAGTTGTTTTCTGGGCATCCGTGTACAAGGCCATCTGCAGCATCAAGGATGCGCCAGAGGCTATTAGCAAGGCAAAGGCATGGCTGCACGAGCACGGTATGAGCCCTTATCTGGCGGGGTGATAGATTTCTCCCCCTTGATTTGTTTGAAGAACATCGAAGCGAGTTCCTATAACAACTGAATCAACGACATCACGACGGAACGGTCGGGCTGAAACAGGGCCGCGCTAAATCTGCTTCCAGGTCACTTGATCGTGGGCAGCAGCCCGAACATGAACCGGTAGTTATTCCAGACATACGTGAGAGGCCACCGGCAAGGTAAGACACTATAGTTCTATCTATAGGTCTGCCTTGTCGGTGGCCTTTTTTTGTTTTTCACCGACATCACAAATACATATTCGCAGCCTGAAGTACAAGGGCCAAGGATACAAATACGCTGGTTTCAAATCTATTTGAAAAAGCAGTATGGGTACCCTTAGATTTCTGCGCCCTTTTTCAGGCAGGCAGCATCGGGAGTCCTTTTCGCCAGCGTAGTTGTGTCCTTTGGACCGCAGCAGGCGGAAAGGACTTTTTATGTGCGAACAGTGGCTCTGCTATATCGCTGAATACCCGTGATCTCCGAATTTTTGACTTTCACCCAAATTCAAAAATTCAAAGGAGAACACGGTAATGAAAAGAACATTTTTGGTAAAGAAGGACCCCACGATTGAAGCACAGGACAATTGGCTGATCATGGATTATCGCCAGTATGCGGCATGGAGAGAAACGGATGAAGGCAAGAATCGGGAAATCGTCTTTGGAAAGTTTGAGGCTTGTAGTGAAGACGACTCTATCATTTTCATGGAGTGCAATGAAAAAGTCAGCAAAGAGTTGAAAAAGGATTGCCATCGCAAGCAGTACATCCGAAGCCGAGACGCCGAAACACCGTTCCAAGTCATGTCTTACAGCACCATGACCATTCAAGAGTCTGAAATCTATGGAGAAGATGTTCTCGAAGATACAGAGTGCAATGTAGAGGAGTCGGTCATGCAGCGTATGGATATTGAGCGGGTCAGAACTGCACTGAAAATATTGACCACGGAAGAACGCGATATCATTATGAACTTCTACTTCTCGGAGAACCCCTTGTCGGGCGAAGCACTTGCGGAAAAATTTGCAACAACAAAGTCGAGCATTTACCGCAGAAGAGATCATGCGCTGAGGAAGCTGAAAAGCATTCTGGGCAATGCGTAAAAAGCACCTGCCGAAGCAGGTGCTTGGATACAGATTAGATTAGGTTGCTCGGAATAAAACAGTTATCCGCATCAATCGGTATCGGCTCCTGGCACATGCAGATGATGCCTCCGTTGCCACGGGTCAAAGAAGCCTTGTCAATTACGCTGTACTTTTTGATCTCCCGTCGGTCGGGCGCTGCACTCTTTTTGATTTCCAACGGATGAATGACATTGTTTTCCTCAACGAACACATCAATTTCCTTTGCATTGGAATCCCGGAAGTAAGTGAGGTTTACCTTGGACTTTGCGTAGGCGTAGTTCTTGACCAGCTCCATCACAACATAGTTCTCGTAGTAATGGCCGCTTGCAGCGCCGTTTCGCAGCGTATCCGGCGTTAGCCACATGGAAAGATACGCACATAGTCCTGTATCGCAGAAATACAGCTTCGGTGTTTTGCTGAGGCGTTTGAGCTCGTTGTTGGAATAGGGGGCTAACAGATAGATGATGTTCAATCCAACGAGGATTTTCAGCCACTCTTTTGCGGTACTCGGTGCAATGTCGGCAGATTCAGCCAATGTGGAATAATTGACCTGCTCCGAAACAAGAGAAGCACAGCCCACAAGAAATTTGCGGAAACGAACGGTGTCGGTGATGCCGCCGGCTTCGGTAGCATCACGCATCAAGTAGGTGTCAACATAGGAATTGAAATATTCCAGCCGGAGTTCGTCGTCCACGCCCTGTACCTGGGGCATACCGCCTTCCCAAATATGATTGAAAACTTGAATCACATCATTTTTGGGCAGTTTACGCTGCCTTGCCTGTAAGGTAGCAAGCGAAAAGTCCAAATCCGTGTCAAACACAAGTCCTGCTTTTTCTCTTGCGGACAAGCCGTACAGCTCCAAAATGCCGATTCTTCCGGCGAGTGTCTCGCGTACTCGTTTCATCATATTGTACTGCTGCGAACCGGTCAGCCAAATGAGACCTTTTTCGCCGCTCTCATCGCAAATAATTTTGATTTGCTCGAACAGCTCCGGCGCTTTCTGCACCTCATCAATAAGGACCGGCGGCTTATAGGTCTGAAAGAACAGCACGGGGTCAGACTGTGCGAGCTCTCTCGCCATTGTATTGTCCATCGTGACATAGGTCCTGTCGCTCCCTGCAAGGTGCTTTAACATCGTCGTTTTGCCGACCTGTCTTGCGCCCGTAACAAGGATAACCTTGAAAAAATCATTGAGCTTTAAGAACTTGCGCTCAAGCTCTCGTGTAATGTATGCCATAATGCGCCTCCTGATTTTAAGGAAAATCTACGGTCAATCATATTTTATCATAGCATTTCAGCTTGGTCAAGAGAATATACGCATATACGCAATGTGGACTTGAATTTTTCTTTTTGTGCAGTGCTGACGCAGGGCGTTTACGCCATTTTGTTGGCCAGTTAGTGAAGCTGAGCCAAAATATTTTAGAAAATTAGTAAAAGTAGCGGGAAAATCGCAAAAAAATTCGGCAAAAAGAAAGTGAGAGGGCAATCTCATAAAACCCGGTAGGAGTGATTTACATGAACAACAAAATAAACATCAACCCCAGCTCGACAAAGTGGCTCGAAAAAGATGATCGGGCCATCGCTGATTACTTTTGCGATTTGGGCTTCCGTTCCCTGAAGCAGATCCTTAACATGCGTGTTTTCGACCTGATGAATATGCAGGGTCTGAACGCTGTCCGAGTCGAGGAAGTTATTACTTGCCTTTACAAATGGTTGAACCCCAACACAGCTATCGATGAGGCAATCTATAACGGCATGATGTTGCAACCCTTCCACTATACCTCATGGAGAAAAGTACATAAAGACCTTTCGGCAATCAAAGTCAGTGATCTGGTGCTGACCCCCGGCATCAACATGAAAGCTATCCAGCATTTCTATGATGCGATCTGTAAGGCGTTTTTCAAATCGGAGGAATACAACTGGAGATGGTACAAGTTCCGAAACAGAAGTGAATATGTGACCTATCTCCTGAAACACGAGGAGGCGGAATAAATGACGAGAACAGAAAAAGAAAATCTCGTTCCTGTTTGGGAGCGCATTACCATTAGTCTGGAAGAAGCTGCCGCATATAGCGGTATCGGCGTGAGGAAGCTGCGGGATATGACCGATAAGCCCGAATGCAACTATGTTATCTGGGTTGGAAACCGTAGAATGATCAAGCGGAAAAAGTTCGATGAATACCTTGAGTCGGCCTATTCTGTATGAGTCAAGTATGCAATTTGCTTGATATGGGCTGATTCGCAACATTGCTCAAAAGAACAATGGAAAGTAAAAAGAGGAACTGCGACTTGCAGTTCCTCTTAGTTCTTTTGATTCGTTTTTACTGCATGGGAAGCAGCATATTGAGTGCGTCTTGCTTTGCTCGCTCATCTATACTATATTAAATTATACTACCGGAAGAAAGTTTTTTAAAGATCAGCCTGAATTACTCAGGCGATATGAACGCAACGAGGCACGATATATCTTGCAGCTTCCGAAGAACTACGATACAATAAGCATAAACTTCGGCATTGATAAGAATGAGATGAAGCTGCTGGTGATTGCCCTTGCCGAGCTTGATCTGACCATAGATGAATGGCTCTGCTTTAGATGAAAGAGTTGATTCTGGCCGACAAACTATCCATGGAAAATAGAGGCGAAAAATAAGAAATTATGCGTTACTATGTTGTCTCCGATATTCACGGCTACTATACGCAGATGAAATCTGCATTGGAAAAGGCAGGCTTCTTTTCCGATACAACTCCTCATAAGTTGATCATGCTCGGAGATTTATTTGATCGAGGGCATGAGGCGAAACAGCTTCAGCAGTTCATATTGGAGCAGATGGAGCAAGACAAGATAATTCTCATTCGTGGAAACCATGAGGACCTATTTGTGGAGCTTGTGACCACGGATGCAGGGATGCCATATAACTATCACAAATCAAACGGAACTTATGATACTGCACTCCAGTTGACGGGCTTTGATCCAGTGATGGCATCTATACGCCATTATGATTTTGCCGATGCAGCGAAAGACACACCGTTTTACAAAGAGATTATCCCAGCGATGCTTGATTACTTTGAGACGGAACACTATGTTTTCACGCATGGCTGGATACCAAGCATTCCGAACAGGGATAAAAGCTACAGCTATATTTCTTCTTGGAGAGAAGCAGACCGTGAGCAATGGAATCGAGCAAGATGGTTCAATGGCATGGATGCAGCACAGAACGCAGATGAGAATAAGACCATTGTTTGCGGACACTGGCATACTTCGTATGGCCATAGATGCCTGTACAGCGTTCAGTGGAAAGGTAAATTGTCTTGTGATAGAGGCTTAACGGCGTGGCGTAGTACGGGATTGAACTTTGCATATCCGTTTATAACCACGCTTTAGATGGGCACAATAAAAAGAGTGAATGTAAGCAGAGTATTGAAGTTTTTTCTGAATTCCTTACGGGACGACCTGAAACCCATTGAAATTCTGAGATTCTACTGTTATAATATTAACTACAATCTTTCGGAGGTGCGAAAGGTTGTAGTTGCACCACATACACCACTTGGAGCAGCAATATGGTGTATACTTTCAGCAGGGAAATGTACAGAGTTATCACACACGGGAAAATGTGACCTGTAAGCAAAGCACAGTATTAACAGGGCTTCTACACAGCTATTCCATGTGAGGAATCTTATCCCCACAATGAAGCCGTTGGATACCGACAAGAAGCCCGCAAAGCCCGCCGAGGCCGCTCCCGCCGCCCCTGTCGTGGAGGCGAAGATCGACTTCTCCAACGTGCAGATCGAACCGCTGTTCACCGACCTGGTGGATTTCGACACCTTCTCCAAGTCCGATTTCCGGGCCGTGAAGGTCAAGGAATGCGAGGCCGTGAAGAAGTCCAAGAAGCTCTTAAAGTTCGTTTTGGACGACGGCACCGGCACGGACCGGGTGATCCTCTCCGGCATCCACGAGTATTATGAGCCGGAGGAGCTGGTAGGCAAGACCTGCATCGCCATCACGAACCTCCCGCCCCGGCCCATGATGGGCATCGAGTCCTGCGGTATGCTCATCTCCGCCGTGCATCACGAAAACGGCGAAGAAAAGCTGCATTTGCTGATGGTCGATCCCCACATCCCCGCCGGAGCCAAGCTCTATTGATGACCCCTGAAGCCCTCCGGCGAAAGCCGGAGGGCTTATATGAGAGAAGAAGGATGAAAATGGAGAGAGAACACACGAAAGTACTTGATTTTGAAGCCGTCCGGGCCATTGCAGCCGAGACTCCGGACAGCGAGCTCATCCGCTGAGTGGACGAGGCCCTGCGGGAAAAGTCCGGCTACACCCTGCCCCCCAAAATCCACATCTCCCAGCAGGACGGCGACTATTACAACGTCATGCCCTGCATCTATGAGCGGGGCAACCTGGCCATGGTGAAGATGATCGGCCGCCACGGCCACGAAAACCGCATCATGGACCTGTTCCGTCAGGACCCGGACGTGCATTTCGTCCTGTGCGACACCTATGAGGAGGTCATCGGCGGCTCTGACCTGGTGATCTCCGCCATTACCAAGGTTACGGAGAACTTCGTCACCGACGAATACTTCAAGGAGGGCTGCACCGTCATCCCCATCTGCACCATGGGCTTCCAGAACTGCGACCTGTTCTTCGACCGGGTGTTCACCGATGAAATTGAGCAGATCCGGGGCTTCAGGTATTTTGACCACTTCGCCCCCGTCACCACCAACGTCACCGACGTGCTCAACGGTGCCGCCCCCGGCCGCACGGACAATGTCCAGCGCATCCTGGTGTATAACTACGGCATCGCCATCCATGACCTGGTCTTTGCCGCCAACATCTATGGCCGCGCCGCCGTTCCCGACACACCGTATCACTACTGTCGGAAAAAATACTTTATCTGATGCTTTTAGCGCACTATATTGTGTGAAAGCGCTATAAAAAGCTGCGGCGAAATGCTCTCTGCTGGTAAGACAGTAAAATCAAATTTCTTGGAACAGGCATGATTTCGGTCATGCCTGTTCCGCTTTTAGCAGCTCGTCCAAGGGGATGTAGCCTACGAGGTCATGTTCGATATGTACCCTCTGCCTGCTGCTCCTGTTCATGAATTCGCTGTTGCAGACCCTTGCCCCGCCGCCGGTGTCAAGGTTTACAAAGTCGTTTTTTTCTGCTACAATGGAATTGTATCCGCAAAAATATGTACGGCATCCGAAAGGAGATCATTTTATTATGAACAACGAACTCAAGCCCATTCTGGCCCGGGTGGACCACACCCTGCTGTCCCAGACGGCTACCTGGGACCAGATCCGGGCCATCTGCGACGATGGCGTGAAGTACGGCTGCGCCAGCGTGTGCATCCCCGCCTCCTATGTGAAGCAGGCGGCGGAGTATGTGGCGGGCAAGATCGCCGTGTGCACCGTCATCGGCTTCCCCAACGGCTACGACACCACCGCCTCCAAGTGCTTCCAGGCCACCGACGCCGTGAACAACGGCGCGTCCGAGATCGACATGGTCATCAACATCGGCTGGGTGAAGGATGGCCTGTATGACCGGGTGCTGGACGAGATCCGCGCCGTAAAGGCCCACTGCCAGGGCAAGCTGCTGAAGGTCATCATCGAGACCTGCCTGCTCACCGACGCCGAAAAGGTGGAGATGTGCCGGGTGGTGTCTGAGTCCGGCGCGGACTATATCAAGACCTCCACCGGCTTCGGCGGCGGCGGAGCCACCCGAGAGGACGTGGCCCTGTTCAAGGCAAACGTTGCTCCCCATGTGAAGATCAAGGCCGCCGGCGGCATCGCCAACCTGGACGACGCCCGGGACTTCATCGCCCTGGGGGCCGACCGTCTGGGCACCAGCCGCATCGTCAAGGCCGTGAAGGCCCTGGAGCAGGAATAATACACCCCCTGTCATTCGTAGGGGCGGACGACTCTGTCCGCCCCGGAAAATCCCTGCGTCTCAAGAGCCGGAGAAGCGGATTGCCGCGTCGCTTCGCTCCTCGCAATGACAGACCAGTCTCATTATAATTATATAGGATATAAGGAGGAACTCAGCCATGTCTACCCCCCACAACAGCGCCGCCCCCGGCGCGTTTGCCAAAACCGTTCTGATGCCCGGCGATCCCCTGCGCTCTCAGTTCATCGCCGAAACCTTCCTGGAAAACCCCGTGCTGGTGAACAACGTCCGGGGCGTCCAGGGCTACACCGGCGCCTATAAGGGCGTGCCCGTCTCCGTGATGGCCTCCGGCATGGGAATGCCCTCCATCGGCATCTACTCCCATGAGCTGTACACCCAGTACGGCGTGGAGAACATCATCCGCGTGGGCTCCGCCGGTGCTCTGCGGGCGGACCTGGAGCTGGGCAGCGTGGTGGCCGGTCAGGGCGCCTGCACCAACTCCAGCTTCGCCGACCAGTATGAGCTGGGGGTCCACTATGCCCCCATTGCCGACTTCGACCTGCTGATGGCCGCCGTGGAGTCCGCCCGGGAGCTGGGCGTGAAGATGCCCGTGGGCAATCTGTACTCCTCCGACACCTTCTATGACGCCGCCGGCCGCAACGACCGCATGAAGAAGATGGGCGTCATGGCCGTGGAGATGGAGGCCGCCGCCCTGTACTGCACCGCCGCCTTCCTGGGCAAGCGGGCCCTGGCCATCTGCTCCATCAGTGACAACCTGGTGCTGGGCACCGAGCTGACCCCCCAGGAGCGGCAGACCACCTTCACCAACATGATGAAGATCGGCCTGGAGGCCGCCGTGAAAATGGCCCAGCGGGGTTAAGTCCGGCGAAAGACAGAACTTAGCACAAAAAAGGTTGCACTTTTCACCCCACCCTGCTATAATGTGCTTATAAGGGGCGTTTCGCGCCCAAAATTAAAAAGGAAGGTAGATTCACCATGAAAAAGTTTCTGGCAATGCTCCTTGCTGTGGTCATGGTCCTGTCTATGGCAGCCTGCTCCAAGCAGCCCGCCAAGGACCCCAACAAGGGCAACGATGATCCCAACCAGACCGCGACCATCACCAATCCCGATCAGATCAACGATGAGATGACCTCCGAGGATGGCAAGTACGAGATCGCTTTCATCACCGACGTGGGCCAGCTGAAGGATAAGTCCTTCAACCAGGGCACCTATGACGGCGTGAAGCTGTACGCTGCCAACAACAAGCTGTCCTATAAGTATTATCAGCCCGCCAACAAGGACCAGGCCACCGATGATGACCGTTACGAGGCCATGAAGGCCGCCGTGGAGAACGGCGCCAAGGTGGTTGTCTGCGCCGGCTTCATGCAGGAAGGCGCTCTGCGCATGGCCGCCAAGGAATTCCCCAATGTCTCCTTCGTGTTCGTGGATGGTTATCCCATCACCGAGGAAGCCGGCGTTGACGGCTCCCCCGTTCTGAAGAACGTTGCCGGTATCGCCTTCAAGGAAGAGCAGTGCGGCTATCTGGCCGGTTACGCTGTCGTCAAGGAAGGCTTCACCAAACTGGGCTTCACCGGCGGTGGCGGCGGCACCAACCCCGCCTGCTGCCGTTACGGCTATGGCTTCGTCCAGGGCGCTGACGCCGCTGCCAAGGAGCTGGGCGTGAAGGTCGATATGAACTATTCCTGGCAGTATGGCGCCAGCTTCTCCGCTTCCCCCGAGCTGCAGACCATGGTTTCCGGCTGGTACGAGGCCGGCACTGAGGTCGTGTTCGCCTGCGGCGGCTCCATGTTCGCCTCCGTGGCCGCTGCTGCCGGCGCTGCCGACGGTAAGGTCGTGGGCGTGGACGTTGACCAGTCCACCGAGTCCGACACCGTCATTACCTCCGCTATGAAGGGCCTGGCCGACTCCGTGCAGTGGGCTCTGGGCAAGTTCTACAGCAACGAGTTTGCCTCCATCGGCGGTGTGGGCACCTCCCTGGGCGCCAACGAGAACGCTGTGGGTCTGCCCACCGCTACCTGGTCCCTGACCAAGTGGACTGTTGACGAGTACAACACCATGCTGAAGGATATCGTTGACGGCAAGATCACCATCGACAGCGATTACAACAACCTGAAGTCCACCGACAACGTCACCCTGAACATCATCTGATCGTTCCGTCCGGACGTATAGCCAAAAAGGTTACATAAAATCCCGGGAGCGCTGAAGCGCTCCCGGGATTTTTCTTGTCAAAAAAGCCTCGCAGAGTTTGGTGCCCGCAGGCGGCAAAGCAAATGCAATCATTTTTTGCCGGGGCGTGTACCTGGCAAAAATACTTCCTCCCCCACGCTCACGCCTTGGGCTGCTGCTGGGTGATGCAGTGGATGTTGCCGCCGCCGAAGGCCACCTCCCGGGTCTGGACCCCCACGATCTGCCGGTCCGGGAACATCTGCTGCAGCTGCTGGATGGCCAGCTGGTCGTTTTCGTCGCCGTACTGAGGGGCGATAACGGCCCCGTTGACGATGAGGAAATTCATATACGAGGCGATGCTGACCTCGCCGTTTTCCCGGGGTACGGTACCCTCCACGGCGTCGATGGTCTCCGCCCCCTCCAGACAGCAGGGCTTTTGGGTCAGGCACAGCTTGTGCACCGTCAGCCGCCGGCCCTTGGCGTCGGTGGCCTGGCTCAGGGTGCGGAAGGCGTCCTGGGCCGCCTGATAAAAGGGGTTCTCCGGGTCCTCGGTCCAGATGCAGGCCACCTCCCCCGGGGCCACGAAGCAGGCCACGTCGTCAATGTGGCCGTTGGTCTCGTCGGGGTCGATGCCGTCCCGCAGCCAGATGACCTTTTCGCACCCCAGATAGTCGCAGAGCTTTTCTTCGATATCCCGACGGCTCAGCTCCGGGTTCCGGCCCGGGGACAGCAGGCACATCTCCGTGGTCAGCACCGTGCCCTGGCCGTCCACATGGATGGACCCGCCCTCCAGCACGAAGCCGTCGGTGCGGTAGCTGTCCACCCCCTCCAGCTCGCAGATTTTCCGGGCCACCAGGTCGTCCTGGTCCCAGGGGAAGTACAGCCCGTCATGCAGGCCGCCCCAGGCGTTGAAGGTCCAGTCCACCGCCCGCAGGTCCCCCTGATCGTTTTTCACAAAGGTGGGGCCGCAGTCCCGAACCCAGGCGTCGTTGCTGGTCATTTCCACCACCCGGATGTCCTCCGGCAGCCGGGCCCGGGCGTTCTGAAACTGGTCGGGATTCACGCACACCGTCACCGGCTCGAACCGGGCGATGGCCCGGGCCACGTCGGCAAAGGCCTGCTGGGCGGGCTTGGCCCCGCCCCGCCAGTTGTCGGGCCGCTGGGGCCACAGCATCCACACGCCGGTCTGCTCCTCAAATTCCCCGGGCATGCGATACCCGTCCTGCCGGGGAGTGGTTCCCACAATACGTTTTGCCATAGTCGTTATCCTCCTGATCTGGGTTGATGGTGCCGCCGGACGGCGATGAGCAGCTCGCCCAGCAGCACACTGATGACAGAGCCCACGGTAATGGGCAGAATGGTGGCCAGGGTCTCCCGGTCCGTGGACAGAGGCACGGCGGTGAACAGAATGGACAGGCCGATGAGCACCATGGGCACATAGGCCAGCACCCGCAGCATTCCCGGGCCTCCCGGCACCCGGAAGGGCCGCTCCGCCTGCGGATACTTCCGCCGCAGAGCCAGAAACGCCGGAAACACCGGCATATAGCTCAGCAGCAGCATCACCAGGTTCAGGGCGAAGAAGCTCCAGAACAGGGAGGAATCCGGGCTTACCGCCTGGATGGCAGCTCCCAGCAGGCACACCGCCGATGCCACGATCCCGCTGACCAGGGCCGAGCCCACGGGCATATCGTTGTCCTTCCGCCGCCGGGCGAACACGGCGGGCATGTCCCCCCGCTCGGCGGCGTAGGCGGCGGTGGAGTTGACCCCCATGGACCAGGAGATCATGTTGCCGAACAGCGTCACCAGGAACAGCAGGGCCACGATGCCCACCAGCACCCCGCCGGTGCGGCCGGTCATCAGGGACACGGCGTCGATGAGGCCGGAGTCCACGCTGATGTCCCGGGTGGGGACGGCGGCCCCGATGCCGAAGGCGGAGAACAGATAGATGGCGGCGATCACCACGCCGCCGGTAACGATGGCCTGGGGGATCTGCCGCCGGGGATCCGCCATGCTTCCGGCGTAGGTGCACACCACCTCAAAGCCCAGGAAGTTGAAGATGATGACGGAGATATACGACAGGCTGTCCAGGTCGAAGGAGGGCAGGAAGGTCCCGGCGGACATATCGTTGACAAAGCCGTTCCGGGCCACATACACAATGCCCAGCACCCCCACCGTCACCGCCAGCAGAATTTTGATGGCGGCGCTGAGGTTCAGGATGACGATGCTGTCGCACACCGGGTAAAAGGCCACCACCGTGACGATCCAGATAAAGGCCAGCTGGATCACCAGGGACCACACCGGCCCCGGCTGCCAGCCGAACACATACCCCAGCAGCTCCGGACACATCACAGCCAAAGACGCCATCCACAGGGGGAAGTTGATCCAGTAGTACCAGGAGGCCCGGGCGCCCCATCGGGAGTCAGGCCAGGCGGTGTGGATCCAGTCGTACAGGCCGCCGTCCCCGGGAAAGGCGGTGCCCAGCTCCGAGGAGATCAGCCCATAGGGCAGCAGAAACGCCAGGATCATGAACAGCCACCAGAAATACTGGCTGTTGCCGATGGAGGCCACCGGGGCGGCGGCCTCCGCCACGAACACCACGCATATGACGGACAGCACCACGTCCGCCAGGCGGAATTTGCGTTTCTCCATGTCAGCTCAGGCCCCGGTCCGCCATAAAGCGCTCCAGCTGCTCCCGGGCGGCGGCCTCCTCCAGTTCGGTGTGCTGCGGGCGGCAGCGGGTGAAATAGACCAGCAGGCCCCGCATGGCCGTCAGCCGGTTTCCGGCCTGCTCCCAGCACAGGGAGGCGGCGGAGTCCGCCACCTCGTCGGTGACGTCCTCGCCCCGGGTGGCGGGCAGGCAGTGGAGGAACTTGCAGCCGATGGCCCCCAGGCTCATCAGCTCCCGATTCACCTGATAGTCGTGGAACACCTCCACCCGCTGCTCCTTGGGCATCTCATTTTCGTACAGGCCGTACCACACGTCGGTGTAGAGGAAGTCCGCGTCCCGGACGGCGCTGCGGTCGTCTGTGACCAGGAAGCTGCCGCCGCTTTCCCGGCAGTTTCGCTCCATAATGGCCTGGTGGCCATCCGTCAGCTGGTGGCCCTTGGGGCCGTAGTGGACGAATTTCATGCCCAGGTGGGTGGTGATGAAGCCCAGGGAGGCGCACACCTGGGTGCCGTCGCCCACGAACACCACCTTGCAGTCCGACAGCTTCTTCCCCCGGGGTAGGTTCTCCGCCATGGTGCACAGGTCGCCGATCTCCTGGGTGGGGTGGTTGTAGTCGGACATACCGTTGAGCACCGGGATGGAGCAGGCCCGGGCCAGGTCCACAATGGTGCGGTGCTGGATGACCCGGGCCATCACCACGTCCACCAGATAGCTCAGCACCCGGCCAGTGTCCTCGATGGTCTCGTGTCCCCCCAGCTGGATCATGCCGGGGCCCAGATACTGGGCGTGGCCCCCCAGCTGGCTCATGGCCGTTTCAAAGGACACCCGCGTCCGGGTGGAGGACTGCTGAAAGATCATGCCCAGGTTCATGTGCCGCAGCAGCGGCGGGTAATAGCCGCCCCGGATGGCGTCCTTGATGGACAGGCTCAGCTGGATCATGTCCAGCAGCTCCCGGGCCGAAAAGTCGTTGGTGTCGATAAAATCCTTGACCATATGGTTTCCCTCCTGCAAGAAATCGTTGGAAATTTTTGCGTTCGGCCATAGTATGCGCCGGGAGGGAATGCGATATGCAAAGGTTTTTCGACAGTCTCAAAAAAGGTTCTTTGACAACCGGCGCGCTATTTTTCGCTGGATATAAATCCGGAAAAACCCGCTTTTTTCAGCCTTTCCAGCATTTTTTCGGCGTTGTTTCGGTTGGCGAAGGCCCCCACCTGCACCCGGAACAGGCCGTCTCCCTTGGGCTGGGGCGCGGGCTTTTCCGCCTGGGCCGGAGCATAGGCCACCCCCAGATACTGGCAGAGGCCCCGGGCGATGGCCTCGCCGATTTCATCGGTGTGCTGGATGATCCACCGGGCCGTTTCCGGATTGTCGTGAAATTCGCACTCCACATAGGCGGTGGGAGCCGCCGGGGTCCGCACCTCATACAGCCGGGAATTGGCCTGGATATTCTCCGAGGTCCCCGGGGTCAGCGGCGCCAGGGCGCCGAAGACCGCCCGGCAGGCGTCGTACCCCTTTCCGGGCACGGCAAAGCAGAACAGCCGGGTGCCGGTGACCTTTCCGTTGAAGGCATTGGTGTGGACGCAATTGTGGATGTCCGCCCCAAAAGCGTTGGATTCAGCGCATCTTTGGGCCATGCTGGTTCCAAATTTTGCCAGCTGCGCCTCCACGCCGCAGCGGCGCAGGGCGGCGGCCTCCACCTCGGCGATCCTCTGGCACTGGACATGCTCATTGGTATTGCCCCAGGCGTATTTGTTTTCCACCTGGTCGCTGGGACTGATATAAACTCGTTTGGCCATTTTGGTTCCCCCTCCCCTTTCATGCTATGCGGCGCTTTGGATTTTTCCAATAAAAATACCGGAATCGGCAGAAAATCTGCCGGTTCCGGTATTTTTGGCTCCATTTTATGTCTGTTCGCAGGTGATGTCCATGGCGACAGGCGGGATATTCTCCAGGGCAATATAACCGGCAGAACGGCGAATGTAGTCAAAAACATCCTCTCTTTCGTCCAACTCGTCGCTGCACAGCTCGTCCTCAAGCTGGAGACGGCCCTTCACGTCCGGAAATCCGATATCCAGCAGGATCTCCACCAATCCGCCCTCCCCATCCGGGAACTGGCGGGTCAGAGCGAAGTGAATCCACTCCGGTTCTTCGCCGAAGGGGTCGGTTATACAGGTGATCAAATCGTCCTGAATTTCCACATTTTCCACGGGAATCCGGCACATTTCCTCGAAATAAGTGAGAATTTCCGGAAGGGCGGCGGTATCGGGGATTTTCTCCCGCAGGGAGTCCGCCAGCTGGCGGCCCAGGAGGACGGCCGGGTTGTTCGTGGGAGGTTCTGCGCGTTTTTGTTTGGATTTCTTCTGCTTTTTCTGAAAAATACGGTCAAAAATGCTCATTTTGTTCCTCGCTTTCTGTTGCTTCTTCTATATTTTCCCAGCAGAGGGCGGCGGCGTAGCCTGCCGGGGCCGGGAGCAGGGAGAAGGAATAGCCGGGGACAGAGCAAATGATGGATGAACCGCTCAAATCAAAGTGAACGTGCCGGATTTGGCCCAAAACGCCTCCGCGGCACTTGATAAGTGCCTCTTTCAGGGTCCAGAGCCGGAAGAAATCCGCGTCACAGCGCACAGATTCCCGCTCCTGCGGCGATAAAATGCCCATCAGCCGGGGCGGAACCGGCCGGATTTTCTCCACGTCGATGCCCACGGGGACATCCGACACGGCGCAGGCCACCAGGCCGTGGCTGTGGCTGATATTGAAATAACAGTCACTTGCCATTGGTTTACCGTTATTTCCGACAAAAACTGTCCCGGGACAGGGCGGGATGTCCCGCTTTTGGGGGTTTTTGTCCCGGTACAAAGCCAGCATCTCCCGGGACAGGGCATGCCCCGTCTCGTGGTCGTCGCCATGGGACCACACAAAGCGCCACTCCGTCATCCGAACAGGGTGATCTGGCTGGTGTCCGCCATGCCGGCGAAGGCGCCCAGGGCTTTCAGCTGCTCGATGTGGGTTTTGGACAGCTTGCTGCAGCAGGTGGAAAATTCTTCCACGGAAATGAAGGTCTTGCCCTTCCGCTTTTCCACGGTGTCCTGGGCGGCGGTCTCCCCCAGGCCCCGGACGGAGATGAAGGGGGGCAGCAGGCCGTTGTCGGTGATCTTGAAGGCGGTGGCCTGGGACTCGTAGATGTTGATGGTGTCGAAGTGGAAGCCCCGGAGATAGAACTCGTAGCACACCTCCAGGGTGACCATCAGGTTCTGCTCCACGGCGGTGGCGTCCTTGTTGTTTTCGATTTCGCGGATCTTCCGCTTGACGGCGTCGATGCCGGCGCAGCAGTACTCCGCGTCAAACGCCTTGGCCCGGACGGTGAAGAAGGTGGCATAAAACGCCAGGGGGCGGTGGACCTTGAACCAGGCGATGCGGAAGGCCATCATCACATAGGCCACGGCGTGGGCCTTGGGGAACAGGTAGCCGATCTTGGCCAGGGACTCGATGTACCACTCCGGCACCTGGTGGGCCCGCATGGCGTCCTCCCACCCGTCCTGGAAGCCGCCCTTTTTCACCTTGCCCTTTCGGACGGCCTCCATGATCTTGAAGCTCATCTTGGGGTCCAGGCCCATGTGGATCAGGTAGAGCATGATGTCGTCGCGGCAGCCCACGGTTTCCAGAACCGAAGCGGTGCCGCTGACGATCAGGTCCCGGGCGTTGCCCAGCCACACGTCGGTGCCGTGGGAGAAGCCGGACAGGCGCACCAGGGTGTTGAAGTCCTTGGGCTGGGTATCCACCAGCATGCCACGGGTGAACCGGGTGTTGAACTCCGGAATGGCCACGGCCCCGGTGGGGCCTAACAGCTCGTCGTTTTCAAAGCCCAGGACCCTGGAGGAGGTGAAGATGCTCATGGTGTCCGGGTCGTCCAGGGGGATGGCCCGGGCGTTGACCCCGGTGAGGTCCTCCAGCATACGGATCATGGTGGGGTCATCGTGGCCCAGCATATCCAGCTTCAGAAGGTTGTCCTCCATGCAGTGGTATTCAAAATGGGTGGTGATGGTGTCGGCGTCCTCGGCGTCGGCGGGGTGCTGGACGGCGGTGAAATCCTCCACGTCCATGTCGTCGGGGACCACCACCAGGCCGCCGGGGTGCTGGCCGGTGGTGCGGCGGACCCCCACGCAGCCCTGGGTCAGGCGGTTTACCTCGGCGTTGCCGGCGGTGAGGCCCCGCTCGTCCAGGTATTTGCGGACAAAGCCGAAGGCGGTTTTCTCCGCCAGGGTACCGATGGTGCCGGCCCGGAACACCTGGGTCTGGCCGAACATCTCGATGGCGTGGCGGTGGGCCCGGGCCTGGTACTCGCCGGAGAAGTTCAGGTCGATATCCGGCACCTTGCCGCCGCCGTAGCCCAGGAAGGTCTCGAAGGGGATGTCGAAGCCGTCCTTGACGTATTTCGTGCCGCAGACCGGGCAGTCCTTGTCGGGCATATCCGCCCCGCAGCCGTAGCTGCCGTCGGTGACAAATTCCACATGGCGGCAGTTGGGGCAGCGGTAGTGGGGCGGCAGGGAGTTCACCTCGGTGATGCCGGACATATAGGCCACCAGAGAGGAGCCAACGGAGCCACGGGAGCCCACCAGATAGCCGTTTTCCAGACTGCGCTGCACCAGCTTCTGGGCGGACATATACACCACGTCATACTTCCCCAGGATGCTGCCCAGCTCCACGTTCAGCCGGTCCACCACCAGCTGGGGAGGCTGGTCGCCGTACAGGGCGTGGCACTTGTCCCAGACCAGGCGGTTCAGGTCCTCCTGGGAGTTTTCCAGGCGGGGCGGGAACAGCTGGCCCGGAGGCAGCAGCTCGATCTCCTCCACCAGGTCGGCGATGTGGCGGGGGTTGTCGATGACCACCTGATGGGCCAGCTCCTCCCCCAGATAGGAAAATTCCTCCAGCATCTCGGTGGTGGTTTTGAAGTAGATGGGCAGGGGCGCGTCGGCATCGGGGAACTTCTTGCTGGCCAGAAGGATATGGCGGTAAGCCTCGTCCTCCGGCTCCTGGAAGTGGACGTCGCCGGTGGCGCAGACGGGCTTGTTCAGCTCCTGGCCCAGGCGGACGATGGTGCGGTTGAACTCCCGCAGCTCCTCCTCCGACTGGACGTCACCGTTGCGGAGCATGAACATATTGTTGCAGATGGGCTGAATTTCCAGATAGTCGTAAAACGACGCGATGCGCCTGAGCTCGGCCCAGTCCTTGTGGTCCTTCACCGCCTGGAACAGCTCCCCGGCCTCGCAGGCGGAGCCGACGATGAGGCCCTCCCGGTGAGCCATCAGCTCGGTTTTGGGGATGATGGGCACCCGCTTGAAGTATTGCAGGTTGGAGGCGGAGATCAGCTGGTACAGGTGCTTGAGGCCCATTTTGTTCTTGGCCAGCAGGATGATGTGCTTGGGAAAGCGGCTGGACTTGCTGCCCCGGGGCCGCAGCTTCAGCATCTGGGGGTTGATGTCCTGGAGGCGGCGGATGCCCAGCTCCTTTTCCATCTTCTGGAAAAACGGGATCAGCATGTAGGCCACCATGGCCGCATCGTCGGAGGCCCGGTGGTGGTTGAAGGCGGGCAGGTCCAGGTACTCGGCCACGATGTCCAGCTTGAACTTGTGCAGCTCCGGCAGGAGATTCTGGGCCAGGATCAGGGAGTCCACATAGGTGGGGTCGAAGGGAAGCCCCTCCCGGCGGCAGCCGGCCCGGATGAAGCTGATGTCAAATTCGGCGTTGTGGGCCGCCAGGGGGCGGCCGCCCACAAAGTCCAGAAAGGCCGTCAGGGCCTCCTTGGGGGACGGGGCACCGGAAAGCATGGCGTCGGTGATGCCGGTGAGGCCGATGATCTCCGGCGTCAGGCGGCGGCCGGGATTCACGAAGGTCTGGAAGCGGTCAGTGACCTGGCCGTTCTTCAGCACCACGGCGCCGATCTCGGTGATGGCCTCCCGGTCCACCTTCAGGCCGGTGGTCTCGATATCGAAGCAGACGATCTCGTCGGAGAAGTCCTGGTCCTGGGGGCCGTGGACGGCGATGCGGTCGTCTAAGTTATTGACAAAGTAGCCCTCCACGCCGTAGAGGATCTTGATCTTGCCCTTGGCGGTGTGCCAGGCGTCCGGGAAGGACTGGGCCACGCCGTGGTCGGTGATGGCGATGGCCGGGTGGCCCCAGGCGATGGCCTGCTTGATGACGGAGGCGGTGTCCGTCAGGGCGTCCATGTTGGACATCTTGGTGTGGAGGTGCAGCTCCACCCGCTTCTCCGGGGCGGTGTCCTCCCGGGGCTTGTGGGGGATCTTCATGATGTGGAAGGGGCGCAGCTGAATGTCCTTGCCGTCCCGGCTCAGCTCCACATTGCCCTGGACCCGGAGCCACATCCCCGGGGACACGGCGTTCTGCATGGACTGGGCCTCCTTGCCCTCCATGTACTTGGTGACGGTGACGGAATTCCGGTAATCCGTCATGTCGAAGGTCAGACGCCAGACGCCGGGCTTGCGGGTCTCGTAGCACTCGGCGGCAAAGACCTTGCCCTCCACCACCACGGCGCCCATCTTGGGGTTCAGGCCGTCGATGGAGACGGGCTTTCCCTTGATCTCCCGGCCCATGAGGACGTCGGACTTGTCCTCCGCGGGCTTGGGGGTGCGGAAGTGGAGCCGCAGCTGGCGCAGCTGATACTGGTCCATCAGCAGCTGGCGCAGGGCGGTGACGGCGGCCTCCGGCAGGGGGGCGGAGGCCGTCAGCTCCAGCTCCATGGTGCGCTCCGCCCGGTCCATGCTGCCGCCCACCACGCAGGCGTCGTGGAGCAGCAGGCCCAGGTCACGGGGGGGCACAAAGCTCTCGAAAAAGGTGAAAAACGGTATTTTATCGCACATACGGGGCCCTCCCTTACAGCTTGTCGATCTCGTCCATCAGGGCGTCCACCAGCTTGTCCTGGGGGACCTTGCGCAGAATTTCGCCATGGCGGAACAGCAGGCCCTCGCCGTCGCCGCCGGCGATGCCCACATCGGCGGCCCGGGCCTCGCCGGGGCCGTTGACCACGCAGCCCATGACCGCCACGGTGATGGGCTTGGTGCAGCCCTGAAGGCGGCGCTCCACCTCACGGGCGATGGGGATCATGTCGTACCGGGTGCGGCCGCAGGTGGGGCAGGAGATCAGGTCGGGGCCGGTTTTCCGCAGACCGGCGGCGGACAGGATATCCAAGGCGGCGCGGACCTCCTCCTCCGGGTCCGCCGTCAGGCTGACCCGAAGGGTATCGCCGATGCCCTGGCACAGCAGGCCGCCGATGCCGATGGCGGATTTCAGCACCCCCAGGCGGGGGGTGCCGGCCTCGGTGACCCCCAGGTGCAGGGGGTAGTGGGTCTGCTCATGGAGCATGCGGTAGGCGGCCATGTTCACCGGGACGTGGGAGCACTTGACAGAGATGCAGATGTCGTCAAAATTGCAGTCGTTCAGCAGGCGGACGTGGCCCAGGGCGCTGTCCACCAGGGCCTGGGCGGTGACGCCGCCGTATTTTTGCAGAAGCTCCCGCTCCAGGGAGCCACCGTTGACGCCGATGCGGATGGGAATGCCCCGGTCCCGGCAGGCGTCTGCCACGGCCCGGACCTTTTCCGCGGAGCCGATGTTGCCGGGGTTGATGCGGATCTTGTCCACCCCCTGGCGGACGCATTCCAGGGCCAGGCGATAGTCAAAGTGGATATCCGCCACCAGGGGGATGTGGATGCGGCGGCGGATGGGGCCGATGGCCCGGGCGGCGTCCATATCCGGCACCGCCACCCGGATGATCTGGCACCCGGCCCGCTCCAGACGGAGGATCTGGGACACGGTGCGCTCCACGTCCTGGGTGGGGGTATTGCACATGGACTGGATGCTGACCGGCGCGCCGCCGCCCACGGCCACGGCGCCCACATGGATCTGTTTACTCATGGTTTATATCCTCCTTGCGAGTAAAATGCGCCGCACGGGGCGGCGAAATGGGGCCGGCAAAGACGCCGGCCCCATTCCGGGACGGTCTGCCGCTATTGAAACAGCTTGATGACGTCGTGGAAGGTGATGACCAGCATCAGGCCCATCAGCAGGATGAAGCCGGCCAGGTGGACGTAATTTTCAAATTTGGCGGGGATCTGTTTGCGGATGGTGAGCATACACAGGGCGTTGACCACCAGGAAGAAGATCTTGCCGCCGTCCAGGGCGGGCAGGGGCAGCAGGTTCATCACCGCCAGGTTCACGGCGATCAGGGCCGCCAGGTAGGCGATGTTGGCGGCGGCGGCCCGGGCGCTTTCGGACTGCTCGCCCACGGTGGTGATGGTGGAGACGATGCCCACGGGGCCGCTCATATCGGAAAAGCCCGCCTCGCCGGTGATGAGCATCTGGAGGCTCAGGCGCACCAGGCGGACAAAGTCCACCGCCTGGTTCCAGCAGTATTGCAAGCGGCCGCCGAAGGTCAGCTCCTCCGCCCCGAAATACAGGCCGAAGCCGGTGAATTTCTCGCCGGACTGGTCCAGATACTCGCCCCGCTCCATGTGGAAGTTCTCCAGCCGGAGCTTCTGGCCGTCCCGGCGGAGGACCAGGTCAAAATCCCCGGTTTTGTTGCGGCCCAGCAGCAGGGACACGTCGCTGAAGGTGTAGATGCGCTCCCCGTCGATGGACAGGATGCGGTCCCCCTCCTGGAGGCCGGCGGCGGATTCCAGGGGGCAGCCCTCGGCAAAGCCCCGGATCACCGGGACGTTGACGGCCTTGACCCCAGCGTAAAGCACCAGGATGATGATAAGCCCCGCCAGGAAGTTCATCAGGGCCCCGGCGGCGAAGATCAGCAGCTTCTGCCAGAAGCCCTGGTTATTCAGGGCGGCGGGGTCGCTGGAGTCCTCCTCCTCGCCCTCCATGGCGCAGTAGCCGCCGATGGGCAGCAGGCGCAGGGAATACTGGGTGTCGCCCTTGGTTTTTTTCAGCAGGGCGGGGCCCATGCCGATGGCGAACTCGTTGACCCGCACGCCGCAGGCCTTGGCCGCCAGAAAGTGGCCCAGCTCATGGACGGCGATGAGGACGCCGAAAATCAGGATCGCTGCGATAATATAGATCATACCATGTCTCCTACCGTTTGCAGTACAGCGGCTCGCGCCTGTCTGTCTGCTTCCAGTATATCCGGAAGGTCCGGGGCATATTTCACCTGCACCCGGGAAAGGGCGGACTCCACCAGGCGGGGAATGTCGTTGAAGCCCACACGCTCCTGCAGAAACAGGGCCACCGCCGCCTCGTTGGCACCGTTCATAATGGCGCAGGCGGTGCCGCCGGTTCTGGCGCACTGGCGGGCGATGCGCAGGCAGGGGAAGGCGTCCATGTCCGGGGCCCGGAAGGTCAGGTCGCCGCAGGTCAGCAGGTCCAGGGGCCGGTCCGGGCTGGGGGCCCGGCGGGGCCAGGTGAAGGCATAGCGGATGGGCAGCTTCATATCCGGGGTGCCCAGCTGGGCGATCATGGCCCCGTCCCGGTACTCCACCAGGGAGTGGACGATGCTCTGGCGGTGGATCACCACGTCCACCTGCTCCACCGGCAGCCGGTACAGCCGCATGGCCTCGATGACCTCCAGGCCCTTGTTCATCAGGGTAGCAGAGTCGATGGTGATTTTTGCACCCATGCTCCAGTTGGGGTGTTTCAGGGCATCGGCGGGGGTGACGGACTCCAGCTGCTGATAGGTGCGGCCGAAGAAGGGACCGCCGGAGCAGGTCAGCAGCAGCCGCCGGACCTCATTGCGGTCCCGGCAGCCCTGGAGGCTCTGGAAAATGGCGCTGTGCTCGGAGTCCACGGGGACGATGTCCGCCCCCCAGCGCTCCGCTTCGGCCATGACCAGCTCCCCGGCGCAGACCAGGGTCTCCTTATTGGCCAGGGCGATGCGCTTTTTCCGGCGGATGGCGGCCAGAGTGGGCTCCAGGCCCACGCTGCCCATAACGGCGGTGACCACGGTGTCGGCCTGGGGCAGCTGAGCCGCCAGCAGCAGGCCCTCCGGCCCCGCCTCCACCCGGATGTCCGTGTCCAACAGGCGCAGGCGCAGCTCCCGGGCGGCGTCCCGGTCGTACAGCACTGCCAGGGCGGGGTGAAACTCCCGGGCCTGCTGCTCCAGCAGGTCCACCTGGCGGTTGGCGGTCAGGGCCGCCACGGAAAGGCCCAGCTCCCGGGCCACCTGCAGGGTCTGGCGGCCGATGGAGCCGGTGGAGCCCAGCAGGGAAATGGTTTTTGTCATGTTGCGATTCTCCTTATGCCGTATACGCCGCCAACGCCCGCAGCAGGGCGCACAGCACCGGGGCGGCAAAAAGCACGCTGTCGAACCGGTCCAGCACGCCGCCGTGACCCGGCAGCAGACGGCCATAGTCCTTGATGCCGTACTGGCGCTTCACGGCGGAGAAGCTCAGGTCCCCCAGCTCCCCCAGCAGCGCCCCCAGCAGGCCCAGGGCCACGCACAGGGGCAGGCCCAGGTTCACGCCGGTGATGGCCCGGTACACCAGGCAGAAAATGGCCATACCGGCCATGCCGCCCACCAGGCCGCCTGCCGCGCCCTCCACGGTCTTATGGGGGCTGACCAGGGGGGCCAGCTTATGACGGCCCAGGGCCATGCCGGTGAACAGGGCCAGGGCATCGCTGCAGAAGGCCGCCACCAAGGGCGTCAGCACCAGGAGATACCCCCCCTCCAGCATCCGCAAGCCGTACAGCCCCGAGAAGGCCCAGGGGATGGCGAAGCCCGCCGCCGCCATGGCGCAGACGTCGGTAAAGGTCAGGGCCTGAGGCTTTCCATAGGTCAGCACCCCGGAAAGGGGCAGGGCCAAAGCCGCCGCCAGCAGCAGCCACTCCAGGCCCGGCCAGGCAAATACCTGCCGCCCCAGCAGCAGCACGGCGCACAGGGCGGGCAGCACCGTCCAGCGGCGGGCCTTGTCCGGGCCGGACACCGCCGTCAGCAGCTCGTGGGCGGCGATGACGGACAGGGCCGCCAGCAGCAGGGCCGTGGCCAAGGCGGGAGCGACGCACAGCACGGCAAGCAGGGCGGGAATGCCCACCACAGCCACCAATATCCTCTGTTTCATGTTTGTATCCTCTCTATTTCACGCCGCCGAACCGCCGGTCGCGGCTCTGGTAGGCGATGATGGCTTTGTCCAGGGCCCGGGCGTCGAAGTCCGGCCACAGGGTGTCGCAGAAGTAAAACTCCGAATAGGCGCACTGCCACAGCAGGAAGCCCGACAGGCGCTCCTCGCCGCTGGTGCGGATGATGAGCTCCGGGTCCGGAATCCCGGCGGAGTAGAGATAGTCGGAGAAGCCCGCCTCGGTGAGACTGTCCGGGTCAGCGGTACCGTCGGCGCAGTCCCGGGCGAAGCGGCGGGCGGCGTGGAGAATCTCCTCCCGGCCGCCGTAGTTCAGGCAGACGTTGGCCTGGAACCCGTGAATGTGGGTGGAGATCTCATTGGTGCGGTCCACCAGGGCCTGCAGCTCCGGCGAAATGGCGGACAGGTCCCCCAAAAAGCGCAGGCGGATCTGGTCCCGCTCCATGGAATCGATGGCCTCCAGCATATACTGCTTGAGCAGAGCCATGATGGTGCTGACCTCGTCGGCGGGACGCCTCCAGTTTTCCGTGGAGAAGGCGTACACCGTCAGGTATTCCACCCCCAGGTCCTTGCAGTAGGTGGCGATTTTGCGGAAGGTCTCGGCCCCTACTTTATGTCCGGCAGTGCGAGGCAGACCCCGCTGCTTCGCCCAACGACCGTTGCCGTCCATAATAATAGCGATGTGGCGGGGCAGGCGGCTCTTGTCCACCTGCCCCGCCCCGTGATGATGAATTTTCTTGGAAAACAGGCCCATCAGACGGACAGGAGCTCCTTTTCCTTGTTTTCCAGGAGCTTGTCCAGTTCCTTGCAGCTGTCGTCGGTCAGCTTCTGCAGGTCCTTTTCCGCCATCTTCAGCTCGTCCTCGGTGATCTCGGAGGCCTTCTGCTGCTTCTTGAAATTCTCCATGGCGTCGCGGCGGATGTTGCGCACGGCCACCTTGCCGCCCTCGGTATACTTGCGGATCTGCTTGACCAGGTCCTTGCGGCGCTCCTCGGTCAGCTGGGGGAAGCTCAGGCGGATGGCCTTGCCGTCGTTCTGGGGATTGATGCCCAGGTCAGACTCCAGAATGGCCTTTTCGATGGCCTTCAGGGCAGAAGCGTCCCAGGGGGTGATCACCAGGGTGCGGGGATCGGGGGAGCCAACGGATGCGATCTGCTGGATGGGGGTGGGGGTGCCGTAATAGTCCACATGGATGCGGTTGAGCACGGAGGCGTTGGCACGGCCTGCACGCACGGCGGCAAAGTCGTTGGCAACGGATTCGATGCTCTTTTTCATTTTTTCCTCGTAAACCTTGTACTCGTCTTTCAGCATGGGTTATGCCTCCTTCACAATTGTTCCGATTTTTTCGCCGCGCAGGGCGCGGACGATGTTGTAGGGGTCCTTCAGGGCGAACACCAGCACGGGAATGTGGTTGTCCATGGACAGGCTGGTGGCGGTGGAGTCCATGACGGCCAGGCGCCGCTTGAGCACCTCGTCATAGGTGATGGCGTCGAACTTCACGGCGTTGGCGTTCTTGGCGGGGTCGCAGTCGTACACCCCGTCGATGTTCTTGGCCAGCAGGATCACGTCAGCCCCGATCTCGGCGGCCCGGAGCACGGCGGCGGTATCCGTGGAGAAGAAGGGGCAGCCCACGCCGCAGCCGAAGATCACCACCCGGCCCTTTTCCAGGTGCCGGATGGCCTTGGAGCGGATATAGGGCTCCGCGATCTGATTCATGGCGATGGCGGTCTGTACGCGCACCTCCACGCCGCGCTGCTCCAGGCAGTCGGCCACGGCCAGCGCGTTGATGACGGTCGCAAGCATGCCCATGTGGTCTGCACGCGTGCGCTCCATCTTGCCGCCGCCATCTTTGACGCCGCGCCAGAAGTTGCCGCCGCCGACCACTACGCCGACCTGTACGCCTGCTTCGACGCACTGCCGGATCACGTCGCACACTCCGCCGATGACCGCGAAGTCCAGTCCCCGGTGCGCATCGCCCGCAAGGGCTTCGCCGCTGATCTTGAGTAATACTCGTTTATATTTCGGTTCACGCATAGTCAGTGATCTCTCCTTTTCGATTCGCATTAATTTTATAATAGATTCGGCGAGTTGAAAAGAGGAAAATGCAAATTTCCCGCATTGTTTTCACTTTTTTCACATTCTGGAAGTCTCCAAG